>Ga0116230_10003343_pt1 | contig 15646 bp, 10 predicted proteins | sample S1TSphfallax_3_FD_88678 | JGI IMG/M metagenome (GOLD analysis project Ga0116230, IMG submission 88678) | Host-associated microbial communities from peat moss isolated from Minnesota, USA - S1T2_Fd - Sphagnum fallax MG | ecosystem: Host-associated > Plants > Peat moss > Unclassified | place... | reverse complement strand
TTTATTATACATGGATGTCATTTTTATATTTATTTTATTTGAACCATTGTCACATTTTTTATATCTTTGACACTTTAATATGTAAAATTGATATCATATTCCTTTAAAATTATAGATTTAAACTAAATTATTGAAACTAGTGGAAATGGAAATGGAAATATTATTAGCCACATAATACATTAATCATTGAAATATATTAATATTATGATCACAAGTGCAACTAAATTACATAACCTTGGATCAATCCAAAGTTTTTTTTAGTGGTTAAAAGGTTGTAGTTATCATAATAATTCCTTGTGATATAATGCAATTGCAAAGGAAAAAACGTCTTTTTGGATGGTGATTTACGAGATTATGATATTTGCAATATAAAATAAAAATAAAATAAATTACTTATAAATTTGGAAACTTGTTAATTTGTAGACCAAAACCTTAAAAGCTTTGGAATGTGGTTATTTAAAAAAATTATTATGATAATTTTTTAGTTGCAAATGGAAAGGGAAGTTGGATAAAAAATTTCATGTGGTTTTCTCCTTTTCTTTTTTTCCCCTCTTTTCTTGCACACCATTTGATGAATAATTAATATGCCAGACTGTGGTAGTTGGTATGGTACTAACATTAGTGAACTATATTTGTGTGGAGATTCTTGACAATGGTTAATACCCTAAGAGCTAAAAAGTCCCCTTATAAATTAAAAAAATTTGAAAAAATAAAACTTCACAATAAACATTTTTAGAAAAAAAATCTATTATAACAAATAGACTGAATTGGTAAAGGGAAGAGAGTTTGGATATTTGGAGTCTGGACCTTTCTAATCATCCAATAGGTATGAGGCAATTAGATTCGATAATGAGTAAGTAAACTAAGGAGTGAGCAAGTAAATTGGATCTATTTCTTTTGAGTAAGAAAAGAAAAATAAAATTGGGTGGGTATGTTGCAAAAGTAGCAAAATAACACAAATAATTGGGATTTGTTGTGGAGTGAAAAAATAATTGAAGGAACCAATCAAATCTTATGTCAATAGATGAGTTTATGATCAACTAGGTTTCTTTGTTTTGCAATGTAGTTGGGAAACTCATATGCTAATAGTAATAAGTATGGGGAATATATAATGCAATTTGCAATGCACAAGTCGTAGGTGATAATGCATACACATAGACAAATACCTTTAATTGGGGATGTAGAAATCCATGTGAGGGAAAAACCTAATCAATCATATTAATCAAATTGACATAATGCATCTCGCTGAGGAATTACTAAAGAGTCACCAATTGGGCCACCATAAAATGATGACCTTCAACCTACTTAAGACCCTGTTATTAATCTACCACTTTTTGGTGGGTTAGTGATTGTGAATGCTAGCACAAATCATAATTTGTCAAATCCTTACATATGACATTTTCTTTTGATCCCTATATGTAGGGGGTCTTTTAGTCCTCATTTATGTCACCTTTTTTCACCACATTTATGATATTGATATTTGGAAATTGAAAAATGTTGTACCTTCTATTGTGTTAGGTTATTGATCCCAAGTTGACTTATGTATCCTAATACCTCTTTTAAAGCTTTCATCCATTTTTTCAAACTAGGCCAATTTGCAATGCAATTCATCCTAAAAAAAAAATTCTAGTTTTTTGAAAAAAAATTCATTAGAAAAAGAGATATTTTGGGTAATGTTCACTTGATGTTTATTTTTGGATGTTGTAGATAGATAGACTATTTATTATATTTTTGAAAGGTTTTAATAACAAGTCACCATTTATTGTTATTTTTTCTTTGGAATGCTCACAAGTTGGTACTAACACTCTAACAAAAACTTGAAAAATAAAAACATTAAATATCATGGCAAGTTCAACATCTCAATGTCAAATAATTATTTTATTTTGAATATTTAATGTAATATATATATATTCTTGTACATATTAAAACAATTTTTATTTTCCTTCATAAATGTTTTTTCTTTGAATAAATATGGTTTGACAATTTCAACAGTTTTGAAAGTTATATAATTCATATTGAAGTTACCTAGGTATGATGCTACTAAGAGTGGAAAGAGCTAGTGCATACAACCTGGAGGATTGGGGAATCGAGACACTTGTAGGAAAAAAAACAAAGGGGTAAAGTCCATAGCACCTTCCACTCCAACTTCAGTCACAAAAAATTTCAACTATAAGTTAGTTTCACCTACATATGTATTAATCTCAGTAAGGCACAAAGGATGGGCTTGTTTTCCTATCTATAAGTTTTTCTCCAAACTAGTAATAATGTAGGGCAAGTCCCCCAATTCCCACCTAGAAAAAGTTAGTGAACCAAACAAACCATTTGAAGATTTTCCTCAAATGATGTAGCAAGGCGCTAAACATCCCCTAATGAGCTCATAGTCTATGGGAAGGATGGCCTTGTTTTCCCTACTTAAACGTTTTTCTCAAGATTAGTATTAGTGTACAACAATTCCCCCAGTCCCCACACAAAGAAAGTTAGTGAACCAAACAAACCATTTGAAGATTTTCATCATATGATGTACAAAATTCCAAAAAGGCCATGTATGTAAGAAGATTAAAAATGAAAATTTTGGCTCCAGTAAAGGGGCAAATCATGAAAGATTTTCATAGTTGGGGTCCCTTAATATGAAAAATACTCTATCAATATCTTATTTTGGGCCCCCATCTACCTAGAGTCTTTGGGAACACATAATGGGAACAACCTTATAATTTTAATTCATGTTTTTTATATGACATCCAAAAATATCATCTGTGAAAACAAGGTAACATCATGAATTTTGACTTAAACTTAGGGAAGGCAACAAAATATTTTCGTGGCTTGGAGTCCGAGGACATGTTCCATACATGGGGCATGTTCTACAATGGGCACTATATACGACCATGTCCAAGCCCCCAAGTAATCAAAGGTCATTTGGTCTGAACCCCATGCAACTTTTATAAGAAAATTTCTTAATCTAAGTTTTTCTACCAACTTTTGATATCCTTGTGAACATTGTGTTTCTACAATCATCAACTTATTATGACCATGTCTTAGGAATTGGGTAAGCCCAAGGTTGTACCATGGTAAAACCCAAGGCCCATTTTGAAAATAATTGCTTGTAAGCATTGTATGGATTAGTATTGGCCAATTTTTTGAGTTTTAAAATAAATGTTAGTTCGAGTTATTTGAATATTTTAGATTTTAGGAATCGTTGGTTCCAATTTTTTGAAATAAAATTAGAATCAAAGAACCTTTGTTTTTTATTATTATTTCAAAAGTTTCAACGAACTAATGATTTTCATGAAATAATTGACCAAAAAAAACTGACTTTTTTGGAAAGTTCCTTGATTTTTTAAAATTTCAAGAACCATGGTTTTTATATCAAAATTGGTTATTTGAGAAATATCGAGAACCAATGAGTAAGTGGGTATATACCCAATTGACAAGCATTGGGTATCTATATATCCTTCATTCTGAAAATTATTGATGATTCATATAAACCTCCTCCCAAGACTCAATCGAGGACTCTATGTTTAAATTTGACATTTCTTAGGTTAAATACAAAGAATGAAAGGCCTTGTTCAAAAAGGTTTAAATACCATTGTGGGTTTTCCTAAGCGGCCAATGTGTAATCTTCTAGTGACCCATTTCATTATTGGATGTTTGTTGTGCTGTGATGTTGTGGTCCCAATCTACCTTGCACATTTTGCACCCCTTTACTCACCATGAGAGTAGTTTAGCTTTGAAGAGTGCATCATTGAATTTGGATACACATTTTTGCAAGCATACACACTAATCTATTAAAGAAGGTAGTTTACTTAACACCATGGGATTTTCCAAACCATGATAAGTAGTTTCATAATTTGTAAGGTTTATGCATATAGTACAAGAATTATTGAATAATGATATCTTGTGATTGAAATTTTAATAAATCAAAACAAATTTTTTTTTAAAGCAATTAAGGTGCATTATCAAGATCATGCCTAGGATTGAACAACTTTGAAGCATTGAAAATTGGCAAGTCTAGAAATCATTTGTTAAAATTATTTACAACCAACTTCACATATTTTCCAATCATTGCTTTCATCTTCTCCAATGAGTCAAACAAGTTAGATATGTATGTGTGGTCATATAATGCATCATATTATTATTATTATTTGCCATTTAAAAAATAATTAGCAAAAGAAATAATTATGAAAAAGTCAAGGTCCTTGGTGCCATGTGTAAAGTTATTGGGATTTTAAAGATTATTCCTCAACACAAAAATGGTTGCCTCCAAAGAGGAGCCAAATGGTAAAAATGTCCACCATGTCTTTATGAAATAATTGATTGAGTTTGTTTAATCCAATCAACAAATGTACCATTAGATGTAACATAAATTGGAATTGATACGAGGTCATTTAGATATACCAATATGACTAAATTGAAACTGTAAATGAATCAAATATTCCAACAATCATGTAATACAAGGTGCATTCCAAAACCTATACATGAAATAATCATCTCACTATTAATGAAATTCCAAGATGATCAAAGGTGTGTCATGAAATGCTAATTCCACAAATCATTTCAATTCCTACACCCTTTGTTGTTATGTCTAACCCACTCATTACTCAAATTAAAACCAAAAAAATGATTTTTACCTTTCCATGTTTTGTCCCAACAAGTTTTTTCAATTGTCACTTTTTGTTTGGTTGCATTTCTCCGATCTTAATTTCACTTTTGGTTGTTCATTCAATTTTCAAATTTTGATCAATGTTATTGGCAATTATGAGAACTACACCAAGAACGAAGATATTTATTTTGGGGGTTTAGTTTTGCATACAAAAATCTACCTTGATAATATACCAAACAATGATTAAGTTGGGCATTTCAATTATGCATAATATACACGTGTTAGCAGCAAAATAACTAGGGAAATTGATAACCAAGTTTATCATTTAAACAATAATGTAATAATATAGTTGGGTTTCAAAAAAATCCAAATCTAATTATTTGATCCCCTTTGTCAAACCAAAAAATATATTCATGCCTATGAAAACTTCCCCTTCTTCCAACTTTCCCCCCTTTATGTTATGAGAAAAAACAAAAACATTTGCCAACATTGAAACTTGTCGCACCCTTAAGTTCGTCTTAAAGCATTGGGAATAAACCTTTAAGTTGATGGTAATGCTCCAAAAAGGGTAAAAAGAAAAAAAACTTGGGGGCATGCTCCCTAGCTCCTTGCATTTAGAAAATATATGAACTGGGACCAAGACAATATGATAATCATAAAAATATCATGGACAAGTCACCTCCACAACCAAAACGATGTAAGTGGTTAATGCAAATGAAATTGACTTTTAATCACAAACTTGTTTTGGACTCATTACACTCACATGACCCATATTTGGAAATAAATCACCACTCTTCTTCCTTATAAATAATTTTTTTGATTGGTGGTGAAGGTTGCATCAAAATGGTTAAAATCCTTGCAACTCCCAAATGTAATTCCTAATACCCAAGTTATGATTTTATAGGGTCATAAAATTTCCATATTAATTTTGATCCGAGAAATTCACATTAAAAAGTTGTAATTTTTGACAAGATTTTTCCAATGACATGTTGCACACCTCAATCAAAAGTCATTTAATCCATGTTCCTAGGTTTTAATGGTCAAAAATCAAATCATGAATTTGATTCATGACCTTTCTTTTGGCCATAAATTTCAATTCAAAACTCCAAATATTGCAAAGTGTGAATCCACTTTTGATATTTACACTTCAAGACCTTTACAACAATGTATTGGGGACTTAATTTATTATTTACATTTTTGTCCCAAATATTCAAAACACTTCGAAACTCTAACTTTCAAAATGATTTTCACTTTAAAATGCTTGGGGCTCACTTCCATCTCACATTTGTGCAAGTGTGCATGAATCCTAGGATGTTCTTCCTTGGGTTGTTAGTATTTTTTGAGTCCTAAAAGGCTACATTAAATGGGTTCAAAACCAATTGTTCATAAAACATAATGTGAAAAATAATAAATTACATAATTTGTAACGTACTTCAAGAATGAAAATAAAAACACAAGGAAAGGTGTTACATGGCTTGTAATCGTTGTTGTAGTGCTACATGTTGCCTATTGCTTACCACCTAACTTGTTGCAAGTGAACAAAGGTAATAAAAATGATTTAAGATCATGAAAAGGGGCGGTACAATTTATATTTTTTTCATTACTTCATGTAGGTTACCACCTACCATCCTATTCATTTGCAATAAACATGGTTTTTTTTCAATCATGAAAAAACTATGCATGTGTAGGAAGTACAAAATCATTGTTGCAATGATGAATTATATCAATTGCTATATGTTTCTCTTTATAAAATTGAGAATGTACATTTTGAAATATACATATTTTGTTGTAAAAATAGTATAATATAAAAGTTTTTTAGAATTAATACTTACCAAATGGCCATATGTAAATTGCATTGTTTGGATCATGTGATTAATATTTTCTTACATGACACCCATAATAGGCCTTTGTGTGTTGAATGTTTTGGGAAGTTTTAATGTGTTATTTCTAGTCCACTTTGAATGCATGTACCAACAAACGAAGCTTTTGGGTTGCATTCAAATAACCAATAGATGTATGACTAATTCTTGCAAATTCGAACGCCCCCATATTGAATGAGCTTTTGGAGTGCACTCGAATGGTCAATAGACATACATCTATTCTTGCAAGTTCCAACACCCCACAAATGAAGCTCTTGGAGGGCATTCAATTGGTTAGTAGATGTAGGTAGTTATTACAAGCTCAAACAATTGGACAAGGCGAATGCAAGTTACGCATACAATGTAGACAAAATATTATCACAATTTGATAATTTTCAACACTTGTCCACGTTTGATGCATGATGGTGGATATTTGAAAGATATTTTTTAATGAAGGGTTCATTCACAGTTTGAGTTCCAAAAAAAGGAATAAAAATTCCAACATTTTTTAGGGCTACTTTTTAAATAACAATTACATAGGAAAAAATTGAATGAGCAAAATTGAATAGCCCAATATAAGATAATTCATGTGGTGCGAGTGATTTTTCAAATGCATACATAATTGTGCATCAATATTTTGGTTTATAAGTACACATATGACATATGCTTCAAACTAGAAATCTTGAGCTTAATGGATATAAACAATTAGCAAATTAGGAGAAACAAACGAGTCTTTTGCCTTGCAACCATTTGGTTCAAAATTTCAAGCCTTTGAAATGTTGATATGATTTGTTTATTCATCAAGTTCACCCTATGAACACATACTTGCTTTACACAAAACATGTTTTTCTTGTATAAAAAGTTTGAAACCAATTTGCATGATTTTTTACATTCCTTTTGATTACTCAAAAAATGAAGTTTAAAACAATTAAAATCTTTAGTTTAAAGATTTCAAAAAGACATTTACATACTATCCAAAAAAAATGATTTTTTATTAGTATAATAAATCATAATTTTATTTATTAACATACGACAATCCACTCCAATTGTTATCATTTCAATAAAATAAAGCTTCAAAGCCAAACTTCCAAATCTTTTAATAATTACACATTCCTTTTTGGAACTTTCATTGTGAACAAACTTTGAAAAGTTGCAATAGACGATGGTTTATATTATAACTCGTCATTATGTTATAGAATTGGTGCACATATTAATGATTTAATTGTTCAAAAAAATATTATTTTGATTTATAGGGCCTTTAAAAATCATTATAATTATAATAAATTAGTTGAAAAGTACCAATTTTAATGAAAGTTTGTCCATGAAATTTTACCCATATAAAATGACAACCATTAAAAAAATCTTCCCCATCAAAGTTTTCCAAATTTTTTAAAGTCATGGAGATCAATCATATGAATTAAATTTTTTGTTCATTTTACATTATGTTATGATAATATTGATGATTATGAATTTTTGAGGTTGGAAAATGCTCTTCCATTAAAGATGTACTTTGGCCAAATATATTTTTAATCATTTGACAACAATATTTGGATTTTCAAAATTAATAAGAAATGTTGTCATACAAGGGTTTTAAAAAACCTTTCTAAATTTATTAATGTACAATTAGAATATAAAAGAAAAAATATACGAATCAATTAAAAATATTAATAATTTTTATAACATATTTTGGTTTGCAAACCCAAGTCATTTCTATGCAATCTCTGCAATAATTGAAAATGGATGTAATCTGATTGACACAATATATAATTATAATTTTCTTTAAAATCTTACACCTTATAATCTACATTTAGTCAACAACTTAACCTTTCCCCAAGAGATGTAGGTGCTTTTTACCAACTCAAACATCTCAACAAATGAAGGTTTGGAATGCATTGGATTGACCAATATACATAAGTAATTTTTGCAAATTTGAACACCCTAACAAATGAAAGTTTTGGAGTGCACTCAATTGCCCAATAGAGGTAGGTAATTCTTGCAAGCTCGAAAAATTGTTCAAATGAAAGTTTTGGAGTGCACTTAATTACCCAATAGATGTATGTAATTCTTGCAAGCTCAAACACCCTCACAAATCAAGGTTTTGGAGTTCACTCAATTGCCCAATAGATGTAGGTAATTCTTGCAATTTAGAACAACTTGACAAATCAATGTTTTGGAGTGCATTCAATTGCCCAATAGATGTAGGTATTTTTTGCAAGTTCAAACACCCCCACAAATCAAGGTTTTGGAGTGCATTGAATTGGCCAATAGATGAAGGTAATTTTTCCAATCTCGAACATCCTTACAAATGAATTTTTTTTAGTGCATTCAATTGGCTAATAGATGTAGGTAATTCTTGCAAGCTCAAACACACCCACAAATCAAGGTTTTGGAGTGCATTCAATTGGCCAATAAATGTAGGTAATTTTTGCAATCTCGAACATCTTGGCAAATGACGATTTTTGAGTGCATTCAATTGGTAAATATATGTATGTAATTATTGTAATTTTGAACAAATTAACAAATCAACATTTTGGAGTGCATTCAATTGCCCAATAGATGTAGGTAATTCATGTAAATTATAACATTTCAATAAATTAAGTTTTTGAAGTGCATTCAATTGCCCAATAAATGTTGGTAATTCTTGCAATTTCAAACAACTTGACAAATCAATGTTTTGGAGTGCATTCAATTGCCCAATAGATGTAGGTAATTCGTGTAGACTAGAACACTTTGATAGATTAAATTCTTGAAGTACATTCAATTGGCCAATAGATGTAAGTAATTCTTGCAAGCTTGAATAATTGTTTAAATTAAGGTTTTGAAGTGCACTTAATCGCCCAATAGATGTAGGTAATTCTTGTAGATTTGAACACTTTGATAGATTAAATTCTTGGAGTGCATTCAATTAGCCAATAGATGTAAATAATTGTTGCAACCTTGTACACCCTAATAGATTAAGTTTTAAAATTGCATTCAATTTGCCGATAGATGTAGATAATTTATTGCCAATAAATGTAGATAATTTTTTCATACCAACACATATTGACATATTATGGCCATGGCTTAAAATGTCAAAAACAAATTATAGACAATTACATTTCGTTAAATGGAGTACTTGTAATTGACAACAATTAAACAATTTTTTTGGCAACTTTTGGATCATGCATTTTTGGAGATGGAACCATCGAAGAATATTCAAATCTTGACCTTGGATGAAGTTTTCCATCGTATTTGGTGTGGCTTTTGTTAGAAGGTTGTGAAATTCCTTTGAGCCATTTTGGAAAAATGAAGGCAAAACTTCACATTCCTTAAAAGAATTGCCTTCTAAATTTTTCACCACCTATCACATTAAAAAAATAATAAATAATTGTCAAGATCAATAGAAATAAAATTTCATTCTAATGCCACGTTGTTAATGAAACAAATTACATCTCCTTAAATAAAGTTAAAATTTATTGTTTCATTTGGAATTTAGACAAAATACATATACCATAGGATTGAATTAAACATGTTGTTCAAACCTAATTCTTTTCCAAAGATATATTTGGTTTCCATATAAATTGATTCATTGTAACTTCTGTGTGATATTTCGACCCATGTTTCGTAATTGTTCATGCATGTACAAGCCACCATCTTTTGCCCATTTTATTAAAGATTTATTTTTCAAGTTTTGTAACATAAGCATAAGGCTCAATGAATCATCTCCATTGCAATACACTCGACAAAATGTACGTTTTTTGAAATTGGTGAAAAAATAAGCAATATCCAAAAACATGTCTTGATGTTTTTTTATCCAAGTGGTCATAAGAAATTCCCAAATTTTTCCAAAACATTTCATTGTCAGAGCCCTTTGTTATATTTCGCCCACCTTTCAATTCACATAATGCATTTTTTCATATTTCCAAATCGCAAATACCATGCAAATAACAACAATATTTCAAGGCTTAAAGGGAGGCCCCCACAAGCTTTTATAATCTCCATAGAAATGTTTTCGAAATCATTTGTCACACCATTTGCATGTTTGAATGCATGGAACATGAAAAGTTCCCTTGCTTGTTTTTCTTCCAATAATGCCATGTTTACTTTTGTGGACTCCCTCACATGCTTTTTCAATATTTGCCAATTTCGACAATTTTACAAATACTTTGCTCTTGTAATCTACATTAATGGCATGCTTGTCAATAGGAATTTGTAAGGCTTCGAAGTTTTTTATCATACCAACATCATCCACAACCACCAAAACTTTCTTTGATATCATGCATTGTTTGTAGGTATGCATGTGGGTATGGAGCGGAAGACAATAGTGGACCCAAACCATTATCAATCCATTAAATGTGGTTCTTTAACTCAATGATCAATTAAGCGATTGTACACACGACTTGAGGTGGCAAAAATAATCTTCTACCATTGACCACATACACAAGCCAATGGTGAGCTTGTGCATGGCAAACATGACCTTGATTCCATTGTGCGAATGTTAAAAGCCCTCAAGGACCACATTTGGACTCAACTGGGTTTAGGCTACACCATCAAACAAATATATTACAAGCATAAGGCAATATGGCAGGCTAGAATCAATGCATGAGAATCAATGATAAGGGATGATTTCATTAAGCAACAAGACATTGTTTACTTGGATCACAAACACAAAAGAGTGAGGGAGTTGACGTTTACACAAAAATTCAACCATTTCTTTTCACACATGGGCATTTAATCATCAAGATTATGTGTTTTATTTTCAAGATGAAAATAAAGATAATGGGATTCATGTCCCATTCACAATAAAAATACAAACCCCATTTCAATTGCAAGCCATAGTTTCATTAAGTGATAATGGGGCAATCTCAATGGATACCACCTTTAGCACCAATGATGTGAAATTTCACTTGTTCACATTGATGGTGTTTGATGCACATTGCATCGGAATGCTAGTTGCATGGATCATTATAAGTTGCCAAACATGCATTAATTTGGTGGAATGGCTAACTCCATTGAGAACAAAACTTTTAAGGAAAAACCCTAAGTGGAAACCTTCATGTTTCGTCGTTGATGATGTTGCACAAGAGTTACAAGCATTATGGTGAATTGTATTTTTGTTCTACCTTTTTTTCAACTTTTATGTAAATGCAACCATTTCAAAAATTTATCCCACATTCTCCATTGTAAATAATGTTATTAGTTGGAATGATAATAAATTGTTATTTTATGCATGGTTAAGATTGTGTGGGGCGAAGATCAAGTGCCCATTTACCTTTGTGCATGGCACGTCTTAAAGGCTTGGTGCTTACATTCAATGGGAAAAAACAAAGACAATGGTGTGTGACGTGCAATATTGGATGACTTTCAAATCATCATATACATGCCCATTGAACTAGGTGAAAACATTGAAGCTTTCATGACTCATGGGAGAAATAAGATCATTGAAAGCCTCACCCAACATTTGTTTGGTGATTCATGGACTTGATACTTTTGGACCTATTATTTCTAAGTCAGTACATGCATTAACTTTCAATCCATTATTTTTGTTCCACAATGTTGTGCAAATCCCAAAATATTCATTCCTTCGATTAATGTAAAAACACCAATGATGGATTTAGCAATCCCATGTGGGTAAATTGTGTGTCTTGTTGTAAATTTGTGGATGGTGCTCCTATGACAAGTGCCACATTCAAACTAATACACATAAGCATCAATTGAATCTTACCACGGGGCATTGAAAAGTTGGTTTTCTTTAGAAACAAAGGGGCTTCGAGGTCGGTAGATTAATTGGTTGGTGTGGAGATTCACAACAATAGTTGCAAAACACTACATGCATAAGTCGAAATGAAGAAACTTGGGTTTATAAAAAATAAAGTTGTGGAACACATTGTGAAAGTGAACATTGAAAAGGCCACATTGATCCTTCACACCCATGCCACCCATGGGATAGATGATTCAAACGAAACCAGCCATGCATGGATGGTATGAAGCCAACAACATCCAAATATGACATACAAGGTCCCACTTCCTTTCACCAAGTATGTTTGTTGCACATGTGAATGGGCGTTGCATGGAACTTGTCCAAACATCAAATTGTTATTCTTACATGTACCGATTTCATTAAAAAATATATCATTAAATATTGTGGGACATGGTATGGATCTGATCGTGGAGGTATTGTCACCATGTTTGTAGACCTTACCTATTTACACATTTATGACAATGAATTTGATGATGAAGAGGCCAATGAAGGTCACTTTGAAGAACCATGGGTTGTTGATATGTGTAGGCTTATGACAATGGATGATACCTCCCCCAATGTGGAAAAAGAAAAGGATCACAACTAACCTTCAAGTTCATCCACCCCCATGGTAAAAATGCTTGCTTGAATGGGTGATGTGATGCAAGAAATCATCAACGAAGTCAAAGAAGGTGGGGTTCAATTCATAGACCACACCACATCATTGTTGCATGTTATTGCAATAGATGTATCAAGTATTCGCCTTTCCAAGGTGAATGAAGTCATGCATCTTGACATGGTATTTCATTGCATCAATGATGGACTTGGCAATTCAGTACGCATTGAATGAAGGATTGGCATGAAACGATGTTATAACATGGAAATATTCGTAAAAATAAAGTTCATGAATGAAATTAAAAAAACACAGATTTGTTTGTACTTATCCCTCATTTTGATTTTCCATTACTAAAATGTGCATGATATTACTATTGTGTCAAAGAATATATTATTTATGTGTTAATGTATTGATTTTTGTATTAGTGAACATGTAGGGTTTGAAAATTAAAGTTATGTTACTAAAACTACATAACACATATCTTCTAAAACTCCCAAACAATAATATCTCACTCAAATGTCATATAAAGGTGGGTATTACATATTTGCATCATGTACAATTGATCTACCACCATTTACAATGTGGGTCTTGCAGGTCAATTGTACAATATTCACTAGTTCAATATGCAAGTAATGTTCGCCCGTCTTGTTTTTTGTGGCATTTAATTGGTCTTGTATGCATGTATTGCAAAATTTAGGGTATATCATAGTTGAAGGTTAATAAACATTAATACAAATATTGCATATGATTTCATATATGTCATGGGTATTAATTACATAATTACGTTAGATGAAGGTATTACAAAAACACTACTCCTTCCAACGTGGGATTTGACCACTTCATGCAGATATTGTATTACCTTTTTTCATCAAAATGATGATTTGTTTTAATGGATTTTCTTTATTTATAAATGTCATTTGGATATTTTTTATTGCATTTAGTCCATTAGATGTAGGTGTTGCATTTGGTGGACAAGATCCCCTTAAATAACCTTAAGATGATGAAGGATTAAGTTTTTACAATACCTACATAATAAATATTTATTAACTAAAAGGGGGCTTTTGGTGAGGGTACACAATATAAATTTATGTAGGCATTGTGATAAACTTACTATGGTAGACTAGTAGTATTACATTATAGTAATAAGGCAAAATTGCCTTAATGATCACCTTAACACTGATTGCAAACGATGTAGGTATTGCAAAATAAGGTTTGGAAAAATTGGGACATGCCCATAATCAATGCTTACACCTAAAGATGAAGGTATTGATAATTGGTTTAATTTTTAAGAAATAAGTATCTTTTGGATATTTCTTATTGTTTTTCATACACAAGATGTAAGTATTGCATTTGGTAGACAAGATGTACTTACATAACCTTAGATGAGGAGGGAGCAAGTTTTTGCATTATTAAATCAAGGGGGATTACATAACATAGAATTACCTAGGTATTGCAATTTGGGGTTGGGGCATGTATTTGGGATTCAACATAAGGTGATAGGGTACAATATTGCAAATTGAAAACTTTAACCTTCATCTAAAATGAAATAGTTTCATACAAAAAAAAACCTTAAACCTAATATCGGTAATCGTTTTTTGCATGAATCATAAATTATGTAGACATTACAACCTAATGGATGCATAGGTTTAAATTTGAAAAAATAAGCAAACCTATAAAACAAAACCTAAAATGCTGAGCTAAAACCTTTATATGCAACAAAAAATCCCTACCCTAAATTAAATTTAAAAAAAAAATTGGTTGCGTAACTTTAATAGTGGAGTTTAACAATCTTTTTAAAACTAAGTGTTAAACCTAATTTTGGAATTATTTTTTCATAATTTTAAATTGTGTACAAACTTTCAACATTGGATATATAATTGTAATAAAATTATGAAACAATTTTATATAAGTACCAATAAAACTTGTGTTTAAACCTAATTGGGGAGGGGGGAGACCCCAACCAGTGGGAAGGTTTTTTATCATTCATACCTTTGCCATGGAGTCACCTTCATTCTCCTCTCATTTAATACATGAAAAAAGAAAAGAAAAAGGAACCTTCTTAGATACGTATGTGAATACATAAATTCACTATAAAAATATTCCATGAAATTAATATAAATGTTAGGAAAAAGGTTACCTTAAAACAATTAATGACAAAATGCTGGGCTTAATTTCCCTAAACCCAATGTCCCCCCTATTTATTTGAAACATATATTAGGCAAAGTTTAGATTAGGGTAGTGTAACATGAGCATGAGCTAGTTGATATGCGGGTATTACAATTTAAAAAGTTTTATGGAAAACTCAACCATAAACAAAAAACGATCAAAAGTCTGTAATACCCATATAGACAAACTAGTTTATGCACCAAGGGTCCTTTCATGAAAGTGGAAGTTAGATGCCCCTGGAGCAAATGTACCACTGTGTAGGTGAATCTAAAATCTACTAGTGGTACCACTGGACCCCAAATTTCCTAATCTGTACATGGTAGAAAACTTAACAATGTAAAATCCATTTTTCCAGCTTGGAGAGCAAGAATAAACTAGCAGAAACCATCTAAAACCTGCAAACTACCAAGAAAGACAAAGGGACAGCCTCTATGACAAATAGTCAAAGAGTCAAATAATAGACATAAATTCTGCATGGTAAGAAACTAATCCACTCCTTGGACTATGATGTGTTGGTGATCAACCCCCATATCCATAAGGTACATTGTTGCATCCCTTTCCTTTGTAGGGTTGAAGTGACAGAATAACCTTAAATGTCACTACCCTAAGCAATTCCAGAGCAAATGCAACAACACAAAGATATTAAAAAGAGTTGACCTGGCAATTCCCATCACCTTTGATTTTCTGCT
>Ga0116230_10003342_pt1 | contig 15651 bp, 12 predicted proteins | sample S1TSphfallax_3_FD_88678 | JGI IMG/M metagenome (GOLD analysis project Ga0116230, IMG submission 88678) | Host-associated microbial communities from peat moss isolated from Minnesota, USA - S1T2_Fd - Sphagnum fallax MG | ecosystem: Host-associated > Plants > Peat moss > Unclassified | place... | reverse complement strand
TTTGCCAGGTGGCACTGTGCGGAAATACGCCGGCATCCGCGCATTGACGTCGTCGAGAATTTTTTGATAACGCGCAAGGATCTCGCGCCGACCTTCGTCCGTATTCGGCAGCAAGAAGCGTGGATCCTTTGCGAGCGTCTGCATGCGCTCGGCGACCGACCCCGTATCGAGACCTTGCCCCCGCAAGAGTCCATCCATTTCGGCGTCGATACGCGCTACTTCGTGCAAACCAAGCTCGTGGATCTGCGCTGGCGTGTAATCGGTCGTCGTCATCAAACGCAGCATCTGCGCGTAGTATGCGGCGCCGTCGGGCAGACGATCGACACCCGCTGATTGCGTCGCGGCGCGCGGCTTCAAGGCGACGAGCGCCGCGGTCATGCGCGTATAGGCGGGGTAGATGCCGTCGCGCACGGCAATCGTCGCCTGCTCCTTGAGCTGCGCTTTGAGCATGGGGTCGAGTCCGCCAAGCTTGTCCATATGCGTTACGAACGTCGTCACCAGGGGGTTATCCGCCGGCGCAGGCTTCACCGTATCGGCAATGCCGATCAGCGATTGATCGAGCAGGGAGATTGGTTCGACGACACCAAGCCCGGCTTGACGCTCGACCTCGGCGGTCACCGCGTCAAGTTTGCCGCCCGAGGCTTCCAGACGCTTGACGTAGTTACGCGCCGTTTTCTCGTTCTTGATAACCGGACCCGACAATAGAAAGTTCGGCAGTCCAACCTGTGTTCCCCACATCGGCGAGACCGGATAAAGACTCTCGGACGACACCCAGTCGAAGCGGCGAAAGCTGAGGCCGGTCTCGTAGAAGTCAGTCAGAATGTCGTAGCTGATCTGATCCTGACGAGACAGCGAGTTGCGATCGAACTGCTTCAATTCATTCAAGAAACGCTGGTATTGCGCATAGTCTTCATCGCGCTTTGCGACACCGACCGCCGCCAGTTTGTCCGAGTGCCGATCAAAGATCGTGCCGTCGGCCACCCCGACTTGCGTAAAGAGTTCCGGGTTCTTGATCAGGAACTCGATCGCCTGCCGGTTTGCGAGCATGTTGAGGGTAAAAGGCTTGCCCCACACGGTCCGATAGATGCCATAGCCTAAGACGAGCACCAGGCCAAGCATCGTCCAGCGCGTGATCCGCCAAAATGTCCGCATGGGGCAAACCTAGCACATCCTCGCCCGAACGGCGGACCACGCTATTGGACCCTGCTGGGGTAGGGAATGTAGCGTCCATCCTGACTGCCCAGGATATGCGGATGTCCGATCCGCTTGACCCGGACCCGCATGCTTACTGGCGGGCCTATTTCACATATTTCCTCCGGAAATTCCGGTAAGTTACGCGGCAGCGTCGCTCCTCATCGAGCGAGCGCTCGCCATTCGGCCCTGGATTTGGCACTACGCAACGGGAGTTTTCTGATCGTGATAGGCACACTGCTGAAACAGCTGGTCAAGGGGCTCGGCGACTACGCGAAATATCATGTAAAGCGCCTTTTCGGCGGTGGAGCGCCGGCGGATGCTGCAGACGCCCCGGCGTTTTACACCCCTGCCGCGAAGTTCGACTGGCAGGTTCTCAGTGATCCTGGCAGCCAGGTCTATGTGGGTGGTCCGGCACCGAGTACCTTGGACCTCCTGGTGCAAGAGCCGAAATTTGTGCTCGACGTTGGTTGTGGCGCGGGGGATTTCGCGGTTCAGTTGAAACAGCGGTTTCCCGGCGCACGCGTATGGGGGGTTGAACCGGGCAAGGATGCGGCACGGTTCGCCGCGAAGCGCCTTGACCGGGTCCTTCCGGAGATGATCGAAAAAGTCGATTGGAATCGCGAGGGCGTGAAGCGCGGCGATATCGATACGGTCCTTCTCATGGACGTTCTGGAACACATTTACGATCCCTGGACGACCTTGCTCACGCTGCGCAATCTCGTCAGCGACAAGGCGCAGCTGCTGATCAGCATCCCCAATGTACGCAATGCGCTGCTGATACAAGATCTCGTGTCGGGCTATTGGCGCTATCGGCGCGCGGGTCTTCTGGATATCACGCATATCCGCTTTTTCACCTTGAACGATATGTATCGCATGTTCTATCAAACAGGCTTCCGCGTGCTGCGGACCGGTGCCACGCAATGCACCGGCTCGGCGCAGATCCTGAACCAGAATCGCGACGGTATCTTCCCGAAGAAAATCGCATTAGGCTCCGCATCGATCACCGTGGATTCGCCCGAGGACTTGGATAACTTATGCGCACTGCAACACCTGTTCACCTTGCAGCCCGCGAACTACGAGCAATTGTCCCTCCGAGAGCGCGCATACATCGACGCGCCGCATCCGCCGACCCTGGCTTATTCGCCCGATTGATGGTTGCGCGGCCGGGTCGACCGCGCTTCGACGAGCGAACGCGATGAACAAATCCGCCGAGCTGCAAGGCTCCGCGCCGCGCAGCCTGATGGCCGATGGCGTGGACCTGCACGGTCGGGGACGCTTGGACGAGGCGGCAAGCATTTATCGGCAGATCCTCGCCAAGAACCCGCAGGATTTCGATGCGACCCAGTTGCTTGGCGTCGTCGCTCTACAGCAGGGACAGCATGAGGTTGCGCAGAGACTGATCGGTGCCGCGATCGCCATCAGTCCGCATGATCCGGCCGCAATCGGCAATCTCGGTGTCAGCTACATGAGTGATGGCCACACAGCCACGGCACTGGAATGGTTTCTTGTCGCGCTCAAGCTTGCGCCGGATTCAGTGAGCGCCTTGTTCAACGTCGGCATGGCGCTGCAGAAGCTCGGCCGTCATCGGCAGGCGATACCGGTCTTGCAGAAGGCACTTTCTCTGGACCCCAACCATTACGACGTCTGCATTCGCTTGGGCGAGTGTCTGGCACGGACGGGTGAGCCACGCGAGGCGGTGGATGCGTTCGAGTCCGCAACGCTGGCGGATCCTCGTGCCGCTGCGGCTTGGGCCAAGCTCGCGGCCGCCTGGGAATCCCTGGGGGACCAAGTGCGAGCACGGGAATGCTTCGACCGTGCGCGGCAATTGGGACATGTGCCCGAGCCGGAGGCGACTCCGGTTACCGAGGATGCTCAGTCTTCGCGGCCATCGGCTCATCTGCTGCGACAGACAGCCTACGCATTGCTCGCCAACGGGCTCAATGAGGATGCGATCGACCGGCTGCGGCGAGCGCTCGAAATCGAGCCCATGAGTCTGACCACACGCTTGGTTCTCGCAATTGCCCATTTGCAGGCGATTTATCAGAACTCAGCGGCCATCATGACTTCTCGCGAAGACTTCTCCAAGTCTGTCGCAGAGATTTCGGTTTGGTATCAGCAGCACGCCGGCGAAATAAGCGAGCATTACCAGGCGCTCGGCGTGCTTCAGCCTTTTTCGCTGGCGTACCACCCGTTCAACAATCGCGAACTATTGAGTTCCTATGGCAAGCTGTGTGCGACGCTGATGGCGACTCTGCCCGCCAAGGCCGCGGATCAGTACGGTTTGCCCGCCGCGATGTCCCGTTCGGCGGCCGCCCGCGACCGTATTCGCCTCGGCATCGCGTCCCCGCACATCAAAGAACATTCGGTTTGGAACGCGATCACGAAAGGCTGGGTGGATCACATCGATCGCAGCAAATTCGAGATCTACCTGTTCCAACTCAATCGTGATACCGACTCAGAGACGGAGCGGGCGCGTAGTTTGGTGACCCATGTGGACGATACACGGATGGACGTTGCCGGTTGGGCTCAGGCGATCGCCGCAAGCGATTTGGATGCGTTGATATATCCGTCCGTCGGTATGGACCCGCTCACACAACAACTTGCCTCGCTGCGCTTGGCGCCGATTCAGGCTGTCACTTGGGGTCATCCGGAGACGACCGGCTTTCCGACCGTCGATCTGTACCTGTCGGCGGAATTTCTGGAATCGCCAACCGCCGATGCCCACTACAGCGAGCGGCTCATCCGCTTGCCAAACCTGGGCGTCTATGTGGAATCTCTCGCGCCCCCGGAAGCAGATCTCGACCTTCGTGTGCTGGGTTTGCCGGACGATGAACCCCTGCTGCTTTGCCCAGGGACACCATTCAAGTATTCGCCGCTTTTCGACCACGTCTGGATCGAGATTGCCAAGGGTTTGCGCAAGCAACTATTTCGCAAGAGCCGTGGGCGACTGGTTTTCTTTCGCAGCAGAATCGCGACGATGGATCGGGCCCTCGAGGCGCGACTGCGCGGGGCGTTTGCCGCGGCCGGCGTGGAATTCGACGCTAATGTCAGCATCATCGCGAGCTTGGATCGTCCGCGCTATTACGCCTTGATGCGTCGATCGGCGTTGCTCCTCGATACCTTGGGGTTTTCGGGCTTTAACACGGCCATCCAGGGCCTCGAGTGCGACTTGCCCGTGCTGGCGTTCGAAGGCGAGTTCATGCGCGGCCGACTTGCGAGTGGCTTGTTGCGCAAGCTGGATCTGCCGGAACTCGTCGCAACGACGGCGCGACAGTTTGTCGACAAAGCGCTCGACCTCGCCCAGAGCGGGGCGAAGCGCGACAAGCTGCGGATCGCCATTGCCGAACGCAAAGACATGCTGTTTCGGGACCTGAGCGCCGTCCGCGCCTTGGAGGAATGCTTGACCCAGGAAGTGGACAGGCTGCGTGCCACGCGTCTCGCGTAACGTATTGGTGGCCGTCGCTTGAGCGAAACAGTCGGCGCCGCTATCCTGCGCCGATGGATCGACGCGATTTTTTACTGGCGACTGCCGCAAGCCTCGTGGCGGCCCAAGCCAACGCGAGCAGTGCGACCGGCTTTGGGGAAACCAAATTCGCGTCCGAAGCTGAACTATCCATTCAGGATATCGCCGCGTCGTTTGCCGCGGGTAAGCTGTCGTCGCTGGAGTTGACACAGAGTTATCTGGACCGCATCGACAGACTGGACCGCCATGGGCCTGAGCTGCGCGCGGTACTCGAGATCAATCCGCAGGCGCTCGAGATTGCGGCGATGCTCGACAAGGAGCGGCGGGCCAAGCGGGTACGCGGTCCTCTGCACGGTGTGCCCGTGCTCCTGAAAGACAACATCGAGAGCTCCGATCGAATGATGACGACGGCGGGCTCGCTCGCGCTCGAGGGCTGGTATGCGCCGCAAGATGCGCCCTTGGTCGCGCGACTGCGCGCGGCGGGTGCGGTGATCTTGGGGAAAACCAATCTCAGTGAGTGGGCTAACTTCCGCTCCACGCATTCAATCAGCGGTTGGAGCGGTCGCGGCGGTCAAACGCGCAATCCCTATATACTTGACCGCACTCCGTCCGGATCCAGTTCCGGCTCGGCGGTTGCCGTTGCGGCCAACCTCTGTGCGGTCGCCGTCGGTACGGAGACCGATGGATCGATCGTGAGCCCCGCGTCGGTCTGCGGCGTCGTCGGCATCAAGCCTACGCTCGGACTCGTGAGCCGTCGCGGCGTCGTCCCCTTGTCTCACAGCCAGGATACGGCAGGACCGATGTCGCGCAGCGTGCGCGATGCGGCGGTGATGCTCGGCATTCTGTCGGGTCTCGATGCGGGCGACCCTGCCAGCGTCGACGTCGGAGCACGGTTCCAACCGGATTACCTGCGATTCCTGAGCGACGACGGCCTGCGCGGCGCTCGACTTGGGATCGCGCGTAAGTATGTCCCTGACAACGCGCCGCTCGAACGATATTTCGATGAAATCGTTGCGCAGCTGAAGCAGGCGGGCGCCGTGCTCGTGGATCCCGCTGATTTGCCTGATTTGACCGCGACGGGCAGCGCCGAGCTCGACGTTCTGCTTTACGATTTCAAACAGGATATCAACGCCTACCTGGCGCGGCTGCCGCCGCAAATCGCGTCGCGTACGCTGGCCGATCTGATCAACTTCAACGATGCGCACGCGGACCGCGAGATGATTTTTTTCGACCAAGAGTTGTTCCGTCAGGCGCAAGCCAAGGGCGCCCTCGATGAGGCTGCCTATGGCGAAGCGCGTGCCGCCTGCCTGCGGGCGACGCGCACGCAGGGTATCGACGCCGTGATCGGCGAACATCGCTTGGATGCGATCGTGACCCTCACACAGGGCCCGGCCGGATTGATCGATACGGTGAACGGTGATTCCGACGGCGGCGGGTGCTCATCGCCCGCCGCGATCGCGGGATATCCGCACATCACCGTGCCCTCGGGTTTGTACCGCAATCTGCCGGTTGGTTTGTCGTTCTTTGGCGGGGCATTCAGTGAGGCCACGCTACTGCGTGTCGCGTCCGGCTTCGAGCACGTCGCGAAGGCGCGCGTCGCCCCGCGATTCCTGATCCCGTCGCGGGCATGACTCGGCAAGCGCACCGCTCGCTGCGCGCGCTGTACACGACCAACCAACAGAGCCAGATGCAGTTGTCCGAGATGCGAACGTCCGTCATGAAGACCCTGACGCCATGAGATAATGGAGCGACGCGCCGGGAACCCGCACCTGCTGCATTGGAGGTCTGCCATGATCGAACTTTATTACTGGCCCACGCCGAATGGCCACAAGATCACGATGTTCCTCGAGGAGAGTGGAGTTGCCTACCACATCGTTCCCCTCGATATTGGCAAGGGCGAGCAATTCAAACCGGAGTTTCTGGCCTTCAGCCCCAACAACCGCATGCCCGCGATCATCGATCGCCAACCTGCCGATCGCGGCGCGCCGATCACGGTATTCGAATCCGGCGCCATTTTGATCTATCTGGCGGAGAAGACCGGTCAGTTCCTGCCCAAGGACCTGCGTGGCCGCAACAGCGTGCTCGAATGGCTGTGCTGGCAGATTGGCGGCCTGGGGCCGATGGCCGGCCAAAATCATCATTTCACCCAATACGCACCCGAGAAGCTGCCGTACGCGATCGAGCGCTACGTCAAGGAGACGAACCGTCTGTACGGGGTAATGGATCGGCGCCTGGCACAACACCCGTATCTTGGCGGCGCGGAGTACTCGATTGCGGACATGGCGGCGTATCCGTGGATCGTGCCCTGGCAACTGCAATCGCAAGATCTTGCCAAGTTCCCGGCGCTCAAAGCCTGGTTCGATAAAATTGCGGCGCGACCCGCGACGCTGCGTGCCTATGCGCGTGGCGAGTCGTTCCGCGCACCGCCGGTCATGACCGATGAGCAGCGCAAAGTCCTGTTCGGACAGACGGCAAGGCGCTGATCGATTTGTCGTCGCGTGGAGCGGCCGCGCGCAAGCGCAATCAATAGGTCTTGTAAGGCAGAAATTTTCCGGACAGGCTGATCTTGACGCGGTCGCCGTTGGGATCCGGTTCGCGCTGCAAATCCATCTTGAAATCGATCGCGCTCATGATCCCGTCACCGAACTCCTCGTGGATCAGTTCCTTGAGCGTCGTTCCATAAACTGCGAGCAGTTCGTAGAACCGATAGATCAGCGGGTCGGTTGGAACGGCGGTCGGCAGGGAGCCCTTGTAGGGCACGCTGGTCAACCATTTCTGGTCGTCCTCCGTCAGATCGAACAAGCCGGCGACGATTTTCGCTTGCTGCGGCGTCAAGCTCATCTGGCCCAGGCACGCGGCGGTCACCCATTCCTTGCTGAGGCCCACCTGCGCCGCGACGTCGCTCCACTTCAGGCCCTTCTTTACCCTGGCGATGACGATTTTCTCGGTCACGTCGGCACGACTCATGCTGATCTCCTCGAGACTGGGACGCTTCAGTGTAGCGGGCGTTGCGCGCACTGTCGCCCACGCGCTGACGTCGCCCGCTCGGTTGCCGGTGCCCGGAGGAGCGGCTATTGTGCAGAGCCCTGCAAGGAATCGTTTGCCATGGCTCTCGGCGCGACGGTCTACGTCTTTCAAATCGAGTTGGCAAATTCGGACCGCGGTGTCTACGAGCACTTGGATCTGCGCGTTGCCCGTCACCCATCCGAGACCGCCGATCATCTTCTGGCGCGCATCATCGCCTACAGTGTCGAATACACGGAAGGCATCGGCTTCTCGAAGGGCTTATCCGACTCGGACGAGCCGGCGATCGCGATCCGGGATCTTACGGGCAGTATGCGCAGCTGGATCGATGTGGGGCTTCCCGAGGCGGCGCGCCTGCATCGCGCCGGCAAGGCCGCGCCCCGCGTCGTCGTCTATACCCACAAGGACCCGGCCCAGTTGCTGGCGCGTCTCAGCGGCGAGAAAATCCACCGTGCGGCCGAATTGGAGCTCTACGCCCTGGATCGAGATTGGTTGGCTTCGCTCGAACGGCGGTTGGAGCGGCGCATGCAATTTTCTCTGACCGTCGCGGCCCAGCATCTTTATCTTGCCTTGGGCGCTGAAACGCTCGTCAGCAGCGTCACGAGGCTCGAGATTCTGCCCTGAACGGCGCCCGTGGGAATAGCCGACCGCGGTCAACCCGCATACTATACGCGGCCCTATGCCTATCCTCCGCCTCGATAAAGTTTCCTTGAGCTTCGGTCTCAAGCCCCTGCTGGACCGCGTCGACCTCCAGGTGCGCCGCGGCGAGCGCGTGTGTCTCTTGGGGCGCAATGGGGAGGGCAAGTCGTCGCTGTTGCGGCTCCTGAGCCGCGAGGGATTGCCCGATAGTGGCGAGGTCTGGATCCGGCCCGGTGCGCGCGTGGCGAGTCTCGCTCAGGAAGTGGCCGCCGCGAGCGATCAATCCGTCGTCGATATCGTGCGCGGCGGTGCGGTCCAGCCGGAAGACTGGCAGGCTGAACTCGAGGTCGATCAGGTTGTTGCACGATTAGGGCTCGATCGCGATGCGCTCATGAGTTCGCTATCCGGCGGCTGGCGTCGGCGCACGATGCTCGGGCGCGCGCTCGTCAGTGCTCCGGATTTGTTATTGCTGGACGAGCCGACCAACCATCTCGATATCGAGGCCATCAAGTGGTTGGAGGACATGATGCTGGATTTCACCGGCGCGCTGCTCTTCATCAGCCACGACCGAGCGTTCGTGCGTCGTCTCGCAACCCGCATCGTCGAACTCGATCGCGGTCAGCTGCGTGTCTGGCCCGGCAGCTACGACGACTATCTGGTGCAAAAGCAGGCGGCGCTCGAGGTCGAGGCCAAGCATGCCGCTTTGTTCGACAAGAAACTGGCCCAGGAAGAAGTGTGGATTCGTCAGGGGGTCCAGGCGCGTCGCACGCGGAACGAAGGCCGGGTGCGCGCGCTCAAGCAGCTGCGCGTCGAGCGCAGCGAGCGGCGCGAACGCATCGGTCAAATCGAGGTGCGCGTGCAGGACGCGGCGCCCTCCGGCAAGCTCGTGTTCGAGGCCGAGAACGTCACGCAAGTCTTCGCAGCGAAGACCGTTATCGCGGATTTCTCGGTACGCATCATGCGCGGCGACCGCATCGGCATCATCGGCCCAAACGGTTGCGGCAAGTCGACCTTGATCAAACTATTGGTCGGTGAATTCGAGCCCACGGCCGGTACGATCAAGCGCGGCACCAACCTGAAAATTGCCTATTTCGACCAGCAGCGCGAACAGCTCGATGAGACCGCGTCGATCATGGACAACGTGACCGGCGGCAGCGGCGATACGGTCACGATCGACGGGCGCGCGCGCCATGTGTCTGGCTACTTGCGCGATTTCCTATTTCCGCCCGAACGGCTCCAGGCTCCGGTGACCATGCTCTCGGGCGGTGAACGCAATCGCTTGCTGCTGGCCCGATTGTTCGCCAAGCCGAGCAATTTACTCGTCATGGACGAGCCGACCAATGATCTCGACGTCGAGACCCTGGAACTGCTCGAAGAATTGGTGGCCAATTACGAGGGCACGCTCTTGTTGGTCAGCCACGACCGCGCGTTTCTCGACAACGTCGTGACGAGCACCCTGGTGTTCGAGGGCGACGCCCAAGTCAATGAGTACGTCGGCGGCTACAGCGACTGGTTGCGCCAGAGCAAGTCCTCGAGTCGCGGCAGCTCGGGGCGCGCATCGGCGCCGCCCGCCAAGCCGGTCGCGCCGGCGCCCGCGCCGGCCGTCAAGGCGCGCCGGCTCTCCTACAAGGATCAGCGCGAACTCGACTCCTTGCCCGAGAGAATTTTGGCCTTGGAGGCGGAACAACAGGGCTTGCAAACGGCGCTTGCCGACCCCGAACTGTTCCGCCAGACTCCGGAGCGCGCTGCGGAGAGCTTGCGGCGCCTCGAGGTGCTGGCGCAGGAACTCGAGAGCGCGTACGCGCGCTGGCAGTCCCTCGAGGGTGGCGCCTCCGCCTAGCGGCGCGAGCGGCCGCGTCCGAGAAGATCGCTGGGATTTGGCAGACCCGCGCCGCCGGCATCAGGAATCACCAGTGACGAGGCTTGTTCGCGCCTCATCTCCTGTAACTCGCGCATGGTTTGCTGTACCGCGGTTTCCGCCGCGGCGCCAAATTTTGCGACGGCGGCTCCTAAGGACTCCGCGTCCAGCTCGAAACTCAAGGGCAGGGCGCCCATCGGCGTCATGACTTGTGCCTGACCGACGTACAACACGGGACGAGCCGCGTCGTCGGAACCATCGGCGGTCACGGGCGTCAAGCGGCGTATCGTGCCCACCTTGCGATCAGTGAACGTATCTTCACGATACAATTCGGTGGCGTCCATGCTTGCCTGGCGGCCTTCGGAAGCGGAGCTCATGTCGGTGCGTATCCTCTGACGTCTGCGGTAATCGATCGAGGCCAACCCTAGCAGTTTCCCGTGCTGTTACGATAGGCACCCGCCATTCTAGTGGATTCCGACGATTTGCCCAAAGCCGCTTCGAGCCCAAGCCGTGTAGGCCGCCTCATACCCGCATGGACCACGTTGCTCGGTCTGGTCCTGTTCGGATTCGCCGTTTGGTGGCTGCATCGTTCGCTTTCCGAATATCGTTGGCACGATATCGTCCAGCGTGTGCAGTCGATTCCGAGCTCCGCCTTGTTGTTGGCGGGTCTGCTCACGATCGCGGGTTATGCCTGCCTGACTCTCTACGACCTATTGGGCGTGCATCTGGTGGGGGCGAGCGTTCCCTACCGCAGGCTTGCAATGATTTCCTTCATGGCCTACGGCATCGGCCACAACGTCGGCATGAATACGCTCAGCGGCGGTGCGATCCGGTTTCGCGCCTATTCGGCCCTCGGTCTGAACGGCAAGCAGATCGCCACGATCATCGCGCTCGGCACGGGCACCTTCGGTCTGGGTGCCGCGACCCTCTTGGGTGCGTCCCTGCTAAGCCGGGGCGCGCTATCGGTCTCGATCCTGCACGTGCCTGCGAGCGTCGTCGCCGCGGTCGGCGCGACTTTGCTCGTGGCCGTGGCCGGCTATCTCTTGATTGCGTGCACGCGGCGCACGCCGATCCGCCTCGGGCGCCTGGAGTTCTCGCTGCCGCGCCCGCGTCTCGCATTTGCGCAAGTCGCGCTCGCCTGCACGGATCTGATGCTATCGGCCAGCATCCTGTACGTGCTGTTGCCGCCGCAAAGCTCGGTGAGTCTGCTGGGTTTCGTCGGTCTCTACATCGTCGCAATTGCGGCGGGCGTCATCAGCACCGTGCCCGGCGGCGTCGGTGTGTTCGAATCCATGATGCTCTTGTTGCTGCCCCTCGTGCCGCGCGATCGACTGCTGGGCTCCTTGTTGGCGTATCGCGCGATCTACTACTTCATTCCATTCGCGATCGCGCTCGCTTTACTGGGTCTGCATGAAATCTCGGTAAACCGGCGCCGGCTCGGCCGGGTGCTCGGTCTCGTGCGCACCTGGGTCGGTGCAGTGACGCCGCAGCTCGCGGCGCTCGCCGTGTTTTTCGCCGGCACCGTGTTGCTGTTTTCCGGCGCGACGCCGGGACTCGAGCCGCGCATGGTATTTCTGCGCCATTTCGTGCCCTTATCGGTGCTGGAATTGTCGCATCTGGTTGGCAGCGCGGTCGGCGTCGGCTTGCTGGTGCTTGCCAACGGTTTGTACCGCCGGCTCGATGCGGCCTGGTGGCTGACCTTGTGGCTGCTGTGCACCGGCATCTTGGTCTCCTTGCTCAAGGGCTTCGATTACGAGGAGGCCACGATCTTGTCGATCATCGCGGCGCTCTTGGCTTCCGCACACTCGCGGTTCCCACGCCGTACTTCGTTGATCGAGCAACGCTTTTCCTTGCCCTGGATGCTCGCACTGTTGTTCGTCTTGGGCACTTCGGCGTGGCTGGTCAGTTTTTCTTATCGGCACGTGCCGTACGCCAATGACCTTTGGTGGCAGTTCGCCTTCGAGGCGCAGGCACCGCGCAGTCTGCGCGGTTTGCTGCTGGCGCTGGTCTTGGTGGCGGCCTATGGCTTGTGGCGCCTGCTGCGTCCGGCCCAGTCGGCTTTCGCCGTGCCCAGCGAGCAGGATCTCGAACAGGCGCAGCAATTGATTGCGGCGAGCAGCGACACGACCGCAAATCTCGCCTTGCTTGCGGACAAGAACCTGATGTTCAACGCCGCGCGCACGGCTTTCATCATGTACCAGGTGTCCGGTCGCAGCTGGATAGCGATGGGTGATCCGGTCGGACCCGAGAGCGAGCGTGAGCCGCTCGCTTGGGACTTCGTGGAAAGTTGCGATGTGATGGCAGCCTCGCCGGTGTTCTATCAAGTCACACCCGAAAACCTGCCGATTTACGTGGATCTCGGACTCAGCCTCAGCAAGCTTGGCGAAGAGGCAAGAGTAGCGCTCGCGGGCTTCTCGCTCGACGGCGCGGCACGCGCGGATTTGCGCCAGACCCATCGGCGTGCCGTGCGCGAAGGCGCCGAATTCGCAATCGTGCCACGTGCGCAAGTTTCCGCGCTTATCCCTCAGCTACGGGAAATCTCCGACGCCTGGCTCGAGGCCAAGAGCGGCGCGGAGAAGGGCTTTTCCCTGGGCTACTTCGATGCCGAGTATCTCGCGCGCTTCGACTGCGCCGTGGTGAAGAGCGGCGGCCGGACCGTGGCCTTTGCCAACGTTTGGCGCGCCGGTGGCACGGCCGAACTATCGGTGGACTTGATGCGCTATTCGTCCGGGGCACCCAAGGGCGTCATCGATTTCCTGCTGATCGAATGCATGTTGTGGGGGAAAGCGCAGGGGTTTCACTGGTTCAATCTCGGCATGGCGCCGCTGTCCGGCTTGGAGGAGCACCCGCTCGCACCCGCATGGCATAAATTGGGTCGCCTGGTGACGCGCTACGGCGAACCGCTTTATCACTTCGATGGCCTGCGCAAGTACAAGGAAAAATTTCAGCCAGTCTGGCGCCCGCGGTATCTGGCGGCGCCGAGCGGTCTTTCGATGGCGGGTTCCTTGCTCGATGTCACGAACTTGATCTCCGGCGGCGTGAGCAAAATCCTAACGAAGTAGCGGCCCGGGAGCCGCGGAGGAAACAGAGTGCAAAGCTTGATTCGAACGACTATCTGCACCGCCCTGTTGGCGCTCGGCGGTCTGCCCGCGACCCTGTGGGCGGCGCCGGCCGAGACTTTCAACGTCGGCCGTTTTGGTCAGATCACGCTGTATCGCCCGGTCGGCGAGCCACGCGATGTCGTGCTGTTCCTGTCGGGCGACGGGGGCTGGAACCTCGGCGTCGTGTCGATGGCGCAGCACCTCGCGGCGAAGGGTGCGATCGTTGCCGGAATCGACATCCGCCACTACCTTGCGGAACTCGAGAAGGCCGGCGACAAATGCGTTTCGCCGGACGTCGATTTCGAGAATCTGAGTCATTACGTGCAGGCGAGGCTCGGGATCAAGAGTTACCTGCAGCCGACGCTGGTCGGCTATTCCTCCGGTGCAACGCTCGTTTATGCGACGCTGGCCGAGTCGCCCGAGGGTCTGTTCAAGGGCGCGTTGAGCATCGGCTTCTGCCCCGACCTAGACCTGAAGAAGCCCTTGTGCAAGGGGTCCGGCATCGAGGCCACCCCGCGCCGCGATGCCAAGGGCGTGCTCAAGGGCGTCGATTTTCTGGCCACCAAGAAACTTCCCGGCCAGTGGATATCCCTGCAGGGCGAGTCCGACCAAGTATGTCCCGCGCCGGCGACGCAGAAATTCATTGCGACCGTGCCCGGTGCCGAGATCGTGATGCTGCCGAAAGTGGGTCACGGCTACGGCGTCGAGAAAAACTGGATGCCGCAGTATGAGGAGGCCTATGCGCGCATCACGGCGCCGCGTCCCTCGGCCAAGCCCATCGCGCTGCCTGCGCCGGTCGCCGACCTGCCGCTCACGATCGTGCCCGCGGCAGCCGGCACCAGTAGTCCCTGGCTCGCCGTGTTTCTCTCCGGCGACGGTGGCTGGGTCGGTCTCGATCGCGGCGTCTCGGACGAACTCGCCAAGCAAGGCATTGCGACGATCGGCTGGGATTCGCTCAAATATTTTTGGTCGCCACGCACGCCGGACAGCGCCGCGGCCGACCTCAATCGCGTGGTGCTGCATTACGCGCGCGAGTGGAACAAAGCGCATGTGCTCTTGATCGGCTACTCGCAAGGCGCCGACACGATGCCGTTCATGGTCAATCGCTTACCGCCGGCGACCCGCGCACTCGTGGGGCTCACGGCCTTGCTCGGCATCAGCGATAGCGCCGTGTTTGAGTTTCACATGAGCAATTGGATCGGCCAACCCACCGGCGGTGTGCCGACCGGGCCGGAGCTCGCCCGCTGGACCGGCTCGCCGTATCTATGTCTTTATGGCGAAGACGATGCCGACTCCGCCTGCGCGCAAATCTCGGGTCGGGACGGAACTTCCCTGAAGATGGCCGGTGGCCACCACTTTGGCGGCGGTTACGCCGACATCGCCGCCGAAATCATCCGTCACCTGCCGAAACCCTGAGCCGCCGCGCGACCGGCGCGCGGCCCCACTCATGCGTCAGGCGTTCAAGTCGAAGTCAATTCGAAGTCAATTCGTGTTCGATTTTCGCAGCCGCTTCGCGCATCTTCGGTAGGAACTGATCGACCGCGGTGCGCAGGCTGACGGCAGTCGCCGAGAACCGCACCGTGACGGAGGCGAGAATGCGATCCTTGGCGCGCAAGGGAATGGCGAGACTCGTTTCTTCCGACACCCGGCGCGCGCGCGTCGAAATACCATAGCCTTGCGTGCGCGTCTCGGCGAGCAAACGCTCGACTTCCTGACGATTGCGCGCGAGGCGATCCTCGGGCAGCGACGAGCGCGACAGCATTTCCAGCATGGCTTCGCGTTGCGCTGAGGCACAGAAGGCCAGATACGCGCGGCCCGAAGCCGATGTCAGCATCGGCACGCGGACACCCGCACCATAGTGTTCCAGGGCCAGGGGACTCTGATGATCCGTCGCCTCGCGAATCATCATCGAGGAACCGGACGGAGTCGCGATCGCGACGGGCCATACGATTTGCGTACACAGCGCGGACAAGTGCGGGCGGGCGATGTGGGCGAGCATAGCCTCGTCGTCGAAGCCGTCCGAAAGGGCCCGGACCATGATGGTCGGCCGATAGCAATCGTCATGCGGATCACGTTCGACATAACCGGCGAGACGCAGCGTCTCCAAGATTCGGTAGGTCGTCGTGCGCGGCAATTCGACCGCATTCGCGAGCGTGTTGATCGCCGCGCGTTCGAGCCGGTTCAGTTCGGTCAATACATCGAGTCCGCGATTCAATGCGCGTATGGGGCGCGTGGAGTCGCGAAGACTACTGTCGTTCGTTTCGGGAGCAAAGCTGACGTCGGCGTCCATGGTGACCTGCCTCTTGGTTACGAATCTCTGTAGCCGGATTGTACAACGTCTCCGTGTACAAGTCATATACAGTTGAGGCGAA
>Ga0116230_10003341_pt1 | contig 15652 bp, 14 predicted proteins | sample S1TSphfallax_3_FD_88678 | JGI IMG/M metagenome (GOLD analysis project Ga0116230, IMG submission 88678) | Host-associated microbial communities from peat moss isolated from Minnesota, USA - S1T2_Fd - Sphagnum fallax MG | ecosystem: Host-associated > Plants > Peat moss > Unclassified | place... | reverse complement strand
TCCCAGGGTGCCCGTCCTCCGGTGTTGGGACCGCGCATGCTGTCGAGCACGGTGTCGATCACGCGCCGCTGCATCGTCACGGGCATATTCCCCTGGGTGCTTGGCAGTTGGGCGCCGGTGCGGGTGGGCTCGCCGGCCTGGCGTTGCACTTCGGTGTAGCTGGGGCGGGATTTCGTCGGGTCCTCAGGCCCGCTGTCGGGGGGAACCGATCCTGACGGCTTGCTCGATGGCGTCTTGTCGGCGCCGGGCGTTCCGCCGGACGGGCCGGTGTCAGGACCAGGAGAACGTGGGGCAAGGCGCGCTTGATTAGCGAGGGCGTCGATGCGGCTCTGGATCTGGGGTGTTGCCTGGTCTGCGGACCGCCCGATCTCGCGGCCCTCGTCCCGGATGAGCGCGACGAGCTTGTTGTCCTTGATGCCGCCGGTCGCGCGCATGAGTTCCAGCATGGCGGCGTTTTCTAGGCCTGGCGCGGAACCGGCCAGGCGGCCGAGCTCCACGCGGGTAGCGTTGTCGCCAGGCAATCGTCCCAGGCCGGCGCGTTCGAAGTCCTGGACCGCGTAGGCGACCTCATGTCGGAAAGACGTCTGCGCGCGGCGCATCGAAGTGTCACCTTCTCGCACGAGGCTTTCGACCCGTGCGGCGAGACCGGCGTTGACCGCTGCCGCTGCGATCCGGGGAAGCTCGTTTTTCAGCTGAGCCAGCGTTGCCTCAATGGGATCCCTGAGTGGCTCTTTTGGGGAGCTTGCTGCATTTGTGGCGCCTGGTGATGGGGCCGGCTCAGAGGCGGCCGGCGCGTAGCGCGGCGGGATGAAGGGTGGCGGCGCCGGCTGCGCCGACGCCTGCGTTGGATCGAGGGCCATGGCGGTTTCCCTGTTTGACGGGGTCTATGGGGCTGCCGGTGTCGAGCTACCGGAGGTCGTTCCAGCGCCGCCGAGGAGCGTGGTCGTGGTGGTGCCACCGCCGCTTGCGGTCATGCTCGGCACGGGGATGCGGACGTTCGGGTTGAAGTCGCGCTCAGTCGCTTCGGCGAGCGCGGTGGCGCTGATCGTCGTGTGCTGAAGACCGATCTTGAAGTTCTGGTATTGCAGGTAGTTGTTGAGCGCGAGTTCTATCGCGATCTCGCGCTCAACCGACGCCGGCGGCATCGTCTGCAGCTGGGCGTTCCAGTTGACGTCACTGATGCGTCGTTCGGACTCGATCTGCAGGGCCTGTAGCCAGGAGCCGTTGGTCTGCTGGGGGAGGCCCGTGTTGGTGAGATAGGTCTGCTGGGCCGAGGTCAGCGGCACCGACGGCGACTGCATGCCGATCTGCTGGTCGACGATGTTCTGCGCCAGCGACATGCGCGCATTGAAGGATCGCCGCCGCACGGCCGCTTCCTGGCCCTGTGTTGATGCGAGTTGGTCCCCCCGCAGGGCGGCCGGCGCGACCGGCTCGATCAGATTGATGGCATAGTCCTTGGCGGCGTTGACAGCCGCCTGCGTGGCGTAACTGCCAGAGCCGTAGAGGCTGGCATATTGCTGATCGGCATCCGGGGTCGTGGTGGCAGCAGCGCAGAGATTGGCGGCCGTGTCGTTGGCGTCGCAGTAGTAGCTGATATGCTCCTGGTTCATCGACGCGTAGCCCTGTGCCGCGCCATAGTAGGACGGCATCCCCGGTCCGGCTTCACCCCGCAGGTCGTGGATCTGGCCCATGATGGCACCGACGCTGAACGCCTGGACGGCGGCAGCCTGAGTACTCACACCGCCATCAAGCGCGGTGCAATGCATCGGGCTAGTCGAGTGTTCGTCGCGAATCTGCGCATTGCGGACGTCGCGATGGAAGAGGGCCATTGACGTATTCGAGCCGTCGAAGAGTTGTTCGAATGCGCCTACGGCGGCTTTCTGGTAGTTGCTGATCTGGGTGAAGCCTTGCTGGAGCAGCTGCGTGACGGAACCGTTTGAGGTGTCACCCAGGGTGCTGTTGATTGTGGTGATGGGACTGACAAGTGACTTGATGTCGTTCATCGTACTGCTGATGGTCTGGCTGACTGACAACATGTCCTGATACAGCTCGGTCTGTTTGATTTCCTGGGTGATGGACTTGACGTCCACGACGGCCATCTGAGCGCGGACCGGCAGAATATTGAGCCCAAGGGCACCGATCACGATGCCCATCGCAGTGGACGCCGTCAGTGTAAGCTTTCGCATCGCGGTGCTCCTAGTAAGTACCAGCGGGCACGTTTGGGAGGGTGTAGCCGGTGGGAGTCAGACCTGCGCCCTTGATGTAGAGGCCGCCGCCAGACGCAACACCGATGCCGATCGAACCGATCGGCGGGCCGCCGCCACCGAAGGAAAGTTTTGGGCAGGACAACCCGCCGCCAATACCCCCAAATCCGAGATTGAAGCCGGTGATGGTGAGGCCGCATTGGACCTGACCGATGAGCGAGTTCCATTCCTGCTTGACCAGATTGCAGACCTGGCCGGCGACTGCGTTCAGCAGCGTTTGCGGGTTCAGCAGGTTGGTGATCAGGTTGAGCCCGATGCCATTGAAGAAGTTGCTGAGGCAGGTCAGCCCGGTGATGCTCTGCGGGGGGTTGATGGTGGTATTGTCGGCGTTGACCCGCGCGGTCATGCCGTTGGCAGCCGCCTGGGTGATGGCGGTGCATCCGACGCTACCCGAGGTCGTGCTGGCGGCACCTGGTATCGATGTGATGGTGGCAGCGGTGGCGGGCGCTGTCGTGGTGCTTGGCGGCACGATCGTCTGGCCGCGGGCATGGGCGGCGATCGCAAGGGTAGCGACGCTGACCAGCACGCAGAACCGACGGGAACTGCTCATTGTGCGATGTCCGCACGTGCGGCGGCGGTCGCCGCCGCGAGGGCGGCGATGCGCGCGGGGTCAAAAATGGCGGCCAACAAAGCGCTTCGGGTGATAGCGGCGACGGCCGCATGCAGCGCGCGGCCGTCCGGCGTCTCGTCGTCGAGCAGCTCAGCGAGGATCTGATCCAGGCCAGGCAGCTGGGATTGCCCGACCCAGTGCAACACGCGAAGCGTCCGAGCGGACCCAAGCTGGACCATGAGCGATCGCAGGGTCTCGCGGAACGGTTTGTCGTGAAGCGCCATCGAGAGTACCGTGCGACCCTCCTGACCCAACGTTTCGAACCGTTCCCCAAGGATGGCGAGACGGCCCGGGTTGTCGGCGGCGCGTTCCAGCGGGCGGACGGTCGGCGGCCAGTGATCCGACGAGCGGCCCGAACACGTCCCGAGCAGCCAAGCGGTCACCGAGTGTTCTTCAAGGTCAAGCATTGCGTGCAGCTCCAGAAGATGTCGGAGCACCCTGGAGAATACGCGTGCGAACGGCGCTAGCGACGAAGCTCGACGTGTAGATTGGTAAAACGGGCATGCAGGCCCAGCGGCTTCACTGCTGCCGTCAGGACGCGCTGCCAGGTGTCCCCGCCCTTCCAGTTGACCATTTCGGATGGATTGACACCGGGGCGGTAGATCACCTTGACGGCGGGCGGCACGATCTGCCGGCACGCGAAGGCCAGCGGGACATCGTCACCGAACCCAACGGCGAGCCGGCTGGCTGGCGGGTGTCCTGTAGACTTTGAGCGGCGACCGGTGTCCACCACGTCCTTGGCTGCCGTTGACGGGGACGGACCCGCCGCCTGGCCAACCGGTCCCACTCCGCTGCCCGCGCTCCCTGACACTGTCGTCAGCACAAAATCAGCGCGCGCGTGCGCAACAACAATGACACTAAGCGTGACTGCAAGGATAACAGAGCGCATTGGCGATTTTCCAGCTGGCTGATCTCTGCTGGAACCGTTTCCCTGACCCCCGTGCGAACGGCCATTGTTCTGTCTGCGGGGCGGTTAGCGACGATCACAAATGTGTGTGGGCATGTCGGCACTGGCGAACGATAGTTCGCCGTGACACACCGCCCTTGTGCCGTTGGCGGGAGTGCCAGCGAGAGATCGAGCGAGCAAGAAGAAGGTCGACCTGATGGCGAGGCGTAAGCAAGCTGAGACCGAACAAGAGGGACAGGATTTCACGCAAGCTATGCTGGACTTGGGAATGAAGATCCGCGAGGCGCGTAAGCGTGCCGGCCTCAACCAAATAGAACTGGCAGACGCCGCGGGTCTTGCGGCGTCCTATGTACATGAGATGGAAGCCGTCGGAGCGAACCTAACCTTCAAAGCATTTCTGAAAATCGCAGCCTGTCTTAAGGTCAGCCTGCGTGATCTTATGCCAGACAATGGCTTCGAGGCGGAGCTTTCCCCCAACCTCGCCGAACTGTCAGCGATCCTGAGGCTGACAGCTTCTGGCTTGGAAGCACACCTGGCGTCAGACCTTCGTCGCGCGCTTGAGCACGTGGTCGCCAAGAAGTCCTGATCACCCAGCGACGCGCGGGTGCCATACACCGGCGAAAAATCAGGCTCATGGCAAACTTTCTGATAGACAATCAGGCTGTAGGCGAATTATCGGTCTTCTGGTTGATAGCCGGAAGATTAGATGGAAGTCAGGTTAAGACAGGTTGGGCCGTCGCCGGAAAGGCTCCCGTCCGCAGCTGGGTTCCTGCTGGTTGCCGCGGCAGCCGCGGTATTCCCGCTCGACCGGGTTCTCTCCGGCCTGGTCGCGTCGGGTCACGGCATTGCCGCTATTTGCGCTTGGCTGGGGCTGACCCAGGACGCACTGCTCGAGAACGTCATCCGTCTGGGACTGCCGACGCCGCACGGCCGTCCTCTGCGCGGCGGCGGGAGGCATGGCTGGTCGGTGCGGGAGACGACGTGCCTGATCTTCTGGCGCGTTTCGGGGGTGCATCCGGACACGATCGCCGCCCGGCTAGGGCGCTCGGTAGGCGCGGTGCGTGCCAAATGCCGACGGCTCGGGATCCAGGCGCCGCCGCGCAAGTCGTTGCGCAAATGCGACCCGGCGGCGCTACCGGAGCCTGAACCTGGCTTTGGGCTACCGACCGCGGCTCAATCTGCCCGTGCGCGCCAGGCTAACTGCGGCCGGCTTGCGGGGCCGGTCAGTGTGCGGGGCGGGGCGTCTGCCCCGGCATTCAGCGCACATGACGATGCCGCGTCTGACGATGCCGCGTCCGTCGTGGTTCCCGCCAGGCAAGGCGATGATGTCTCGCGCATTGTCCGTTCAACGGTGGCGCCGCCGCCGAAAGTGGCCGACGAGCCGATCCCCCGGCCACGCGGCCGGGCGCGGGGCACGCGGGCCACAAACACGCAGCGGGAATTGCCGCTTGATTGCCTAATCGATGGCACACTGGGTCGCCAAGAGGGCGTCGCGCCGGCAACACCGCCTCAGCCGCCCTTCCCTGCTCCCGCCCCTCCCCTCGCCCCTGTGCCGCAACAGGAGGCCGATGTGGCGATGAATGATCTCGCGTGGATCGGGCAGATCAAACGGCCGTTACAAAACCGCCTGGCGGTGTGGGCGATGAGCCTCCTGTATTTCGGTCAGGTTCACTACAAGGAGATCGCGCGGCGCATCAGCCGCACTGAATGTGCGACAGGCTCGCTGCTGCACCGTTGCTGGCTCCCACGTGACCGCGACCGCCGCAAATTCGGTGTTGTCTTCGACGAGGAGATGGGTCGGGCGACGCTCGCCGCCTCCGGATACGAACTCGCGCGCGATGAGCAGAGCGGCGAGTGGTACTGGCGCCACAAACGCGATCGCGCCACAGTCAAGCAGAATCGCGGACGCCGACGCGCCATGGGGCTGCTCAAACCCTACACCAGCGAAGAGATCACGTTGCTTACCCGGGGAGCAATGGGCGTGACGCCGTTCGCACACCAGCAGGTCATGATGCGGGCATGATCACGTTGCACGGACACTACCATGAAGAATCAGAAGACCGCCGTCACGCGACGCCTATCTGATCCTGACTTCCAGGCATCCCTGGTCAACAAATGCATCGCACTTACGCTCGGCATGGGAGTGTTGCTGAGCCTATCGTTGATCCACGACGGCTTTGTCTGGACGCACCCCGTGCAGCCGCGATATTTTTTTGTTGATGGGAAGAACCCGCCGCATCCCGTGGTCGCGCTCGACAGCCCGATCGTCGATGACACCGAGCTGCTGGAGTGGACGGTGAAGGCGGCGATCGCGCCGTACAACGTTGATTACTACAACTATGCAGCCGAGCTGAATGCGGCGAGCCGCCGCTTCACCGAACGTGGCTGGAACACGTTCGCCCGCTCCTATATCGGCCAGGGTAATTTCGACGAACTCAAGCGCGCCCGCCTGCTCTGCCACGCCCAGTCACAGCGCGCCGCCGTGATCCATCAGACAAGCTATGTCCAGGGCTCCCTGGCCTACCAGGTGCAGGTCCCGATCATGCAGACCTGCGAGAACGCCAATCAGGCCTCGACCAACACGCTGCTGATCACCGCACTCGTCGTTCGCACAAACTCCGATGATCATCCTGAGGGGCTGGTGATCGATCAGCTTGTCGCGTCGCCGCGCTGATGCGCGGTGTAAGCAGGGAGGCGGAGATGGGTCCGGGTCTGATGGCGATCAGCGTCGAACAGCGGTCGCGGCAGCGGCCCCGATCGCCGGCACGATGGCAGCGACGGTGCGGGCTGCTTGCCGGTCTGTGCATGGCCGCGTTTCTGGCGGGCGGCGAGGCTGGTGCCCAGACAAGCGGCGCCGGCGGGCTGAGTGTGCCAGGCGACGGCGGTCAGGGCGAGACCGGCGGCCTGCCATGGGGCGTCAACGGGCCTTCTGCGAACGGCAAGCCCACCGCCGCACAGAAAGCGATGCAGGATGCAATACCGCTGACGCCGGAGATGATCGAGGAACTGGGCCGGCGATTCAACGCCAACCGCCGGGCGCAGGAAGAGGTGGTGACGCAGAAAGCCACGCCGGTAAACCGGCAGATCAACCTGAGCTATGCGCCAGGGGCGGCGACCAGCATCATTAGTATCGTCAAGGGCTATCCAACCGCGGTCAGCTTTTTCGATAGCACAGGCCAGCCATGGCCGGTTCAGTGGGACACCAACAGCAATCCGGCGGCGGTCTCTGGTGGGCCGAACTGCAACGTCGCCGCAAATTCAGGTGGGCCCGCCGCTGTGGCGGTCGGCTTCTTCATCTGCACGCCGACGAAGGGCTCGAATGTCCTCGAAATCACGGCCATGTCGCTCGCTCCGCGGGGTGGCCTCGTCGTCTCGCTGGAAGGTGCGCCCAAGCCGCTCACATTCCTGCTGATGGCCGGCAGCGAACGCTATGACGCGAGCCTGTCCGTCCACGTCGCCGAGCGCGGACCGCACGCCAAGGTCGAGATCCTTACGCAGCCGGACGCGCCCGATACCGGCGCGCCCTATCTGACCGGAATGCTGCAGGGCGTGCCGCCGGCAGATGCCGTGCCGCTGGCGGTTGAGGGCGTCTCACCGGATGCGGTGCGCGCTTGGCGCCTGGGCCGCAATGTGTATCTGCGCACCAGCTACACCTTGCTGTCGCCCGAGTGGACCGCGTCCGAGGCGGAGGGCTCGACCACTGTCTACGCCGTTCCGAACACGCCGGTCGTTCTGTTTTCCATCAACGGCCGTACCGTCTCGGCCTCGCTGAAGGACCCGTCCTGATGTCCGGGGTGCTCAAGGTAGCCAGGCTCAAATTGATCAGGTCACGCCTGAGCGGCGGCACCGCGCTCAGCCGCGCCAGCGATGCCGGCCCACGGCGTCTGGCGATCATTGCGGTGGCCGGCGTTGCGATGGCCGGTCTCGTGGCGGTCGTCGTCACCAGCGGTCGCCATGCAGGTCCGCTCTCACGCGATGCCCGTATGAAGGCGGTGGACGCCTTGCCGGGCGGGTTGCACAGCACGCCGGAACAGGATGCGCTCGCGCGTCAGGCGAACACCACCCAGGCGCAACAGGCGCTGAACCACGGGGCCTCGTTCACACCGCCGATGGCGCCGAGTGTCGCGGTTGTTCTACCGCCGCCGGATCCCGGGGATCCCGGGCACCCTTCCGCGGAGAACGAGCAGCCGGCGTTTGTCGGCCGTCCGCGGCCCCAGCCGAGGGCCCACCAGATCGCCGCCCCTGTTGCCGTTCCGATTTTCCCTGCGCCCTTCCAGCCATTGCACCCACCGGCGTCGACGCCGGCACCTCAACCTGCGGTGATCCCGGTCGCCGCGGCGGGGGACGCGGCTGCGGCTCCCAATCCCTACACGAAACCGATTGGCGATCTCTTCGGTCAGTGGGGCGGTCGGGCGCCGGAGACGGACGTCGTCCTGCCGCCCGACCCGCCGCATCGCGCTGTTGCGGACGACCCGGCCGATGGTCGGGCGCCGTCAACGCATGCGCGGGGAACGACGGTGACGCCGGCCGCCGCGCGGTCCATCTCGGCGGATCCGGGCGAGGTGTTGATACCGGCCGGTCGCGGGATTTATGCCCATCCCGTTCTGGCGGTGAACTCTGACACCGCCAGCCCGGTCGTGCTGCAGGCGGACTCGGGACCGATCGCGGGCGACCGGATGATCGGCACGTTCTCCAAGCAGAGTGACCGGCTGGTTATCCGCATCAACACGGTGGTGCATCAGGGCAAAAACGTCAGCACGGAAGGTCTGGTTATTGCGCCGGATACGATGGAGACGGCGGTCGCCTCCGAGATCGACCAGCATTACGTCGAGCGCTTCGTACTGCCAGCGGCCGCGGCGTTTATCCAGGGCCTCGGCCAGGCCATCGCCACCACGTCCAACACGACGGCTGTGCTCAGCCCACTCGGCGGCGCGACGACGACGACGCAGTTGAATTTCCAGCAGCAGCTCGGTGTGGCTGCCGGTGCCGCCGCGGGCCAGATCGGCACCGCGCTCAACCAGGCTGCCCCGAAGGGTCCGACGATCAAGCTGGAGGCGAACGTCGCGGTCGGGGTGATTTTTCTCGCGCCGGTGACGATTCATCGCGGCGAGTAACGACGAGACGGCGCCATTCGCATGGGGACGGGCGATGCTGCGGCATCGCCCGTTTTGTATGAGGACGCCATGGACACACTTATCCACGACCTGTCGATCCAGGAACGGGAGGGTCCCCTTATCGCTCAACTGTCGGAAGAATTGAACGAGGCTGTAAGTACTGTGTCGCATGATCGCGGAGACGCAACGACGGCCGATGATCACGGCAACAAGGCAGACGCCAACGTCCCGGGGAGCCAAGATCAGCCGCCCGTTGCTAAGCGTGGCGGGAGCAAGCGGCGCCAGAAGCTGCTGCTCGGCGTCGCCGTCATCGCGCTGGGCGGTGTCGGTACAGGAGCGTTCCTCATCTTCTCCTACAACCATCACTACAAGGTGCCGCAGATGACCGCCGCGGTGCGGCGGGCCACGGCACGGGCCGGCATCGATGTGACGCCGCTGCTGGCACCGTCGGCCGCTCTCGCGAAGGTCGAGCTGCCGCCTGCGGTGGCGGTGCCGATGCATGACAAGTACACTTCCCCGTCACGTGAGAGGCAGCTTGGCGAGCTGCTGGGGCTCCGACGTCCTCAGGCGGCCGATCAGACGCCGGGTGCCGTCCCACCGGATATTTCACCTATGGCAGACGCCTCCCAGGGGCCGCACGAGCCCGGCGCGGCTGTGCCCCGCCCTCAGCGGCCGCAGATGGCCGTCAGCGACACAGCGGCCCCTACTGCGCCCGCCGGCACCCCGCAGAGCAGCCCGGAGGCCGCCACGCCCGGGCCGGGTGCGGCGGCGCCTCCACCTGGCTATGTGCCCCATGAGCCCGGTGCGAAGGTCCCCGGTGAACAGGAAGCCGATAAGGGCGGCGTCCAGGAGGGCGCCTCCGCCAGGCCGCGCGACAAAGCGCACGTTCCCTCGCCGTCCGACAGTAAGTTCGACCTGACGCAGGTGCTCCTGGCCGACATCGAGCACACTACGCACACCGCTGAGGGCAAGGCATGGACCTCCCTCCCCCGTCCCACCATGGCAGACGGGCAGCCGGCGGTAAGCGCGTCGCCCACCACCCATCCGGCGGCGAGCGCGGCCGCCCCAGCCGCGACCACCACGCCCATATCTGCGAGAGCAGCACCGGCCAGCGTGGCATCGCCGGTCAAACCGGCGACGCCTGCAGACCCGGTCAAGGTCGCAACGGAGATGCTTGCAGCGCCGCTTGCTTCGGCGCAGCAGGTGCAGGTGCTCGAGCTGGTCTCCCAGATCGCCACGATGGTGCGGGACGAGCGACGGGCCGACGCGCAGCTGCGTGCTGACCTAGCTCGAATATCCGCCGACTCGCAGGCGCGGCTCGCGGATTTCGAGCGCCGCCTGGCACTCTACGAGGCCCGCACGGCCGTCTCCGCGGCCGATCACGTCAATGCGGCAATGCCGCCGGCGCCGGCGGCGGCGGAAGCGTTGCCCGTAAGCACAAGAACCCGCGCCATGCCAACGCATGTCGAACCGGTCGCGCCCGATCCGATTGCCAACCGGCCACGGCTGTATCGCGTCCAGGCAGCCTCTCCGGGCCTCGCGATGCTGGCCGAGGTCGATCGTGGCGGCGGTGCGGGCGCTCAGCTGCAGGTCAGCGTCGGCGATCAGCTGCCGGGATACGGCCGGGTCAAGGCAATCGCGCAGCACGGCCCGACCTGGGTCGTCGCGACCGAGCACGGTAACATCCAGTAGCAGCACACGCGTGATCCGCGCCCGCCTCGCCACGGCCGCGCGCGGTTCGTCATGGCCTGATCGGCGCAGTCGGCGCCGGCCACGGCGCCGATCAGGCTCATCACCAGCACAGTCGAGGGAGCCTTTCATGCAGGGGCTGGTCGATTTCTCAACGTCGGTCGCTGACGGCATCGCCGTCGTGCTGCCGGCGTTTTGCTATCTCATGGCGTGCGGATGCTTTCTGTTCTTCGGCTGGACGCTCTGGAGCTGGGCGCAACCGCACGGCCGCCATCATCATCACTGGCACAGGCCGTGGGTGCCATTTGTCTCGCTGATCCTGGCGGGTGTGTTCGCCACCTTCCCGAATCTTCTTACCATGGCATCGGTGAGCGCCGGCACGAACCTGGCGGTCACACTCGGCAGCTACACGCCCACCACAGCCCCGACCGCGACCACGATCGCGGGCGCGACGCCAAGCGCGAGCGTGCTCAACGTCGTGACGTTGTTCCAGTACTTCTTTCAGGCGTTCGGTGCGGCCTGCGTGTTCTGGGCGATCGTCACGTGGCGGGCCATCATCAACGGGCGCGTCAGCGGTTCGCCGACCGCCTGCGGGGTTCAGTTCGTCTTCGGCGTCATGTGCATCAACATCGTCAGCGTCGCCACCATGGTCGTGAGCTTCTTTCAGACCGGCGGATGAACGCGTTGCACCTATTGTCTGATGCCGTTCGCACGGCGCTCAGCGACTCTGCTGGCCGAGGGGATGTTCCCTCGCAAGCAGGAGCGACGAGCGTGAATACGATTAGCAACAAGCGAGGCGGCGCCTTCAGGCATGGCGTCGCATCGATCCGCGGGAAGACCCTCAAGGCACTGGTAATCGGGGGCGGGCTGTGCTTTGGCGCCGGGGGCCATGCCTTTGCGCAGGCGACATCCCCGGCCAATGGCATCGGGGCTCAGCTCAACCTGATGTCGGGGGAAGCGATCAACTCGGGCAGCACCGCGTTCGGCGCGGCCTGCTACCTCGCGGCCACGATCTGCTTCGGCTTGGGCGTATGGGCGCTTTGGCAGTCGCGTCAACCGCAGAACCGTGAGGCCGGCCATATCGGCAAGGGGGTCGCGGGTCTGGTGCTGTGCGGGTTGTTCGCCGCCGGCGGCGTGTGGATCAACAAGGCCGCGGTCTCCGCGTCGGGCGGCAGCGCGACGATCAACGACAACGCCGCCATGGTGCAGTTCGGTTCCGGCGGCTGAAGCTTAAGGGTAGCCTGCCGCCTTTGCCTCATCGTCACGAGGCAAGCGGCAGGCCCCATTTCGGGAGGGTTCGCCGATGCACTCGATGACGCCGAAGAACATCCCTTGGCCGCGAAACAATACATGCAACCAGGGCTGTCCCGATACGCGTTCCGTCGTCAGCGTCACAGGCCGGGGCCGCCACTTGTTCCTGGCCCTGGCTATCGTCGCGCACAGTTGCGCGGTGTTGTTCGTGCTCGACGGAGGCCGCACGTGAGGCTCCGGCCGATCCTGCTGTCAGCCGAGGGGGATGCAGCCGATCCGGCCTTGCAGGTGCGGGTGCGCCATAACGACGAGCCGGGCGTGCAGCGCTGCGACTTCTGCGGCGGCTCAACGGGCGGCCACGACTTCGTCACCCACGACGCCGTGTCCTGCGTCCTGTGCCTGCTACCCCGGCGCCTGCATCGCCCCCGGATCAACGATGAGGGGATGCTCATCTGGCTGCCCGAGATGAGCCAGGCGGCACTCAACGTCCTCGTTCGCGAAATCCATCTCAGCTCAGGGATAGCCGGAGACAATCCGGTGATACCCGGTTCCGGCTGGACCGTCACCCTTGAGCGCAAGCTGCTCTACCACGCTGCGATGGCGCTAAGGAGCCGGGCGCCGGCGGCGCTGACGCGGCTGGGCACCGATCGGCCGGGCGAACTTGGCTACGCACTGCGCCAACTGCCACGCGATGTTTATCAGGGCCGGGGCCGTCTACTGGGTGGCCTGCGCCTGCTGCCCATGGGTCACTGCTACGAGGGCGGACACGACATCTACCCCAGGATCCTCAATGCCTGGATGGCCGAGGCCCGGGCGGCGACTGCCGCGTCATCATCCGCCGTCGCCCCGTAGGAGTAGAAGACTGTGATGTTCGCCGCTCTCGCGAATTTCTTCGCCAGCCTGTCGCTGAATCTCAAGCAGCCCTTGGCGGCGTTTTGTGACCTGGAGACCGCGCATGGCGACGCGCTGATCACGAAGGGCGGCCATTATGTCTCCTGGGTGCGCGTCGACGGCATGCAGCGTATGGCAGAGCGCAAGGACTTCATGCAGATCACCGACGCCATGCGTCTCGATCTGTCAGGTGCGCTTGAGACACGCGGTCACGCAATCGTCGGCTGGTATATCTCCGATCCGGACGCCGCACTGGTCGAGATCGAGCGGTTGAACCTCACCTCTTGCCGTAACATTGCCAACTCGCTTGGGCTTGACCTGCATGACATCCTTGAAGAGCGCGCGCGGCTGTGGCCCAAGCTGATGCGCTGGGAGGCGGCCTATTTTATCCTGTGGACCAGCACCACGGTGCTGACCAAGGAAGAGCGCAAGCAACTCAAGGCGGAATACGCCGCCAACGCCCTGGAGGCTGGACGGCTGGGGGAGAGCCAGCGTTTCTACCTTCGCAGCGAAGTGATGGCGGCACGTCATGCGGCCTTTACCTCGCGCGTCCTGTCAGCGCTGCGCGCTCACGATGTGGCCGTATCGGCTCTGGATCCCCACGAGGCACTCAGGGTCACGCGCGAGGCGATGTATCGCGAAATGTCCGGCTCGGAATGGCAGCCGGTCCTGCCCGGCGACCGGGTGATGGCGCGGTGTACGGAAGACGACGGCGCGCGGCCGAATGCCGGGCACGTCCTTTGGCCACCGATACGCGATCAACTCTTCTACGCCGATGCGGTCACCCATGGCGGGCAGCGAGTGGATTTCGGCGACAACGCCTATGCGCCCGTGGACATGAATATCGGACCCGAGGACCCGCGGCCATTTGTCGAACTCGCCGCAACGCTCGGCCTGGATCGCGTTCCCTGGCGCGCCGCGATCGTCGTCGAGGGGTGCGGACCCTCGGCGATGCAGATCAAGGACATCGGCGCGAGCTTTCTCTCGATGTTTCCCGGCAACGCCGATCTGCGGCGCGCCTTCCACTTCCTGCGTCAGGCACGCGAGCAGGACAATCACATCAGCGTACGGCTGCGGGCCAGTTTTGCGACCTGGGCGCCGGTCGAGCAGCCGGCCAAGCTCCGCCGCCGCATGTCCACCCTGGGCCAGCGCATCGAGGGCTGGGGCAACACCAAGGTCACGGCGGTGATCGGTGATCCCCTGGAAGGGGCGATGAGCACAGCGCCCGGCCTGTCGCTCGCTTCCACCGGTAATCCATCGCTGGCCTTGCTCGGCGACGCCCTGGCGATGCTCCCGTGGAACCGCACCGCCTCGCCGTGGGAGGCCGGCAGCGTGCTCTTCCGGCGGCCGGATGGCGGCATCTGGCCCTATGATCCGGCCGGCGGGCGAAAGCGTCCGTTGGTGGTGGACATCTTCGTGGCACCGCCTGGCTCGGGCAAATCCGTCCTCGCGAACACGATCAATATCGGGCTCTGCCTGAGTTCCGCAGTCATGGGATCGCAGGGAGCCAAGCTGCCACTGATCGGCAAGGCCGATATCGGCAAATCGGCCGAAGGCTTCGTGCGCTTGATCCAGGAGGCGCTCGGGCCCCATCGCCGGCATGAGGCAATCTTCGTCTCACTGCAATTCGCCGCGGGTTACGAGTTCAACATCTTCGACCTGCAGGTAGGCTGTGAATATCCGCTGCCGCTGGAGAAGGCCTTCCTGCAGAACTTCCTCGTGCTCGCCACCCTCCCGCCCGACCAGTCCACGCCGTTCGAGGGCATGGCGCAGCTGATCTCCCTGGTCGTGGAGGAAGCCTACAAGCTCTGCACGGAGGCCGGCGGCGGTGCGAAGAACTATCGCCGCGGCGTTGATCCCGAGGTCGACCGGGCGATCGAGGTTCACAATATCGCATTGCACGACGACTCGCCTTACTGGCGTGATGTCGTCAACGCGCTCTGCGACATCGGAGACTATCGGCTCGCCGAGCGGGCGCAGCGCCACGCCGTGCCGATCCTCGAGGATCTGATCGGCGCGGTGCGCACCGACCAGGTCCGCGACATGTTCGACACGCTGAAGCTGGCGGAGACGAGTGAGAAAGCCTCGCAGATCTTCGAGCGCTATATCTCCGATCTGATCCGCCGTTTCCCGACGCTGAACGCGCCCACCCGGCTGGATTTTGGACCGGCGCGGATCATCGTCCTCGACCTGCAATATGTTGCCCCAACCGGCTCGGCCACGGCCAACCGGCAGACCGAGATGATGTATCTGCTGGCCCGGCATATCCTGGCGCGCAACTTCTTCCTCCATCCGGAATATCTCGCCTTCGTGCCTGACCGGGTGGCTGGCTATCATCGCAAGCGCTTCACCGAAGTCTACGAGACCACCAAGCGCATCGACTATGACGAGTGGCATCGCACCCAGGGGAGCCTGCTGGTGCGTGCACAGGCGGAACTGGATGTACGCGAGGGCCGCAAGCACAACGTGCAGCTCGGCTTCGCCTCGCAGCGCCTGTCCGACATGGGCGACGGTGTGATCGCCCAGAGCACCGGCCGCTTTGTGCTGGGCGCGGACGATCAGCGAGAGCGCGAAGAGATCATCACCCGGTTCGGCCTGTCAGATGCCAGCGCCAAGATTGTCCGCCACCGCCTGACCGGCCCACGTCGCGACGGTGCGCCGTTCCTCGCGATCTTCCGCGCCGAGCAGGCTTATTATGAGCAGTATCTGGTGAACTCGCTGGGGCCGGTGGAGCTGTGGGCGCTCTCGACCACCCCAGGCGACACCGGCCTGCGCAACCGCGTCTATGAGCGCGTCGGCTTCTCCGAGGGCCTGCGACGGCTGTCCAAGGTCTTCCCGAACGGCTCGGCAATGGACGAGATCGAACGGCGGACCAAGGTACGGCTGAAGACGGGCGATGCGGCCGACCGTGTCGAGGCAGGCGTCG
>Ga0116230_10003340_pt1 | contig 15653 bp, 14 predicted proteins | sample S1TSphfallax_3_FD_88678 | JGI IMG/M metagenome (GOLD analysis project Ga0116230, IMG submission 88678) | Host-associated microbial communities from peat moss isolated from Minnesota, USA - S1T2_Fd - Sphagnum fallax MG | ecosystem: Host-associated > Plants > Peat moss > Unclassified | place... | reverse complement strand
TCTACGAAAGGCTATCCAATTACCGGCCGAGTCAAAAAAATTGTCTCGCATCGCAACCTCCACGGATCCGACTAGTGTATCCGATGATATTAGCCCAACCGCAGCTGCGGCGTGGGCTCCAGCGTCTCCGGGGCGAATTCCTGGGCCAGGAACTTGGGCCACGCCGCGGCGGCGATCATGGCCGCGTTGTCGGTCGCGAGCGCCACCGTCGGGAACGCGACCGTAAGCCTGCCCGCGAAGGCCTCCTGCATCGCGCGGCGCAGCTGGCGGTTCGCGGAGACGCCGCCGCTCACCAGCACACCGCGCGCGCCAAAGTGCTCGGCCGCATGCGCCGTCGCGCGCACCAGGTTCTTCACCACCGCGTCCTGGAAGCTGGCGATCAGGTCCAGCGTCGTCGCGTCGAAATGCTGCAGCGCGGTGCCGACGTTGGCTTCGCCCAGCCGCGCCCGGTACAGCCCCTCCCTGCGCAGCGCCTGCTCCCGCGCGGCGATCGCCGGCTGCATCGCATGGGTCTCCACATAGCGGCGCACCGCCGTCTTCAGGCCGGAGAAGGACATGTCGAAGCGCGTGGGGTCGTCGGGGTCCAGCCGCTCGCGCGCCAGCTTCGCGGCGGTGTTGCCGCTGGCCTTCTGCTTGATCTGCGTAAAGGGAAACAGCGCCGTGTCCGCGACGCCGTGCGCGGCCAGCGCGTCCATCCACGGGCCGCCGGGGTAGGGCAGTCCCAGCAGCTTCGCCACCTTGTCGAAGGCCTCGCCGGCGGCATCGTCGAGCGTCTTGCCCACGTTTCGATAGAGCCATATTTGCCGCGGCGTGCGTATCGCAAGATAGAGGTGCGTGTGGCCTCCGCTGACGACCAGCGCGAGCAGAGGTGACTGCTCCGAAGATGCAGGTCTCTCCATTCCGTCCGCAAAGTGCGCGGACTCCGGTCGAGATGACACGGTGGAGGCGGTATCCATCAGCACGGCGTGGATGTGGCCTTCGAGATGGTTGACCGCGATGAGCGGCTTGCCCGCGCCGAACGCGAGCGCCTTGGCGAAGGCGATGCCTACCAGCAGCGCGCCGGCCAGCCCCGGGCCTTCGGTCACCGCGACCGCATCCAGCTCCGCGTAGCCGACGCCGGCCTGCGCCAGCGCCGCGCGCACCACCGGCAGGATCGCCCGCAGATGCTCGCGGCTGGCCAGCTCCGGCACCACACCGCCGTAGTCGGCGTGCACCAGCTGGGAGGCCACCACGTTCGAGAGCACCTCCCGGCCGCCGCGCACCACCGCCGCCGAGGTCTCATCGCACGAGCTTTCAATGCCGAGAATCAAGCCGCTGGACACAGGTCTATCGTAAGGGATGGCTCTTGAGATCTACCGAGGTTGGTCTCAACGAAACCTGTAGCAACAGTACCCAGCAAAACAACTTGTCATCTCGACCGGAGCGCAGCGGAGTGGAGAGACCTGCAGTTCGCTCGTTTTGCCGCAGACCTGCAGGTTTCTCCACTGCGCGGAACGATGGAGCCGTCCCGCTGCGGTCGAAATGACAAATCGTTCTAGATTCAAACTTATCCATGCCGCGTCTCGACAACCCGCACTACGCCGCCGCGCTCGCCATTGTGCAGCGCCTGCGCGCGCTGGGCCACGCCGCCTACTTCGCCGGCGGCTGCGTGCGCGACCTTCTGCTCGGTGTGCCGGCCAAGGACTTCGACGTCGCCACCTCGGCCACGCCCGACGATGTCCTCGCGGCGTTCCCGCGCACCGAGGCCGTGGGCGCGCACTTCGGCGTGGTGCTCGTGCTGGGCAAGCTCGGCGAGACGCGTACCGCCACCGAGGTCGCCACCTTCCGCCACGACGGCGCCTACTCCGACGGCCGCCGCCCGGACGCCGTCCGCTTCTCCACCGACCCGCGCGAGGACGTGCTGCGCCGCGACTTCACCATCAACGGCCTGCTGCTCGATGCGCCGGCCTTCGAGAGCGGCGACCCGCTCGAGGCCTGCGTGCTCGACCTCGTCGGCGGGCGCGCCGACCTCGACGCCGGCCTCATCCGCGCCATCGGCGAGCCCGCCCTGCGCTTCGCCGAAGACAAGCTCCGCCTGCTCCGCGCCATCCGCTTCGCCGCCCGGCTGGGCTTCGCGCTCGAGCCTCGCACCCTCCACGCCCTCGAGCGGCAGGCCGCGGAGAGCACGCAGGTCAGCGCCGAGCGCCTGCGCGACGAGCTCAGCCGCATCCTCACCGAAGGCCACGCCCGCCGCGGCCTGGAGCTGCTCGACCGCACCGGCCTGCTCGTGCACCTGCTGCCGGAGATCGCCCGCATGAAGGGCGTCGCCCAGCCACCGCAGTTCCACCCGGAGGGCGACGTCTTCAGCCACACCCTGCTGCTGCTCGACCATCTCGACGCCGGCGCAAGCCCCACCCTCGCCTGGGGCATGCTGCTGCACGACGTCGGCAAGCCCGCCACCTTCACCCCGCCCGACCCGGCGCGGCCCGGCGACCGCATCCGCTTCAACGGCCACGTCGAGGTCGGGCTCGCCGTCGCCCGCACCCTCCTCGCCCGGCTCCGCTTCAGCAACGATGACGCCGCCCAGGTGCTCGCGCTGATCCAGCACCACATGCGCTTCGGCGACATCCAGAAGATGAAGGCCTCCACCCTCAAGCGGCTGCTGCGCCTGCCCCACATCGAGCAGCACCTCGCCCTGCACCGCGCCGATTGCCTCAGCTCCCACGGCTCACTGGCCAACTACGACTTCGCCCGCCGCAGCCTCGACGAGCTGGGCCACGACCAGCTACGCCCGCCGCTGCTGCTCACCGGCGATGCCCTGCTGGCCGCCGGCTACCCCGCCGGTCCACGCTTCCGCGAGATGCTGGAGGCCGCCGAGGACGCCCAGCTGGAAGGCCGCATCGCCACTCGCGCCGACGCGCTCGCCCTCATCGCCGCACGCTTTGGGCCGCCCTAGACCCGCGCATACAGGCCGCATTCGCGGTACGATGCTGGTGCGGGCACGTCGCCAATACAGCTATGGCGAGAGAAGGCGCGAAGCGCGTCTCGCCGTCCGCGCAGGACCCGTTATGCACGCTCGCCTCTCGCCGCTTGCCCTCATCCTCATGCTGCCGCTGCACGCCGCCGTCCTCGGCAGCAGCAAGCCGGCCGAGCCGCTCACCGAGGCGCGTGTGAACGCGCTGCCCACCGCCGAGCGCACCCCCTGGCTGGACTACCTGCAGCGCTCCGCCGCCGCGCTCCGTGCCGACCAGGCCGCGCTCAGCGCCGAGCGCACCGGCCTGAAGGGCCCGCCACCCGCACCGCCGCAGGCCGCCGCGCACAGCCTTCCGCTCGACCGCGACGCCGCCTTCTACCTGTCCCCCGAGGCACGCCACATCGGCGACACGATTCTCTCCTTCCAGATGCCCTCGGGCGGCTGGGCCAGGAACCTCGACGTGGCCGGCCCCGCCCGGCTGCGCGGACAGGCCTTCACCCCCGGCGAATCCGACGCGTCCGCCGACGAGGTCGCGCACTCCTCCGCCGCGCTCGACGCCACCGCCAACGATATCCACTTCCTGGCGCATCTCGCCGCCGCGCTGCCTGCCGCCGGCGGCGACCCCTACCGCGCCGCCGCCCTCCGCGGCCTGCAGTTCCTGCTCGCCGCGCAGTTCCCCAACGGCGGCTGGCCCCAGGTCTGGCCCCTCGAAGGCGGCTCCCACGACGCCCTCGCCTTCAACGACGACGTCCTCACCGACTCCGCCCAGACGCTCGCGCTCGCCGCCGTCGGCACCCACACCCCGCTCGAAGACTTCGGCTTCGTCCCCGCCGACCTGCGTCTGCAATCGAAGTTCGCCGCCGCCCGCGCCCTGCAGTGCGTGCTCGCCACCCAGCTCAGCGCCCCCGCCGGCGACCCCAAGCCCGGCTTCGCCATCTGGGCGGAGCAGTATGACCCGCTCACCCTTGCCCCGGTCGCCGCGCGCACCTACGAGCCCGCCGCCTTCAGCGCCAATGACTCCGCCGCCATTCTGCAGTACCTCATGCAGCTCCCCGCGCCCTCGCCGGAGCTGGTTCAGCGTATCGATGCGGCCGCCGCCTGGCTCGCCGCCCACGAGATCAACGGCTATAGCTGGACCCTCAAGGGCGTCGACGGCAAGCCCTCCCCCGACGGCAAGCACCTGCTCGCCAACCCCCGCGCCAACCCCCTCTGGGCGCGCTTCTACTCCCTCACCACCGCCAAGCCCATCTTCGGCGACCGCGACAAGAGCATCCACGACGACGTCGCCGACCTCTCCGCCGAGCGCCGCAACGGGTACTCCTGGTACGGCACCTGGCCGCAGCGCGCGCTCGACGCCTACACCCTCTGGAAGGGCCAGCACCCCACCGCGCTGCCGCCCGCGCCGCCGCCCACACCCGCCGCCGCCTCCACCCCCTAACGTGGTGCGGCGCGTGGCCCACGGCCACCGCCGGCATCCACCCGGCGAAACTTCCCTCCCGGTTTGCGTACCCTGCGACAAAGCTCCTGTGCTTTCAGCGCCTGCACGCCTTCCCCGTGGCCTGCTCCACGCTGTATTGTGGTCGGGGAGTGTGCGCCGCACGTTCTTCTTCGGGCCCAGCCGTCCAACCCCCGCAACCAGCCTCTCCCGGCGAACATCCTAAGGACTGACATGGCCAACCCGAAGCCTCTCCTGAACACGCACCCCGCCTTCGTCCCCGATACCACCATTCACGTCGATGGCCATGCCGTCGCCGCCCAGCTCGGCGAGCCCCTGATCGACGCCCTCGTCCGCTCCTCCGAGCTCCGCGGTGTCAAGGCCATCCCGCACGTCTGCTACCTCAAGCCCATGGGCGCCATCGGCTCCTGCGACACCTGCATGGTCGAGCTGGACGGCCAGCTGGTCCGCGCCTGCGAGACCGCCGTCGCGGCCGGCCAGAGCGTCGCCGCCAGCAGCTCCCGCGCCGACGTCGCCCAGCGCGACGCCTTCGACCGGCTGCTCGAAAACCACGAGCTCTACTGCACCGTCTGCGACAACAACAACCAGAACTGCACCGTGCACAACGCCACCGCCGACCTGAACGTGAAGCACAACGCGCGGCCCTTCCGCAAAAAGGGCTACGAGGTCGACATGTCCAACCCCTTCTACCGCTACGACCCCAACCAGTGCATCCTCTGCGGCCGCTGCGTGGAGGCCTGCCAGAACGTGCAGGTGAATGAGACCCTCACCATCGCGTGGGACCGCGACATCCCCCGCGTGCTGTGGGACGGCGGCGAGCGGATCGAGGGCTCCAGCTGCGTCTCCTGCGGCCACTGCGTCACCGTGTGCCCCTGCAACGCGCTCATGGAGAAGTCCATGATCGGCCACGCCGGCTACCTCACCAACACCCCCGCCTCCGTGCTCGATACCATGATCGAGGTGGTCAAGGCGGTCGAGCCCAGCACCGGCTACCCGCCGATCCTCGCGCTCTCCGAGGTCGAGGCGGAGATGCGCAACGCGCGCGTCAAGCGCACCAAGACCGTCTGCACCTACTGCGGCGTCGGCTGCAGCTTCGAGATCTGGACCAAGGACCGCCACATCCTCAAGATCGAGCCCGCCCACGGGCCGGCCAACGGCATCTCCACCTGCGTCAAGGGCAAGTTCGCCTGGGACTTCGCCAACTCCCCCGACCGCCTGCGCAAGCCGCTCAAGCGCACCGTCGTCGAAGGCCACGCCACCTTCGTCGAGATCGAGTGGGACGAGGCCCTCGCGATCATCGCCGACAACTTTACCCGCATCAAGCGGACCCACGGCCCCGACGCCCTCGGCTTCATCGCCTCCTCCAAGTGCACCAACGAGGAGAGCTACCTGATGCAGAAGCTCGCCCGCGCCGTCATCGGCACCAACAACGTGGACAACTGCAGCCGCTACTGCCAGACCCCCGCCAGCAAGGGCCTCTCGCGCACCGTCGGCATCGGCGGCGACTCCGGCTCCATCTCCGACATCGAGATCGCCGACCTCGTCATCATCGTCGGCGCCAACACCGCCGAGAGCCATCCGGTGCTCGCCACCCGCATCAAGCGCAGCCACAAGTTCCGCGGCCAGAAGCTCATCGTCGCCGACCTCCGCCTCAATGAGATGGCCGAGCGCGCCGACGTCCACATCCGCCCCAACCCCTCCACCGACGAGGTGTGGCTACAGGCCATCACCAAGCACCTCATCGATACCGGCCGCCACAACCAGGCCTTCATCGACAAGTGGGTGGACAAATGGCCGGAGTTCCTCAAGTCGCTCGAGGGCTACACCCTGGAGCACGCCGAGCAGGTCACCGGCATCCCCGTCGCCACCCTCAGCAAGGTCGCCGACATGATCGCCGAAGCCAAAGGCGGCGTCTGCATCTGCTGGGCCATGGGCGTCACCCAGCACTGCGGCGGCGCGGATACCTCCACGGCCATCTGCAACCTGCTGCTGGCCACCGGCAACTTTATGCGCCCCGGCACCGGCGGCTACCCGCTGCGCGGCCACAACAACGTCCAGGGCACCAGCGACTTCGGCTCCATGCCGGACATCTTCTCCGGCTACCAGAAGGTCGACGACCCCGCCATCCGCGGCAAGTTCGAGGCTGCCTGGGGCGTCACCCTGCCCACCACCACCGGGCTCGACAACCGCCAGATGATCGAAGCCATCCACGAGGGCAAGCTCAAGAGCATGTACATCAAGGGTGAGGACACCATCACCTCCGACGCCAACGCCAACGATGTCGCCGAGGCCTTCGGCAAGCTCGACTTCCTGCTCGTCCAGGACATCTTCTTCTCCGAGACCTGCCGCTACGCCGACCTGGTGCTGCCCGCTGCGCCCTCGCTCGAAAAAGACGGCACCTTCGTCAACACCGAGCGCCGCATCCAGCGGCTCTACAAGGTCTGGGAGCCGCTCGGCGACTCCAAGCCCGACTGGGAGATCCTCCAGCTCATCGCCAAAAAGCTCGGTGGCGCCGGCGGCTGGGACTACACCCACCCCTCCCAGATCATGGAGGAGTGCGCCAAGCTGACGCCGCACTTCGCCGGCGTTACCTATGAGCGCCTCGAAGGCTTCAAGAGCCTGCAGTGGCCGGTCGCCGCGGACGGCACCGACACGCCGCTGCTCTACACCGAAAAGTTCGCGCTCCCCGGCGGCAAGGCCACCTTCTTCCCCCTCGAATACGTCCCGCCCAGCGAGGAGTCCTCCGACGTCTACGACCTGCACGTCAACAACGGCCGCCTGCTCGAGCACTTCGAGCAGGGCAACATGACCTTCCGCAGCGCCGGCATCACCCACATCACGCCGGAGAACTTCGTAGAGGTCTCTCCGGAGCTGGCCCGCGAGCGCGGCCTTGAGTCCGGCCGCTTCGTCCAGCTCGATAGCCCCTACGGCCACGTCCGCGTGCAGGTGCTGGTCACCCACCGCGTCCAGGGCAAGCAGATGTATATGGGCATGATCTCGGTCTCCGACCCCGTCAACCGCCTCACCAGCTCCCACGTCGACCGCATCACCCACACCCCGGCCTACAAAGAACTCGCGGTGAAGATGACCGTGCTGCCTGAGATGGGCGTGAACCCCCTGCCCCGCCGCAACTTCCGCTACGGCACCCGCACTCCCACCGACGGCGTCGAGGTAGAGCGCAAGCGCGCCCGCGCCGATTACCACGTACCCGGAACCAAGCCGCAGGACAAGCTCGTGCAGATCAAGACAATGGAGCCGGTGTAAGTAGAGAGATTAGAGAATAGAAACTAGAGAATGCGCTGTCGCCGCCTTGGTCTCTAATCTCTCTTCTCTAATCTCTCTCCCTCGCATACTCCGCGCAAGAAAGAGAGGACCCCCATGGCCCACCCCCTCACCTTCAAGCCCGCGCCCGTCGACCCCCACCGCGAGCTGATGAACCTCGTCGAGTCCGCCCCGCGCGACCATGCCGAGGCCCTGCTCGACCTCTGGGAGCTGCTCCAGACCGCCCATGACAAGGGCATCCTCGACCTCGCCGAGGGCCTGATCGCCGGCAAGGACATCATCGCCGGCAAGCTCGCCGAGGGCGCCGCCCTGCCCGAGAGCGTGGCCGCCATCCGCAACGGCATCGCGATGGCCCGCATTCTCGGCTCGCTCGACCCCGACATGCTGCAACGCCTCGCCCGCGGCCTCGACGAGGCCCACCTGCAACACCGCAAGGAGCAGAAGCCACCCAGCCTGTGGCAGCTCTTCCGCCGCTCCACCTCCGCCGAAGCGCGACGCGGACTGTCCTTCCTCACCCTTCTGCTCAGCGCCCTGGGCCGCGCCACACGGCCGTAAGCTCATTGCAAACTGTCATCTCGACCGGTGGCTCGCAGCCTCACCGCGAGACGCAGCGGAGAGACCTACCCCGCAGCCGGGTCGCAGACGTTGCGCAGAAAATCCCACGAGTACAGGCCCGCCTCGTGACCGTCGTTCCACGTAAAACGAACGGCGTAGTTGCCCACCGGCGTTACCGCTGTGGGCCGCGGGGGTGCCTCATACAGCGGCAGCAGCGAGGCCGGCTTGGGCCGCGCCACGCCGACCGCGCGGCCCTCCTTCTCGCGCTCCTCGTGGCAGGTCGCACAGGGGCAGGCCGCGCGCAGCCAGGCAAAGCTCCACGCGCTGCTATGCCCATCGCGCCACTCGATGCGCATGCCACTGCCGCCGCTCTGGTCCACGCGGACCTTGGCCGGCCGGATGGCGTCGCCGGTAAGCCGCGGCCGCGCCTCCTGCCCAGCGCGCGCGGCCTCCTCGACGCCGACAAATCGAATGCCCTCATGGCCCATCGCATCCCTCTCCCTGCCTACCGCGATACTATCGCGACATCGGAACTAGCGCGGCGCGCGGCCCGGCTGCCTGGGGTCGGTGGCCCGGCGGTCGTACCGCAGCTTCAATGCCAGGATCGTGAGCGAGAGCGCCAGCGTCACCGCATTCGCCAGCGTCACGGGCATTGAATGCTCCACCAGCCCGTACACCAGCCACAGCGCCACGCCCACGGAAAAGATCAGGAACATCCCCAGCGAGATGTCGCGCGCCGAGCGCAGCCGCACGACGCGCAGCAGCTGGGGCACAAACGAGACCGTGGTCAGCGTCGCCGCCGCGTAGCCGATCGCCTCAGCCTGTCCATGCGGCAGGCTCATCCGTGCGCCTGCCGCCAGAAGAAGTACGCCGCGATCGACAGCCCCGTTACCACGACGAGGCCGCGCAGCACCTCGCCGCTTACCCGCCGCGCCATCCGCGCGCCCAGCCAGCCGCCCAGCCCCGCGAACACCATCGAGACCAGGCAGTACCGCCACTCCACCGCGCCCGAGACCACGAAGGTCGCGATCGCGCACAGGTTCGAGAGCATCGCCGCCAGCACCTTCATGGCGTTCAGCGCGTGCATCTCCTCCATGCCGAACAGCGCCAGGATCGTCATCACCAGGAAGCCGCCGCCCGCGCCGAAGTAGCCGATATAGAAGCAAACCGGAAACAGCGCGCAGCCCAGCGGAAAGGCCGGGATGGGTGGCTCAGCCTCATACCGCACCGCGCGGCGCCGAACCCAGCGTGAGACCCGGCCGCTCACCCCGAAGATCAGCGTCCCCACCAGGATCAGCCACGGAATCAGATGCAGGAAGGTCGTCTGGTCGGTGTGCAGCAGCACCTCCGCGCCGGTGACGCCGCCCAGCACGCTCACCGTCGCCAGAGTCGGCAGCAGGTCGCGCCGCAGGTCGCCGCGCAGTGTGGCCAGTGAGGTCAGCTGCCCCGGCCACAGCGCCACGGTGTTGGTCGCGTTGGCCTGCACTGGCGGCACACCCATGCCCAGCATCGCCGGGAAAGACAGGAAGGAGCCCCCGCCGGCCATTGCGTTCATCACGCCCGCGATCATGGACGCCGCGACCAGCCAGGCATAGCGAAGGTGAGGCAGGGACGCATAGGTCATGCCGATAGGATTCCGTGGACAGCGTTCCCGACGCTGCTGCAGTGGGCCATGGAGTGCAGGGGCGGCAGCGCTCCAGTATGCAGGGGCGGCAGCGCTCGCAGGGCAGCGCGCACACCCCGGACGCGCGAGGGGCGCTCTACCACATGCCCCATGCGCGGCTCAGGTAGTCGGTCAGCGTCATCGAAATCAGCACCAGGAAGATGAAGAAGCCGGAGGCGATGGTGATCTTGATGAGCTTCGACTGGTATGCCGCATGCATGAAGAAAAGGATCACGATCACCGCCTTGAAGCAGGCAATGGCCAGCGCGATCACCGGGTTGGCCCACTTGAGGTCGATGTAGGCCGCGCCGACCGTGATGCCGGTGAAGACCAGCAACGTCAGGAAGACGAAGACGTACTGCAGCGGCGTGACGATGTGGTGCTCGGCGTGCTCCGGGTTGGTGATGTTGGCTGCGTCGGTATGGGTCGTGTGGGCCATCGCGGTGTCCTTGTCGGCAGGCTAGTGGAGCGGGTGGCGGTTGATCAGATAGAGCAGCGGAAACAGGAACAGCCACACGATGTCGACGAAGTGCCAGTAGAGTCCGAAGTTTTCGATCGGGGCCACGTAGCCGGCCGTGAAGTCTCCGCGGTGGGCCCGGTGCGTGAGCCAGAACAGCAGCCCGATGCCGATGATCATGTGCAGCGCATGCATGCCCGTCATGGCGAAGTACAGGAAGAAGAACACCTGCGTCTTCTGCGCCATGTCGGGGGCCAGCGGCTCTTCCTTGAGCCCAAAGCCCGCGGGGTTGGTGAACTCGGAGATGTTGAAGCTCGCGCCGGGGATGTGGTGCTTCTCCCACTTCTCGTGGTACTCGACCGTCTTGACGCCGAGGAAGGCCAGGCCGAACAGCGTCGTCAGGACCAGCATCAGGACGAGAAAGCCCTTCTTTTGGACCTCCGAGGCCCACACGCCGAGCGCCATGCAGAAGCCCGACGTGATCAGGATGGCCGTATTGGCCGCGCCCAGCGGCACGCTCAGCTGGTTGGAGGCGACAGCGAACGCAGGGTAGTACCAGTTGCGATAGAGCAGATAGGCGAAGAACATGCCGCCGAAGAACATGATCTCGGTCAGCAGGAACAGCCACATGCCGAAGCTGCCGGCCTCGCGCTGCTGCTCCTCGGTCTCGAAGTGGTGCCGGTGCTGCGGCAGCGCGACATGCTCATGCGCGGCATGGAGGTCGGCCCCGTGCTCTTGTACGGTCGCGATCGCGTTATCCAACGGTCGTCACCTCGTTCCTGGTCTTGTTCGCCAGCCAATCGTAATCATAGGCCTCATGCTCGACGATCGGCGTCTCAAGGAAGTTCTCGGTCAAGGGCGGCGACTGGATCTGCCACTCCAGGCCGGTCGCCTGCCAGGGGTTGTTGCCCGCGATGGCGCCGTACTTCAGGCTCCAGCCCAGGTACAGCAGCGGCAGCATGTAGCCCACGCCGAGCACCGTCGCACCCGCGGTCGAAAGCACGTTCAGCACCTGGAACTCCGGCGGATACGCGTGGTAGCGGCGCGGCATGCCCAGGTAGCCGAGGATGAACTGCGGCAGAAAGGTGAGGTTGAAGCCGATGAACGTCGTCACCGCGGCCAGCTTCGAGAGCGACTCCGGATACATCCGGCCCGTCATCTTCGGCCACCAGAAGTGTACGCCCGCAAGGAACGCCATCAGCATGCCGCCCACCATGACGAAGTGGAAGTGCGCCACGATGAAGTAGGTCTCCGTCAGATGGATGTCCATGCCCAGCGAGCCGAGGAAGACCCCGGTGAGGCCGCCGATGGTGAACAGGCCCATAAAGCCGAAGGCATACAGCATCGGCGTCTCGAAGGTGATGGAGCCCTTGTACAGCGTGAAGGCCCAGTTGAAGATCTTGATGGCCGAGGGCACCGCGACCAGCATCGTCAGCAGGCTGAACACCAGCGCCGAGTAGTTGGACACGCCCATGATGAACATGTGGTGCTCCCACACGAAGAAGCCGAACAGAGCGATGGCGACCGAGCTGAACGCGACCGCGGTGTAGCCGAAGACGCGCTTGCGGCTGAAGGTCGAGATGACCTCCGAGATGACGCCCATGCCGGGCAGGATCATGATGTAGACGGCCGGATGCGAGTAGAACCAGAACAGATGCTGGAAGAGCAGCGGGTCGCCGCCCTTGGTGGGGTCGAAGACACCGATGCCGATCAGCCGCTCCAGCAGCACCAGCACCAGCGCGATCGCCAGCACCGGCGTCCCCAGCACCATCAGCAGGCTGGCCGCGTAGTGCGACCACACGAACAGCGGCATGCGGAACCACGTCATGCCCGGGCAGCGCATCCGATGGATGGTGACGATGAAGTTCAGCCCGGTGAAGATGGAGCTGAAGCCGGCGACGAAGATCGCCGAGGCCGCCGTGATCACGTGCGTGTTCAGGTAGTGGGTGGAGAGCGGCGTGGTGAAGGTCCAGCCCGTATCGACGCCGCCCAGCACCAGCGCGGCCAGCGTCAGCGTCCCGCCGATCAGGTAGAGGTACCAGCTCAGCAGGTTGATCTTCGGGAAGGCGAGGTCCTTGGCGCCGAGCATGATCGGGATCAGGAAGTTGCCCAGCGTCGCCGGCACCGACGGCACCAGGAACAGGAAGATCATGATGATGCCGTGCATGGTGAAGAACTTGTTGTAGGTATCGGCCGCCACCAGGTCCGGCTGCGGGGTCAGCAGCTCCAGCCGGATCAGGCCCGCGAAGGCCCCGCCGATGAAGAAGAAGAACGTGATCGAGATCAGGTACAGGATCGCGATGCGCTTATGGTCCCCGGTCAGCAGCCAGCTCAACAAGCCGTGCTCGTTGTTGATGTAGTGGCGCTTCGGCATCTTCGCCGTGCTCTGGTCGGGCAGAGAAACGATGGTCGATGTGCTGCTCATGGCTTCACCATATAGGGGGTTATCGTGCCTTGGGGAGGCGTTGTGGGCGCGGCTGCGTCCGACGAAGAGGTAACCAGCGTTTGCTGGATACGATAGTTGGATTGCAGGTTTTTGATGTACTCGACGAGGTCGATCAGGCCGTCCTCGCTGATCTGCCCCTGGTAGGTGGGCATGATCGGGGCGTAGCCGGCGGTCACATGCTGCGAGGGGTTCAGGATCGCGTCGCGCAGATACGCATCGTTCACCAGCACGTCGCTGCCGTTGGCCAGCGTGAGGCGGGAGCCGTAGACGCCCGCGAGGTTGGGCCCGCGCGCCGCGGCGTTGCCGCTGTGGCAGGCGTTGCAGCCCATGCTGGCGAACAGCCGTTCGCCGTTCTGCGCGAGGCTCATGCCGCTGGTGGACTCCTGCAGCCACTTCTTGTAGTCGTCCGGCGTGAGCACGGTGATCTCGCCGATCATGCCGGAGTGCTGCGTGCCGCAGTACTGCGTGCAGAACAGGTGGTACTGGCCCGGCTGCGTGGCCTCAAACCAGACCGTGGAGTAGCGGCCGGGGATCACTTCGCGCTTCACCCGGAAGTCCGGGATGGAGAAGCTGTGGAAGACGTCCTGCGAGATCATGGTCAGCTGCACGGGCTGCCCGGTGGGCACATGCAGCGCGTTGATCTCATGCTGGCCGCCGGGGTGCTCGGCCTTCCACATCCACTGCTTGCCGACGACGTAGATGTTCATCGCGTTGGTCGGCGGGTTGTAGATGCGGAAGTAAAGCAGCGCGCCCCAGACGAAGACCAGCAGAAAGATCGCCAGCGGAATGATGGTCCAGGTCGCCTCCATCAGCGTGGAGCCGTCGATCTGCGTGGCCACGGGGTTGCGGGCGCGGCGATAGCGGATGGAGAAGCCGAACACCAGCGCGGCCACCAGCGCGGTGCCGACGACCGTCATGAGCAGGAGGAAGAAGTAGAGCGCATCGACGTACGGCGAGATGCCCGACGCCTCCGCCGGGAAGAGCGCGGATGCGTGGAGCCACTTCGTCAGAAACTGCCACAGTACTGGACTGATACCCATCGTTAGCCTTTGTCCGTTTCCGTGCCCGTTGCGCCGGAGCCGGGGAGATCGTGGTCGCGGCCCATCTGCAGGTCGCGCCGAAACATGAGAAAGATGAAGCCGCCCAGCGACGCCACCGTCACGATGCCGCCCAGCTGCACCGCGCGGGCGACGATCAGCGAGTGCTTGTTGTTCTGCGGGTCGTAGTGATAGCAGTAGGTGAGGATGTTCGCGACCGGCGAGCCGATCTTGTTGCCCGAGGCGTCGATCAGCCCCAGCAGCACGTCCTTGGGCGAGTACTCGACGCCCAGGTAGTATTGCGCCAGCTTGCCCTGCGGGGTGGCGATCTCGATCGAGCTGGCGTGGGCGAACTGGTCGAGCCGGCCGTCGGGCCCGGGCACGCGCACATAGCCGAAGCCGATCGCCGAGGTCACCGCATCGATGGCCGGCTGCTGGCCGACCAGGAAGTGCCAGCCGGCGGCGGTCTCGGGATGGCCGTAGCGCTTGAGGTAGAACGCCTTCTTCTGCGCCGCCAGCGCGGGCGTCTCGCTGGGGTCGATGCTGACGATGACGATCTGAAAGTCCTTGCCCGCAACCAGGTGCACCATCTCCAGCGCGCTGGTGAGACCGTCGAGCTCCTCCGAGCACAGCATCGGACAGTTGTAATAGACCATCGAGACGACCGCCGGATGCCGGCCGTCGAAGTAGCGGCGCAGCGTGGCCGGCGCGCCGGTGTCATCGACGAACGGAGCGTCGAGCGGCAGCTGTGCGTTCAGGTGCTGCGTCACCTGCACCTGCTTCAGCACGGTCGGCAGCTCGTCGCCGACGTTTTGCCCCTGGCTCTTGTCCCCGTAGCTGGACACCTGCGCGGTCAGCGCAGCCGGCATGGCGACGATGCCGAGCGCCACACAGGCCAGCGCCGTCCAGCCCAAACGGCGGAGAGACCCGCCCTGCCTGTGGCTCCGGATTGTCTGCCTTGCCTGCATCATCGCTCCTGCCTCTTCCACCCGCTAATTCTGTTCGCCTTCTTGCGGCCCTGCTCTTACTGCCTGCTGCTGCGATTCTATCGTCTGCCGGCCGCCGCTTCCTGCTGGGGCCGCGCCGGACTGCGTGCCGCTCAATTCCTCAGTGCGCGGCTTCGGCGCGGTTGAATTCGTTTTTCTGCTCACGCGCTTCCATGGTCTGCAGCTCATATCCGGTGCGCGCGAAGCCGTCGGTCAGCGGCTGGGTCGCGGTCGGCGTCGACTCGCCGGCCATCAGCGGCGCCGGCGGCTCAACCTCGGGCGCCTTGGGCAGGCCGCGCTGGACGACCAGCTTCATCGCCTGGTCGATCGGAATGCGCAGCGCGCCGGCGGGCAGGTCCTTCGAGGTGCTGTAGTAGTCCAGCAGCAGGTCCTCGCGGGCGTGCAGGTCGGCCAGGTCCTGGTTGCCGTCGTCGGTCTCCAGGCGCGGCGTGGGGAAGCTCTGCGTCATCTGCTGCAGCTGCCGCTGCTCCATCACCGCGTTTGAGGTCAGGTCCTCGCGCTTCTCGCCGCGCGGCGTCGCTCCCAGTGTGGGCGGCGTCTGGTGCCACCTGTCCGGCTTGCCGTCATGCTCGGCGAGGGCGTAGTTGATCGCCTTGCCCATGAAGAAGCAGAAGATGAAGAACACCAGCACGAACCCCGACAGCCCGGCGAGGAACGTGACGATGCCGCCGGTGTTGATGTCCTGCAACTCGTAGCCGGGGTGCTCACTGTCGCGCACCGGCGTCGGCGTGGGGCCGGTCCCTTCCGGGCGTCCCGGATCGTTTCCATCAGTGTGCATGTTCGGCCTCCAGTAGCTC
>Ga0116230_10003339_pt1 | contig 15654 bp, 11 predicted proteins | sample S1TSphfallax_3_FD_88678 | JGI IMG/M metagenome (GOLD analysis project Ga0116230, IMG submission 88678) | Host-associated microbial communities from peat moss isolated from Minnesota, USA - S1T2_Fd - Sphagnum fallax MG | ecosystem: Host-associated > Plants > Peat moss > Unclassified | place... | reverse complement strand
GGTTTAGGTCTAGGTTGTAGGTTTAGGATATAGTGTAAGTTCTAGGTATTCAACATTAGATGTTTGAATTTTTATGGGAACCATCATTGGAACCTAATCAGATGGGTCGACCTCTTTTAAAGTCGAAATATAATTTGAGTTGTGTTGTTGCCTCATTTTAAACAAGTTCAGATTCTCTCAGTCGAAAAATACAAACTTTTTTATAAAACAAAAAAGCTTGACTTTACATTTTATGTTATTACATTTTATTGATTATACATAAATAATCTTACATTTTATTTTATTTTAATTGTGTAGATTAGTTGAACAAACTAATTACCACATTTTAAAAAAAAGTTGTTTAAACTGATTTTCAATTCCTTGTGAAAATAATTCAAGGTTTTAAAAATTCAAAGTATTGGTCTCAAGACCAGACTGAAGGTTCCATTATATAACCCAAAAAATCATCTTTAGTCATGTCCACAGCTTCATCCTCACTTTCTGTCTCCGCCGCATTACCAAAGCCATTGATCCAACTTAGATGCAAGTAGCAAAATATTTAATATTCTGCACTAAAAGAAGAAAAAATTCAAAGAACACCATTTGTACATTCAAAGCAGCTTTACCATTTCATGATCATCCTCTTGACAAGCAGCACCAAGGTTTACATCAAACATAGAAACATAATGCAAGTTCCTAATGGGGCTAAAGGAAAGTGGAGCTTGAGGAGTCAGAGAAACTAATACGGAACAAGAGCTTTTTTGCCTTTTGTGTGCATCTCTCTACTACTCCAAATTGCAGCCTTGGATTGGACAGACAGAGTTGGAGGACATGGTAAAATCGTTCATTGCCAACTTCAAAAGAAGTTTTGGATTTGATGAAAACAGATTTAGAATTTTCATCTCCCTCCAATATTCAACAAAGATAATTACACATGAGGGATGCATTTGATGTCAGTGCAGAAAATAAAATACCACATCTATTGGAAAGCTTGCTCTGCCATCTTGTCATCATTTATGGCCATAGCCATTGCAAACTGTTCTAACTGCTCTTCAATTGATCATCAGTGTTTTCCAGTGTCTCCACATTGCTAGTGCTATTGCATTCTGTCTACAACAACCTGTGAGATACCAGATCAGATGTTGGTATAGCCCATCCTATATCAATGACTAACTGTAGACTCATGAAAAAATAACTTCTTTCTGGTTGAAAGTGAGGTCACATATATGACTGAAGAAAGCAGCCACTGCCAATCTAAAATAGGTCTATCTTCATGATGCACATTACCCATTGAGTTGCTTCCATTATCTGCACATTGTAGACATGCAGCCCCTATAGTCCATGTGCATGGGTTCCTCTCTCTGCTGGGACTTACTGAAATAGTTGACTACAATCCTGGAAAATGTGATCCTCTACTGGTTAAGCAATTCAAGTGTGCTGGCCCTAATGATGTAACGTGCAATAGTAAACAACAAAGAACATGCAAAAAAACTGCCTTTCATAGTCAGGACATTGAACGTCATGGTAGTTTCGAATCAATTGGGTCTCCAAGAACATGGCACCTATGCCACTGAAACTTGAAGCCTTTTTGGCAATGCTTTAAAGAAGCTTGTTGAGGTTTGCTGCCATCCCCAGTGTGTAAATTTGCTCAATCCATGTCCGTTTACATCTTCATGGGCAACCCTACTGAATTGCAAAAGGCTTGAAGGCAAGCTCCTTGTGCAACATTTGTGGTGCCCATAGTAGACAAGAAGGTTGTTGGCATAATTTCCTTGACACATGAGACCCTGCTGTTTCATGACACCTCTGTAGAGCAATATATTGGCCTCATTGCAACCACCACCCACATTGATTATTAACCACTCTTGTTCGTGCATCCAACTGTTCTCTAACCATTGCACACCCAACTACCTCTCAGCACAACAACCATGCATTTTGTTCATTGAATTGGTCTGTCCACAATTCCAGAAGGCAGCAAAAGGCAAAATTGTTGAACCTTTATGATTACTTCTCTGTTCCTTTGCTCATGTTTTGATTTTTTTTCATGCAGTTGGTTACCATGTGGCTCCAAATCAAATCACACAACATCTCTTCTCTTTCCCTTCAATACACATCAAGATGTGAAGATGAACAAATGTATGTCCTTGCAAGACACAAAATAATTCCTACTCCAAAGATCCTAACATTCAGTTGACAAATCTGGTATCTCGTGTAGCAACGAAAAGTTCAACTATAAACTAAAGCAATTGCATTCCTGATGACTACAACACCAATGTGTTGAAAAATTGCTTGCTATAAAAAGTTGAAAAGAAAAGAAAGCAAGCATCAGGATGCACAAATTCAATAATGAATCTGGAATGCCATGTCAACATCATCATGTTGAAGCACAAGATCAAAAAAAGATTGGGCATTCTTACCTTCAATTTAATTGAACTTAAGAATGCTTGTGAAAATCAGATGTAATATTGGACAAGTTGCATCGCCATTGTTGGCACTTTGTGAACTTTTGGACAGAAGACATAAAGATTCAGGCTCTCTGCCAATCATAACTGGAGGTAGCTCCATGACAGTGAATTTTGGGGCTTGAGCTACCAACAAAGTTTTCTTGTAGTACAACCATAATAAACAATATTGATTTATTTCGTTTCATCAAAAAAATCATGTAGGTTTGAAGAAATGAAGTCTTTATATGGAATCCTTTTCTGGCTATGATGTTTGTTCTTTGACTTTAAAATCGCTCATTAAATATTAGTTTATGACATGTAATAATATAAAATCTCATTAATAATTGATCATTGGTATGTATTCTAATGCCCTAATATTTCATAACATGAATAACTTGATAGTTGATCAGTAATTTAAACCTCTTTTTGTTGTAATGTGTAATAAAATTGCAAATGTGACACTTTTCGGTACACCTTAGCTTGAAAACACCCATAGATAGAAAAGTAAAATGTAAAGAGACTTGTATTTGAGATTTTCAACATTTTCAAGTTCTTTTTATGTATCATCATTTTAAAAGAGTGTAATGAATTGATTGGGACTTAGAAAATGAAAGAAAATAAATAGGAAGAAAACAATTAGAGGAGCAACAATGGAGGGGGATGTAAGGGGAGAAAAAGGGAGGAAAGTGAGGTAGTTGTTGTAGGAAGGGGATTGTCTTCTTTTTGAGCCAAGATAAACTTTGGGCTAATTTTTTTGTTGAAATCCTTGTATCCTAAAATTGTCTAATTCTATCACTTTTTGCAAAAGTAACACATAAAAGGAGGGAAATTGTGGGAATGTTGTGTTAGAAGGAGTTAAGTGGAGATGGTTGGAAATATTATGCATGTATGGACTTTTTTGTTAATTGTATGTTGAAACATTTAAAAATCATTTGTTCAAATAAATTAAGGGATGTTTACAATGTTGCCATTATGAGTGAAGAACATTAAAACGTAAGTAGAAAGGTAAGATGACATAAATGTCATAGGCCCATTGAAATCGTTTTTTGAGGTTGCCAATTCCCAACAAAAACCTTTGAATGGTAGCCATAATTAATATGTAGGTCATTCATTTTCTTTAATTGTTTTTTATTTTGAAATAATTTAATAGTGATTTAGATATTCAAGATTGTTGATTACAATGAATCATAATAAATATCAATTTCAATTATGCACAATAATTATAACCCTATTAATGAATGTTTGTTTTAGATGTAACAAGCCATGATGTTTTTATGTGTAAAGTCCATGCGAATCCACATGCCAATTATAATATTGTGCCAAACATTTCTATCAACTATGGTGGGCATACATGAAGAAAACACTAATCAATAACTGGATTGGATTGTCACCAAAAAGTGAAAGCCCACACTAATTTGTGTCTACTTTGACATCAAACAAACATTTATAAGTATGATATGAGGTAATATAAGATTAACATGTTACAAAACAACTTAAACCAAATGTAACATGAATGCACATAGGGTCCCAAAACAAGGACAATAAAAGAGAGAATGCAAACAAAATCATAATGGATAGTTAACAATGGGGATGTTACATAAAGCTAAAAAGTTAGATTCTATGTTTGGACAACCTATTCCAGTAATGGTGACCTAAACTAGACTAATATCATGCCAAAACCTTTACAATATATATATATATATAATTAAATTATGTGCATGGAACATAACCTAGTTTAATGGCATAAATAAAATAAGAATATGGCATGAACTAAAATATAACATGATGCAAAACATTTATTACCAACAAATAAGTTAGAATTGGATGCTACAAACATACATCAATATTAATGAACTTAAATACAATTTGTGATGCTTATTTAATCCTTCATAGTCCACTAACCAATTGACAATGAGAAGATGTTATCAACCCATTTTGCCCAACCTCCTTCAGGGAGAGCCCGATATATTGCAAGTTGTTTTAAAAATCATCAATAGAGATACTCAACCAATCATACTTCCTCAACATACATTACTATAATTTTTAGTTTTTCAAATTGGGAATTTTGGTAAAAAAACTAGATGGAAGGGGGGGGGGGGTGGCAAGAAGACCCCCTATCATTTTGGATAAGTTGATTTTAACATGTCTAATGTGATTGGGGTGGTTTTTTTGATTGGTAGAATGAGGACCATTTGACTAATGAATATCGGACCATTTGATTAGTCAAATGATTTAAATAATTTATTTTAGTATTATTATAAAAAATATTTTATAGGCAAGTAGGTAGGTCATAAAAATGTAGGTAGATAGGTGGTAGCCTACCAACCTTAACCTAACCTAGTATAACCTATTTAACTTAGCCTAGTTACCTAACTTAACCCCTTAAGCATATACATAGATTACAAGTATTAGGAATTGAACCCTTGACCTCCCTAATGATAAACCAAATCCTTAACCAATAGACCACCACATCAAAATATATTCAATTTTTGTTAAGTTTTCTATTTCACATGTTTATTTCAATGCATCATTATAAAACTATGAGGTATGTAGGTAGGTAATTAATAAGGAGTTGGGTGGGTGGGTAAGTCAATAGGCAGGTGGTAAATAAATAGGTAAGGAGGTAAGTGGGTGGATAGTTAGGTAAATAAGTAGGTAATAATTAATAGGGGGGTGGTTGGGTGGGTGGGTTGATAAATCGATAAGTAGGTGGGTGGGTTGGTGGGTTGGTGAGTAGGTTATAATAGGTAGGTTTAGTAAGTAGGTTGGTAGGTAGGTAAATAGGTGTGTTGTAATAGGTAAGTAGGTAGGTAGGTAGGTAAATAGGTGTGTTGTAATAGGTAAGTAGGTAGGTAGGTAAGTAGGATGTCCCATTTGACTATAATAACATTGGCCATTTTGATTAAAACCCCATTAGCCATTTTGACTAGAGGTGTCATTTGTTTATGTCCAATTTGACTAAATGTTCCAATTGACTAAACTTCATTGGCCATTTTGACCAAGGTAGTCAAATTTTTGTTTAATATGACTAGATTTCCAAGTTAACAAATAATCAAATAGGTCATTTCAACTCAATTGATTGGTTAAAAGATGCACATGTTATTCAAGCCCTTGGCCTTTAATCAAAATGTGCATGTTCACTAATAAAAAAAAACCAATTAATCAATTTGGACTATTTGAAAACCAAGAATTTTAGTAATGATATATGGGATAAAGGTAAATAACATGGGTGGATGTTTCAAAGGAAAAGGTAATGACGGTTCCCATGAAAGTGTAACCTATTCATAAACCTCTACCTCCACACATTTCAAATATTTAACTACGTGCATTTTGAAATTCTTCACCATTCCTTAGCCCCCCAGTTGAATTTCATGCTAATCAGGAATTGGAATGATAGGCAAGGATTTAAAAAAAATTATACCCTTTGAAGCACATCCCATCATTTGAGTCAAAGATTTTGGAGTAGTTGTGGGCCTTTATTGGGAAAAGAAAATGTAATAGGTTCAACTATATAATTTGTTGGTGGAACCTTGTCATGGATATTTGGTTCACCTTACATGGCTAGGTGAACAAGATGTTGTTGGTTTTATGTATGCCAATTTTCACTAGTTACAAGAAGCTTTCACAAGTTAAAAGACAATATCATACGTTACAACAAATTGGGATTATCATATTATCAAGGTAAATGGGATTAATTACAACAACATCAAACAAGCTTCCCTAGAAATATAGTATTCCTTGTTACACCCAAGATTCTATGCACAAATTGTGGGATGTTACAGATGATAAATTGAGTACCTTGTTGACATGAGTTGAAGGTTACAAATTGTGGTTCAATGGATCTGCAGGGACAACACTATAAGGTCGTTAGATGTCACATGAAAAAATTAGGATCACCGCATCAAGGTAAGTCGGAATGGTTACAATAAAGGGCAAAACAAATTACATCAACTAACTTACAAGGTATAGGACCAATTCATGAGTAAGGACATGTTCTAAAACATGTTGTGAGATGTTAAATGAAATTGGGATCATTGTATTATCACAACAAATGGACCTAGTTACAACACCATCAAACAAGTTCCATCAAATGACTCACAAGGTAGAATATTGTAAAAGGGGGCTCGTTACAAGGCATGGACATGCTACTTGGAATTAAAATCATATAGTAAGTCATGTTTCAACTAGGATTAAGTTGAAAAAATAGGGCAATTTAAGCAAGATAGGAAATTAAACATAGTTTGTGGGCATGTTATAAAAGATAAATTGAAGTTGCTTAGAATGAATACCTTGTTGAAATGAATTGTAGGTTACACAATGTGGTTTAATTGATTTGTAGAGGCACCACAAAAACATTGTTAGCCCAAAATGGGGACAATTTGTGGGCATGCATGTTATAGGGGAAAACCTACAATTGCAATTCAATTGAATCTTTCATTTCAAATGAGTTGTAGGTTACAAGGACAAGAAAACAAAAAAAGACATGAAAACAAGAAGACTTAATAATATGTACATGTTACAAGAGTTATTGTTAAACAATGCATACATTTGCAATTCTACAGACCACAAAAAGAGATAAATCTTTTGTAGAATGTCACCAAGCTTAGTTAAAATAGTATGAAGGAAGAGTGCCCGTAAGAAAGATAAGAAAAACATGTGATCAAGGAGTTGCTATTTATTTAATCAAGAAGGGGGAACTATGATCACTTTGGGAGATGCAAGCTGTTCAAGACTTTAAACAAACTAATGAACGTAACAATGAAAAAGGAAAGAGACATCTCCATTTAGGCACATAACATTCAAACAAAAATGTGAGCTTGGTAATTTTGGACATGGATTGAAAAACAATCTTCCCAAGCTTGCCAAGTAGAAATAATTTCTTTTACATGTAATTTCTACGACCAAGTTAATAACATGTAATTTCTACAAGCAAACTACAAGCAATGCAAGACCTTCAAATTGGGCAATGCACATATTTGGATCAGGTGTTGTAGAAGCACTTGCATAAGTTGTATTTAATTGTTGTAATCAATCAACGATGAAGGTGCTGGAGAAGAATGAGAGCTATTGTGAAAGCATTTGACAATGGGAGTAGGTGTGTAGAGATATGATGGAAGGAAACGTTGTAAGATTGTGCGATACAAAGAGCAAAACATGCACAATAATGAAAGACAAAATGATGCCTTAAAGCAAAAAGGTTTGTTGTCATGACGATAAGAGGACATGGTGGTATGGCATGCATGGCACAAAAGTATCATGGGCATGGGGATGTCAACGGTCCATTACGCCAAATAGGTAACATGAACATAACATATGTCAATGAACGAAAGGTTTGTTGCGTGGGGAGGGAAATGGAAGGCCCAAAGGTTACACGGGTGAGGGGAAGGATGATGTCATGATGAGTGGAGGCGATCCTTGTGTACCGGAAACATTCAAAACCCTTGGCTTGTTTAACATTTTCCATCTTGCTAATGGTTATAAATTTTCCTTTGGTTTGAAAAAACCGAATGCGCATAAGTACAATGGAAAACATTTTCAGCCTCCCTTCCACCCCCCCCAAAAGAAATTGCATTAGTGGCACAACAAACTTTGTGATTTTTTGTTGACAAAAAATTAGGGAAATTTTGGAATTTTCTATTTTTTCTTCTAATGTAAATTTTGATTACTCTTGGGAAAAAAAATCATCAAATTTTTGATATCACAAGATTGAAAAAAACCCGAGGTTAAGACTTTAGAAAACATACTATCTCTTATTTTACCCAGCTAAATATATATACTACCTCCTAAATTTCAATTTTAATTTCCAGTAATTTTTAATCTATAATTTAACACAGCAATATTGATCCTTGATACTCTATAGTATTAATATAGCAGAATTCAAATAATCCAAAACACCCAGATGGATACCACAACTAGGCCTAAATTGGCCAAATTCCCAGAACTAAAGAAAAAAAAAAAAGCCAACCTAAATCCAAGTACTCTTAACGGTAATGACTGTAATAATAGGGGCAGCGCCGCCATAACAGGGGGTTAAGTTTAGACCTATTGCGCCCCCGCCAGCCAAGTTCCAACCTTTTAAGGCAAACTTCCTAATTAATAAAAGGATTTAGCCTAATTAAGCTTTCCAAGTTTAAGCAAACATCCAAATTAATTAATTGAAGGATTTAGGCTAATTAAGCTTCTTTTCATTGACGTTTTTCAATTTGTACGTTAATCAGGTAATTAGGAGTTAATTAACTCCAAATGACGCGTAAATGTAAGCTGAGTTAAGTAAAGAAAGTAAACAAGTAAATTACTTACGCACGCTTTAACTGCGGATCTCTCTGCCATAGAATCGTCTGTTCGTAGTACCCCAGGGTACGTCCAAATTCGAGATGACGTCACCTGGAATCGGATCGAAGGGTTTTAAAAATATATATCAACGGCTGGGGAGGGTTGAGCCGGTCGAGATTGCTTGCGTGTCGAGTTTTTATTGGTGAAAAGAAATTTGGATGTGAATATTTCGAGGTTACGTCATCTCAGTTTTTACTCGGATTTTTTTTTCCCTCTCGAGCTTGGGTGAATGTGCCGCCGCTTCTGGAGTTAATTCGTTTAAAAATGTAACCACGGTCAGTTCTAATAACCACGGTCACCAGTGGTTAGTCTGTGCTCCTAACCATGGTTAGTAGTAAGCCTGATGGTTGGAGCTTTAACCATGGTTAGAGCTTGGTGCCAATTTCCTTTGTTTTTTCTGTGTCTCCTCTGTGTCGCAGTATGATTTGAAGTTTTGCAGTTTTGCGCTTTTGCCGCGTTTGGTGTGTGTGTGTTTTTTGGTCGCTTCGCGTCGACAATGCATCCTGTGAACGGAACAGTGTTTGCAGTTGTCTCTCTCCGAGAGTGACTGTGGACTTGAGTGCGCAAGTTTCATACCAGAACAGCAGCACCTGTGGAGGAGTTCAAAGAGAAAACTTGTGCGTAAGGAGTTGCTGCTGTGATGCTGCATCTAAAGGTAAGCTTTCTATAGCAATAATGTCACCCCGATACATTCATTGTGACTGGAAATTAGCGCTCTTGAATGCCCGTCTGTTGTGGAAGTTCGGTTTGGAGTTTGCTCGTTGGAGGCCGAAGCATGTTTCCGATAGTTTTTTGAGGTTTTTTTTTAACTCCGCTTTACTCATCTGTATTCGATCGATTTTTATAGTTTTGGTTTGGAGCTTCCGATTTCGCGGCCCGTAGCATCCATGTTCCTCGTCTGTGTTGTCGTTATGATCAGTGACGACTATGTCCACTCCGGGAGAATGTTAACGCTCTTCGTAGCTTTTTCTCTGCTCAGTTCGTGCGCAATCATTACCAAGGATAGTAGCGTATCGTGTGTCTTTCGCAGTTGTGTGGGAAGTGCTCGCAACTAAGAAGTAGTTTTTGTCCTATGATGCAGTGTTGGAATTTGCTTTGCAATAGTTGTATCTAGCTTTGAAAATAGAATGCCGACAATATTTCTTGATTCAAGCGCGGCCTGTTTCGTTTGCTGGATGGACCTAGAGTGTGTATGACTGCCGGGAAGCTCTTTTCTATGGGTATCCGGAAGTCTCCTTCGAATTTGCTTAAATGTTACGAAAACTGGATATTATCGACACAGCCATTGAGAAGTGCCTTCGGATTGACAGGCAGCAACTGCAATATATAGCCGTCTCCCTGTCTATAGAGAATATTCCTTTCCATTTGCTTGAGACTAGACGAAATCGATCAGAAGCCAATAGATGGACCTAATCGCGTACAGGAAAATTACGGATGTTCGATCAGCTTGTTTGATGCTCATTACTCCATAATTCGCTACCAGGAGATGAAAGCCTGTTGGTTCCATGGGGAATATGATGACTTTTCAATGCTTGCAGCTACATGATAGCAAAATTATGCATTTGCTCTGTATTTGAAGCTCGTTAGTATTCTTCACTTCCTTATTTCTCTCGTTGATGCCACAGCAACTAACCAGTTTGGGTTTTGATTTCAGGTTCCCAAGTCAAGGGAGCTCAGGAGCAAGAACATTCAATTCTGTTTATGACATCCACGAGACCAGAACGTGGAGAATGGAGCTGAAACTCTAGAGTGCAGAGGCAGACTTGAGAGTTTTCTTCATTCACACGGAAAGTTGCAGTCCTTGAGGCTGTTCTACAAAATTACCAGGTTTTTGGCAGGTTCCAAGACATGGGGTGTAACAATTCTAAGATTGATAGTGATGAGGCAGTGGCTAGATGCAAGGCACGGAAGCGCTTCATGAAGCAGGCAGTGGATTCCAGACATGCTTTTGCTGCTTCACATGCTCATTATGTCATCGCTCTCAAAGCCATGGGCGCTGCATTCAGGCAATTTGCAGAGGGGGAGGTGAAGGACCCAGCAGCAGCTAAAGATTCTACAGATTCTCCATCTATAGCTCTCCTTGCTCTTCCTCCATCTCCTCTTCCTAAGCCTCCCCCTCCTCCCCCTATGTCTCCAAATCTCCTTTCTCCCTCCCTGCCTCCTTCCCCACCACCACCACCACTACCTCCTTCATCACCACGTCTTGAGTTTCCTCGGCTGAATAACAGAAGTTTGTGGTCAGATGAGTCCTCAGAAGCAGTCAGGGTAGTTGATAATTCATCCCCGCCTCCTCCTCTCATCACTCCAATTGGGTATGATGATGATTGGAAGTACTCATTTGAAGCTCCTCCACCCATTGCCTACAGCAGTTGGCATGACCTTTTCTTTGACCCCTTCCGTCCAGCCCCTGGTTCCTATCAATACACTGTGCTATCCAAACAGAATTCACAGGATGAGGAGTCTCAGCACATGAGGACATATGACATCAGGCTTGCTCAGGTTCAAGAAGATGATGACATACCAGACCTTGAAGATGTAGATACTGATGGACCTGCTCCTAAGGTATTTTAGCTCAATCAGCTATTTCCCCAAATCTGAAATCCCAAATGTCTTGGCAGGTTAGTGTTCCTGCAGCAGACTCTGGATAAGAAGTATTAGATACTGCTGAGTGGAGAGGTCTTGCCTCGTTTGCTGTTGTGAGTGATGTAAGCATGAGATATGAGAATTCTCTGGTTCCGTTGATATCTTGAATCCAGTTTTGTTGATGTTGAAATAACTAGAATCAAGATATCAATCAAAATAGTTGCCACTGGTTTGTGAGCTTAATATTGTAATAATGCTCTCTTACATTGGATAGAGTGGCTTGCAAAGTTTCCCTTTTAAGCGAGAGTTTTCATGGCCTCTTATCTTGGTTTGAGGGAGTCTATTTGTAGCTTAAGCCTTGTTTATTTACAACAGGATTCTGATTCTGATGACATAAAGGACAATGTGGGAGCCATCACGAAGTTTGAGCCAGAGCCAAGTGCACCAAAGGGGACTGTTGACAGGAATCTGTTCAAAGGTGCAGTAAAATTGAACAGGGAGCTTGCAATCGTAGTTCAGGAGACTGGAGGTCGAGATGTGCTTGATGTGTTTAAGGAGGTTGATGACTTGTTCTTGAAGGTTGCTGATAGTGCTGAGAAGGTTTCCCACATACTGGAGACCAAGAAAGTTCACTACCACTCCAGCTTTTCGGAGAGCTTACGAGGTGAGGAGTGGGACCTTGTGGAGTTGTGGAGTGGTGACTAACAGTTTGCAACCCTAATATTAATCTTGTGGCTATTCTCACCTTTTTTGTTCTACTAGAAATGTTTTCTCTTCTTCCTCTCTAAGTTTTGTTGATCACTCCTGGAATGAGCAGGAGTTGGAGAGTCAGCAAGGATATCATTCCTGAAGCTGTCAGGAAAATCTGGATCACCTGGGCATCAGAGGAATCCTAGCAATGCAAGCACTTTGAGTGATGAGACCACCAGCATAGGTAGTAGCATGCGAAGCTTCGGTAGTTTCCGCAGCACTGCCTGGGCTGAGGGGTGTGGGATGTCAGGCAGTCATGCATCCACACTAGAGAGATTGTATGCTTGGGAGAAGAAATTATACCTGGAAGTCAAGGTTTGTCTTAAGAAGCTCTCCAGGGATGTGTATGCAGATGGTTATGGCAGTTGTATATGTGTGTGTGTATATATATTTCACATTTCTTTCCTTATTTCCACAGAGTTATTGTGATGATTTTGGGTCATAAAGATGTTTCAGTATTTGATTCATTGCTGGAGGTGCAGATTTTATACTGGAGAGTCAACTAACTTTTGTAGTTTCTGAATTCTGTGTTTGAGAAACAGGGAGCAGAACATCTTAGAGCTGAGTTGGAGAAAAAGTGTTTATTATACAGAAACCAGGATGCCAAGGGGGAAGATCAAGTAGCCATTGACAAAACACAGGCGCACATTAAGACACTCCAGACAAGGATGGTGGTATCTATCCAAGCTGTAGATGGTGCTGCAACTGAAATTCAGCAGCTGAGAGATGATGAGCTGTATCCACATCTCTTGGATTTACTTGAAGGGTCAGGGAGCTCTTACCTGTAACCTGCTTTTGCTGAAATGTGTTTGTCCTCTGCTAGTATGATAAGATAGAGCATGGTTGACTTTGGTTCTGACTCTGGACTTGCTTTGTAAATTCTTGTTATACAGGATGATGGTTATGTGGAAGGATATGGCCTTAACTCACCAAGCTCAGATGAAAGCTGTGGGAGACCTGAAGAGGCTTGGTAACTCAGCTGCCTCTGAGCCAACAACCAGCTTTCACCGCCACTCCACTATTCAATTGGAAGCTGCTCTGAACAAGTAGGAAGAATCTTTCATTTTCCTAGTGTTCATCCCTTTGTAATATGTAAATACAAGTCACATGTTCACCATTTCAGATTGTCCTCAATGTTTCTTCCAGAATGTTGTTTGGGCAACAAACAATTTTCCCTCATGACTTGTACTAATCATCAAGGGGTCCTCAAGGTGGACAATGACGCTGGAGAAAGTGGTGAGCACTCAAAGAGACTACATGAAGAATTTGACGGGATGGTTGCGGATAAGCCTCATGCAGTTTCCAGATAACATGGACAGGACAGGATTGCGATCACCATCCTGTTCTCCTGGCTCCCCATTACAGAGTGTTGGTGCTAGCCCAATTTATGATCTATGTCAACAATGGCAGGCATCATTGGATCAGTTACCAGATCGTGTTGCCTTGGAAGCAATAGCTGGGTTTTCTGCAGTTGTTCGTGAGATGTTGCGGTTGCAGTGGGAGGAGCTCAAGATCAAGAAACGGGTGGAGACTTTTGCAAGGGAGTTAGAAAAGAGAGAAACTGCTCTTTTCAGTGCTTCTACGAGAGAACCACCATCTTTACCATTACCTCCTCATCCTCCTCGGTCACCTGCAACCTCTTCAAGTGATAGTGACAGTAATGAAGACAATCTTAGTCTGATTGTCAGAGAGGGGATGACTGAGCGAGCGGATGTCATAGAGCGTCGAATGCGCATGGAAGCATCTAAGAGGAAACTTGAATTGGAGCAGGAGGCAGAGAGGAAGGCACATATTGACACTCGTGCATATACTCTGAACAGCTTACGAACAGGTCTACCATACATGTTTCAAGCTCTAGTCACCTTTAGTAATGAGGAAGCTGACATCTATGACATGCTCTACACCCTTGGAGCAAACAGCAAGCTTCCTCGCCTCACTGATAAGTGATTATGCTTTGCAAAACCATTTTGCTCTTTTTGTTCACTTTTCTCTGTGTAGATAAGAGAAAAGACTCACTGAGGAGAAAATTCAGTGACCAACTTCATCCATGTGGAACTGGACAGACCAATTGTAATGAGATAAAAGCCACCAAATGCAGGCATTGTAGTACAGTTTTCCATGGTAGATCAAACAATAGTTTCATCGAAGTTTGGCCTAATTTTCTTTCTTGCGGAGAAGAAAGTCAGAGAGGCATCCTGATGTCACTGACTTTGGTGTCAAAGGTGAGATTTTCATAAGCTTCAGATTTTTGAGGACTGATATCACCACCTTAAGTGAAATTGTATATTATTGTCAAGCACACTAATCCACAAACGGCTTTATACTTTGCACTCACTTTCACATACTTTCACTGTGAAGGCTGGGTTTTTGTGAAAGACTTTTTGGTGTTTTGTCAGGGATTTGCTTGCTATGCTATATACCTGTTCGGAAGCTGTTCTTATGCTGGTTGTTTTCATGATTTTTTTTGTGGCACACAAAATAACTATGCTCTCTACCCAAACTCAATATGCTTTCTTTCCATAAAATGGGCATGTCACACAGTTTTGAGTTTTCTGGTTGAGTTTTTAGATTCTCAATCGAACTTGAGAAGAACAATTGTTCACAAGAGGGTGAGGATGCGAAAGAGGAAAGAAGAGAGATTTTATGGTCCAATCAGAACATGTTACACAATCTGTGGCAGGTCTTCAGGTGGGTTTGAAGGCCGTTTGTAAGATTCGTATTTTAGCACATAAAACTGATTTACATTTTTCGTAGCAGATTCGGCAGGTTTTCAGGCGTTGCTACTTTCCATAAACAGCCACAGATTATGTCCTTGTCTACTTACGTAGATCCTTTAGAGATCGTAGTACAGCCCTTGGATGGTCCTATCGGAACAAGGCGGTCTGCCCCAGGTGGGTTTAGGCAGTGCCGAATTCTGGTAATGCAGCTGTCTGAGGGCCTTTAGCGTCAAGATCCTCAGACCGGATCCTAAGACAGTACTGAAGTACCATGGAAGTCAAAGAAGGGCCACATCGGGTGGGCCCAAATGTGCAACAGCCTTGGATTGGCACACACTTGAAATAGAGCTGGGTCCTCATTTTGGGAATGCCTGGATCCTTGGACATTATTACTCTACACAAAATTCACAAAATTCACAAATTTCATTATTATTTTCAGTCTGCATGAGAAGCCTCAAAATTAGAGTCAAACGTTCCGATCATTGGCACCTAGAGCTCTCAAATAGTTCCCAATCATTGGTAACCATCGATCAAGCTGATGCCTCCCTCCCTCAGAGGTGCCAAAAAGTTCCCAAAAACTCTCGAATTTCCCTTCATTGCCGACACCTGACTCCTACCTATTGTGGTGCGGGAGTGAATCCATTGACATCTTTCTCCTTAAAGAAATCTTTCTCCTATCATCCATGTTGTGAAACGTCTGAAGTGCTCACCGAACGAATAGTGACGAACGAACGTTGATGTTGACGAAAGTTGCATTTTCCAAACCTAAGAATATCCCCAAACCTAAAACAGGCTCGGCAGTCGTCCCTCTCGATTGGCGTCGTAGCCATATCGTTGTCTGTAGCCAT
>Ga0116230_10003337_pt1 | contig 15671 bp, 15 predicted proteins | sample S1TSphfallax_3_FD_88678 | JGI IMG/M metagenome (GOLD analysis project Ga0116230, IMG submission 88678) | Host-associated microbial communities from peat moss isolated from Minnesota, USA - S1T2_Fd - Sphagnum fallax MG | ecosystem: Host-associated > Plants > Peat moss > Unclassified | place... | reverse complement strand
TTTAAAATGGGCTTACATGACCCATTTGGGTACTTAAAACACAAGTTATGGTCAAAAGAAGGGCCAAGAGTCAAATTGGCAATTTGACTTCTGACCACTAAAAGTCGGGAATTGCCCTGATTTACTTGCATTCAAGTGGCATGCCACATATCATTGGAAAGCCTTTGATGGGGGTAAATTTTTTTTTAAAATCTCACCTCAATCGGAGGTCTTCACAATATGTTATGGGCCTCCAAAGTTGCGGGAGTCCCAATTTCGACAATTTTGAAACTCCCAACTTGGGTTTTGACAACTCAATTCTAGTATGTTTCATCTTCTTACTATATTTTGGCACATACTGGAACAACATATCAATCCTCAAATCTTCCTTTACTTCTTGACTCAAATATCCACTTGTGTGTGGGATCTGAAATGTTGGAGTTGCCCCACTTAAGTTTTTTACAAATGGCCCTTTAGTTTTACATGTTCCAAACCTATCTGATAAATCATATAGCCTTGTTGAAGATGATGGTCTATCCTTTAAATGTGCAATTTGTTGTGATGTAGTTTGTACCTAAACTTCTTGTTGTGGAGATGGTGAACATGGTGGAAACCACATTGGTTCTATGTCTTAAGACAAAAATTTCTCCTTTTGTTATTCATGTGGTTATACTAGATTTTTAGGCAATTGAGCCTATCATGTAGGTTTAGGGATCTTCAAATTATGGTTCCCTTTTTGCAACCTATTACAAGGGTTGAGCTTCTATAGCCACTGCATGTGATCTATGCATTTCTTCTTGAGACTATTTTTGCCTTGGTATGACATATGATGCCAATACCTTGGTATTGAAATTGTTTTTCGCATTTCTTTCCTTTTCTTGATCATCAAAGGTCTCTCCTTTTCTTCGTCCTCCTATGAGTCTTTTGCATTCCTTTGATCTTTGGTCTACAACTGTCTTGGTGATCTAATGGATGATGCAAGAGGGCATTTGGTTTTCTACAAGCAATCCGTTAACTCTAATGTATTCACCATGGATGTAGAAGCTTTTTATGCTTGAGCCGATGCAACTTCTAGTGGTCTTTGTTCTTATGTCTTTGGGGGAAAATGTTGCATCAAAATCTCAATGACCAACATTGAATGACAAACATCCTTTTTAGGATAAACCTTTATTATTCCTTTCAACATCGTTGTTTTAGAGGTTGTTGATTTATTCAACTTTTCTACAATTGTTTAAACATGCTATTTGCCCAATCTATAGCTTTCCCTTTCATAGTTGAGTGTTTACATGTTATGGTGGACCCAAATGTAATCAAAACTGGATGTACATAAAATACCAAAAATATCACAACATTAAATTCATTTATTTTGAATTTTTTTAGAAATCACATTAAATTGACATGGGCTTTAAAAATAAAATAAATCAATACAAACTTGAATATGAAATTGTTTCATGTTTTTTTTTATAGTAAATGTACATTAATTACATTATAAAACATGCTTGAAACTCTTTATTTCGCAACAATATACAATTTTTTCACTAACTTAAAAACTCAACCTCAATTTTATGGATAAATGAAAATAACACCAAATACATTTATATCCTTAATGGAAGAAGATTTTACAACTTACAAACATCATAGTCATCATCATTATTATAACATAATGTGCCACCAAAGGTTTATATTTAGTTTAAATTTAAATTTCATGATTTTAGTCAATTTGAAAAAAAATCGATGGAAGATTGTTCTTTATACATATATACATTATTATGCAAATTTGTATTGAAAATTTCCAACTAAAAGAAGTATTTTTTAGTCCTTTTGTAAAAACAATGGTTATGTGACAAATAACTGCATGTTACAAATGTTTTCCAAAGGACTATGACATCATTCTTATTAGCATTATTTTGACAACATAATGATAGATTAAAATGTGAACCACCTTTAATTGCACCTTTTGACCATTGTTCCTTTTTTAATCATGTCCCTAAAATTTCAAATTTTGTTTGTACTAAAACTTGCAACATTGTGACAAACATTTGGGTCCATTGTAACATGCAAACATCTAATTGTCATGATGCATATGGCATTTTGTTACTAAAGTAACAAACCTTGTCCCTTTGATAAATAACCAAAATAATTGCAAGGATACACATGTCGTAAGGTTATTTCATCTTAATGACATTCCACTATTATGCATTAATATATGCTTTTGGCAAAGCAATGAATTGAAGCATAACTTTTTCCAACTAATGTTGGAGATTTTGAACACATTTGTAATTAGATGTTTATCAATATTGCTACAATTTTTTCACCTAACTTTGCATAAATGGTCTTTCCCCTTATTTGATAAATGTGGAGTGTCGCAACCTTAGCCTTGGGTTTGCAACCAAAGCAAGGGCTTGTGAAGGTGCGGGCCAAGTATGAAGCCCAAGAGTCACATTCCATGTTTTCGAAAGTGCAAGAAAGTGTGAGGGAATGAACCCTCACACTCCCAAGTGAGCTCCCACTTTGGAAATTAGACTCCCGATGGACTTTCGAATCTTCAAAAAAAAATTGCAAGGGTCAAAACCCATTAGATTGACAAGTTCCTTATATCATTCAAAATTTCCTAAAACTTAGATGTCTAAAATGGGCTCACATGACCCATTTGAACACTTAACACAAAAGGTATAGTAAAAAGAAAGGGTCGATAATTAAATTGACAATTTCATTCTTGACGACTAAAAGTTGGGAATTGCTTCGATTTCCTTGCATGAAGGTGGTGTGCGACATACCGTTGGAAAGCTCTTGACAAGGGCTACAACTTTGCTTTAGACCTCATTTCGATCGGAGGTCTGCGCACAAAGTTATGGGCCCCCAAAGTTGCAAGAGTCCCAAATATGGGATTTTCGGGACTCCCAAGTGGGAGTCCCAAGACAAAATGACATTTGGGTGTTGGTCCCGTGGCTAGGCATAAAGTATACTTTAAGGGGGAAGGTGGTGGCTTCCCCCAAGTTCGAGTTGTGGTGAGTGTTGTGAGTTCGTGTTTGCTCGTGGTTCGTTCGTGCACCAAAGTGTTGCAACTACGTACTAACCAACTTATTATTTGGTTTTTGCAGGTCTATGTGAATAAATGAAGTGCTTATCAATCTTCTTAGTCCCATCTCGAAATTCCAACACGCCCCTCTACCCCTAAAATGTTACTAGCCAGGGAGCGACCCCAACTTCTTTTCCTTCCATTGTTTTCACCTTGGGATTCGCAATTGAGTCCATCAAGGAGCTCAGGGGTGCGTCATGGAGAAACTCCACTAGCCAATCATGGTGTGGTGCTTTCCATTATAGTTCAAACAAACCTACTAGCCTAATTCTAGACACCCATTTTTTCTCATATTTTCCCATCTTCACCCAAATTGTGATTTTTTTTCAACTTTTGAGTATAAAATTGTTTTATTGGTGTAAAAATCAACCTTTCCAGCTTTGGTGAAAAAATAAACTTAGCTTGATAAAATATTATATTAAATATTTTTCTTATTTTTCTTCAATTTTAAATGGTAGGTTTTGAAGAACTAAAACAACCAAAGGTACATATGAATTTATAAATGATGCGGTGTTGTGATTGTCTATTGTTTCAATTCTTGAAAAAAATGGAAGTCATCCTCGTCCTCTAAATTTGTTACCACCATTATTTCTAGATCAACTTTTAGTCTTGAAATCCCATGTTCTCTTAAAAAATGCAGCCATTTCTTGATTCCATTTCTTGTGCATGTTGAAATACACAAAGTTGCTTCAATCCTTCTCCCCAAATTATAATTTGGAAAAGAATTTGGAAATTGGACTTGGAGTGGTGTTGGATTTGCAATTCCAAAATGTGAAGTGTGGTCCGTCCCTTTTGTTTGAAATTCTACAATAAGTGTTACCTATCTTTGAATTTTTCTATCTCTTTCATGAATTAGATTTTTACGTTCATCTTCCTTTTATTAGCCAATCCTTTTAAAATTTTCCACTAAACTTTTGTCATTCATTTTGATCTGCTGAAATTCATGAAGATCAGAAGAATTGAAAAAATAAATCATAATCAACATCATGCTAAGTTGGTGCCATTAACTCTTGCACCTTTTGATGTGTTGTTTTACCTTTTCAAGTTTTGAGATTTGAAACACTACATCGTTTATTGTCATGTGTCATTAAATATGAACAATTTTCATCCAAATTCACCTCCATAGATGATTCTTTCACTTGTTGCATGGATTTTTCATCGACTAGTACAATATGTACCATGAAAACAAATATGTTACAATGATCTTCATCCTTGTTATCATTTCAATGTCTTTTTGTCCTTCCCAATACATTAATTCATGTCGATCTATGGTCTATGCTTCTTCATCTAGGAACTAATATGGTTTTAGTTTGTTCATAGTAATAAGCATAGGGTTTGGATCAAACTTATCCAAAGTGACCAAAAACACAATGTTATTTGGTAAGTAGAATTGTACCCTATACTAACCAAACCACTTTTTGGTGAATTTCCCAAGATTTGTTTTATGTCCTTTAAGGAACCAAAGTACATGATCTCCAAATTTGAATTTTTTTTAGACACTTTTTTTATTCCACATATCACAATTCCTCTATCAATTCCCAACAATTTTTTATGCCTACAATTTATCATTTTATAGTTTTTCCAACTCTTAATTTGTTAGTGAGTACTATAATTGTCGCAACCCTTACCTTGGTCGCAAGACTAAGGCAAGGGCTTGCAAGGGTGCGAGCCAAGAGGGAAGCTCGAGAATCACATCTCATGCTTTCAAGAATGTAGGAGAGTGTGAGGGAATGAACCCTCACACTCCCAAGTGAGCTCCCATTTTGGGAGTTGGAATGCCAATGGATTTTTGAATTTTCAGAAAGCAATTAGAGGGGTCAAAATCCATTACATTGACAAGTTCTTTATATCATTAAAAATTTCTTGAAACTTAGATGTTTAAAATGGGCTCACATGACCCATTTGAACACTTAAAACACAAGTTATGCCCAAAAGAAAGGTCGAGAGTCAAATTGGCAATTTGACTCCCGACCACTAAAAGTCATGAATCACCCCAATCTCCTTGCGTGAAGGTGGAGTGCAACATATCGTTGGAAAGATCTCGATAAGGGCTATAACTTTGTTTTAGACCTCATCTCAATCAAAGATTTGCACACAAAGTTATGGGCCCCCAAAGTCGTAAGAGTCCCAACTTTGGGAATTTTGGGACTCCCACTTGGGAGTCCTGGGACAAAATGACATTTGGGTGGTGGTCCCGTGGCCAGGCACAAAGTATACTTTAAGGGGGAAGGTGTTGGTTTCCCCCAAGTTTAAGCCGTGGTGAATCTTGTGGGTCCGTGTTTGCCCATGGTTCGTCCGTGCACCAAAATGCTCCAATTACGCATTAACCAACTTGTTGTTTGGTTTGTGCAAGTTCATGTGAGTAATTGAATTGTTTGTCAATCTTCCTAATCCCATCCCGAAGCTCCAACATGCCCCTTTACCCCCGAAGTGCTACGAGTAAAGGAACACCCCAACTCCTTTTCCTTCCATTGTCTTCACTTTTAGACTCGCAGTTGCCTCCATCAAGGAGTTTGGGGGTGTGTCAGTAAACATGATTTGCATATGTGTGGTCCCCATTAAATGCCAACAAAACATATTCTTTGGGCATAAAAGGATGTAATCGATAAATTAACTGGTATGGAATATACCTTATAAATACCTTGTAAGTTGTTATATATGAAAAAAACATAGTTGGTAAATGTTCATCCCAATTTGCCTTATTTTCATTTATTAATTTAGTAATGAGATTGACAATAAACTTGTTAGTTGATTTTGCCTATCCATTTCCTTGTGGGGGTGAAGGCATATTAAAGTGGACCAAAAATGGCACATGTGGATTCCACAATTTTAAATTTTTAGAATTTTTAATTCAAATGTTTAGTATATGAGCAATGTAAAATTGTCCATTTGAAAGTAGGCGGCAAATGGAATACTTAAAACTTAAACTTACAATTTTATAAATTGTGACACATGTCTCAATTTGATCAATTAGGGGAAAAGTTATAATTAAAAACATGGGTTTTTTCCATTTTTATAATTAGCCATCATTATGTAGGGTAATAATGTCTTCTTTAACAAAACAATAATTTTGAAATTTTCCATTTTAATAAATCATAGACTTTATATGCTATTGGCAATATTACGAAATCTTGATAAATTAAAATATTAAACTTAGTTGTAAGCACCTATTTTAACATTATAATAACCTCACAATCATACGCAATCACGGGATCGGCCCACTCTTTAGGGCTAGGAAAAAAATTTAACATTTCGCACATGTTTATCATGTAATAAAAGTCCATAAATGTTTTTATGCATTATGACAAAAAATGTTACATCTCTTTAAAAGTCCACCTTATAATGAAATGATGGCATTTTATTTTTTAAATTTTAAATTTGATTGTACAAATGTTATAGATTAGTTAAATGGGTCCCCTTCTATAATTTTCAATCATATCCTAACACACATATTGTACCAAACTTAAAGGCACCCCCCCAAAAATCCCCTTTCACACCAGAAAATGGACATTTTAGTATGCCTTCGCCAATGGATAATATGTTGCAGAACTAACAAGGTCTCGACACAATATTAAAACCCAACTCCACTTGGTTGGTCTTGTCTTAACCCTGTCCTTTTTTGAATATGACGATGATGTGCCATATCTAATATAGTTAGGATTACAATTAGTTAGAGAGCTTATGACTAAAGGCGAGATTTTTGAATATTCAATATTTGTGATGAAAAAAATTGTCGTTCGTCATTTGTTCATCCATATGCCCCACCAAGTCCATTGTTTTGGTTACACATGCATGCCCAATTTTTTCTTTAAAGTTAATCACAAAGTTGCTCTACAAAAGCTTGTCATTTTTTCATAATTAATCACAAAGGCACACAAAGTTTTTTTTTAAAAAGCTCAATTCTAAAGGTGCCACAAAACTTGTCATTTTCTTGAGTTAGATTGTTATTTTTGGATGCTTTGGTGGATATTTTTAATAAGTGTGAGTTCATTAGTTTTATCAAAATTTTAGTTTTGTTTAAAGAGTGGAAGAACATCAAAATGGGGAAGGTGGAATGGAAAATAAAAAAGGAGGCCTCTTGTGAGTTTTTAACATGGGAGCATGTGAATAATGAAGTCCAAATTGAAGATTATTTCAAAACGACCAAAAAGCTCAATAATGAAGGACTCAATCCAAGGTCAGCTATTCCCTCACACATAGTGTCTAATGCAAACATACCAAATTTATTTTGGACTAGTCATTAATGGTTTTAAAAGTAGTAATTTGCATCTTCATCTTGATACCAAGAAGGATCTAGTCAGGCTTTATTAACAAGTTTATGGTACATACCAAATTACGAAAAATGAATTCATGAATTAGTTTGTCAAAGGGTACATAACGTAGGAGAAAGGTAAAAATGTGAATTGGGCCAAGGCTACAACTTTCATTGCTTGTGAAAAAGCTTGGAGAGAGGAAGCAAGGATGATGAAGAACATATCTATGGAATGCTCTAAGCGTATAGGGGAAGGGTTGGGCAAATTTGAATATAAGTTCTATAGTTTTGAATTGATTCAAACTACCAAAGGACTCAAAAAGGAAACGACCATGTGTCTATATGGTGTTTTAGATGCAAATATGTCAAAAATTTCTAAGGTCTACATTTTGGTGCAAGAATTGGTGTGTCAATGCAAAGAAAAGGTGACACACTCCCAAGCTCCTTAATAGACTCAAATGGGAGTCCAAGGTGAACACATTAGAAAAATGAGGAATTGGGGTATGCTTCCTAGTTCATAGCACTTTGAGGGTAGAGGGGCGTGCTAGAGCTTTAGGATAAGGATTAGGTTGAATGACAAGCAAGTCAATTACTTGCATGGACCTACACAAACCAAACAACAAGTTGGTTATTACATAGTTGGAGCATTTTTGCTACATGAATAAACCATAGGCAAACATGAACTCACAAGACTCACCATGGCCCAGGCTTGGGGGAAGCCACCACCTTCCCCCTTATAGTGTCTTTATGCATGGCCACATGGTCAACATCCAAATGTCATTTTGTCCCAGGACTCCCAAGTTGAAGTCCTGAAATTCCCGAAATTAAGACTCTTGCTACTTTGGGGGCCCATAACTTTGTGTGCACACCTCTGATTAAGGTGAGGTCTAAAGCAAAGTTGTAGCCCTTGTTGAAAGCTTTCCAATGGTATGTGTAATGCCACCTACAAAAAAGGGAATCAAGGATATTCTAAACTTTTAGTGCCCATCAGTCAACTTGCCATTTTGCAAAGTGAACTAGTTACAAAGGTTGGTGCATGAATCTAACTAGTTAAACAAAAGGTCGGGTTAACCTTAAACCTTCCAACTTCTGAAATCTAGTTCTTAATGGTATTTGTTTATAGACATTTTAGTTTATGCAACATCTACTTGCATGAGTTCATCTAACTATGTACATTTTATTCTTATTTTGCTTGAATATAAGTAGAAGCCAAAAAGCTAGAAGTTACATTTGTTGTTACAATAAAAAAGATACTTCAAGTAAAAAAGTTGTTCGTTTAAGATTGAATGAGATAAGGTCTGTCTGTATTGAATATGACACCCTACAAATTAGGCAACTATAGATTAGGAGATCAATGTTGGAAGAGAAAATGGAACGAACTATGGTAGGTGAAACATTGGTTATAAACAAGGAGGTAGACTTCTTGAAGTTAGAAGAAGCCATAGTTGAGGCAAAACATGAAATCATAGTTTTAGAGGAGGAGGAAAAATCAATCCATAAACAACTTGAAAGCATGAAAAAGGTGAGTGGATTCTCATTTTGGCCTAAACCTATTGGACATCCTAATGTGCATGAAATTAGTGAAAACTCAATGTATATAAATTGGTTAACCATTGTGGATTTTACTTTCGAAATATTCATTATGGTGATGTTGCCATTACTTTTTGCAAACATACTTCCCATCCATTTTGTTTGGGAGAACTTTTGGGGGACAAAAACATATGCTCTATATGTGGGCAAATTTTGCATCTAGATTGGATGCATAATTGGGGATTTTGTGAAGAATATGATGTCATGAAGAAGCTTACAATGGACATGAAGATTAACAATTCATGGGAGGAGATGAAGATGTTTCTTATTGAAACAACCTCAATATCAATTCATCTAGGTATGAAAGCAACATTTGCCTTTGTGAATTTATGGTCTTTGCTGCAATTCTGCTTAAATATAGAATTTTGGTTTTCCAAGTGATGTGGATAGATTCAAAATGTAAGCATGATTTGTGATTTTTGTGTTTGAACCACATACTTATGCTTGGCCAAAATCAATTTGGTAGCTTATTGGTTGACTTTAGTTGTTTAGCATAAGTAGTTTTTGTTTGTCATGTTCATGTTTAAGTCATTGCAAAAAGTAGTGATTATTGGTTACGACTATCATAACCACTAATTTGATGGAATAATAGCAAGTAATGGTTCTTATCATGTAGTGGTTTTGGTTCATCACAAGCACTAACTTGATGGAAAAGTAATAAGTAGTGGTTTGATCATGTTATATGGACTGGGTTCATTACAAAAGCAATGGAAAGGTTTATTCATGTGACCTAAGCAATTGGTTCATTAGGAAAGCAACAAATAGATTGTATGGGTTAGTTGGAAATATGATTGCATTTACTTGTAATATATACTTGTGTTAAAGGCTTTTTTTAGTCTTCTTAAATTAAGGATTTTTTCCTCTTCTAGATTTTCTAGTTCTAGTTTTAGATAATTTTAATAGGTGAGTTGCTTTAGATCTGTATATTGTGAAAGTCAAGACACAAAGACATAAATACCTCTTTTCAAATGCAAAGACAAAATTGAAATAAAATTTTCATCACAATATGAAAATAAATCCTCAAATCTTAAAGCTAACTTGTTCATAAAACCAAAAGTAAAAGCAAAAAGGTGATCTCCCAAATTAAGAAGTAAGAACTTCCAAAAAGTAGTAATAGTAATAGTCATTCCTTATCCTCCAATCTTCATATTTATACCAAACATAACATTGTTTCAAATTAAATAGTCACTAGTAAGTATAATAATTAGAAAACTTAAACTTAAACTATAGCAATTATTGGCCATAGGTTCAAAAAACATGTTATTGTCAACAACCAATTATTATAACAAATTGGTTATTGGTTCACATACTCCATTGGATACCCTAACACCTATTACTAGTTAACTTAACAAACTAGTTAACTTAACAAACTAATTAACTTAAGGTCCCATGATCCAATAATAACTAAATTAAGTCTCAAAATCATATTGCCTCACTGGTTACCAGTTGATAATAATTGGTTGTTATGTACATACTGAAAATTTGGGTTAACATTACCCCCCCTTGAAAACCAAATTTTGTCCTTGAAATCAATCACCTAGAACTACATGTTCTACCCCTGCAAGCAAATCATCAACATGTTGTTCACTTGTGGTATCAACAAGTTGAGCTAAAAGAAAGGTTCAAACCTTGGTTTCTCAGCAAAAAGTGTGTCCTTTAGTATTGTATTTGGAGTCCTAAAAACCTTAGAGGCATGTGTGATAGTGTTAATCAAAGTAACCTTTATACTACCCCAATCTTTGGTATAATTAATGGAACATGTTTAGGAATAACATGTTATTCCAATTCCTTTACCTATGTACTAACAACTATAATAGGTATTTCCATAGATTTTATGGGCAAATACAAAGTACAAGAAATAATGGCAAGTTCTAATGTTGACTACGAGTGGTAATAACAACTATTACATTAATTGGCACATTGTTGATTTTAGGCGGTTTAGGTGTTGTCATGGCATTATAACTAAAATGTTTAGTTCTGAACATGTTATGTACTTCAATTTTTCTACAACATTCTTTGGATTTATGTTTTATGATAAAATAAATTATACAAGGACAACGAACATGTATTGTACCTACTTTAACTGGTTGGGTTTTTGTCCATGCTGCATGTTTTATACACTTAACTGTAACAATTGGCACAACTAGTACCCTTTTTTTTCCAATTATGACAGGTTTCCATTGGATGACCGATTTTACCACAATTGGTACATGTTAATGTAGATTTATATGTAACAATTGGTATTACAAGTTTAACTACTGCTTTAGCCTATGGTGTAGTTAGTAGAACATTGTAATTCAAACTAATAAGTCCATTTTCCTCACATACTACATCATCTTCTTTGTGTTTGATTAAATATTTCTCTTCATACTTGTAGTTGCTAATCTTAGGTAAGGTAATAAACATGCCCTAAAAATAGTGGTGAGAAAAACATTAGTTGTTTTAACTTGTAGACAATTAATTAGTTTCAATAGGCATTCATAGTAATCTTCCACACCTTTGGTAGTTTGTTATTGTATGTTTTGCATTTGCATGTAGACCTCCTCAATGTTCTTTACAGTTCTAAATTGCTTACAAAATGTTTATTCCAACTCTTCAAAAGTGTAGTTTGGATGGTCTTGAACATAGTTTTCACCCCCTTCAAAGATATTATCCCTAAGAGTAAAACCAAATAAGTTGATGATATTAACCTCCATTGTTTCACCATTAGTTTTAATGGCCTTCTTCAATACTCTAATGTGAGCATATGGATTAGTGTCTTTACATAGGTTGGGTATTATAGCTTCTTGTATGGCGGCTTGGTTGTTGTTTCTAAAACAAGTTGCACAACATGTGGTTGATACCATGGTGGTATAAACATACACAAATCAGGTGTTGGCCATCCAAAAGATGCAACATGTGGATTAAAAGGTGACTTTCATGGCAGATCTCCTTTGGGTCAACTTCCTTTAGGTGAATCTCCAAGTTGTCCTCCATTTGGTGGTTGATCATCATAACATTTGGGTATATAAGTTGGTAAACTAGTAGTAACATGTATAATGGTTGGCACTGATGCAATAAGAGGTTGTTGAACAAGTTATTTGTCCTTGTTAGTCACTAGTTGAACAATTGTAAAGAATTAATTTCCAATAGAGTTTGGTATATATGTTGGTGGTACAACAAGTTGTTTAGGAACTAGGTACACATTTTCGGGAACAGAACATGTATAATTTTTAAAGATCGAGGAATCAAATCCTTTTGTTCCAGTTGAATATGTTGGATACAACACACCCAACCATCACATACTAACATTCATTTGGTATCCATTAATTTGAAGATGGAACGACTTCACCTATTCAATAGATTGGAGCAACTTTGTCATGTCGACCAAAAACCATTTAATCAATCAATTTTTATACCATGTGTAAATAATGTTAAACCCAAAGCAACACCCATAGTTGTTTGACAAGGAGTTATTTATCCACACGACACTTAGCCAACGAAATCAATATTTGGTCCAAGTGAAAGATCACAAGTTTCACATCATAAATTGATTTCAAGAGGAAACCAAGGTGTTGGAATTGTGACCTATTCATATTGTTATCAAATGGGACACGTGTTTAATCATTGCCCATTTGTTGAGGATAGATTAAAACAATTATTTAAGGAGAAGGTGATAAATATTCATCAACTTGTTTTTCCAACCACTACAATAGTAGTACCCAATGTGTCTGCATTAGGAACTCAAGCCATGAATCTTATAGCTCATGCAACAATATATATTAACTATTATATAACCTAGTCACAACCTGTTGCACTAATTGTACCAGGTAAAACCAGTATACTACCTATTTCAACATACCCAATGCGATATAATGTCATACCCCCTTTTGTGCTTCTAGATCCACAAGTTTTAGGTAGATTGCAACCTAGGCCATGGTTGTTGAATAGATATGACCTCATCAAACGATTGAATAAGTTCATGAATGTCATCATTATGAACACTCACCACCCTTAATTGGGTTATTGTTCATGGTGTTTCTTGATGAGTGGTTGAGAGTGCTACTGGGTTTCTCTACATAACTAGTTCCATTACATTTTGATGTTGTTCATTAGTTTCTCCCCTATGTGTTGCATCCATGTTTGGTGCATTCACAAGTTCATTTCCCATAGGTTGCACTTGTCATTCATCTTGTTCTTGTGCATATTCATGAACAAGTTGATGTCTAACTTGTTCTAATTGTTTCCCAAGACTTCTTGTAATTATTCTTGACATTTTAAAAAATCAACAAGTTTTAGGAAAACCCTTGCATTATTTTTTAGTAATATATTGACCCTTCCCAACAGTTAAAAGTTTGTATAAAACTTCTTTTATAGATTGGGTGTCTATTTATCTTTTAAAACTTTACCTCTAGATTTTTTATTCCCTATTCACCTATAGGTTTTTTTCAACAATAGGTTTCTAAGATAGGAACAAGTACATACAACACACAAAATAAATTCTAAGCTACTACAAATCCTAAACTAACATGTACAGAAATTGCTCAAACTTGAAAGAAATAGGTTGAAAGAAAAATGATCTATTTTCCATAATTCAAAAGTGGAAACACATAATCATGAATGAGATCCAAAAGTCCCTTAGTAGGTCTGTCCTCTTAGTCTTATACTAGCCAATTCAAAATACAACAATCATAACTAAATGGTCATTAACTAATACCTAGACCAACAATCCAAAATTCAAAAAAATTACACCATGCTTAACTATTTGTCAAACTACCGGTTTTGTCAAGTACAAGTTCTATAGATTACCTGTCAACTAACCTATCAACTTATCTTTTTAACCCAGTCATCACTTACCAGGTTTAATATATGGTTAGGTTAATACTATAGGTTAGTTTAAATAATAGGTTATGACACATGTTAGGTTTATTAACCTACCAACCTATTAGGTCACTTGTTACCAAACATGGGTAACATTTTTTCAACATCAATGGCTAAACAACAAAATTCAACAAAATTTCATGGGGTCAATATCTATGTGTCGACACCCCCTTGAATTAATTATTTTCCTTGTTAATTACGTAATACCATGGCACTAGGAACAACATTCGCCTAATTAATGGCCAGTCATGTCAGAAGGTCATGAAATTTATAATCACACATCAAGATTCAAGGTGAACATTGCACACTTTTGTGCAGTTGGTTTTGAAAACTTGTTGGGGAAATATAACAGGTACGTCCAAAGATAAATAAAACCTAATTAACCACAACATATGATGTTCCCCCGCTTTCACAAAATGTGATTGTTGGACAAAATATAACTATCATTCAAATATTTGTAATGGCTAGAATTTTAGCAAAAAATAATGAGGTTTAATACATTGTTTCAACAAACCTTAACAAACTTGAAGGTGTTTTTGCCCCATGATTAGAATTAGGTGCCCCCCTTGGCACTCCACTAAAGATTACCACCCCCATAAAATTGGGAACAATTTTTGTCAACAGGAATGAGTACGAAAGTTGCACTTGGTGTTGAATTTCACCACGTTGAAGCTTTAACCTTTCATTAACACTTCGTGTTTCAACATTTGAACATTAACCCTTGTCATTAATGTGGCCATTGAAAACATTTTAATTGAATTAAAAACCCCAACATGGTTTCCATCAGCATGGTTTCTTGAAAAATTGGCTCCACAAAAATACATTAAGTTGACATTTGAACCAAAGATTGGCCATTTTTTTAATCTTTTACCTTCCTTTATTCAAATGCATTAAATTTCACTTGGGTTGCCATGTGTGCAACTAAAACCTCCAACCATGCAAACCTAACTTCCATGATGTTCAATTGGCCTTGAACTGAAACTTGGTGGTCAATCTTTTGTTAGCCATATAACCTTACCCTTTTGCACCCGCTTCAAAACCCTAACCCTTGTCAACATTGGTGTTATATGATTGGCCATGTTGTAACTTTGAGTGAAATGTGAAGTAGTGATCATTATCAAGCCCATATGCATTGCAATGGGAACATGATTGGTTGGGGTTAAGGTTAGAGGTTGTGGCTTGTGATGAATTAAGGTAATCCTTCTTATGAGGCCCATTGCACCTTTAACATTTGTTTTTACTACCTTGTTCTATTGAATATGATGGGAAACCATCCAATTCCTTTTTTGGTTCCTTTGTATTTTTGGGTTGTGGCTTTATTGGGTTGGTCACATAGTTGTTGAATTGATGGTGTTATTAAATTCCTTGGGTTTTCATTGTTAAACCCAAAGGTGACCATTTGTTTCTCCACCATGTTCATTTTGATTCATCTTGATAATTAAAACACACCCACCAAAGGTGATTGTGCAAAATGAAATAATATGGCATCCCACACTTGTCACTTAAGTTCCTTGTTTAGGATCCCATACCAAAATTAGACTACCTAGGCTTCTATAACACCTTGCGTCATTGTAATCGACCTACACATCTAAGCATAGGCCTTTTGTAAACTTTCATGTGGTTTATGTTGCATATCATGTCAATTGTCAAACGCATGCATGAAATCATTTATTTCAATGGTGCTAACCAACTCAAATATTGATAAGGTTTTCTGATGGCTCCATACATGTCTTTCAAATCGCACAACAATGGTGTGATGACAAATTTTGAAGGCGAATTTATTTTATAATTTAAGGAATTCCCCCCCCCCCCATCCCCCCCCCTTGCCCCCAATATGTTGATAAAGGGGGGGGGGGGGGTTTTAACCCCCCCCCCTTTGGGTAAACCACTTAGTGAAAATAACCTTAGTCC
>Ga0116230_10003336_pt1 | contig 15673 bp, 18 predicted proteins | sample S1TSphfallax_3_FD_88678 | JGI IMG/M metagenome (GOLD analysis project Ga0116230, IMG submission 88678) | Host-associated microbial communities from peat moss isolated from Minnesota, USA - S1T2_Fd - Sphagnum fallax MG | ecosystem: Host-associated > Plants > Peat moss > Unclassified | place... | reverse complement strand
GGAGGAACATCAGATCTCTTTTTGTCTTTATTTGGATCTGTCTCTTCAACAACCAGGGAATCAAAAATATTTTAAGACTCAGGATCATTCCTGCCTAATCGTATTCTTCAGGATCGACTAATTAAGCGTAAATAAGGAATGAAACTATTTAAAGGTACAATATGAAACTGATTCCTTTATTTTGTAAAAATGAGCAAGGCAGTGGCTTAGTCGAACATATATTGATCATTGCCCTTATTGCCCTTGCTGCAGTTGCTGCAATCACAATCGTAAAAACAAAGATATCTGCTGACTTCACCAGCATTGCTAACAATTTATAATTCATTTCTTAAAAGAGATTATATGTATCATTAAAGAAATAACCTCTTCATCCCTAAATCTTTTAAGAAAAATATTTTTTATTAACTCAAATTTAATCATTCTTCCCTCACAATAAAAAGGTCGGAATACAATCCTGACTTTTCTCACTTACTTTAAAAGTGAGGATTGAGAAGGAATGAAACTATTTAAAGGAGTAGAAGATGAAACTGATTTCTTTATTTTGTAAAAATGAGCAAGGTGGTGGCTTAGTCGAATATACATTGATCATTGCCCTTATTGCCCTTGCTGCTGTAGCTGCAATTACAACCGTTGGAACAAAGGTATCTGCTGACTTTACCAGTATTTCTAACAAACTTTAAGACCAAATCCATTAAATTCTTTGGTTTTAAGTTCAGGAAAGGAAGACAAGGCTTTATTCCTTTAATGATGGGTGATGCCTTGACGCTTGGTATGCAAGGGGATCCTGATGAACACTGTAGCAACAACTAAGAAATCATTTGGCAATGTATCAACACAAGAAAGCATAAACAACCGTTTAGCTCCCTTGCGCTCTATGATTTATAATGCATTGATGATCAGGATCGACCCCAATACTGCCGTTCATATGACACCGGCAGAACTTCACCAAGGAACAGAAGACTTTGTTGCCCAATTTGTCAGTTCTCAAGGCATTCAATTAAACCGACGAGAGCAAAAACAAGTTGCCACTGACATCGTAAATGACATGATTGGGCTTGGTCCTCTTGAACAACTGTTAAGCGATGACACGATAACCGACATCATGGTCAATGGGCCTGATATGGTGTACGTAGAGCGCCAGGGTAAGTTAGAAAAGACTTGGGTTACATTTCGAGATCATGCCCATGTTTTACAAATTGCCCAACGTATTGCCAACCGTATCGGTCGGCGCATCGATGAAGCAAGCCCCATGGTAGACGCCAGATTACCTGATGGCAGCCGTATTAACATCATTACACCACCGGTATCTTTGAACGGTCCTGTCCTTTCTATTCGTAAGTTTTCTAAACGATCTATTGATATTGATTTGATGATCCATCAAAAGAATCTATCTTTAGAAATAGCGGAATTCCTTCAAATTGCAACAGCTTGCCGTTTAAATACATTGGTATCAGGCGGGACAGGTTCAGGTAAAACAACTCTTTTAAATGCCCTTTCTCAAATGATTAATCCTAATGAACGTATTGTTACCATTGAAGATGCTGCTGAGCTTAGACTAAGGCAACCTCACGTCGTCCGCTTAGAAACCAGACCTCCCAATATTGAAGGAGAAGGCACCATTTCCATACGTGATTTGCTCAAAAATGCCCTTCGTATGCGCCCAGATCGTATTATTGTTGGTGAAGTTCGCGGCCAAGAAACAGTTGATATGCTTCAAGCCATGAATACAGGTCATGATGGTTCCATGTCTACTATTCATGCTAACCGAGCCTCAGATGCCCTGTTACGGTTGGAAAACATGATCACCATATCTGACGTTGGTGTGCCTGGAAAAGTTATTCGAGCCCAAATAGCCGGAGGAGTTGATCTGATTATTCAGGTCGAGCGAATGCGAGATGGTGTCCGGCGTATTCAAGAAGTTATTGAGATTGTTGGTCTTGAGAAAGAAGAAATTAAAACACAAACGTTATTTGAATTTGCTTATCAAGCTGAAGACAAAGAAGGCCAATTGGTTGGAGAGTTTACCGTCAAACAAGGAACCATTCCAACCTTCATGGAAAAAGCTCGATATTTTGGCCTTGACCAAAAACTGGCAAGCATTATGAGATTATAATCATGCTGGATTCATCGACAATCTCCTGGCTTGTATCTATCGGGTTAACAAGCTTGCTTTATTTTTTCTCTTTATTTACCCTTTTCTCTTTCCTTCGCGCCCGCCGTCACTTACAAGAGCGATGGGAACAATTCCAAGGAACTAACATTAGAAGTTGGGATAAAAAAGCGAGCACGCAACAATTACGTTCCATTCAAACGACGAGCAAATTAAAATCAATTTTGGCTCAACCTTACCCTTATTTTAAGGTAATTGAATATTTGTTTTATCGCAGCAACGCATTTTCTCACATCAAAATGCACATTGCAGGTCTATCCCTTAGTGTCGTCGTTATGACAGAACTTACTTATTTAACAATAAGATTTTCTTTAGTAAATTCTTTTTTTCTGGGACTTTTTATCTCACTTATCCTTTATTTTTTTATTTTACACATTAAGGAAAATCAATGGAAAAAAACCTTCATGAAGGTCTTCCCTCTTTCTCTGGACATCATCAACCGTGGTTTAAAGTCAGGCATGACGCTAGGTCGAGGGATTGCCATGGTCTCAGAAGAAGTTGAAGAACCCGTTGGAAGTGAATTTAGCTATATTGCTTCCCAACTCCAAATCGGCCTTAGTCCTGATGATGCCTTAGCAGAAGCATCTATTCGTATTGGTGTCGACGAATTCCGTTTTTTCTCACTTGCCTTGGTTATTCAACGCGAGATGGGGGGAAGCCTTGCAGATGTTATTGGAAAATTATCAGAAGTTATTCGAGAGCGAGATCGATTCCGCAAGAAAGTATGGGCATTGTCCTCAGAAGGCCGTATTACAGCTTATATTGTCGGTATTTTGCCCGTTTTCCTGGGTATTATGGTGGAACTCATCAATCCCGGTTACATCAGGTTTTTTTTCACCGACCCTAAAGGACAAATCATGTTGTGGGTCTGTGGAGGGTTAACATTGACTGGTTTTATTGTCATTATGCAGATGATGAAAGTGGGAAAATAAATGTTCGAAATCGATTTGACCACTTTTCAATCTATCAACATGGCTATTGCTTCTGGCATTTGTATTTTTATTGTTTTGTTTATGCTTGGTAAACTTCTGTTCACATGGCCATTGTTAGATACGCGCCTCCAAGAAGTACGCGCACAATATGGGTTTATTAGTTCTATTTCCTTAAAAGCAAACTTAAACGATCAATTCTGGCAGCGTAAGAAAAAAGCAGCACAAAAGAAAGTAAGTTTAAAAAAGCGTCTTTTAGATATGGTCGTTAAAAATCCATTTGTAGCTGAAAAGAACATGAAAATAGCCTTTGAGCAGGCCGGATGGCATATGCAAGAAACTCAAGCTATATTTTTCTCTTCAAAAATTTTTTTCTTCTTTGCAGGACTCGGCATCGGATATGTCGTGATTCTCAATCAAACATTTTTTTATGGGTCTAGCTTTTCTCTTCGGTGGTTTGTTTTACTCTTGATGGCTTTTATGGGATGGTTGGTTCCTGATTTATATTTAAAATGTGCCATTAAAAACCGTGTAGACTTAATCGAAAAGCAATTTCCTGATGCCCTTGATTTAATCATTATTTGTTTACAAGCCGGCTTGGGTTTAAATCATGCTATTGAACGTGTCGCAAAAGAAATGGCCCGTTTTGCTAAAGAAATTGCTCACGAACTTGCTTTCACCAATATAGAGTTAGAAATTATGCTCGATCGTCGACAAGCCCTGCAAAACCTTCATATGCGTGTCCCCAGCCCTATGATTCGCACCTTTACAACAACGTTGCTTCAATCTATTCAACAAGGAACACCAACTTTAAAAGCCTTAGATATTTTATCAAAAGAAATTCGTGATACACGCATGCAGCGCGCTGAAGCAAAAGCTGCTAAGCTACCTTCCTTAATGGTTATCCCCCTTGTTTTATTCGTCATGCCTAACCTTTTTATCGTACTTTTGGGCCCAGCTATTGTGAGATTGCTCAATGCTACATAAACTCCCCAGACTTTTTCGCTTTCAATTGAGCCAATGTGGAGCTTCACTTGTTGAATTTGTCCTTGTTTTTCCCATTCTAGCAATGATCATTTTTACAACCATTGAATTAGGTATTATGCTTGCCATTACAGTAAATTTAGAAAGTTGTGTTATGGCTGGCGCTTATTATGGACAATCCGGGTCATTCACAACGGGATCAACTCCCACAGCTTCTGCGTTGGCTATCATGCAAAGCAACGCTGTAGGCTTCCTGAATACAACGAATTTAACTTTTACAATCCAATCTTTTTCCACCTTTGCCGCAGCAAGCAGTGGGGGGGCCGGGACATCAGGTACGGGAAATCCTGGTCAGGTTGGAATGTACCAAGCAACGTACAAGTATTCTCCTATTACCCCGCTCGTTGCTGCAACCTTTGGAACAACCGTAACCTTACAAGCAACAAGTTATACAAAAAATCAAGAGACATTCTCATCATGAGGTTAATGAAGAAAATACAGAAATTTATTGACCAGTCTAGAGGAGCCTCTGTTGTAGAGTTCACACTTCTTCTGCCTTTATTAGCAACAATTTCATTAGGAATATACGAGACAACACGTTACGTCATGATAAAAACCAAATTGAATGAAATTGCTCAAGGCATTGCCACTTGGGTCAGTGAAGAAACAAGCACAGCAACCATTACAGATTGTCTTATTGGGGCAAATTTAATGGGGGCAAATTATAATTTCTCGAATTATGGAAAAGTTATCGTTAGCGGCCTCCAACAAGTTGGATCTTCAAGCAACCAGAAGCTTGTTTGGCAACAAGGCTCCTCAGGGGCTCAGAGCGCAATGACAGTCAACTCTAGTACAGGATACGTTACCGGATCCCCTTTTAGCGTTCTGCTTGATACTCAAGTCATTGTTGTGGAGGTTTCCTATAGTTATTCGCCCATGTTTACGTATTTTTTGAGCATTTTCCCTTCCGCAACATTGTTGAAAGTCGCTCAGACCGTTCCTGTCGGGACAACATCGTTTAACCCTTTATCCCCCACCTAGCCAAGGAAATACCCCGATGCGCAGCGCTTTTATTGCACAGGTTAAAAAGCTTCAATGGATGAAGAAGTTGAAAGGGGAGGATAAAGGCGCCGTCATGATTTTGGTATCTCTTTGCTTGCTCCCCTTATTCCTTGTTCTCGGCCTTGCTATAGATAGCGCTGTTGGTTTAAATGAAAAACGTAAGCTCCAAATGGCTTGCGACTCTGCTGCAAAAGCAGGCGCTACAAATGGGAATGGCGTCTCAACCACAATAACTTCACAGGTTCAAAAAGTCTTTACTGCTAATACGGCTGGTATGTCAGGAACCATTACGGGACCAACAGTTTCTATAAATTCAACAACAGGTGTTGTAACTGTTTCTGCCTCTATTGCTGTACCCACAACTTTCATGGTGTTAGGTGGCATTTCTTCATATACCTATAGTGCCACATCAATAGCTTCACCAGCTCAAGTTAGTCAGGGGTGTATCTATGCTCTTGATTCTTCTGCAAGCGGGGCTATTAATTTGAGTGGAGCAACTAAAATAAACGCCAGTGGTTGTGGTGTGTATGCTAACTCATCCAGCTCGTCTGCTGTACAGGCTACAGGGAGTGCTAACCTATCGGCAACCTTTCTGAAAATTGTTGGAAACTATACAACATCTGGTGGGGCTACCATTACAACAACTCAAGGAATTACAACGGGTGCTTCCCCGGTTGCCAATCCCCTTGGGACTATTGCAATTCCTTCTTATTCTTCATGTACGTACAATAATTATTCCAGCCCTACTTATGGCACAGTTACTCTAAACCCCGGTGTCTATTGCAATGGAATGAATATCTCTGGAAGTGCAGCAGTAACCATGAATCCTGGACAGTACATTATTGATGGAGGATCGTTAACGGTGGGAAATTCTGGAACCCTCACAGGCAGCAATGTTACAATTATTTTAACAAAAAAGCTAACGTCTTCCTATTCAACATTAAGTGTGAGTGGAGCGGCCTCCCTTAACATATCTGCACCAACAGGTAGTCCCTCAAGTCCGTTTAATGGGGTCGCTATTTACCAAGATCCAAATGCTCCCAGTAGTGGGATTAATTCGATCGCGGGAAGTGGCCTTCTTAACGTTTCAGGAATTGTTGCATTCCCTAACCAAACTTTAACTTTTGTAGGCGCAGGCACAAGTAATACACCCTGTACAATTGTTATTGCAAAGGATTTGGTTTTTCAAGGAAGTGGGAATATCAGCTGTTCAAGTACCTTGCTCAATACTTATATGGCTGGCAAGTAATATACCCATTCCCGATGATTTTCCCGGTTTTTGGTTCCCGATCTGAAGCGATCTTTTCATCCCCTATTTCTCCTTCGAGAGAGCCAACTCTCGGCGTCGAAACAGGGTCAAAAATCCCGCCTCATCTCGGGCCCAAAATTCCAGCAAAATCATCGGGAATGGGTATAGAGTATGTATTCTTAAGCAGAGACCCCGTGATGTGTGCGAGATAGCTCATATGAATTTTAAGGATGTTAAGGGTATTTGACATGGAAGACATCCTTCGCCACAATGCCATAGAACTTTTTCGCATCAAAAATTAATGGTGAATTAATGATACATACACATTCTGTTAAAGAGACACGCGCGCCTTCTTCACATCAAGGTAAGATTTCAAGTTACCATAAGCTCCTTATCACTACAGCAACGTACGGAGCGGTTGGTGTGGCTGCTCTGCTGATTATCGCAAAGTTTTTTGCCTGGATGAAGACAGATTCATTAAGCTTACAAGCATCATTGGTTGATTCGTTACTGGATATGGCTGCTTCCCTTATTAATTTGTTCGTTGTCAGACAAGCCCTTAAGCCGGCTGATGATGAACACCGCTTTGGTCATGGCAAAGCGGAAGCTTTGGGTGGCCTTGGCCAATCAACATTTATTGCAGGCTCTGCTATTTGGCTCATTATTGACGCACTTCACCGCCTCATTCATCCCCACCCCCTTCAAGGAGGAGCCATTGGTAGCTTTGTCATGATTGGAGCAAGTGTGCTGACCGGTCTCCTGGTCCTTTATCAACGATATGTCATTAAGCAAACACAATCACTGGCCATTTCAGCTGACTCCCTGCATTATCTGGGCGATCTATATACCAACCTAGGTGTGCTCTTGTCTTTAAACATTTCTGTTTGGTTGGGATGGAACTGGCTAGATTCGATTATCGGCACCGGTATTGCCATTTATATCTTGCATACCTCTTGGTCCATTGGACGTCAATCATTGGATGTATTGATGGATCGTGAATTACCTGATGAAGCACGGGCACAAATTACCGAAATTGCTTTAAGGCATCCACGGGTTTGGGGTGTCCATGATTTGCGTACACGCTCAGCGGGATTACAGGAATTTATCCAAATGCACCTTGATATGGATGAAAAAATTTCCCTTGCTGATGCCCACCAAGTTGCGGATGAGGTGGAATATACCATTCAAGATGTCTTCCCTAAAGCCCAAATTATTATTCACCAAGACCCACTACCCTACCCCGGGGCCACATCTTTATGAAACCAGGCGCCCGGTTACAAGCCGCCATCACTTTGTTGGATAAGGTTCTGGTCGCTCGTGCCCCGGCTGATCATGTCGTTACCAATTATTTTCGTCACTGTCGGTACATGGGCGTGAAAGATCGCCGTGTAATTTCTGAAATAGTATACCAAGTCTTGCGCCGTTATGAGGAGCTTTCCTGGTATTTGCAAGCTGCTTCTGCTACAAAACCCGATACTGCCCGTCTATTGGTTTTGCTTTACAGCCATAAAATTCAGAATCTCTCCCTAGCTCAAATTAAAGATTTATGTTCAAAAGAAGGACCAAATAATCAATTTAACCCTGACCCTCTGACTTCTGACGAGTACAAACTTTTACAAGAAGCAGGGCACCTTGGTGAAGAAAAAATGCCTTTATCTACTCGCCTTAATGTTCCTTCCTGGGCTTTACTTCGCTTACAAACCCAATTTGGGGAACAGCTTGTGAATGGTGTAAAAGCATTGAATCAACCTGCTCCTTTTGATTTACGTGTCAATACATTAAAAGCAACTCGGAAAGAGATCTTAGATCACCTAAAAAACGAAGGGTTTGAAGCAACATCGACACCCTGGTCCCCCATAGGCATTCGCTTGGGCGAGCGGCGCCCTCTATCAGGCCACGATCTCTGGAAGCAAGGAAAAATTGAGGTCCAGGATGAAGGGTCCCAACTCATCAGCCTTCTCGTTGATGCCAAACCCGGCATGACCATTCTGGATTTTTGTGCAGGCGCTGGTGGTAAAACGTTGGCAATGGCAGCCCTCATGCAAAACAAGGGACATATTGTAGCAACAGATGTATCTGGTTGGCGATTGAACCGCTCCCGTGAGCGTCTTCGCCGGGCTGGTGTCCATAATGTTGAATTTCGTAACCTGGAAGAAGATAAGAACCTTAAATGGTTAAAACGCCAAACAGGACGCTTTGACAGCGTTCTCATTGATGTTCCGTGTTCCGGTTCTGGAACTTGGCGACGCAATCCAGACTTGAAACGACGTTTCATCGAACAAGACTTACAGCAACTGATCATCAAGCAACAAGAAATTCTAAGCCATGCGACTGCTCTTGTTAAAGATGGTGGGCGCTTAATTTATGTCACGTGTTCTTTATTTGCCGAAGAAAATGACTTTCAGGTGCAAAAATTTTTGAACACCCATCCAGATTTTCACCTTATTCCCATTCCCAAAATATGGTCATCGGTTTTAGAAATCCCCTGCCCTGTTACAACGGATACTCTGCACCTTATGCCCCATCTTCATTTTGTTGATGGTTTTTTTATGGGGATTCTAGGTCGAAGAGAAACTTCAGCAAATTAAGGATCGACATTATCTGCTTTGTTGTACCACAATATATATACCCATTCCCGATGATTTTCCCGGTTTTTGGCCACCGATCTGAAGCGGTCTTTTCATCCCCTATTTCTCCTTCGAGAGAGCCAACTCTCGGCGTTGAAACAGGGTCAAAAATCCCACCCCATCTCGGGCCCAAAATTCCAGCAAAATCATCGGAAATGGGTATATACCCAATGAACTTCGCTTTTTTAGAAAATGAATTGAGGTTACTTAGAAAACCGTTTGAAAGGAAAAATAATTTATGGTGTTGATCGTCAAAGACCATTTTATTAAATATGGCGTTTCATTTGGCACAGCTTTAGCGATTACTATCTCTTTTTTCTATAACCATTCCGTCATTTGGGCAATTATTCATGGAATACTTGGATGGCTTTATGTTGCTTATTATATATTAACGCAATGGTAGCCCAGATCATCCGATCCAGGAAGCTATAACGTTATATTTTCCAATGGCTAATCCACTTCGTCCTTCATACGAACATAGCTTATCACTTTAGTAACACCATTCGTATTGCGAGCATGATGAATAACTTTATCAAGTTCCGTTTGATCTTGAGCAATGCCCATAATATACACCTGGCTACTAACGGTTTTAATACTATAGTTGCGAGACTGAATATCCCCATCAAACATAAGGATGCTTTTTAATTGGGTGGTAATCCACGTATCATTCGCATAAGTACCAAAGGTTGCATTTTCAGAACGCCCTATATTATCAATTACACGCTTAACGCCTTTGGGCTCCCAAGCAATTTTTATGGCATCTAAATGCATTTGTTCATTCGGCACAGCACCCGTCAACAAAACCTCACCATTTTGGACATTGACGCTAACCAACCGGTGAAGGTCTGGATCTTTCTGATAAAACCCAACCTTAATAGCCGTTGATATTTTTGTATCATTCCAAGCGCCCGTTACCCCTTTTTCTTTTGTAGCAGCAGTCACACCAACAGCTGCACCTCCCCCCACTACGGCTGGAACACAACCTATAAGAAATGTTGGCAATGTAACAGAGCAAGTTGTGATTCCAAGTATTAAAAAAGCCTTTCTAAAATGCGTGCTCATTTTTCCCTCTCTATTTTTAGTTTTCAACATACCATGCATTTCTGATATGCTTAGGCCATTTATACGGGATAAGTAAAACGGCGTCAAAACGAATATGGTTAGGAGTCCATGGCAAATGACGTAGGTAAAGGGTAAGGGCTTTTTCAATCCGTTTACGTTGTCTATACGTGATTGCTTCCCCTGCTTGAACCAAAGTTGCCCGGTATTTAACTTCTACAGCTACAAGCGTTTTTCCTCGATTCATAATAAGATCAATTTCCCCCATCGGCGTTTTGTACCGCCGTTTTAAAATGGTGTATCCTTTAAGCCTCAATGTCCAAGAAGCCAATAATTCAGCCAAATGGCCTTGTTCGTGATAGGTTTTAAGCCAAGCCCACATGATTTATTTTTCTTTGGATAATTCCAACGCCCGCTGGTACACTTGCTTGCGTGGCATATGAAAGCTACCCGCAACAAGGGTACAAGCATCTCGGATACTATGGGTTTTCAAAACTTGACGCAGGGCAGTGTCAATGTCAATTGTCCTCACTTCAACGGAAGAGGGTGGACTAAGAACCAAAACAACCTCCCCTTTTAGTGTTCCAATTCTTTCATAATGTTGGATTAATTCTGCAAAAGTGCCTTGATAAACTTCTTCAAAAAGCTTGGTGATTTCTCGTACCACTGCAACTTCACGATTCGAAAATACTTCAGCCATTGTAGCCAGCGTCGCCTTCAGCCGTTGCGTCGATTCGAAAAAGATAAGCGTCATATCGAGGTGAGCAAATTCCAAATATTTTTTTTTATCAGCAAAACCAGCAAAAACAAACCGATCCGTTGGCATGCCTGATAACACTAAGCCAGCAACTACAGCCGAGGGACCAGGCAGACAAGTAACGTATAAACCTTTTTCATAACAAGCTCTGACCAATTTATATCCAGGATCAGAAATAAGTGGCGTTCCCGCATCACTGATAAGGGCGACGACTTGACCTTGGGCAATTTTGCTTAAAAGTTGGGGACGCACCTGCTCGGCATTATAATCGTGATAGCTTAAAAGCGGCTTATGAATATGGTACGCGGATAAAAGCTTGACGCTTACGCGTGTATCTTCACATACAATCACATCACATGCTTTTAAGGTTTCAAGCGCTCGCAAGGTAATATCACTTAAATTTCCAATAGGTGTTGCGATGATGTAAAGACCTGCTTTAAGCATTAGGGCGTGTCATCAATTAAGGGATTTTGTGGCGAACCGAAGGTCAGCGAAGCTAAAATAGCTGGTTTCGAGAACCGTATCGCAGAATACAAGAGGAGTATTTGAGAAACGGAAGCGCAAAAAACCACTATTTGCAGTCCAAAAGACGATAATTGGACTTCTTTCAAAACCGAGAATTTTGATTCAGGGCTAGGAAAAAAATTATGAGTGACCGGAGTGTACATGAGGATCACGAATAAATTTTTGACAATATACCCAATAAACTTCGACTTTGCTGACCTGGGGGGTCAGGAAAGGCGCTAAAGAAATTGGGTATATCATGAATCAAAAGGCGACGGTTTCGAAAGAAGTCCATTGATGACACGCCCTAGTCCTCCTGTTTTATCCTCGCGCCCGCATCACACGGGCCTTATCCCTTTGCCAATCTCTCTCCTTAATGGTATGGCGCTTATCAACTGTCTTTTTACCTCGACCCAAAGCAAGCTCTAATTTTGCCCGCCCCTTAGCATTAAAATAAAGCTTCAGTGGCACAAGTGTCATGCCTTTGCGTTGAATCGCTGTTAAGAATTTGCTGAGCTGCCGTTTTCTCATCAATAATTTACGTGGACGCTTTGGCTCATGGTTAAAACGATTGGCTTCTAGGTACTCAGGGATGTTGGCATTAAAAAGGAAAATTTCTCCTGCCATCTCACCCGCAAAGGATTCGTTAATGCTGCTGGTGCCTAAACGCAAAGATTTGACTTCACTTCCCGTAAGAATAATACCTACCTCTAACGTTTCGACAATTTCATAGTCAAAACGCGCCCGCCGGTTTTGGGCAACAACACGGTATAGATCAGAAGCAGCTGACATGAGTGACCCCTTTTACGATGATTCCCCAACAACCCCTTCTTCTTTAGAAGTCTTTTTTTCCTCAATCACATCCACACCTTTAATCAAAAGCAATACAATAGAAATTGGAAAAAATAAAATCCCCCAGAAAAACAACCATCTCCATTTTCCATGGTAAACGAGATATAATTTAGACGTTTGCGTAGCAATATTTATGTTTTTTAAAAGCAGTAAAATTCCTACTGGCAGCCATATAAATAAAAACAGAATCAAAAACAATAAATTTCCTTGATACCATAAGGGCATAGAAAACTTTGTTGTCCACACAACGTCTTTTTTTTGTCCCATGATTCCCTCCTTAAGCCAATACCCCAACCGCTTCCATTGCTTGTTTAATACCCTTCTCAGTTTGAGAGGATACGGGCATTAAAGGCAGGCGAACCTCATTTTGGCACTTGCCTAACAAAGACATGGCAAACTTCAACGGTGATGGATTCGTTTCTGCCAACAAAGCTTCATGCAAGGGAAACAATTGATCACGCAGCTTTGAGAATGTCGACAAGTCTTGCCCCTGCCAGGCATCCATCATCTGTCGGTAAAGTTTGGGCGCAACATTGGCTGTTACTGAAATAGAGCCATCCCCCCCTTTTGCTAGATAAGCAACCGTCGTAGGGTCATCGCCCGACAGAAAACAAAACGACTTGGTAATGATTTGCCGTAACTGGATCGGTTTTCGCATGTCGGTTCCCGAATCTTTTACACCTATAATCGTTGGCAGTGTTGCCAGGCGTGCTAAGAGAGAGACAGATAAATCAATTCCCACCCGACCAGGATTATTATAAACAATTAAAGGAAGACGAGATGTTTGTGCTATTGCTTGAAAGTGTTGAAAAATTCCTTCTGGCATCGGTTTAACAAAATAAGGAGGAACAACGACAGCTGCTGCCGCCCCAAGTTGTTCTGCTTCTTGGACCATTTGGACCACTTCTGTTGTTGAGGGAGAACTACATCCCATAAGAATGGGAATACGTTTATGAGCAACCTCAAGGCTCAACGATAAAACTTGGGAACGTTCTTCAGGTGTTAAAAGTGCCCCTTCTCCTGTACAACCACAAACTAGAATGCCGTGTGTGCCCTCTTGGACATGCCATTCAATAAGATCTTGAAGGGCTTTTTTATCAACTTGGTCTTGAAAAAGTGGTGTCATAAGAGCGACAATAGAACCTGAAAACATCATAAGACTCACTACGAATGGAAGTATCGTTAATGTACAGCTTTTGGAAGCACAATCTGACAATACCCAGATATTTTCCGTTTGCCAAGGTTTTGCTTATTGGATTAGGGGTAATTTTCATATCGGCCACCCAATCCCATGAACTTTCTCGTTGCGGCCGAGCCTTAAGTCAAACTATTTTAGGAACTTTCGAAGGTACCTTACGTCCAGAGTCCTGTCCTGTCACTTCTCGGCTCATCCAATGGTTACAATTACAAAAACCAGGCACATCTTTTCCAAAAATGGCTGTTTTTTTTCAAGAAAACCCCCACTGGCCGTTAAAAGACAAAATTCAGTCTTTAGCCGAAGATAGCTTAAAAGGAGATGAAAATCCTCGAATCTTAACCAAATGGTTTGATAACAACCCTCCTCTTAGCGTTAAAGGAGCAACTTTTTACGCACGCGCTCTTATGGCAGAGGGACGGAAAAATGCTGCTCGAAAGGCCGTTCACGATGCCTGGGTTAATATGGAGATGAACGAAGCTTCCTTTAAGTTGTTTTGGAAAGAATTTAAAAAGCTTCTTACCCAAGAAGCCCACCAACAACGGGTTGACAGCTTACTGAAAGAGGAAAAAATTGCCCTAGCCAGAGCTATGTTTGCTTGGTTAAACCCAGAGCATCAAGCTTTAGCAGATGCCAGAATTGCCCTTATTCAACAAGCCGGAGATGTTGATACCAAACTGACGCGCATCCCAAAAAGTCTCATCAAAGACCCAGGATTGCAATATGACCGCATCAAGTGGCACCGACGCAAAGAAAACAATTTGCAAATGATGAAGCTTTTACAAGAAGCTAAACCACCTTCCAATATGACAGAACTATGGTGGCGAGAGCGCAACCTTTTAGTCCGTCGCCTTATAGATGAGCGCCGCTATAAAGAAACTTATGACATTATTAAAAACCATGGCTTATTAAGTGGCGAAAATTTTGCTCATGCTGAGTGGTTAGCTGGATGGATTGCTTTACGCATGCTCCATCAACCTGCCCTAGCTCTTAAACATTTTCGGAATCTTCGCGCTAAAGTTAAAAGCCCCATAAGCGTGGCGCGTGCCGCTTATTGGGCAGGGCGAGCAGCTGCAATGATGGGAGAAAGAGCAGAAGCTAAAAATTGGGAGGCAGAAGCAAAATCCCACCCAGGAACCTATTATGGCCAAGTCGCCTTAAGGGGAAATGTTTTAGGACCAACGCCTCCTTTGCACTCCAAACGTCCTAAAGTAGATGCAACTTTACACAAAAAGTTTGAAGAACGAGAATTTGTTCAAGCAATTCGGTTGCTTTGTGCTGTAGGCGCAAAAAAAATGATTGAGCCATTTGGAATCAAACTTGCTCAAGAGTTAACTCATCCAGGTGAGCAAGTTTTGTTAATTGAGCTGGCAGCAAGAGAATGTGGCCCCTACTATGGGATTTTAGCTACTAAGAAACTTCCTCTCAAAACGGTTCCCTTAATTGAGGCTGCTTACCCTCTTCTCCATCGTCATTACCATAAAATTGCCCACAAAGCAAACATGGCTTTAGTCCACGCCATCATTCGCCAAGAAAGCCGATTTAAAGCAGATGCGATGAGTCCAGTAGGCGCCCAAGGACTCATGCAGTTGATGCCCAAAACAGCCCTTCAAACCGCCCAAAAAAAGAAACTTCGTCTGGGATCTCTTTATGATCCAGCCGTTAATATACCTTTAGGGTGTGCCTATTTACGCGAATTACTTGATAAATATAATGGTTCTTTAATCTTAGCAATTGCTGCCTATAATGCAGGTACAACAGCTGTAGATACCTGGATTCAAAAGTACGGAGATCCCCGCACAAAAGGGGCTGATCTTGTTGATTGGATTGAAAAGATTGATTACGCAGAAACGCGCAATTATGTCCAGCGCGTCCTTGAAAACTATGCTTATTATGCCCAACTTCTGGGTGCATAAGCCCTTGTTGAGATCAATAAATGGAAACACGCTAGATGAGAAAAAGGCTGTCCTCATCAACTATCTTCGCGAATTTATCGGACCTATATTCCCTGGCGCTGAAAATTGGACCTGGCCAGTTGTTTCAGAAATTATGCTGTCCAGATTGGAAGGAAGTCGCCGAGCGCTTAACGGTACAAAATTTGAGATTTTAGTCAGGCGGCTTCTTTCTGAAATGTTTATCTTAAATGGCTTACCCCTTACAGTCGACGATAAGCAAATAACAATAAGTAATGAAACATATGACGTGCAGGTCATATCAAAAAAATCAAAAATACTCATCCCAGTTAAGACCAGGGAAACAATGGGTGGTGGCCACGCTAACCTTTT
>Ga0116230_10003335_pt1 | contig 15680 bp, 13 predicted proteins | sample S1TSphfallax_3_FD_88678 | JGI IMG/M metagenome (GOLD analysis project Ga0116230, IMG submission 88678) | Host-associated microbial communities from peat moss isolated from Minnesota, USA - S1T2_Fd - Sphagnum fallax MG | ecosystem: Host-associated > Plants > Peat moss > Unclassified | place... | reverse complement strand
CTCACAAGTGCGGGCAAGGCCTGCAAGATTTGGAATGCGGTCAATGAGTGATGCCACCACAATGAGCTCCTGTCGCCCACCTTGCATATGTCCCAGCTCCTTCAACCTTGATTCCTTGCTTGCGAGCAGCAATTGCTACAAAGATCAACAGAACGGTATCAAACAATGATCCCAGTCCTTTCATAGCCATTTAGCTCACTTCTCATGTTTAGACCAGGGTTGGGCAGTTATTAGAAACTCCACTGAACCCCCGTTGGGTATCAGGGCAGTTTTAAGGGATCATGACCACGGTTCTCAGAAAGTCAAATACCAGGTTCAGATATATAAGCACAGTTATCAAAAAGTAAAATACCCAGTTCTGATATCAAACCATGGTTCTCAATTTTTAGGGTTTAGGTTCTGGGTTTGGGGTTTTAGGTTTGGAAATTGGACAACATGAATTTTAGGAGTCGGGAATTTAAACATCGACAAAAAGTTGTGCTAGAATCAGTAGATCCAATGGAGCAAGATGACTCTAATGTTCAGATTCAAGAAGAACAACAAAAGTTCAATAGGTTATAAAGGGAGGAAGTGGTATTAAGGTACAAATCTACTTCACCTCCCTATTATCAAAAAGGCTAGGAGAAGGGAGAGTTTGAACAAATAGTTCAAAATTTTGAACCTCTGATTCATTATGTTGTTTAGCAAGAAGCCACAACTTAAGGTATCAGAATATCCAGAAGAATTGAACTGGTATTTATAACTAAATAAGAAATTATAATCTTACCAAAAACAAAACCAACAATAGTAGAAGGTGTTCCTATGGTTGTAAAAATGAAGTATAGTGAACCCAAAGTTAATCAATAGAATGGTAGTATTAATAATGGAGTTCCAAGGCATTGGAATAAAGTAATGCATTGTGTCAACAAAGTTCCAAGACCAAATTCTCCACGTTGCACATATTGCCATTAGATTGGACATCAGATCAATGAATGTCCATTTATTGAAGATAATGTGAAGCAAAGATTTGCTGATCATTTCCAAAATCTAAATCTGGAACCTTCAAGAGTAGGAAATCATGGACCTATTGAGCCAGAGGATCTATACCATGAGAAGGTCAAAATTCCAAATAGACTTTAAAAACAGATCTAGAAAGATAACAAAGTAAATATAGGGTTCAAATTGGGGTAAATGTAGTACCTATCTCTATAACTCCTATACAAAGTCCATTACAATAAAACAATATCGGAATTACCTATGTAAGAACTTCAAATTTCATAATGGAACCAATAAAATTTATGCCATTGTATATTGGGGCATTATAGTTACTAAAACTCCATTTGTGTTAGCACTAGTTACTATTGTTGGCAATATCAAATCCAGACCACACACTCCAAGGGAACATAATTTGTGAACTTGCATGAAGATTTTTCCTAAAGAGGTGAACAAAGGTTTTGTTAGTCAACCATTAGATCAAGAAGGAAGTGACTCAAATCCACTAAACCTCCAAGACCTCCAAGATATTTTGGATTGCCAAATGGTGCATCTAAGCAAGCAACCATTACCATGAAGCCGATCTTATCATTGACCACTTAACTATCCTAAGTATGTCAAGGATTTTGACCTAGATGCTCATGTCAGAGTATTTAAAGTTTCCATAAAGCAAATAATGAAATAGATGACGCAAAAAATGTTAATCTATCCCATTTTACCTTTAAAGACATTATGTCTAACTAATGTAATAATTATATGGGAGATTATCTAGATTGTACTTTTGCAAAATTATAGTTAGCCTTTTATAAAAGGTATAGAAAAGTTCAAAATGATGAACAAGTTTACTTGTAATTGAAAAACATGAAGCATGAAAAGAATGATAGAATGGAAGTCTATTACGAGAGATTATTAAAGTTGGCCAATAGTTTTCAATACAAGACAACAAATAGTTTTTTAACTATTATTGTCAGATTTGGATTACAACCATATTTGCACGTAGCAACTACAAGTATGAAGAGAGAAACTCTTCAGCATCATAAGGAAGCAACTTTGGTTTGTGAAGAAGGAATTTTTGAAGTAGAGGCCATAAGCAATCCATCAATACCATATAGTAGTAAAATAATATCAATTCAAAAACCTTAAATAATTATAGAGAAAACATGAATGTACTATACAAATTGTCATAGGACAAATCATAATGTTGAAACCTATAGAGTCAAAAGGAAGGAAGATTGTGTTCTTGCAATTTCTAAGGTTACAATTCAACTTATTAAAATACAGAGGCCCATGAGATATTCTTGTCATATTTGTGTTGATACTCGACATAAGATCATAAATTGTCCTAAGTATAATTATATGTAAAATATGTTTAACAATAAAGGAGTGAAGCCTATAGAGAAACAAGTTGTGGTAGAACCCAAGGTTTCAAATCTTTCAATCCATATGGTGGATGTGAATATGGCCATCACCAAGAGTAAGGTTATTGAAGAACATGTGTTTAAGGATAGAAAGCTAATCAAGAAAAAGTTTATTCTTGACTAGGAAGGGGAACAAAGACTACAACAATCTTTTGTCAAGACTATTTAGGAAATGCAAGCAAAGGACCCACTACAAAATCTAATTCCAAAGGAGAAAACACAATGAAGTACAAGTTAAGGGAGATTGCCAAAATTTGAGGTTTCCATGGAACCCATTGTGTCACAAAGTTTGTTTGCTAGACCTATCAATAGAGTTATGTCTATGGAACAAATATTCATAAATATTCATAAATAGATGCTGGAAATGACCTATACTTTGAAGTTAGGTCAATTACTGAAAATAACAAAAAATGTTAAAAAGCATATGTGGTAGAAATTGAAGCCAGAAAAACCAAATATAGCTACTAAACAAATATCAAAACTTAGTGTAACCATAGTGGTTGAAACACATTTTGAAGTAGACATAACAACTATAAAAGTAGATAACCAATTGACGGTTATCCAAGTACAAGTTGGGAAGAACATTGTTGATTAAATCTTAATTATACTTCAACTATCAAACAGGACATTGACAAATTATTAGCAACCGGGTTCATTCAATTAATAGAGGAGGTTACATGGTCGTCACCCATAGTGGTAGTGCTTAAGAAGAAAGGAAAATTGAAAATTTGTGTGGATTTTAGAAAGTTGGATAAGGCAACCAAAAAAAATCCTTATCCTTTGCCATTTTCTAATGAGGTACTAAACATTGTAGTAGGGTATGAACTTTATTCATTTCTAGATGGATATTCAAATGCCATTAGATTTTTATAGCCCTTGAGGATAGGTACAAAACAACTTTTGTAACAAATTGGGGAGCTTTTGTTTGGATGGTGATGCCATTTGTTGTAAAAAATGGGCCACCAACTTTCCAAAAAATAATTAACAGGACTTTCAAAGAGTAATTAGACTAGTTCATGAAGATATTTTTGGATAATTTCACAAGTTATAGTGATTTTAAAAGTCATTTAACGAAGTTCAAACTTTGCTTTCAGAAATGCAAAGAATATAGATCAATTTCAATCAAGAAAAATGTGCCTTTATGGTATTTTCAAGATTGATTTTAAGGTTCACAATTCCCAAGGAAGGAAAAATACCAAACCCTAAAAAGGTTCAGGCAATAGTAAATATGGCATACCTACAAACCCACAACAAATTTAGGTCTTTAATGGTATGGCTTAGTTTTATAGATGTTTCATTAAAAAAATTACCTTTATCATAGCACCGGTTACCAACTTGATGAGGAAAATGGAACCGTTTATTTAGACCACATAGTGTTAAAAAACTTGGGATCAAATCAAGAAAAAGTACATGGAAACACCAATTCTAATACTTCCAAATTAGCAAATGGAGTTTCATGTGCAAACAAATGCATCATTGTTGGCAGTAGGTGCAATGTTGGCACAGAACCCAATTGGCAAGCATGATCAGCGTATAGTATATGCCTCTAAACTACTAAAAATAAAGCATAACAAATTTATACTACCATAGAAAGAAAAACCTTAACAATGATTTATGTTTTGCATTAATTTAGACATTTTATGTTGGGAAACAAGTCTATGTTTTATGTAAACTATATGACTCTGGTGTATTTGGTTAACAAACCACAATTATTGAGAAGGATTGCAAGATGGTTGTTGTTATTCTCGGAGTATGAATTCACAATAGTCTATAAACCTAGTAGAACACATGTAGTTGTTGATGTTTTATCAAGATTGCCAAATGGTTCAAAACCATTGGGTGTCCCAAATCAAAATGTGGATACGTCACTACTTTTTGTAAAACCTATATGGATGCAGGAAGTGAAAACTTATTTAAAGATGGGTTAGATGCCAAAAACTCTAAACCTAGCTCAAAAATAGAAGTTGGCCATAAAGGTAAAACCTTTTATTCTAAAAGAAGGAATTATCATAAAGTGGGATGCCAACAAAATGTGCAAATGTTTGACCTCCTTAGAAGCATAGATTGTTCTAAAGGAATTATATGAAGGAATGGCTAAAAAACATTTTATTGTAGATATTATTGCAAAGAAAATTATGGATGCAAGATATTGGTGGCCAACTTTATTCAAGGATACTCATGATTTTTGCAAAAGTTGTGACATGTGTCAAAAATTGGAAAACTTCAAACAAAAAGTCCGACAAATTTGGTAACAACACTTCCAAAACAACCTTTTATGAAATGAGGTCTAAATTTAATAGGTCCAGTCAAACCAACAAAAAGACTAACATGAAACAAATATATTTTGGTAGTTACATATTATGCAACCAAATAGGTAAAAGCAAAGGCACTCAAAACCAATATTGCAATAATTACAACCAAATTCTTATATGAATATATTTTGACCAAATTTAGATGTCCATTGATCATAGTTACAGATCAAGGAATACATTTCATTAATGACACATTAAAACATCTGACAGAATAATTTATGTTGAAGCATGTTAGTTCTATTATATATTATCCATAAGGAAATGGACAAACAAAGTCTATTAACAAAGTATTGGTCAATGTCAATAAGTTGAAACCATATACATATGTGGATCAAACATTGAAAGGGATTTAGAATTCAGAGGATCAAAAGCATTTACAATTTATAGATGAAAAATACATGGAAGAAACATCTGATGAAGATTTAGAAGTACATGGAAAAATAGACACCATTGGGATTGATCATATAATAATATTAGAAGAAATCCTAGTAAATCTAATAAGTTAGCAAATTATGAACAAATACTCAAACCATGATTATGCAAATTCATAGTTATTAGATTGTGGGTAGATAAGTTAGTGACGTCATAACAAAATTTTGCTAATCTGATGACTCGACATAGGTCCAAAGGGATCTAAAATGTAGACACACTAGGTCATCAAATTCATAAATGTCATTAGAATTACCCAGTGCCACATCCATAAAATTCATTAGTCAATAGGTATTTACTATAGCCCATGTTAATGTTAGTATGAATTTAAATGGGAAACGACAAGTGTCAAATAATGTAAAGAAATACAAATCATTAAAACATTGGCCCTAAAATAAAAAGTGAAACGCCACTTCATGAAACAAGGTGATAACAATTCAAAACATGGCAAACACTACAACAACTCTTTGTTTTCATTTTCTACAACAAGTTCCAATTTTTTTTTTTTTTCTAAAATTAATGTTGAATAAAGGTTTGTGGAGAAATTGCAAAGACAATTTACAAAGAAATTATAGAAGTTGAAAGAGGAGCAAGAAAGATTGAAAGAGCAACAAACATTTGCAAACATTTTGCCTTTATAATCTAGGTTTCTAGAAAAAGGTGCACCTTTTTCTTCTTGAGTTTATTATTTTTCTTCTTCTCAAAAATCTTCTTCAATATCCAAATTTGAAAGAACTTTTGAAGAAATCAGAAAAACAATTGTAAGGAAACATTGAGGAGATATAGCTTTAGAAAGCCTAGAAGACAGGCAGGTCCTAATGAGCAAGTTGGTCCCATTTCTATTTCAAATTATGGGGAAAATCATTATAATGATGATTTGCAACAATAACATTAATCACCATTGCATCAAGAATAGCATACTTAAGAAAAAATTCTAGAAAAAGTTCATATTCCCACCAAGAAGTGCACAAAGAAAACAAGTCAGCACACAATGGCTGTAAATCTGCATGGGAGGAAAGTGTGTATTCATCAGGATGATGAAATTAGGTATTTCTTTACTCCAAAAGAGCATAATTATAATGGAAATTTGAAGAACATTTTGCTTTGGACTAGTTCTAGAGAGGAAGAAAGAGCCTAGGTAAACAAAGCTAGATTGGTAGGCATGTTTGACATTGAATGGAAGACACCTCACCATAACATTTTGGTTGAATTTTTGAAGAACTAGAAGTTGGATCCTGAACATAACAGAATATAGGTTATGTTGGGGGAGGAGCAAAGAATAGTAGATAAACATGTGTTGGCAGAAGTTTTTAGAATTTGCCATACATGAGAGACAAAGGCAGACCAAGCATAAATGTATGATGTTAGAGTAGCATTGGCAAAAATAGTAGATAAAATTCTTGAAACTTACAACACCAATGAAAGGTAGGTTGTGAAAAAGATGAGGTTAGAGTATGCTAATATAATTGTTGCCATTCTCCCAATTATTTACCAAAAGGATAATGCAATATTTTTGCAATAAGTCTACTATGATGATCTCAAGGGCAAATCATGGAGAATTTATTAATTGGGTTGCCATTATGTATTCTCAAATGGTCAAAGAATTGATTAGATGGGAAAAGTGTTAGAAAAATATGATTGAGGGAACAACCAAAAGAGGACCAAAAAAGGATGTATGCCATTCTGTCATAATCCTTGAAGTTATGTTCGAGAAGTGGTTTCCATTAGAAGGGGCATAATCATATGAGAGGAAAAAATAAGCAGAATAGCCTTAAGAAGATAAAAGAATAAGAGACAATATAAAGGAGAGTTTCATTAAAAACAAAAGGCCTTTGAACCCTACGCACATCTCTCTTAAAAAGGAAAAATAGCAAGAGACTAGGACAACTAGAAGAACAATTCTAATGTCTCAGTCTTATGATTATGAGGAGAGAAAGAGTATGTAGAAGAGGTAGAAAAAACAAAAGGATACTGTAATGAAAGGAAATATTGATCCACAACAAGCAGTAAAATTGTTGAGGAGGCAATGGCAATAACATTAGAGATAAAAGGAAAAATCCATATCTCCTAAATTTAATCCAAGATTACCAATTTCTCTCAAGCAAAAGTAGAGGTTTGATGGGCAAGAATATCAAAGATTGCCCAAAAAGGAGCTAGAGTCTCAAGCTTAACAGTCTACGAAGGAACAAATACAAGATTTTGATCATGGTCCATTAGAAGTTTAATAAATTATTCCATCACCACATAATAATGAAGGTATGCTACCTTCAAGACCAAGTTCTACAACAAGAATGAATGTATTTGTAGAAGTTTAGACTACACACATGAATCTAGGTACAAGTTCTAGGGGTTAGACTCCTAGGTTTAATACACAAGGGTTTGTGCAAGGGGTAGAAGCAAAATTGGATGAGCACAAAAGGCCACCATAAATGGCACAAGCTTAATTTGGTTTTCTTCCATAATGGCACATGGAAGAAACTCTTTTGAAACAACATAAGGAGGTGGAGGAGCTCAGAATGGATAATGCTAATGCATATCAAGCTAAAAATGAGGTATAAAGGCAGGCTAACCAAAGGCATGCATAGATGGCCTTTAATGAAAAGTTGAATAAACTTTTGGAGGAGATTCAGAAGAAAAAACTCTTCAATTATGATATTGTCTTTACATAAAATAGTAAATTCAAGAAGCATATTACTTTGCTTAAGGTAAAACTCAAGGCACTATTAATGGAGGAAAAAGATGTAGACCTATGGTGGGATGTAATTCAAGACATTGTCTAGAAGGATATTTGGAAGGTTTGCAAGAAGTATGGGCGGAATGAAAGGCTATACAAATAGATAACTTCTCATATGGAAAAAGTTATGCCATCATTTGAATGTGAACCTTTAGTTTTGGCTCCAAAACCATAGACTTTAAATGAAAAAAAAGATAGAAGGGATACAAATGGGCCAGGGCCATTAGGTATAGGAATTCCACAAGAGCTAGGAGACCTCAAAGGAAAAAAGGATAGCCTTGAAAAGGAGGATGTTGAACAAACTTTAAAACAAGTAAAAAACATTTACAAGAAGTTAGTTATCAAGATTACGCATTTGTAGCTTCAGAAGTAGGGGGTAGATACATCTTAAGGAACATATAATGCAAGAAGATCACCAAGGTCAGATTGAACATGTGTCATAGTTCCAGCAACAAGATTAGAATTAGATACATCATATCTACAATCAAACCAACAACTATAACTTATATCAGAGTTACAACATCAGGAAAAAACTTAGTTTATAGCAAATTTGAAATTACAATAATAGTTACATGTGATAATAAAATTCTAATCACAAGAACAAAGTGCAACCCATCAACAAACAACTACATAATTGTCAATAGAAGCATCAAATGAACAATAACAAAATTTATATACAACAAAAAATCAAATAATGCTTCAATTTTGAAGTCCAGGAAAAACACATTATAGAAACAAAACTGATTGGTGTACAGACATATGTGATTTTTTAAATCACAAGATTAAAAATAGTAGAACATTTAACTTTTTTCACAGATTTTTTATCCAGAATTCCGAAATGTAATTTAGAGTACATGCGAAGTAATGTTAAGGGAATAGTTACTTCTGGTAATTATTAATTAATATATTTCTATTTACTTGGTTACTATTTTAGGAATTATTAGTTAGGTTACATAGTTTTTATCACCATTTGAATTCGAATAGAACATAGGATTGTTTCTTTTTTAGGTATATTTTTTGGAGAAGAGAAAGAGATGAAAATCATTATATCATTATAGAACATGGAGCTTTTAATGGAGTATGAAATAAATATGTTTTGATCTTTGGAAAAGTTTTATTTCCATAATCATAGTTGTTATTTTAATGTTTTTTTTATCATACTTTCATTACTAGATATTAATTTTAAAAATAGTTTTAAGTATATTTGAATGAGCAAATTTTGTTAATATTAATTTTATTATATTTCAATCCAAAGTTTAAACCAAAATATGGGATAGAAATTTTTTATTTACCACTTAGGTTAACTTAGTCTAAGTTAGTAAGTAGGTTTACAAATTAGTTCATCTTAAGTCAACTTAAGGGAGGTCTAGGTCTAGGTTAAGTTGGTAGGTAGTAGGTAGGTTGACCTAGGTCAACCTAGGGTGGCTAAGGATAATTCAAATCTAAAGTTTTTGAGTTTTATAACTTTGTGTTAAATATAATTAATATAAAAAAATGTGGTAGTGCAAGTCCTCATTTTTGTAACCTATGATACCTAGGCCATTAGGCTTAGGTTAAGTAGCTTAATATATGTTTTTTGGGCTAGGAGTTTGATTTTTGTTTTTAATCTATGCTACTTAACCTAGGTTAAGTAGCCTAGGTTATTTAACATAGGTAGCTAGCCTAGCTAGGTTAAACTAGGTTAATTTTTGGCTAAACAAGTTAGGCTAGGTTGCCTAGCCTAGTTAGGTTAGGCTAAGTTGACTTTTGGTTACACTAGCTACATGGGCTAAATTAAGTTGCTTGTTGGTCATGTGCAATAATTCATAACATGTTTATAGATTTTTGACACATGTCATCCATCGATTAAGGTGTCTTTTGTAATACTTAGTTGAATAAATCGACTAAGTTGACATGGCATGCACTTCACACATCATACCAAGGTTAATGATGACATGAAATTTCATTATTATAAAAAAAATTAAAAATTTAGTTGTTAAAATGACTAGGCTTTGCAACTAAACGTCCTTTGTGACTAAATGGGTGAAATGACATGGGTTTAACAACTCACTAATTACTAGTCGCATATGACCTTTCTAACCAGTACATAGTGTAAAGGCCAATCACAAAACCCAAAATGTGTTGTGTGTAACAACTAAAAATTGGGAAGAGGGGTTTGAATAGTAATTAAGCACCGAGAAGAAGAATAATAACAATTAAACACTAAGAGGAAGAAGAGGTTGAACAACAACTAAACATCAAGAGTTGGAGGTTGTAATGGCAATTAAACACTAGGAGGAGGAATTTGAATAGTAGTTAAACACTAAGAGGAAAAAGAAGTTGAGCAACAACTAAACACCAAGAAGAAGAGTAACAACAACTAAGCATCAAGAGTTGGAGGTTATAACAACAATTAAACCTTAGGAGGTTGAAAACAAAATGGAGATTCCACACAACTAAACATAAATTATATTGTATGATATTAGTTTGTTCAACTAATCCACACAATCCAAAATAACAATTATATAATATTAATTATGTCCAACTAATTAAAACCCAATATTTGCATAAAAAACACATTTAGACCTTTTTTTTTCCTGAAAAGTTATTCTTATGTATTTAAAGAATCTAAACATGTTTAAAAAGGACAATTGTTAATCATAATTTTCCTTGTAACTTACTATTTAGTACATTATTTTATTTTCAATTATTCATTAAGGCTCTCATTTTCTATCTTGATCAATTATACTGGTCAAGTACTATTATATTTTTAGCAATCAAAACATTTGAATTTTGAATCACTTATGATAGAAGAATATACATTAAAGAACCTGCCAAAGGGGGAAGAGGATGATTATTGTGAGAAGAAATTTTTTGTCTAAAGGAAAAGAAGAAGAGTTTTGTTTTGAATAAAATTTATTATTCAATTACATAAGCACTTTGAGTCTCAATAAATTCTTTTCGAAAATATTTTGTTGTCAAGTTTTTTTTTTCCATTAATAGTACAAAATCAAACTAAATAAGATGAAAACACAGTAATAATAAGAACATAACAAAAAACATAATACCTTGAAAATGTTTCAATCAGTGTAGAACTACATTGAAACATAAGAAAGTTGAGTCAAATTGATCAGTAACAAGAATGAAGAATATAAAATTTAAGTCATTCTCAACAACATCCCTATTCATTTTATAATTATAGTTATTTGAAAGGCCAATTTTCTAATATGATGATTCCAATGGTGGTTTTAGCAAAACGTTCAACCTCTAGTTCAAATACCTGGATTTGGACATAAACTTGCCTAAAATCAAAAGCTTACAAAATTGGTTCACACAAATGTGAGGCAATTATTATAAAGTGCACCAAACCCCTTTGAACATGATTCAAGGTAGTTTTTAGGATTGATACCTGTAATTCTCAAAAAATCAAATGCCCTAATTATGATATGTATTATTGTTTATCAAATAATCAAATACCCAATTATGATATATAACCATGGTTTTCAATTTTTTGAAAAAGTCAAACAATTATCTAAAAAATCATCATTTGTATATGTGGAACAAAAACTTCATCCATGGCCTACTAATAAACATGTCATTTGCAATTATGGACACATGCAACTTGTCCAAGGTGATCAAACAATTTTTAATTGCAACTAACACATGCAACTAAAAAATATTTGCATATGACAATTGTAAATTTTGATTTTTTTTCAATGAGGATATTATTTAGTTCAACGTGATTAATATGAACATGCTATTTGATTTTTTTATAATTATATCTTAAAACCATATTTTAAACTATATTTGAATAGATTCATCAAAATTTAAATAGATGTTGCAACTTACAAAAGAAGTTTTAAATAGATGAAAATTGATATTTTTTTATTTTCAAATCAATGACATGATAAAATGCACATGTCAGCTTTCAACTTTTCTAAAGTTTAATCAAAATATATTCAATTTTTAGTGTAAATGTTTGGGAAGAACCTAAGTAGTTTCAAGGTTATTTATTAATTGTCTTTATTATTAAATTTCTTCAAATTATATAATTAATTGCATAAATTTTGTATTTGGCTTGCCATGTTTTCATAATGAAACTTTTTTTTAAAATCTACTTTCTTTTTACTATGTTGAAATTTGTCATATTTAAATAATATATTTTGAGTTGGTGTATTTTTAATTGGTACAAATGTTAATGACTATGAAAATTTTGACAATTGTTGAACATCAAAATATGTTGTTGTGTGATGCCATTATTCAAGGAAGTGGTTATGAGCTTCAAGTTGATATATTCAAACTTGGAGATTATGTGTGCCTATAACAAATAACATTGATTACCTTGGATGTGATTGTAGGTGTATCATTTTGTAGGTATAAGAGGTGTTACCTTCCAAAATATTGTTGTTGGAGGGATGACATGGTCAAACATGGAAAGATCATCTCGGTGATTGTGCATTGTGTCATCTTCTACAATTTGATGGCCAAGTTGACCTAGCTTTGGTGGTTGTTCCCACTAGATTATGTTGTATATTGTGGGTAGTCTATTATTGTTACCATTATGTTGATTGGAGATCAATGTTTTTAAAGATTAACATATGGGATGTCTTACACCACCATTACCTCTAGGTCACAACCTAAATTCAAACAAAGAATTACCAATTGGAAAATGGTTTTGTCTTTGATGCATTATGCAAACCTAGATACGTATTCCTATAGTTAGAAACCTATGTATGAATTTCATAAGTTTTTCCCCACAATGGTTCACATTTGGTTGAGGAATTTGGGGTATTGCAATTAGGTAAATATAAATATCTAGGTTCACATTTGCACCCAACTTATTACTACACATTCACTTGTGGTGGATTTACAAAACAAATTTCTTATATGGTTATTTGGCTTAAAGGGACTTGAGATCACAAATTTAATGGGTCACGATTTGGTAATAATAGTTGTGTGAAATCTTCTTTTCATAAGTTTGTATGGAATAAACATGGATTTCATTAATTTACTTGTGTTGCTAGAACATTGATATTGTGCGCATTGTTTAAACATGAATGTCATATGCCTATTGTATTGTTTAAACACAGATGTTGTATGTCTATTTGTGTTGTTTACACACGAACATCGTACACACGACTTTCGTGTTTAAATAATGCACAACATTCATGTTTAACCAATACAAACCTATTAAATAACAAATCTTGCACGGATTTGGAACAAACCCATGAAGCTGGTAAATTTGTGATGAGTTAACCCCAAATGGGGGGTAATTTGGAGGTTAGGAATGTAATGTGATTTATGTTATATGGTTTATGTGCGTGTGAACAACTATAGTTGTAAGCATTGATATGGTGCCCAAAGACATAGATAATTTTGTCTTATCCAAAAGCAAGGACATGGTCCTTGGAACATTGGCTTGCACACCCTAGGACTTAGCATCTTAGAATATAATGTTTTTAAAGCTTAGGACCATAAGGTTTTAGAGCCTAGGACAAGAGGATTTCAAAGCCTAAGCCTTGAAGCTTTTCCAATCCTTAGATGCTAAACTCTAGGATGTGAACAATATGTTGAGTTTAGGACTTGCAAACTAAAAGACATTAACATTTAACCTTAAAGTTCCAAAGGTTTTAAACATGATAGCTTGGGGACATGTAGACATGTGTTAGCACCTAATCATATCACAACAAGGGACATCATGATTTAGAGATATGAGGTCCTAGGGACATGATAACATGTTTTAAGATATGAAGGCCTAAAGTTAAAATATGTTTAAGCCTAACCAAAGGTAAGAATCTTTATAGGCTTAAAATTAGAATCTATTTACACTTAAAGGTTAAAATAAATTTATTATTTTGGCTTTAAATAGTTGTATGGTTCCCACTAGAAGTTCTTTGCAGTCCTATTAATTTTCTTGTTTTCTTCTCTCATCAAACAAACAATGAAAAAGGTTTCTACATTTTTACAAATATCTCTTTCTTTTTCTTCTCATATTGTAAAAGAAAAAGACCCAATATATATAAGGTGTAGGATGTGAACAATATATTGGATTTATGGTTTTCCAATCCTAAGATGCTAAGGCTTAAGATGTGAACAATTGTAACCCTAAACCCAAGAAGATTCTCACCTTAAGCCTAAAATGATTTTGAAATTGAACTTAGAGAGATTCTCACCCTAGGCCCAAAAAGATTATCATCTTAAGCCCAAACAAATTTTTACCCTAGGCTCACAAAGATTTCAACCTTAAGCTTATAAAGATTCTCCCCCAAGCCCAAAAATATTTTGAGCCCACAAAGACTTTCAACTTAGGCCCAAAAAGACTAATTTTAAACACCTAAGAATTTAAGATATAAGTATTTCAGGATAATTGGCTTATGAACACCTTAAAACAAATGTTTTGCAAACATCATGAACCAAATGTCCTTGGGCCTAATGTGAAGTCACCCTAGGCCATAGACAAAAAAACATATTTAAAAATCAATTTGTTTTGGCTTAGTGTAAGACCTTGAGCCACACAATTTAAACATAAGCCAAAGCACGTGTTTAGGCTTAGGGTTAAAATATTTTTGAAAATGTTGCCATTAGGTATGAACATTTGAATATGTTGGTTTATGGGTAGAAGTAATCTTCGCATCTAGACTTAGACTTAGAATTTTTTGGGCATCTTAACCTAAGATTGGCCAATTTGGTCCAATCCCACAGTCAAATTTGATATGCCCCCCACCCCCCCCCCCCCCCCCCCCCCCCCCCCCCCCCCCCCCCCCCCCCCCCCCCCCACCCCCCCAAGAGGGCTCCATGTTCCCTAGCACAAATGAAAAGAAAATAAGAATGCCCTTTCCAAGTAAAAAAACTATGATATGAAAATTTTGCTTGAACATTTTGGCTTTAGGTCATAAAATTTTATGCATTTTGGCTTATGATCTAAGCATTATGTTTTATGGTCTAAGCATTTTGGCTTGTGGTTTAAGCATTTTGACCTAAGGATATAATTTTTCTAACATTTTAATTTATGGTTTAAGCATTTTGGCGAAAGGTTATAATATTTTTAACATTGGGACTTGTGATCTAAGCATATTCACAAGTGGTCTAAACTTATAGCTTAAGCATTTTAGTGTGCATTTTAGTTTTTTTGGCATGTGGTTAAGTGTCCTAAAAGGGAAGGTAATATATGTTCATGTTCTTCCCTCTTTCTTGGCCTCTAAAATGTTCACTTGTGTCTTTTCCAAAAAGAAAATGCCTTAAAGGTTCTATGCCAATTGGGCTAAGCTCAAGCCCATTAATCTTTTGTCTTGTGACCATAATTTATTACCCTTACATTTCACTAATATATATTTGACATTATTAGGTAAAATTTTAATTCAATGATTTAAACTTAGGCCAAAAAGAACAACCCAACATATATTTCATGTCGACCCATTTGGTATTTTGTAACCATGCAAGGTGACACACTCCTAAGTTCCTTGTTGAACCCACTCGAGGGTCCAAGTGTGTTGAATTGCGGAAATATGGAACTTGGAGGCGCTCCCGACTTCCAGCACTAGAAAGGGGGTAGAGGGGCGTGCTAGAAGTCCCATGATTAGACTAGGAAGAGGGACTAGATTATCAAGCTTGAATCTGCATCCAAAACCAACCACAAAAGGGTTAGTTCGCATTCAGGACACCCTTGGGTGTTGGGACAAGCCACGGGCACTTTGACACATAAGACTCACCACAGCCCGGACTCGGGGGAAGCCACCACCTTCCCCCATATAGTATTCTCTGCAATGCTCCGCGGGGGCTACATCCAAATGGCTCTTTTTCCCGGGACTCCCAAGTTGGAGTCCCGAAATTGTCCCG
>Ga0116230_10003334_pt1 | contig 15686 bp, 7 predicted proteins | sample S1TSphfallax_3_FD_88678 | JGI IMG/M metagenome (GOLD analysis project Ga0116230, IMG submission 88678) | Host-associated microbial communities from peat moss isolated from Minnesota, USA - S1T2_Fd - Sphagnum fallax MG | ecosystem: Host-associated > Plants > Peat moss > Unclassified | place: USA... | reverse complement strand
CTGTCCAGCATCTGGAAGACGAAGCTGCCCAGGCCGATCTTCACCCCGGGCCTGGCCAGCACCTTGCCGCTCACGCGCACGCCGTCCACGAAGGTGCCGTTGCGCGAGCCGAGGTCCTCCACCAGGATGCCGCCCTCCACGCGGGTCAGCCGCGCATGCTGCCAGGAGATCATCGGGAAGTCGAGCGGGATGTCGCTCTTGGGGTCGCGGCCCAGCAGCATGGTGTCGCCGCGGAAGGCGATCTCCTTGGCTACGGACTCGCCCATCTCCACCTTGCGGGCCGAGAGCAGCTCGCGGGCGGCGATCTTGTAGGAGCCCAGGTAGACGTCGCTGGCCGGGCTCAGCACCGCACGCTGGATCTTGTTGTGTACCTGGTCGAGCGCGGTGCCGTTGCGCGAGTTCAGGTCTTCGATCACATACTGGCCGCCCTCGACGACGATGCGCGCGTGCTCCCAGGAGACGGTCGGCAGGTCGTACTGCTTGTCGGAGTCCGGCGAGCGGCCGATGGTGATGACGCGGCCTTCCAGCGGCCGGGGCACACCGATGTCCTCCGTGAAGCCGCGCCCCGCCTGTCCCATGCCCGGCCACGTCAGCGGCACCTGGCTGCCCAGCGTTACCGGCGCGCCGAAGCGCACCAGCGTGGGCACGCGCGGGGCCAGCTGCCGGCCGTCCACATAGGTGCCGTTGCGGGAGTCGAGGTCGGTGATCCAGTAGTCGCGCCCGGTGCGCGTCAGCTCGCAGTGGTGGCGGGAGACGGTCGGCTGCGTCACCACCACATCGCAGTCCTCCGCGGCGCCGACGATCCACGTCTGGCTGGTGTTCCAGTCTTCGTTGGGGGCTTGGGGTGTGGGTGCCATGGGAACGAACTCTGTGCGGTGCGACCAATCTAGCACAGCCGCGGCCGTGGCCGATGACGGAGGCATTGCGCCCCGAGGCATTGCGTCCGGAGGTATTGCGGCATGGACTCGGGCCAGACCGCGGCCTCAGAGCGTGGAAGACGGCGGCCCGCACTGCTGTGGGACTGCAAAATTCATCGCGGCGTCATTGTCCACGTCTGGTCTTCCCGCCATCGAGGTGTAATCATCGCTCACGTGACCACCTTCGCTTCGGCCGCCGACCGCACCCCGTCGCGCCGTCACTTCTCCGCTGGATGTCTGCTCCTGGCAGCGCTCGCCCTTGTGTTGCCGCTGCTGCACGGCCGTGCGGCGACCGCGCAGTCGTCCGCCATCAAGACCCTGTTCGTCGAGCCCGCGGACGCCACGGCGGGTACCGCCGCGGTCGACCAGCGGCTCGCGCGCCGGCTGGAGAAGGGCAGCGGCCTGCGCGTGGTCGCCGACAAAGCCTCCGCCGATGCTGTCCTCCGCGTCAAGGCCGTGGTCTGGCCGATGGGCAGCTACATCGCCAGCACGCGCTCCAACACCGTCAGCGCCGCCGAGTACCAGGGCTACGCCTCGGCCGATCTGAGCCGGCGCGGCGGCCAGCCGCTGTGGTCGTACCTCGCCACGCCCAGCCGCTTCCACCTGGCCGGTGTCACCGATGACCTCGGCGACCAGCTCAGCGACGCCCTGCTGGCGGCCCTGAAGAACGGCTTCTCCAGCTCTCCCGAGGGCGGCGCAGCCACCCCAGGCAACACCGCCGCGTTGCGCGTCGGCGGCGCCACCTTCCCGGAGCCCCTCTACCGCAAGTGGTTCCAGTCCTACGCCGAGCACGTGGGCGGCAAGCCCGCGGTGTATGCGGCCCTGGGCTCGGTCGCCGGCGTCGAGCAGCTTATCGCCGGCAAGCTGGATATGGCGGCCTCCGACCTGACTGGCGGCGCCGATGGCACAGGGGCGGGCAACGGCCTGCTGCGCTTTCCCACCGTCGTCGGCGGGGTTGTACCCATCTACAACGTACCGGGGCTCACGGGCGACCTGCGCTTTACCCCCGAGGTGCTGGCTGAGATCTACGCGGGCGAGATCCGCAAGTGGAACGATCCGCGCATCCGCCGCTGGAACAAGGCCTCCCACCTGCCCAACGCCGAGATTGAGGTGGTGCACCGCTCCGACGGCAGCGGCACCAGCTTTGTGTGGACCAGCTTTCTGTCCGCTGCCGACGATGCCTGGAAGATCGCGCCCGGGCCCGTGGTTGCGTGGCCGGTGGGCCGCGGCGAGCCAGGCAATGAGGGCGTCGCCGCGCGCGTCGCCTCCACGCGCAACGCCATCGGCTACGTCGAGCTAACCTTCGCCGTCCAGCAGCAGATCAGCTACGGCAGCGTGCGCAACCCGGCCGGCCACTTCATCCGCGCCGATATCCCCAGCCTGACCTTCGCCGCCCTGGGCGCGGGTCCGGAGCTGGGTAAGGCCGGCGGCGCGGAGGCTTCGCTGCTCAACCAGCCCGGCCCCAATGCCTATCCCATCGCCACGTTTACCTACTTCGTCGTCCCGGGTGCTACCTTCCGCCAGCCCAAGGGCGCGGCCATCGCCGAATTCCTTCGCTGGATGCTCACCTCCGGCCAGAAGCAGTGCGCCTCGCTGGGCTATGCACCGCTGCCGGCGCAGGTGGCCGAGGCGGAGCTGAAGCAGCTGGGCGCGCTGAAGTAACCGGCGTCAGCTCTCCTTGGGTTTGGCGGTGAGTGTGAGCACCACGGTCTTCTCCGCCCCGCCGCTGCGCACCGTTACGTGGAACGCGTCGCCGATATGGCCGAAGAGCCGTTCGCTGGCCTGCTCGGAGAGGTCGGGCGCAGGCGCCTTGCCGTCGACCGAGACCACCTCATCGCCAGGCTGCACCCCCGCGGCGGCGGCCGGCGAGCCCGCATCCACGGCCTTCACGATCGCCGCATTCTCGCGCTCCATATCCATCTGAATGCCGGTCGTGCCCAGGTCGCCGAACTTGAGATAGCCATAGGGCTTGAAGTGGTTGTCGCAGTAGACGAACGCCGCCGGCGCCGCCACGCCCCCGCCCATGCAGGGGATCACGACGTTCCGCCAGTCCGCCAGCGGATGCATGATGAACAGGAAGCTGGGCGACTTCGGCTTGGGCGGCGGGGCCAGCTGGGCGCGCTTGAGCGTCACCTCGATCGGTCCGCCCGACATGCCGTCGCGGCGCAGCCTCACATGCACCACCGCGCCGTTCGGCCCGAAGAGCTCCTTCTGCGCCACGGCCCCAGGATGCGGCCGCACCGGCTTGCCTTCGACCGCGGTGACCAGGTCGCCCACATGCAGGCCGGCCTGCTCCGCGGCAGAGCCCGCGGCGATGGCCGTGACGCGGCCGTCGGTCGGCAGGGACGTGCCGAAGGTGAGGCCGGTCACGCCCAGCTCATTCACACGGATGAAGCCTGCGTCGGCGAAGGTGTCGACGCACTTCTTGATGAGGCCGATGCCCAGTTCAATGCCGGTGCAGGGAGCGGTCGCCCCCTGGTTGTTGACCAGCTCCCGCACAAACTGGCCGTGGGCAGGCGGCGGGTTGAACGCAGCAAAAGACACCGCAAGGGAGACGGCAAGCAGAATAGAGGGAAGTCGAGCGAAGGTTCGCACCAACGGGCTCCTGATGGGCTGAAGATCTCAGCGCCGAAGAATGCTCAGAAATGTATCACGCTCATGTAGGTGGAGGTGTTGCACGCGGGCAGGGGAGTGAAATGGCGGAGAGACAGGGATTCGAACCCTGGATACCTTGCGGTATACACGCTTTCCAAGCGTGCGCCTTCAGCCACTCGGCCATCTCTCCGCTCGGTCGCCACGGCAACTCTACGAATCTACCACAGCGCGGCCCCGCGCCGAGTGGCCGCATCCCCGCGCCGAGGCCCGCGGCATTGGCCATTCCCCCTGCATGTCTGGTAAAAACGCAACTACCGTTTGCTTTCGACAAGTTTCCCTCTTGTGTTTCCCTCTCTAGGAGTCGCCGTGCGCCGTCTTGCCGCTGTCTGCCTGCTCGTTTGCCTGCCCGCCCTCACCGCCGCCCAACAGACCGCGTCGCCCACGCTGCCCGGCTACACCGCGGCGGACAGCGCCGCCGAGCTCGCTCTGGAGCGGCGCTTCCGCGCCCTGCCGGAGGCCGCCCGCGCGCACCAGAACATGCTCTTCCTCGCCGCGCATCCGCACAACGTCGGCTCGGAGGCCCAGCGCAGGAACGCCGAGTGGGTGCTGGCCAGGTACAAGTCCTGGGGCTGGGACGCGCACATCGAGCAGTTCGACGTGCTCTACCCCACGCCGAAGTACCAGGTGCTGGAGATGACCGCGCCCACGAAGTTCAAGGCGTCGCTGATTGAGACGCCGCTGGGCCCCGACCCCTACACCCACGAGACCGCGACCCAGCTGCCCGGCTACAACATCTACTCCGCCGACGGCGACGTGACCGGCCCGCTGGTCTACGCCAACTATGGCATGGTGGACGACTACGCCGAGCTCGCGCGCCACGGCATCTCCGTCAAGGGCGCCATCGTCATCGCGCGCTACGGCGGCGGCTGGCGCGGGCTGAAGCCCAAGCTCGCCTATGAGCACGGCGCCATCGGCTGCATCATCTACTCCGACCCCGCCGACGACGGCTACGCGCAGAACGATGTGCTGCCCAAGGGGCCGATGCGTCCGCCCTCCGGCATCCAGCGCGGCAGCGTCTCGGACTCGCCGCTCTACGCCGGCGACCCGCTCACGCCCGGCGAGGGTTCGGTGCCGGGCACCAAGCGGCTGGCGATCAAGGACGCGCAGGCGATCATGAAGATCCCCGTCATCCCCATCGGTTACGGCGACGCCGAGCCGCTGCTGCGCGCGCTCACCGGCCCGGTGGTGCCGCCCACTTGGCGCGGCGGCCTGCCCTTTACCTACCACTTCGGCCCCGGCGCCGCGGTGGTCCACCTGAACCTGAAGTTCAACTGGGACACCAAGCCGGTGCTCGATGTGATCGCCACGATGAAGGGCAGCACCGAGCCCGACGTGTGGATCGTGCGCGGCAACCACTACGACGGCTGGGTGAACGGCGCCGACGACCCCATCTCCGGCCAGTCCGGCCTGCTGGAGGAGGCCCGCGCGCTGGGCGAGCTGCATAAGCAGGGCTGGAGCCCGAAGCGCACCCTGATCTACGCCGCCTGGGACGGTGAGGAGCCCGGCCTGCTCGGCTCCACCGAGTGGGCCGAGACCCACGCCGCCGAGCTCAGCGCCCACGCCGCGCTCTACGTCAACAGCGATGATAGCAACCGCGGCTTCTTCAACGCCAGCGGCTCCTACCAGACCGAGCGCGTCATCAACGACATCGCCCACACCGTCACCGACCCCGAGACGGGCGTGAGCATCTGGCAGCGCGAGCAGGCCAGCCGGGCCGCGCGCGCGGCCGGCGGCGGCCGTGGGGCGCGCGGTGAGTCCGACCCGGACATCCTCCCCATCGGCGCGCTGGGCAGCGGCTCGGACTTCGCCGCTTTTCTCGACCACTTCGGCATCGCCAGCATCAACCTCGGCTTCGGCGGCGAGGACCGCGGCGGCACCTACCACTCCGCCTACGACACACCCTGGTACATCGACCACTTCGGCGATAAGGACGCGCTCTACGGCAAGGCGCTGGCCGATACCGCCGGCTCGCTGGTGCTGCGCTTCGCCGACGCCGATATTCTGCCCTATGACTTCCGCAACCTCGCCGGCACGCTGGCGGGGTACTCGGCTGAGTTGAAGGCGCTGAACCGCCAGCTCAAGGCCGAGTCCAGCGCCCGCCAGCACAACCTCGACGCCGGCGTCTACAAGCTGGCCGCCGACCCGCGCAACCCGCTGGTGCTGCCCGGCCCGCTGCCCATGCCGCCGGACTTCGACTTCGCGCCGCTGGACAACGCCATCGCCGCGCTCAAGGACGCCGCGGTAAAGTTCAACGCCGCGCAGGCCAGCGCCGCCCTTTCGCCCCCCGCGGCAGCTAAGGTCAACGCCGCGCTCGCGCTTACCGAGCGCAAGTTCCTCAACCCCGCCGGGCTGCCGCGCCGCCCCTGGGTGGAGCACCTGCTCTACGCGCCCGGCTGGTACACCGGCTACGGCGTCAAGACGCTGCCCGGCATCCGCGAGGCCATCGAGGACGGCCGCTACGACGAGGCCGCCGTACAGATCGGCATCGCAGCCACGGCCATTCAGAACGAAGCCGCCGATCTCGGCGCAATCACCCAGCAGATGACTGCGCCCTAGGCGGGATGTGGATACCGCCCTGGCGGGAGCGGCAGGGAAGGCAATCCACCTTCGCGGGCCTTCCTCCCTGCGACAATTGCGCGCCTGAGGACGTATAACGGGTAGAGCCTCAAATCACCGCTCACATCGCCGCCCCGCTGGGCCACAGCGCAGCAGGGACGCCACGATTCCTTTCGCTGGAGCTGCCCATGTATCGCCTCTCGTCCCGCACGCGTTTGTCCCGCACCGTTGCCGTCCTCGCACTCACTGCTTCGGCGCTCACGCTGGCCGCCCAGACGTATCCTCCAGAGCTGCTCGCGGGCCTGCACTGGCGCGATGTCGGCCCCATGCGCGCGGGCCGCTCCTACGGCGTCGCCGGCAGCGCCAGCCAGCCGGACACCTTCTACTTCGGATCGGTCGGCGGGGGCGTGTGGAAGACCGAGGACGCCGGCCGCACCTGGCAGCCCATCGCGGACGATCCCAGGACCGGCATCCCTATCGGCTCCATCGGCGCCATCGCGGTCGCACCGTCCAATCCTAAGATCATTTACGTCGGCACCGGCGAGCCGGACATCCGCAGCCAGCACTCTTACGGCGATGGCGTCTACAAATCCATCGACGAGGGCAAGACCTGGACCCACATCGGCCTCGAAAAGACCGAGCACATCGGCAAGATCGTGGTGGACCCGCTGAACCCCAACCGCGTCTACGTCGCCGCACTCGGCCATGCCTATGACCCCAACCCGGAGCGCGGCGTCTACCGCTCGCTGGACGGCGGCAAGACCTGGAAGAAGGTGCTCTTCAAGACCTCCGATCCGGACAACGTGGGCGCCATCGATATCGCGCTCGACGCAAAGAACCCGAAGGTGCTCTACGCCTCGCTGTGGGCCACGCGGCGTCCACCGTGGTCGGTCTATGCGCCCTCGTACATGCCGGGCAGCGGGCTGTATAAGTCCATCGACGGCGGCGACACCTGGAAGCAGCTGCACGGCGGCCTGCCCGACGACGACTTCGTCGGCAAGATCGGCATCGCCATCGCGCCCAGCAACCCCAACCGCCTGTGGGCGGTGGTCGATGACAACGGCTCGCCCTTCGCCCGCATCGGTGGGCCTCCGGGACCGCCCGACCCCAACGCGCCCAAGCCCAGGGGCGGCATCTACGCCTCCGACGACGCCGGCGCGACCTGGCGGCTGGTGAACAACGAGCAGCGTCTGTGGGGCCGCGGCTGGTACTTCGGCCAGCTCACCGTCGACCCCACCAACCCGGACATCGTCTACGACATCAACACCGCCACCTACCGCACCACCGACGGCGGCAAGAGCTGGGTCCCGGTCAAGGGCTCGCCCGGCGGCGACGACTACCACCAGATCTGGATCAACCCCAAAGACCACAACCGCATGGTGCTCTCCAGCGACCAGGGCACCGTGGTCAGCGTCGACGACGCCGCCACCTGGAGCACCTGGTACAACCAGCCCACGGCGGAGGTCTATCACGTCGCCGCGGACAACCGCTTCCCGTACTGGCTCTACGGCGCGCAGCAGGACTCCGGCGGCGTCGGCGTCAGCACCTGGGCCCGCGAGGGCGTGCTGAGCTTCCGCAACTGGGAGCCCACCTGCCTGGCCGGCGAAAGCAACACCGTCATCCCCGACCCCAAGGACGGCAACATCCTCTACGGCGCCGGCGCGGGACGCTGCGACCAGTACCTGAACATCCCGGCGTCGCTGGGCGGCACGCTGCCGCCGCCCGACCCCGCCGACCCCAACCGCAAGACCTGGACCCTGCCGCAGGTCTTCTCGCTCGCCGATGAGGCGATGTATTACTCCAACCAGTTCATCTTCCGCACCCGCGACCGCGGCAAGACCTGGGAGAAGATCAGCGGCGACCTTTCGCGCGTGAACCCAGAGGTGCCCAAGAACCTCGACCCACTCACCGCCAAGGACATCGACCAGATCATGAAGGACCGCTTCGGCGTCGTCTACTCCCTGGGCCCCTCGCCGCTGAGCGCGACTACCGTGTGGGCCGGCACCGACGACGGCCTCATCTACGTCACCACCGACGACGGCAAGACCTGGAACAACGTCACCCCGCCGCCGATGACGGCCTGGAGCAAGGTCTCGCAGATCGAGGCCGGCCACTTCGACGTTGCCACCGCGTATGCCTCGGTCGACCGCCACCGGCTCGCCGACATGAAGCCTTATATCTATCGCACCCACGACGGCGGCAAGACCTGGACGAACATCGTCGCCGGCATTCCCGAGGGCGCGTATGTGAACTCGGTGAAGGAGGACACCCAGACCAGGGGGCTGCTCTATGCCGCCACCGAGCTGCGCGTCTATGTCAGCTTCAACGATGGCGTCTCCTGGCAGCCGCTGCAGCTGAACATGCCGGTCACCAGCGTGCGCGACATCGTCGTCCACGGCGACGACCTGGATATCGCCACCCACGGCCGCGGCTTCTGGGTGCTCGACCAGATGACGGCGCTGCGCCAGCTCGCCGGCAAAGGCGAGGAGATCGCCGGCTCGTCCGCATACCTCTTCAAGCCGGGCGAGGCGCTCGCCATCCGCCAGGGCGGCATGAACGGGACGCCGCTGCCGCACGAGGAGCCGCAGGAGCTGAACCCGCCGCAGGGTGTGCTCGCGTACTACTGGCTCAAGACAGCGGCCAGCGCGCCGCTCAAGCTGGAGCTGATCGACAGCAACGGCCGTGTGCGCGCCTGCGCCGCCAGCGACGCACCCGCGCCGCCGGTGGACACGGAGAAGATCAACGTCCAGGCCATCTGGGAGCAGCCCGCGCAGCCGCCCTCGGCGGAGGCCGGCATGCACCGCATCGCGCTCAACGTCGCCGCGCCACGCGGCTTTGGCGGCGGCGGTGGCCGTGGCGCCGCCGCGCCGCCTCCACCCAAGGATGCCTGCACCCCCGACCGTCCTGAGACGCCCGGCAACCGGCCCGCGCGCGGTGCCGGTGGACGCCCCGGGCCCGCCGTCCTGCAGCCCGGCGAGTACACCGTGCGCCTGACGGTCGACGGAAAGACCTACACCCAGCCGGCGACGGTCAAGCCCGACCCCCGTGGCGCGCCGCTCGATACCGCCGAGCCCGGAGCCAGCGGCCGCTCGTAGCGGCCAACTCGGCACCAAAGCGTATGGGCTGCCCCTGGGGCAGCCCATACGCTTCCACCGACCTTACAATCTCTTTACCAATTTCTTCATAGATTGCTTTCCCCCATTCCACGTTGCGGAGGTTGCGTTGAAACATCTGAAGGCTCTATCCATCGGTGCGGCTTTATTGGTTGCGCAGATCGGTCCAGCGCAGTCCGACGATCCGGCCTTGATCGCCAAGGCCAGGCGGATTCACAGCCACGTGATTACGCTCGACACGCACAACGATATCGAGCCTTCGAACTTCACGCCGGAATGCAACTACACGATGCGGCTGACCACCCAGGTGAACCTGCCCAAGATGGTCGAAGGAGGCATGGATGTCTCGTTCATGATCGTCTATGTCGGCCAGGGGCCGCTCACGCCGGAGGGCTACGACCACGCCTACAAGCAGGCGATCGCGAAGTTCGACGCCATCCACCGCTTGACGGAGCAGATCGCGCCCGAGCAGATTGGCCTGGCGCTGACGCCCGCCGACGTGATCGCGCTGCATAAGCAAGGCAAGAAGATCGCCGTGATCGGCGTGGAGAACGGATACCCGATCGGCACCGACATCCAGCGGGTGAAGGAGTTTTACGACCGCGGCGCGCGGTACATGTCGCTGGCGCACAACGGCAACAGCCAGCTTGCCGACTCCAACACCGGTGAGACGCAGGGCTACGACTACAACAATGGGCTTTCGCCGCTGGGCCGGCAGGTGATCGCGGAGATGAACCGGCTGGGCATCATGGTCGATCTCTCGCATCCCTCGAAGGGCGCGAACCTGGAAGCGATGCGGCTCTCCAAAGCGCCGGTGATCGCGTCGCACTCCGCCATACGCGCGTTGGCCCCCGGCGTGAGCCGCGACATGGACGACGAGCAGCTGCTGGCGCTCAAGAAGAACGGCGGCGTGATTCAGATCGTCGGCTTCGCGTCGTACCTCAAACCGGAATCGAAGGAGCGCACCGAGGCGCTGATGAAGCTGTACCAGGACCTCAACCTGGTTCCCGGGCCCGGCGCGGGACGCGGCGCACGTGGCGCGCGCGCCGCTGAGCCGCCGGTGCGCCCATGCCCGGTGGAAGGCGCGGCGGGTACACCGGGGCCGGGCCGCCGGGGTGGCGCTGGCGGACCGGGGCGCCCATTGCCCGGCATGGAGGCCCTTTCGCCCGAACAGCGCGCGGAGTACGACAAACGTCTCGCCGAAATCGACGCCAAGTATCCACCGTCGCCCCGCGCCACCGTGAAGGACCTGGTGAACCATATCGACTATGCCGTGAAGCTCATCGGGATCGACCACGTCGGCATCTCGTCGGACTTCGACGGCGGTGGAGGAATCGACGGCTGGAACAGCGCGGCGGAGTCCTTCAACGTGACCCTGGAGCTGGTACGCCGCGGCTATACCGAAGAGCAGATCGGCAAGCTGTGGAGCGGCAACCTGCTCCGGGTGTGGAGCGAGGTCGACAAGACCGCGCAGAAGCTGCAGAAGAGCAAGGAGTAGTGGGGAAGGAGCAAGGAGTGGAGTGGCTGCGTTCTCTACTCCTTACCCTCTACTCACTGCTCCTTGCCGTCTACCAGCCGCCGCCCAGTGCGTTGTAGAGCTGCACCAGCGCCAGCGCCTCCTGCTGCTCGGCGGCATCGAGCGTCAGCTGCGAGTTGTACAGCGCCGTATCGGTGGTGAGCAACTCCAGGTAGCTGGTGGAGCCGGCCTGGTAGCGTATCCGCGCCAGCCGCACCGCGTCCTGTGCCGAGGCCGTCTGCTTCTCCTGCCGCTCGCGGTACTCGCGCGTCTTGTTGTAGGCGATCAGCGCGTTCGAGACATCGCGCAGCGCCCCGGCGATGGTCTGCTGGTAGGTGTCGAGCATCTCCTGATAGTCGGCCTTCGCCAGACGGTAGTTGCCGCGGATCTTGCCGCCGTCGAAGATCGGCTGGCTGATGCTGCCCAGTGCCAGGTAGTACACACTCTTGCTCTCGATCAGGCCCTTGAGCTGCGTGGTACCCTGGCCGGCCTGCCCGGTGATGGAGAACTGCGGGAAGAACTGCGCCCGCGCCACGCCGATGTTCGCGTTGGCCTGCACCAGCAGCTCTTCCTGGCGACGGATGTCCGGCCTCCGCTCCAGCAGCGCCGAGGGCAGCCCCGCCGGCACCTCCGCCGGATGCGGCGCATCGGCGGTCTCTGCGCCGCGCGCGATCGGCCCCGGCTGCCGGCCCAGCAGAATGCTGAGGCTGTTCTCCTGCTGCTCGATCTGCCGCTCGATGTCGGGTATCTGCGCCTGCGCGGTGTAGTAGAGCTCCTCGGCCTGGCGCACGTCGGCGAGCGAGTCCGCGCCGCCCTGCTCCAGCTTCCGCGTCAGGTCGAGCGACTGCTTACGCGCCGCCAGCGTGTCCTGCGTGATGCGCAGCTCCGCGTCCAGCGTGCGCAGCTGGTAGTAGGAGGTCGCGACGTTTTCCACCAGCGTGCTGTAGGTCGCCTGCTGCGCCCACTGGGTCGCGCGCAGGTTGGCGCGCGCGGCCTCGGTCTGCCGGCGATAGAGCCCCCAGAAGTCGGGATTGAAGGAGAGCGAGCCGGAGAAGCCGCCGCCGTGGTAGTTGTTCGCGACGTTGCTGCCGGCGCTGCTCAGTGCGCCGCTGGGCAGGCCGATGCCGGCCTCGGTCGCGCCCAGGTTGAATATGGGGAACTGGGCCGCGCGCGTCACCCCCACCTGCGCCTGCTGCTCCAGCACGCGGTCGGCGGCGATCTTCACGTCGTAGTTGTTCTTCAGCGCCTCGGCGATCAGCCCCTGCAGCACCGGGTCCGTGAAGACGCTGGTGTACTTCTCCGCGCCCAGCGGCAAGGGCGCGGCGGCCGCAGTGCCTGTAGACGGCGACGGCACGATCTCCGGCGCCGTCGCGCCGCGATAGCTGTCCGGCGTCGCCACGACGGGCCGCTTGTAGTTCGGGCCCACCTTGCAGCCGGCCAGCACCGCCAGCGCGCAGAGGCCCGTTGCGCCCTTTGCCATCCAGGTCAATCTCACCATGCTCCTCATGCTTCCCCTTCCCGTGCCGTGTGGCCGGCCGGCCGCGGCGGCCCCGCGTCGTGGTCGGAGTCCAGGCCGCCGTCGTGCGTCTTGCCGAAGCGTTGCGCCACCCGCTCCGCCAGCGAGAACGTCACCGGGATCAGGAACACCGCGATCAGCGTCGCCGCGAGCATGCCCCCGATCACGACCGTGCCCAGGATCTGCCGCGACACGCCGCCCGCGCCGTTGGCGAACCACAGCGGCGTGCAGCCCAGGATGAAGGCGAACGCCGTCATCAGAATCGGACGGAACCGCAGCCGCGCCGCGCCCATCGCGGACTCGAAGATGCTCTTGCCGCCTTCGTACTCGTCCTTGGCGAACTCGACGATCAGGATGGCGTTTTTGGCCGAGAGGCCGATGAGCATCACCAGCCCGATCTGCGCATAGACATCGTTTTCCAGATGGCGCAGCGTGAGTGCGAGGTACGCACCGAAGATCGCGATCGGCGTACTCAGCAGTACGCCGAAGGGCAGCGACCAGCTCTCATACTGCGCCGCCAGGATAAGGAAGCACAGCAGCACCGAGAGCGCGTAGACGACCCAGGAGGGCAGGCTCTCCTGCGCTTTCTTTTCCTGGAAGCTCATGCCGCTGTAGTCCATGCCCATGCCCGCGGGCATGGTCTGCGCGAAGGTCTGTTCCAGGGCGGCCATCGTTTGGCCGGAGCTGACGCCCGGTTTGGCGACGATGGTGAGCTGCGCGGCCTCATACTCGTTGTAGCGGGTGGTGAACTCGGGGCCGGTGATGCGCTTGACGGTGGTGACGGCGCTCAGCGGGACGCGGTTGCCGTTGGCCGAGGTGACATAGAAGCGGCCGATGTTGTCGATGTCTGTGCGCGAGTCGCCCTCGGCCTCCACATAGGTCTGCCACTGGCGGCCGAAGCGGTTGAAGTAGTTCACCAGCGAGCCGCCGAGGAAGGCCTGCAACGTTGTATAGACATCGCCGATGTTGACCTGCTGCTGGGCGACCTTCTCGCGGTCGACATCGACGTAGATCTGTGGCGCGGCAGGGAAGTACGTGGGGATGGCGGCGGCGATCTCCGGCCGCTTGCTGAGCGCGCCGAGGAACCTATAGAGGTTGCCGGTGAGGAAGTTCGGGTCGGCGTTGCCGGAGCGGTCTTCGAGCACCATGCTGACGCCGCCCGAGGTGCCGAGGCCGGCGATGGCCGGCGGCGGGAAGCTGAAGGCGATGCCCTGCTTGATGCCGCCGAGCGCCTTGGCGATGTTGCCCTGCAGGGCCACGAACTGCTCGTCCTTGCTCTTGCGGTCGTCCCAGTTCTTGAAGCTGACGAAGTAGAAGGCGTTGTAGGTGCTCTGGGTCTGGGAGAGCAGGCTGAAGCCGACGACGGAGATGACCGACTGCACACCGGCGACCTTGTGCAGCGCGTCCTCGACGGACTTGGAGGCCTGGGTGGTGCGCTGCAGGCTGGCGCCGGTGGGCAGCTGCAGGTTCACGAAGGCGTAGCCCTGGTCTTCGGTGGGCAGGAAGCCGCCGGGAAGACCGATGCCGAGCAGCAACACCAGCACGCTGACCCCCGCGATGATGAAGACGGCCACGATGGACTTGCGGACGAGCCAGCCGGAGGTTTTGACATAACCGTTGGTCGCGCGGGTAAAGAGGTTGTTGAAGCCGTTGAAGAAGCGGCCAAGCAGGCCGGGCTTCTCGCTGGTGTCCTTGGGCTTGAGCAGAAGCGCGCAGAGCGCGGGGCTGAGCGTGAGCGCATTGAACGCCGAGAACAGGACCGAGATCGCGATGGTGACGGCGAACTGCTGATAGAGGCGGCCGGTGATGCCGGGGATGAAGGCCGTCGGAACGAAGACGGCGGTGAGGATGAGCGCGATGGCGATGACCGGGCTCGCCACTTGTTCCATCGCCGCATAGCTGGCGTCGAGCGGCGTCATGCCGTCTTCGATGTGCTTTTCAACGGCTTCGACGACGACGATGGCGTCGTCGACGACCAGACCGATGGCGAGCACCAGGCCGAACAGCGACAGCGTATTGATGCTGAAGCCGAGCAGAGGGAAGACCATGAACGTGCCGATGAGCGAGACGGGAACGGCGAGCAGCGGAATCAGCGTCGCGCGCCAGCCCTGGAGGAAGATGTAGACGACCAGGATGACCAGCACGAGCGCGATGACGAACGTGACAAGAATTTCGTGGATGCCGGCATTGACGGCCGCGGTGGTATCGAGCGGAACGGCACCGACGATGTCCGGCGGGAAGGTGGTGGAAAGCTTCGCCAGCTCTGCGCGGACGGCTTTGGCGGTGGCCACGGCGTTGGAGCCGGGGAGCTGATAGATGGCCATGATGGCGGCGGGCTTGCCGTCGAAGCGGCCGTTCAAATTGTAGGTCTGCGCACCCAGCTCAATGCGGGCGACGTCTTTGAGGTGCAGCACGGAGCCGTCGGGGTTGGAGCGCAGGATGATGTTGCCGAACTGCTCGGCGGTGACCAGGCGGCCCTGCGTGCGGACGGTGTAGGTCATCTCCTGGCCGTTGGGCACGGGTTCGCCGCCGATCTGGCCGGAGGGGTTTACGGTGTTCTGCGTCTGCAGCGCGGCGGTAATCTGCGGGACGGTGACGCTGAGCTTGGCGAGCTGATCGGGGTTGACCCAGACGCGCAGAGCGTACTGGCCGGCACCGAAGACCTGCACGCGCGACACGCCCTTCACACGCGTGATGTCGTCCACCAGGTTGATGTAGGCGTAGTTGGCCAGGAAGGTGCCGTCGTAGGTGGAGTGCGGCGAGGAGACCGTGAGCAGCATCAGCGGCGAGGTGAGGCTCTTCAGCACGGTGAGGCCGGCGACGGAGACCTGCGCGGGCAGCTGGCTCTGGGCCTGCGAGACGCGCAGCTGCGAGAGGATCTGGTCGGTGTCGGCGTTGGTGGCGACGTCGAAGTCGACGTTGAGCTGCATGAGTCCATTGCTGGCGCTGGTGGACTGCATGTAGTTCATGTTGTCGACGCCGTTCATCTGCTGCTCGATCGGCGTGGCGACTGCCTCCTCAAGCGTCTTGGCGTCCGCGCCGGGGTAGGTCGCCTGGACCTGGATTTCGGGTGGAACGATGTTGGGGAACTGCGCGGTGGGCAGCGAGAGCAGCGAGACCGCGCCTCCGATCACCATGAGGATGGCGATCACCATGGCCACGATGGGCCGGCGGATGAAAAATTTTGAGATCATGGCTCAGTTTCCCTGCACGTTCTGCCCCGCCGCGGGGAGCGCGATGTCCGGCTGCGTCGTCACCTTCATGCCGTCCGTCACCTTGTCGGTGCCTTCTGTAATCACACGCTCGCCCGCGGCCGCGCCGCTCAACAGCACGATGTTCGGCCCCACGTGCGCGCCCAGCTTCACGGTGCGCACATGGGCCACATTGCCGGCGTCCACCACATACCCCTGGTT
>Ga0116230_10003332_pt1 | contig 15688 bp, 17 predicted proteins | sample S1TSphfallax_3_FD_88678 | JGI IMG/M metagenome (GOLD analysis project Ga0116230, IMG submission 88678) | Host-associated microbial communities from peat moss isolated from Minnesota, USA - S1T2_Fd - Sphagnum fallax MG | ecosystem: Host-associated > Plants > Peat moss > Unclassified | place... | reverse complement strand
CACCCGGTTAGCGGTGGATGCCGTCGTGAATGCGGCCAACTCGTCGCTGCTCGGTGGCGGCGGGGTTGACGGCGCGATTCATTACGCCGCCGGTCCAGCGTTACTCGCGGAATGCCGCCAACTGGGCGGGTGCCCCACCGGAGAAGCACGCATCACCGCAGGATATAATCTTCCGTCGCCTTGGATTATCCATACCGTGGGCCCAGTGTGGAAAGGTGGCGACCGTGGCGAGGCGACGCTGCTCGCTTCTTGCTACACCCATTCATTGCGGCTCGCTATGGAGCGCGGGTTTCGCGCGATAGCGTTTCCCGCGATCAGCACCGGCGCCTACGCCTACCCCCTCAAAGCCGCTGCGTCGATTGCCATCGCCACGGTGCGAGAGATGACCCGACAAAATACGACGCTCGAGGAAGTCATTTTTTGCTGCTATTCCGGTGAAGACTTCGCGGTGTATAAGAAGCTTCTGGGTACGTCTCCCGACCGTCATTCGGTCTCATAGGAGCTCGCCCTGCTTCATGTGCTGTTTATTTGTGGACGAAATCAATGGCGCAGTCCGACCGCCGAGCAGTTATTTGCTCGGTGGCCCGGAATCGATGTGGCGTCTGCCGGCCTTGATCCATCGTCCCCGGAGCCGGTGGGACCCGATCTACTGACGTGGGCCGATCTTATTTTCGTCATGGAGCGGGCGCACAAGACGAAACTCTCGAAGAGATTCAAAGCGTTCCTCAAAGACCGACGAATTGTCGTGTTGGGAATCCCTGATGACTACCGGTACATGGACCCAAACCTCGTGAAGCTATTGGAAGCTCGAGTGCCGCCCCATTTGGGCACCGTCGGGCAGGTCCGCGCATGAGCGATCGAACCCCTCTATCGGAAGCTCTCGAGCGCGATGGTTTCACGATGATTCCGGGTCTGCTCGACTAAGAGGCATGCTCAGACATCGGATTTCGTCTTCAGACTCTCGATAAGACCGGGGCGGGGACGCGGACCTTGCTGGATCACTCCTGGTGTGCGGAGTTGGCGTCGTCGTTGCGGGATCATCCGCTGTTGACCGAATTGCTTCCAGTCGATGCCGTACCGGTGCAGTGCACCTTCTTTGATAAGACGCCGGTCAACAACTGGTAGGTCTCGTGGCATCAGGATTTGAGCATTCCGGTGAAAGAGCGAGTCGACCACCCGGCGTGTGGTGCTTGGTCAGAGAAAGAAGGGGGGCTCTATACTCAGCCGCCGGCCGCGGTGATTGAGACACTCCTCGTGGTGCGGATTCATGTGGATGACTGTCCTGCAGAAAGCGGCGCTCTTCGGGTGGTACCCGGATCGCACGCCGGCGGTCGATTATCGACTACCGAGGCAGAGAAAATGAGGCGATTGCGCGGCGAACGGACCGTGCCCGCATCCCGGGGCGACGCGCTCATGATGCGACCGATGATTCTGCACGCCTCCTCGAAGGCGACCCAGCCGGTGACGAGGAGAGTCCTGCACCTTGTTTACGGGCCACGCCTCCTGCCGATGGGATTGAGCTGGTGCTAAGCCGCGTCGGGCCAGTGGATGACTGTTTATCCAACAACGAGCTGATATCGATTACCTTCCACGCGCACCAGCGACTGCAACCTGGCTCGGCCATTGGTTCCGGGGGTCAATATGACTTGTGAGCCACACGGGCCATGCTCAAGGCGGATCGGCCTTAAGCAAGTTATCGCGATAAAAGTCACGTACCCAGACCGCCTGTGCGTCCGTGTGGGGAACGGCTACTCCTCAAGCCCTGGTGAGCATAGAGAATGCCTTCTCCGGGCTGATATCGAGGGCGGCTAAAATGCACGCGGCTAGTAACCCGGACCTCCCAATTCCCGCCCGGCAATGCACGGCGACAGAGTTACCGGCTCGTAGCTTGGACGTGATTGAATGAACTAGCGATCGAAAATCGACGTCGCTGCGTGGCACACCCCTGTCAGGAACAGGGAAGGAGATAAATTCCATTCCGGCTGCCTGGCAGAGAGCTGCCTCCTGCTGAAGCCCCAATTCCGTCGATTCCTCCGCTTCGATGAGGGAGACTATCGTGTCGAGTCCGGCATCGCGCAGACCAGATATTTCATCTTCGAGCCATTCCCCGCCTCGAGGTCGAGGCATCATCGCCAAGCGGATGTTCGGAATTTCCCGTAACCAATAGATAGCTGGCTGCAGCATAGGACCACAATTCATCTTTAAGGAAATCTCGCGACGACCTCGATCTCGCCAATGATGGCTTGATTAAAGGCTGGCAACTCCTCGGCGGGCACCCAAAGCTACTTGTGAATTGCGCCACCAACGGTTTCCACCTTGTATTTTGCGAAGATGTCGGCAGCGATTGCGAATCGAGTGACAAAACCGGATCCGCTTTCTCTTACGTTCCAGTCTCGTGCGATTTGCACTGCATATTCTTGGTTCAGTACCGGATAGAAAATCGGTTGTTCCGGAAGTCGTCGCGAACATTTATCAAGCCGATGCATCGAACGACATGCAGATACCCAGGTGCACGTGATTCATTCGGTCTGCAGGATCCCGCGACATCGGGGATAGCGCCGACATCCCCAGAAGCGCTGACCCGCATATCGCCCCTGTTTCGCCACCCGCTCGACCATCGGCGTGTCACAGCGGGGGCAGATGGGGATTCTCGCGGCTGTGACCGTCTGCACAGCTCCGGGAGCGGCTGGGGACTGCGGTGTCATCGCTTGATTCGCCGAAGGCGTAAGCTTGGTGTTGCTCACCCATCCGGCAATGGAATCACTATCGATGAGTTCGATGTGGCGACCGTTTGCAAACTCCTCGGCATCTTTCGTCAAGTGACCGGAGGCGACGATGAACCCGCCGGCGGCTCCTTGCGCCGCCATGACCCCATACAGCTCCCGCACAATGGTGACGCCGACGTGACGACTCCGCCAATGTTTGCACTGGACGAGGTACCGCTCTCCATTCTTCGATAGCACGAGATCAACACCGCCATCCGGACCATGCCCACCCGTCTCTTGAACCTTGAATCCCTTTTCGCGAAATGCTTCGCCAACCAGCACCTCGAACTGCCGCCAGCTCATTGCCGCGACTGAGACTTTCGGATTGTTGCGCGCTTTGCGAAATAACGATCGGCGCTGGAACGTCTTGATGAAAGACGCGGCGGCGCCGATTAGGAGCGCGCCAGGCACGAGGAATTGAAGGATCGTTGTGGCCACATGAGTGACTTGATGGATGACGACGGAGCCCAAGTCCGCGAAGCTCGTCCCGATTGGGGGTAGCCCCGTCTCGACCGCGATGAGGTGAAACGTGATCGCTGTGAGCAACGCCAATCCCACGCTCATAGGCCACGGGAGCTTGAATGCCAACTCCATCAGATCCGTTACTATTCCACCGCGTCTCGGCATCGGTAGCCCCCGTCATTTAAGAGATCTGCCGGCATTCTGGGGCTTGAGCGGGCCCCGGTACCGCGAATCGAGTCACGCTCGAGCGCTGCGGCGTGGTTCATTTCCCCGAAAACGCAGGCCCCACTGGGATCACCCGTAGAATCCCGATACCGATATCCTTATCAAACGATGGACGGAACCCCGGTGTCGTTAGTCATGAGAGCGAGCACCCTTAGCCGATGGCGGTAGCAACGCGAGACAAACCCAAGTCATGAATGACCACTCATTATCCTCCCGCCTGCATACGATCCCAGGTGTCGCGGAGGCGCGCGCGCGATTGGCAGAGCGTGACCCGGAATCCTTGAGGGAGTTCATTTTGTCCCTGGCGCAGGTCATGGGTCCAGTCGGTGACCAAGTCCGTACCTTCATCGTCGGCGATGATCTTGAGGATGTCGCGCAAACGGTGCGTCAGCGACTCACTCGCTTGCAGAGGCCGTCAGAGTATGTCGAGCGGCACGCTCGCGGCCGAGAGGTTGGCGTGAGCCTGGATCTGATCGTCGAATCCATCGCGCAATTGGTCGTACCCGCCGACCCCGGCGCGGCGTTCGACCTACTCGTGGAGGTGTTCGAAGCGGACGCCGTCGCGATGGATAACTGTGGTGATTATCACTGGGAAGTCTCCCGTGCGTATGAGCGGGCCGCAGGGTTGATGGAAACGGTGGTGAGGACGCTTCCCAACCCATTGGTCATGGAGACGCTCAAACGATTGCTCGCCAGCGACCGGTATGGGGTGCGGGCGCCGTTGAAGGCATTGTTCATAACGGGAGAAGGCCGTTAAAGTGAGTGTTCGCGGATTCAGATGGTGCCGATCGCAAGCGGCTGGTCCAGAAACTGCGCGGGATAGTTTGCCGAAAGCCTACGGGGAAGCGCCGATCGGGCGAAGCGTTGGGCACCGCTGGGCCAGTTGTGCACACGATGGAACCGGTCTATCGGCTGAATGTCGAGGACATCGTGCCCTAAGCGACCGGATCGGCGCGGATGGTCTCGAAGTCGACACCGAAACCCCGCGTCATACTCATGGATTGGGACATCCTCACCGGGAATCGATTTCTCGAGCGCTGTGGTCGGGGCCTTGCAAGTTTGATCAACCGCTCGCATCGCCGCGCTGCCCGGGTTGGGCGCACACCCCTTATACTAACCCCCATGGAAACAGCGATTCGTGAAGGTCTATCGGAAGCCGATATCCAGCAATTGGCCGATCGTCTCGAAGCGAGTACCGATCCTCACGCATTGACGCTCGAGGGGGTCGATGGGCTCTTCTGTGCGCTGATTGCGAGTCCGAGAACTGTGATGCCCAATGAGTATCTGCCGGCCATCTTTGGGCCGAAAGAGTCCGCGTTTACTGATCTGAACGATGCGAATAAGACGATCGGGCTCCTGATGCGGTATTGGAATGTGATCATCGCCGACATGGAGCGCGAATCGATTCATCTGCCCTTCGTGTTCGAAGACCCCGAAGGCGGTCTCCCCGGTCGGGAATGGGCGCAAGGCTTTCTCGCCGGTACCCGCCTGGCTCGGGACGGATGGAAGGAATTGTTCGACAGCGAGCGCGAGGGGGATCTTTTCATGATTCCGCTGATGGCGGGTGAGGTGGATCCGACTTGGCCGAAGGAACCCATCACCCCCGATTTCGAAGAGCAAGTGCTGCACTCGATGTCGGTCGGCTTTTTACGGAGTTATCGACATTTTGCGGATGCGCGGCGCCGAGCGGCAATGGCCTCCTACGATCGGGCGGCCGCGACGTCGCAGTCCGGTTCTAATCCATATATCCGTCCGGACCCTAAAGTGGGCCGCAATGAACCCTGTCCCTGCGGCAGCGGGAAGAAGTTTAAGAAGTGCTGTGCCGCTGCGAGCGATGAGCCGCTGCATTGACGGCAGGCCGCAGTGGGAGAAAGCGCGCCTGCTATGGCCATTCAAGGCATGACGCGAAGGTGGCCTCGCCACGCGGACCGAACGCCCGCTCGAGGCATTTTCATCAACCCTCTATACCGATGACTATTCCCGCTCGGACGTTTGATGATCGCGGCCGCTTAAAGGAGATGCCATTCCAATGGGTTCATCGTTCCGCTCGGACCGCTCCCACCTCGCGGGTACCGCCGTGAGGATGGTCGTAATCATCGTTGTGCTCTGGATGGCGATCTGCACCCAGGGCGCACAGGCAGCGAAGACGATTTACCGATGTGATAAGGGCGGCCAAATCGTATTGACCGACCAGCCCTGCGACGGAACGAAACCAGCAGAGGCCAATAGCACAACCATACCCTCAACAACCCATCCGTCGACAGTGGGCGTGTGGAGAGGACAGATGCAATACTCCGGGACGGAGGTCGGGGAAATGATTGCAACCGCGCATGCGGTGGTCCCCTTGACGCTCGATTTTACTCAAGATGGTAAGGTCAGCGGATCGAGTCCAGAGAACGGATGCGAATGGCTCGGCGTTTGGTCGCAAAGCGGCGCACCCGTCGACCGAATCATTACGCTCGATGTGTCCCTGACCAGTTGTCACTATTCGGGATTTCATCGCCGCTACACCGGGACATTCTTGCTGGGAGTGCCCGATAGTTCGGGTGTGGTCAATCTGCTTGCCTATACGTCGCCACTGCTGGGTCAGAAGATCCGCGCCTTCAGTCTAGGAGGCACGCTCCGGCGCCAGTGACCTGAAGTCAGGCGCCGTGGGCGGTTTTGTCTGGATGCATCGCTGCCCTCGGCCATAATTGAGAAGCTAAGCAGCCTCTTGCGTTCGCCTGATCACCGATGATGGTGGTCACCAGTGGTTCATCGGATTGATGTAATCGTTGTCTGAGGGTCGATCGGCAACGCTCGTCGCGTCAACACTACCGATCGCGGTATCATCGGGGACTTTTAGACGAGGTATTTGATGGCAAAGGCAAAGAAGACCAAGCGAATTACACGCGCATGGACGAAAGACGATGTGGAACTTTTGCGCAGGCTGGCAAAGGATCGGCTATCCGGCCCGCGCGCCGCGAAACAGTTACGGCGCACCCCGGGCGCGGTCGCTAAAGCCATGGCGCTCGGCGTCCGCTTCCGGTCCATCAATCGTAAACGGCGCAAGGCCGCTTGAGCACGGGCGGGCGCATTGCGCAAGAGCACGTCCGATAAATCATCTCGGCATGCGTCTTACTTACAAAGCACTGATCGCATGAGCAACCTATTTGAGCGCATGGTGGATCGAGTACTGAAGTACAAGCTGCCACCGAAAGGTAAGAAGGCCGAACGTGGTACGGTAAAGCGAAAAAAAACAATGAAAAAGGGATCAAACCGGTCCCGCTCATAATATGGCTGAGAATTCGTTCGAACCCGATCATGAACAGAATGATGCCGAACCCCGTGGCTATGACGCCTTTAAGGCTTCTTTGCGGAAGCCTGTAGTAGAAAGCGAAACCAGATGCCAAAAGGCAAAAACGTATTTCAAGAAATTTAAGAACAGGGTGGCATTTTTCACCCTCATATTTGTTGCTATATATACCGTCGTAACCTGGTTGCAATTGGTTGTCGTTCGAGATCAAGAACGAAGACAACTTCGTGCTTATGTGGGTCTTCGGCGGGATAATGACTCGATCGTTAAAATTATCTGTATGGATTGTGATGGCTTGCCATCGACTCCGTTGCCGGCATTCAACATGCGTGGGAACAGAGACATCATGTTTCTTAAAATTAAGAACTTCGGTACCACACCCGCCTATCGGCCAATGTTGTGCGTAAGAGTAATTGCTATACCGTTGAAGTCTGATGTAACGGTCGAAGACGCTCATTCTGTATTTGATGACTGTGACAAGAAAAACGTTACATGGTCCACAATTTGGCCTAATGAAGAACGGCCAAACCGAATTGTCATGGACGATGAAACCATTGAGAATTTGTGGAAATCGCGCACTGGTCAGGCTGAAGCGGTTCTCATCGGGTTCATTCGCTATCTCGACGTGTTTAATGACATACACCATAGCTATCTCTGCTACAGATATTTCAAAACGCTGTCTGAAGAAGGGGTAGAAACCTGCGCTAACGCGGCAGATCCCGACGATTAGGCGGATTGACAGGGCCAATAAAAGACCGGCTTGTAGCTTGAATCTCGTTTCTTTTCCGCGAGAGAGTCGAGTATATAATTCCCATTAATTGCCTAGGAGGGCATTTATGATTGTGCGATTCTGTAGCGTAGTTAGCGAGGCGATTGAACCCAGCAATCATCCTGCGTGCCAAAGAGATCTTACTCAGACTCCCAGGGGATAAGCCTGTGGATAAGGCGAGTTTTTTCGCCGATCGCTCATGCGAATTCAGCGACTTGGATTGGACCGGTTAATTATTGACCACTCGGCATTCCGACGCGGATTGACTACTCTTGCGTTTTTGACCCCGATGACTGCGGCGTCTTGCATGAGGATCATTCTATTTTTTCGGTTGCATGCTCCGGCGTCAAACTGGACGAGTATCCCTATCCGTATCCTCCACTTCAACCGGGGTTCAGTCGGCACCGTCGATGCAGACACCTATCGGGGGGGGGGAAAGTTACGTCCTCATCGCTTGAAAGAGGGAAGGCCCGGCCGATCGTGGTGATCCGATGGATGCTACTAAAGATTGCGGGGACGGGCGGGCCGATACAGATCTACCCCAATAAAGCGGATTTAATCTGAATCGACACCCGCCGACTTCGATCGTCCCTCGTGTTGTTCTGGATGAAAGCCCAGTTGCAACCGCAAATCCGCAAGAAGGATGAGGACCGCCACTGCCGATAGGATGGACATGTACCTGAAGCCGACACCCCACACGGTTATCGTCCAACCGGTGCTCGGCGGAGACATCAAGATCGTCGCCGCTCCGAAGATGATGAGCTGCACCAAATTGATCCCGATCCAGCCGGCGTATTTGGAGTGATGCCGTGGCTTTTTGTCGTTTGCGACAGATTCGATAATGGTATCGCAGATCGTCCAACTCAATGCGATTCCGCTGAACCAGCTCAACCGGCAGAGAAAGCTTGGGACGGTATCTGCCACGCATGCCCATGCTGCCATGATGCCAAAGACCATTAAGAAGAATAGGTCGAATGAAAATCGGCGATCACGGTGCTCCATGCGCTTCACGTATTGCGCTTTCTGGTGATTGAACGATCCCGTCACGTAGCGCATAAAGACCGCTACTCCTGTGATAAAGCACGGCCATTTGTCCTCGCCAAGCGCTCCCTTTGAGTCGATCAGATCCGCTAACTTGAGCCCTACTAAGATCGTGAAGAAAGTGAGTGCAGCATCGACGATATTTGCGTATCGGGAATTGGTCTCGGGTTCGCTCATGGGCCGCGCTCCGCTGCAATCTGCAATAAGGCCGTCGCGATGCGTGTGGGGTCGTCACTCTCGGCACGAGCTATATCGATGTAGCTGCCTATGCGGAGCATACGCCGCAGGCGCCCAGTAGGTGCCTCAGCGAACTGCAGTTCCAAGGCATGGAGCATTTGATCCAGATCGCTGGCGAAGCGCCCGTCGGCAAGTCCGGTCAGCATCGGGTTGTCGCGGCCGTCGAACGCCGACCTAGAATCGTTCTTGTAGATGACGAGGGCCTTGCCGGAATGCCAGGCTAATGCGGATTCAACGACCGTTCCCTCATCGGGCACCCGTCCGTTGAAGTTGGCGACAACCCCGTCGGACCAGGAGATGAGCTTGAACACATCGAAGCTGAAGATTGCTCGATGCAATACGTCGGTGGCTATGCGGGTGTCGGCAAGTTGGGCGACGACAGGTTCAAGCTGCGCGAGCTCAAGTCCGTCCCGTTGCGGAAGAAACGTCTGGTGCCCGGCACGCTCTAGCCGGCTGGCAATCTCAAGCATTTCCCCCTGCTCGGGTCCGTTGAATAGCGGCCCCGCACAGTAGATCTTGGCCATCGAACACTCCCTTTGCGACAACGATAAGTTCGTCTCGGTCTCACTATACGATTTCCCGACCTTGTTGCCGACCGCAATTCATTGCCGCGGTGCTCGATGCGACCCGAGACTCAAGACTGGCGGTGTGCGCCGTGTACCTTTCCGCGGTAGCCGATGCGTCGACCTCAGTGCCGTATCACCATCCATGCCGGTATCGCTCACCGACCAGCGCCTAAGGATGACGATTCCCTTCAGGCCGGGTCCTTGACTAGCCGCCAGAGGAATCCCCGGGGGTGTCTTGGCTGCGATGTGATTGACGGAGCGGAAATTTTGGAGTTAGCTATACCGGAGTAGATGCAGCCGACTGACCGGCAATTCAGGGATGAATAAATGCACAAAACCACCGCTGAACCAGCGGTCAATCCGTCAACGGGTCCCAATGACGTTCTCCCAAACCCGATATTACTGAGGGCTTTGGTTAGGGAGAGGGCGCGACGCATGGGTATCGCCGGCGTAGTGATTTCGGCAATGCTCGCGGTGGCGGGCTGCGCCTCCCTGATGAACCCGTACTTGCGGTCGAGCCAGCTCAAATGCGATGGATCGACGGCTACTGCTTCCTGCACTCCGTCACCGCGTGAGTATGCGGGAGGGGCGACTTCCGCTATTGCAGCGGCCAATGATCAGAGAAGTCTCTACATAAGGGGTCTGGGAAATCAGTATATTTCTAATAGTCTAGCCGGTCTCGGCATCATTGGTTTGAGTGCCGATGCCATTTATGAAGGATTGGCATCCAGTTCGAAGTCGAGCCTCCTCACAAAAGAGACGGCGGCGATCGCCGGTCTGTACGGTGCCGATACCTGGCTTCACAACAAATCCACGGAAGCAGCGTATATCGTGGGGTTTCAAGCGATCACTTGTACCTTGCTGCGATCACGGGCGATTCTTTTGCCCATCACACCCGACCCGCAAGATGCGGGTCGCGGAAGTGGCGAACCGCGAGCACCGGATGACGGTTACGAACATCGGTTGGATAAATTCGATCTTCAGGACTTCGAAACGGCGACCAATCAATTCGAAGCTCAGATTCAAGTCGTCGATGGGCTTCTGTCCGATCTGCAAATCGACTGGGACACGGGAGAGGAGGCGGGTAATGCGCTTGCCGATGGCGAAAACGCCAGTCTTAAGCGAGAAACCAGCAACGTCATCAACACGCTGGCCCGAGCACGCAAGTTACTGCTGAATGCTAGGGCGTATGAAGCGGAGATCAATACCGCGGGCCCGACTATCCGCAATCAAGTGGATCTCATCATTGCGAGTGTCAACACCCAATTGGCCCAATCGGAACCGAATATCGCGACCCTCAAAGGCCTTGTCAGCACTTACACGGATCCCTCGAAAGGGATTGCCGGGTTACAGTCGGTGACGTTGACACCCGCAGGGTCGACGGTAACGCCACCGTTCTATGAACCGGCGACCAATCCAATCGTGGCGGCCCCAGGATCGGCGGCACAGAAAGACGCACAGGCGAGAGCCGCCGGGATCGCTTCGACGCCCAATGACTACGCCGCCCGCGTAGCTAAACGCAAGGCGCTTTGGGAGGCGGTGAGCAGCTTGTACGCGCTCGGTCGTCCCATCAATTCAGTTCTCGGAAATGCACAGCACTTTTACGCAAGCACGAAGCGGGTCAGCGCCTGTGATCTCGGGGGTAGCGCCGCTCCGCTGGAGATCACGCCGTCAACCGTAGAGGATCCAGTGGCGCCGGGTAAAACCTTCAAATTTGCAATCAGTGGCGGTACTGGAATTCCGGAGGTCTCGCTCACAGGGTCAACGGGCACGGCCTCCGCGGATGCGAAGACATCAGATCTGACTTTAAGCGTCAATGGCAATTCAATAATCGCAGCGGTGACGGTAATGCCCGACGCGTCGGGTACCTTGACACTGGTGGCCTCCGACAAGGGTACACCCCCCCAACAAGTGAAAGTTACTTTAGACGTCGAAAAGGCAGCGACGCCGACGAAGCCGACGTTCAAAGTGACGGCGGGAGACAAGAAAGCGGAACTACTATTTGCAACGCCGTCGGCCAAGGCCGCCACCCTGAGCGGCTATTCGGTTAAATTGACGAGCGCAGCTCCGTCAGCCACGGTCACGTTGAAGTTTGCAAGCCCGACGATGGGCACCAAGGCAACCGGTGGCGCGACGATCACGGGCAATATTGCCGCCGATTCCAGTGGCAACACGACCATCGACCTTAACGGTCTCACAAATGGCCGAACTTATACAGCGAGCCTCAGTGCCAATTTCAGTGGTGCCGCCGATGTCGTTTATGAAGACGTACCCAACATAAAGCCCGCTGCGCCCGTTGTGGCCGCGCCGAAACCAAAATTAAAGCCAAAAGCGAAACCCGCGCCTGCCAAGGTACCCGAGGCATCATGAACAAGAGACATGTCGCCATGTTTCTGGCGAGTATTGTCACGGTGAGGTCATATGCGGTCCCGGTGAAAAATCCGCCGCCATCGCCTAGTGTGAGCTCGTCAACCGCTACGAAAGACGCTGCCGACGATCAGCGGCGAAGTACTGATATGGCGCCGCCCCAAGCCCCGGCTACCGCGAACACCAAGGACGATAAGGGTAATGAGGCTAACGATAAACCGGCCGTCATCAAAGCAATTTTGGACTCGTCGGGTAAAAGCGGTCCCATTGGGCTTAATGAGGAACTGCGGGTGCAGGTGGCGAGTAGCGCGGCACTGTCGGCACCCCTCGCGGGAGTCGATGCCAAACGCTATGTACTCTTTTTTGACGGCCGCGAGGTCAAGGGTCTCCCTGATCCGATCTTCGACCGAGAGCAGCAAAGCCTGGTATTCGAGCTGAAGCGTAACGATAGCAATAAGGACCTGTGGACCGCACTATTGGGCTCGCCTTGGCCGACCGATTTCTGGAGGCCGGTGAAGGTGCGGCTCGGCGAACGGCCCGTGGACGGCGTATCGGTCGCTCAAGAGACTATCTCGGCGACTGCCGACACTCCTGCCGCGAGCACCTTACAGCTCAAGGTGCTCCCACCAGCCCGTCTCGCTATCGCCGTGTTGCTGATCGGTGCCCTAGTCTGGCTCCTCTGGTGGCGCGCCCGGGTAGACGCCACCCTTCGTGATAATCTGCTTCCGCAGATCGAGCCCAAATTCCAGACGTACAGTCTCGGCCGCTGGCAAATGGCATTCTGGTTTTCGCTGATCTTTGGATCCTTCGTCTTTCTCTTCGTCTTGACCTGGGACTACAATACCCTGAGTTCTCAAGCCCTGACGCTTATGGGAATCTCAGGCGGCACCTCGCTTGCGGCGGTCGTCGTTGATGCGTCCAAAGATTCACCCGCCGACGCGGTTAATCGCGGCCTTCGCGCACTCGGGCTTAACAGCTACGCTGACGTTGTCCGCGTTGGTCAAGAAATCACCGACCGAGAGAGATCTCTTAACGAGGCACAGCGAGAACTTAGCAGCCTCTTGACCAATGCCAGTCAGAGCACGGCAGATCAAACACGTATCGCCCAGCTACGACAGGAGATCCCCGGGCTCAACTCGGACATTCTCGGGCGTCGCGGCATTCTTCGGACGTACCAAGACCAAATCACTCCTTTTCTGACCCAGGGTTGGTTTCACGATCTCACGAGCGACTTGAACGGCATTGCGATACACCGGCTCCAAGTGTTCAGCTGGACTCTGGTCCTCGGCGCTATCTACCTGATCGGCGTCTATCGCGATCTCGCGATGCCGAACTTCAGCACCGAACTGCTGACGCTGATGGGCATCAGCGGTGCGGCTTACGTCGGCTTCAAGTATCCTGAAACCAACAGTTGACATGAGCGCCACGATCGACCACGTCGTTGTACTGATGCTGGAGAACCGATCGTTCGACAGCATGTTGGGCCGCCTCTACCCCAATAATCCCATGTACCGGGGGCTATCACTCAACGAACGTAATATCTACGCCGGCACGCCTTACCCAGTCTGGAGCGGAACAGGGATGGGCCCTGATATTGCGTGCATTCCGAAGCCCGATCCCGGCGAGTACTTCACGGACATCGATGAGCAGACCTTCGGTGAGCCGCCGAGGCCGGCAACTCCCACCATGACTGGCTTTGCAGCCAATTACGCGAAACAAAAGCCTTCGAAGGACGGACCTCTCCTGCCGGGAAGCGTCATGCACTACTTTTCGCCCGATCAGGTCCCCGTTCTCAGTCAATTGGCGAGAAGCTTTGGTGTCTGTGACCAATGGCATGCGTCCGCACCGTGCCAAACCTGGCCGAATCGCTTCTTTGCCCACACAGGAACGTCGCTCGGCTACGTCGATAACCACACGTTTCCCATCCCTTTTCATGCGTCGAGTATATTTCGCCAACTTCAGGACAACGGCAGAACCTGGCGCGTCTATTTTCACGATATGCCGCAATCCGCGCTGATTCAAGACATCTGGCTCTATGCGCTTTTTCACTTCAAGCGCTTTGAATACTTTCTCGCCGACGCGCATACGGGAAGCCTCCCGAATTACAGCTTCATCGAACCTCGTTATTTCAGCGATCTGTTCCTCAACAGAATTCCCAACGACGAACATCCGCCGCACGACGTGGTCTACGGCGAACAGCTAATCGCACAGGTCTATAATGCAATCCGCAGTTCACCCTGTTGGACGCGTACCGTGCTGATCATTACCTATGACGAACATGGCGGCTGCTTCGACCATATGTTACCGCCTGGCGCCGTTCCGCCCGATGGCATTGTCAATAATACGGCCGGTTTTCGATTCGATCGCTATGGCGTGCGTGTGCCGGCGGTCATCATTTCACCGTATGTACCTCCGGGAAGTATTATTGCGCCGTTACCGAACGCCAATGACGGCATCAAGTATCCCTTCGACCACACATCGATTATTGCGACAGTGCGTGAATTATTCCTGAAAGGTACCTCGCCCCTCACTCGGCGCGATGCCATTGCACCCCATTTGCTCGATGCGCTGAGTCTGAAGGTTCCTGCCAATGAGGGACCCGCAAGTGTTGACGCTGGCTTTGATGAACCGAGTGTTTCGGTCGTACAGCGTCGTGCGGATCTCTCGCCGAATGGCCTTCAGGCCGCATTGAGTGCTGCGGCAGCTATCCTCCCGATGAGACCTCCGGTGAGCGCGGCGGACGTGCCCGCCCCTGCGGCGGTGCCGCCGAATCGGTTCTCGACGGTCGCCACGGCACAGGCCAATGTCACTGACCGAACCCGACTCTTCCTGGGGACATGAGCAGATCGCAGGTATTTCGGCATACGGGGTGAGATCCATCGATGTTGCAATTATCGATCGGTGTATCAGGGGCGGCGCCGGCGATCGGCGACAAGGAAGCGTGGCTTGATAAATTGGCCAAATGGAAAAGCATTGTAAGCGTCCCAGCGGCTACAGGCCCCTGCGGGACTTGACGGATAGGCCCGGACCCGGGTAATGCGAGGGGGATGACGGACCCCGAAGCTGTACAACTGGCGACGATCGACTGGACCCGCGGCAAATGGTCGCACGTGAAGGGCAAGTACGCCCGCGAGCACACATGGCACCTGGCCGGCGGCACGAAGATCAAGGCGAGCGACACCGACGCGATGCTGCCCGAGGGCTATCGCGACAAGGTCAAGTTGAACCCGGAGAACCTGTTCGTGGCGACGGTCGCGAGCGCGCACATGCTGTCGTGGTTGCATGTGGCGTTCCAGATGGGGATCGAGGTCGAGACCTATCGTGACCCGGCCTCTGGGGTACTCACCGAGATCTCGGAGGGTGTGTACTGGGTGAGCGAAGTGATCCTCAAGCCCACGATCACGTTCGCAGCCAGTCAGGAAGTGATGCCGAAAGCAATTACGCGTATCCACGAGCTCGCGAACGAGCAATGCTTCATCGCGAACTCGATCAAGACGAAGGTGACGGTTCGAGGTCCGTGATGGCCTCAGGTTGCGCGGCTTCGTCGGTGTCTTCGTCGTGCTCGGTCAACAGCGCATAGTCGTGCGACAACAGACCCGTCGCGGTCTTGTTCGTGGCCGCCGCCAACTTCGGTAGCACCCAGGCGATGTAATTCTCGGGATTCACGCCGACGAGCTTGCAGTTGGCGACGACCGTGTAGACCACCGCGGAGCGCCAGCCGGCCGCCGGGTGCCCGATGAACAGGTAGTTTCGCAGCCCCACTTTGGTCGGCCGGAACTTGTCTTCCATGCGGTTATTGTCGATGTGCACGTGACCGAAGCCGGCCTTCGCATAGCCTGCTAAATGCTGCCATCGATTCTTGGCGTAGGTGACCGCATCGCGGAGGTTTCCCGTCGGCGGCGCCGTGTGTTCGAGCTCGCGGAACTGCGCCTGCAGGCGCTTGAGTACGGGCTTTGCCTTG
>Ga0116230_10003331_pt1 | contig 15690 bp, 12 predicted proteins | sample S1TSphfallax_3_FD_88678 | JGI IMG/M metagenome (GOLD analysis project Ga0116230, IMG submission 88678) | Host-associated microbial communities from peat moss isolated from Minnesota, USA - S1T2_Fd - Sphagnum fallax MG | ecosystem: Host-associated > Plants > Peat moss > Unclassified | place... | reverse complement strand
TTTTGACCCAAACAAATTATGTGTAGGGCAATGCTCTCAGCCACGTGCATTACGAGAATAAGGGCCCACTCGAGGTGGAGTTGAGGTGGGCCCAATTCTGGGAAAGAGTGCAAGGCAAAGTGGGGAGAGAGAGAGAGAGAGAGAGAGTAAGAGCCAAAGTGGCTATCATCCATAGGAAGATATAGAAAAAGTGACGATCATATTTAGTAAAAAAAAAAAGCTAAATATGGCTATAATTCAAATATGAAATTAAAAAGAATCCTTAATCATCTTCCTATATTTTGGCTGGCTACACATTAAAAACCAAGTATAGAAATCTGTCAATTATTATTACTTCTTTTTTTCCCCTCTCATATTACTGGCGATTGGAAAACTCCAAAATCACTTGATTTTCGAACTTTTTGGCGAATTTTCACCAATTAAAAAATAAAAAAAGCTGGTGCCAGGGAGCCAAGCTATCACCAGTCTGTCAGTCATTCAGCCGCCCTAGCAAGCAAGCAAGCAAGCAACGAACGAACGGACGAACGAACGAACGAATAACATCCTGTCGCGCGGCGCGGCGCGGCGCGGCGCTAGGCGTGGGTGTGTAGTGTGCAGCCCGGTTCCACGTAGCGGCGCATTATTTGTCCAAACTCATCCCAACCAGTCCGGCGGTAAGCCCTGCGTGCCAGCTACCCCTGTGGACCTTGTTCCGGTTGTGCGCCCTTGCGTAGGCCTACTGGGGTCTAAGGTCACGCCAATTTCGAATCTGGACTGGACCGGACCGTACCGTACCGGACCGGGACGGGCCGACTTGATCCGTGGACCTTCTGCGCAGCAGTCTGTGTGCGAGAACGAGCGAGAGAGAGAGAGAGAGAGAGAGGGACGGGGGAGAGGCGTGGTGATCGTGGCGCGGAAGCCTTGCGAGTGCGGTGTCGTCGTTTTCCATGACTATGGCGGAGTGTAAGCCGCGGGGACCGCGCAGTGGATGCGCTTGTGAGTCCGAGGAAGCGGTGGTGAAGAAGCGAGAGGAGTTTGAGGATGGAGCGTTGGTGGTAAAAAAGCGAGAAGGAGAAGGAGGAGAAGAAGAAGAAGAACAGGAGGAGGATGTATCGGCTGCTGCGGTAGACGGGGTCGTGGATGTGGAGCGGCTTCTGCAGGAGTTGGTGGATCTGACGCGCAGTCTACTGGCAGAGGTGACCTAGATCCTTTGACGTTTTTTTTCTTTTTTTTCTTTTTCTTCTTTTTTCTCATTTCCCCCTTCCGTTTCAACCGCAATTATTTCCTGGATCTAGTATCGCGTTGCGTGAGAAACTGTTTTGATTGTTGTGTTGAAACCCGGTATGCAGAGTCTAGGGTTGATCGAACTTCTCTTTCTTTACTGGGCAGTGTTTCTTCGCTGGTTTGTTTTTCGTTTTTTTTCTGGGGGCGAGGGAGGGGGGTGTCCTCTGCGAAGAGGAGGGAAAAAAACCGTCGAAGACGAACATGGCGGGGATTACTGTTTATTGTCGTTGAGCTTTTGTGTTTTGGTTGTGCAGAGAGTGTAATTTAGTTTTTTTGTGGAAAGAGATTTTGCCGCGGCGGATGAAGACCGTGTGTGTTGCACCGGAATCGGATGTGTTTGTGCACTGTGCGTGCGTGCGTGTGTGGTGTTGCTATGGTTGGAGGTTGTAGATAGCGTCGAAAATTCAATCATGTGCAGTTGTAGGCTTAGACCTGAAGACCTGACAGGATTGGGATGGTGGCAGGAAGTGTTGGACCAGCAGTTCACACAGTTGCAGCAATTGCAAGATGAAAGCAATCCAGAATTTGTTTTAGAAGTGGTTTCCTTGTTTTTCGAAGATTCTGAAAGGCTTCTAGAGGAGTTGACTGAATTTCTGTAAGCACCATTAATCTCGAACTCTCACACATGCCTTTGTTGGACCATCCTTGTGTGGAGGAAAGAAGAGTAGGCTTTGCCACTGGAGTGATTTTTATTGTCATTTGGACATATTATTGCATATATTCTGTAAGCTCAGTGTGACTCTCCAGAACACCTGATAGCCTTGAGGACCTCCAAGTGTTTGGAGAATAATGTTTCAACCTTTTTTTGAAGCTAATACAGAGGATAATCTATTTTCAAGGCACCAAAATTTACAATTTGGGCAGGAAAATTTGCTTCCAATATATGTCTGATAAGTTCAAGGAATGGCATCCTTTCTGCTCTGGATCTCATTTGCAATGAGAATCCCGTTCCTGCAGTCTGGGACACTCTTTGTGCTTGCCAGGGTGATGAGCATTTGTAACTTATGTAGCTGATTTTGGTTGGAACTCTGCTTTCTTGTGGTTGTGCAGTGCACAAGATCCAATTGATTATGTGGCTGTAGACGCTCATGTACATCAGTTGAAAGGGAGCAGCTCAAGGTTGTTATTTACCTGTCAAGTGTTCCTTTCATCAGAGGACTTGGAGTCTTCTTCTATCTTTACCTTGGCCTAGATCTCAGTTGAGCACATGTTATTCAGTGCTCACATTGGTTACAACCAGGAGAGGTGACAGGTGATCTGACTGAATGATCAGATGGGTGGAGACAGTTGTGTAGGTTGCATTTAGGGTCCACCTTTTTGTTTGTTTCTGCTATGCAACATCTATTTTAGATGCTTGACTGGTCAGTTTACACATAGCAGCAGCTCCAATGTGTGGTAGGACTCACTTACGTTGTTGATCAAGTGGGGGCTCTGCTGTTTGCAACGAATGACTGTGACCACAGGAGAATTTGTTGCTAGCACTTATTTGTTCTATGAGTACCTTGGCATGAACCATGGACCTGTCTTGAGGACCTGCATGGTTACTTTTGTAATGAGAAATCAGCAGCCCTGCCATGGTAGTCAGTGAAGGTCTGTATTAGGTTAAGGGAGGCCAGTTTTGCATCTCTGGGTACTGACTGGGGTTGAAATGGTGTGGCTTAAAACCAGTATTGGTGCACAAAAAGTGAAAACTGTCTGCATCAAGTTCCGGAAGTGCTGTGAGGAGGAAGACAGGGAAGGGTGAGTGCATTTTTGCCCCATGGTATTTTGTAGAGCTGATGGATACGTCTGCACCTGGGGACAAAGGTTTGTCAAATGTGTGATTGGACTTAGCCTCTTTGTGGTTCAAATGAGAACTGATTTTTTGCTTCTAGCCACTGGAAGTGAAAGTAGCTCAGTCATGTTCAATTTATTTCAAGCCTTGAGCTGATGAACAGATGTAATATGGCCTTGCAGGTGTCAAAAGTGCTTAGAGCAAGTGAAGCAAGAGTTCTCCCTTGTCAAGAACAAGCTAGAACACATGTTTGAGGTAACATTATTCTCCAGGAAACTGTTCTATTGTCCATGCATCTGTATTGGCAGCTGTTAGGTGGTTTTTGCTAAACAGCCAACCCCCTTGGTATCCGTATTAAGGGGTATAGCAAAAACAAAAAAATCCATATCTTAGGGTTTTTATGCATTTAGTTTTAAATTTAATGTTTGCGTCCTCTTTTCATGGTCATCATATGTGAGCACTAAGTTCTCTTGACCACAACTTCTGTATGTAAACAGTATTTTTATCTTCATTTTAAGTATATGGATCAGTCTTTTTTTCGTTTTGGTGATGTAGCACTCATGGCAATCATCCCAAAAAAGATTCTGCATTGATGGCAAGGAGCTTTGGGAAAACTGTCAAAACAGTAGAAAAACTAGCAATACAACCTGCCCTAACACTACAAATGTGTCCAAATCTGGGAAACTGTTTTTAAGGGCATGACCAAAATTGTCAAAAAATTGCAACAAAATATTCCTCTTTTTTTTTGAGATCCAAATTTTGTCCCAGTTTGCCAGAAAGAAAAACCCTGATATGGATATAGTCATGACCATGTTTGCGTTCTTCAGGAAAAAATGGAGAATGGAAGTCTTCATAATTTCTGTTTTTCCAATCATGAGCAAGTGTTGTTGTCAAAGAGTTCATGTTACATCCTTTGATGATGCACTTGCCTTGTCAAATTCCTTAGTCAAGTTTTTCACAGCTTGTGCCAATTGGCATTAACAAGATGTTATCTTAAAGAAAGAAAGAAAGCACTGAAAGATGTGTGAAAGCGCACCAAACTCTGTCATGATTTTGTCTTTATAATAGTCCAATGAGGCAAGGTTCATAAGGCTTGCTGTATCTTGTCATGATGAGACTGTCAATGTGAATCTATCTGAATGCTTTTCATTGATTTAATTAAATCTAAGTGGTAGTTGGTGTGGCTGTGGATTTGTGTGATTGCAGCTTGAACAAAAAATTCTTGCAGCTGGTGGCAGTCTTCCTTATCCTGAGGAGGAGGAGTATTAGACACAATTTCTGTTAAGACTTAGGCCAGTGAAGTTGCAAAGTGTATAGCTAAAGTTGCAAGCAGAATTAGCAGGAACAATAGCATAGTGCTGCAAACAGTGACATGAATAGCAGATACATGGTCATGACATATTGACTGTCAAAAGCTTGAGGAGTAGTACCATGTCCATCTGTTTCCCTTGATTTGTGAGTTGGTTTCACCACCTTCAGGGCAGGAAAAGTGATGTTGGAAGACTGTCGACTAAGCCAGACTTTGGGGACAAACTTTACCAGAGCAGTTTTGAAGGATAGTGAAAATCAGTGTGTTTCAATAGATGACAGTGAGGAGAGATGGTGTATGCAAGTAATTATGCAAGGTGCAATGCTATATGTTCCAAAGGCTCCAAAGGACCATGCATGGTTATGAGTACCTAACTCTGCCAATAAATATCACAAAAGTGTAATTCAGGACAAGGACTTCCAGTGGATCTCAAAGAATCATTGCTTATCACTTGATAGAATGTTTGATTCTTGAAATCTTATAGACCTTTTATATGTATCAATGGATTTCAATCCATTATTGGGAGAGAAGAGGAGGAATTTCTTAATGCTTGTGCAGGGGTGGTAGAGCAGGAGGTGACGACAGAAGAAAGCAATGAAAACTTGTAGATTGAGGAAGTGGAAGGAGAAGAAGATGAAGAAGCCATAGCAGCAGCAGCTCTTTCCTTCTCTTCCACACCCAAAATTGTTTTGCTTTTCTCAACCTTCAATCTTTTGCACTAAAACCCATTTCAGATGTAAGTCAGTATCTAAAAGTTGCTGAAGAGGTAGGTAGTAATTTTGACTATGTTTGATAATTGCCACCTTTCATATCCAGGCCTTTAGGTTATGGCACAGTCAGTTTACACTCCTTCCTTTTGAAGTTCCCAAAGCTTCTTCAAATAGGTAGTATCTTGCATCTTCAAAGGATTTTGCAGATGATCTTGAGAGCACTGCAGAAGGAATAGGAGTGGGTTGCAGGAAAGGCTGAGGAGAAGTGATAGGCCTCTTTCTTTGTTTTGGAGCAACAGTGGCAAGCTTCACCAGACAGATTTTTATTTAGTTGGTGACAGTTTTGTGCAGGACAAAACCGTCCAGTTCCTTTGTTTTCACAAAGGTAGGTAGGTAGATATTTTGGGAGAAAAAGAGGTGGTGTGGTCTCAATGGATTTCTCTAGTAGTCAAACACAACGGGGACCATTTTCTAGAACCTTGCGTGTTACTTTGGTTCTTCAAGAGCTCTATCGTTGCATGGCCTTGCAATGTCGCAATTGTTGCTACCAATGAGTGTGCATGGGTGACATAAGAAAACCTTAGCATGCATGGCAAGCGCCGTAGTTCATTGTATTAAACGTCAATGGGTATCACAACCAAATATCAATATTGTGATGACTTGTATGGACTGTCATGAGACATCTTTGGCGTTTCACCCGATGATTCCCACTGCATCTATTTTGCTTCATCCAGTCTCTTCAATTATGCCTAGTTTATCTTCAAATTTGACACCTTGTCTAATTTATTAGCCACGAGCTATTCCTCAATCAATTGTACCTACACCAAGTGCCCATCCATCCCATAAGCAATGTTTGCATGTTCCTTGTCTTGATTGTGGTCACTTAAATGTAGTAGGAGTAGGTTTAACATGTCATTAAACATCATGCAATGCATGAAATTAGGTGAATAACTAATTTCACACAATTTCCATTATCAAATCACAAGAGGATAAATTTATGATGATTCTTTATGTGTTAAAATTTAGTGTGTTTTGCACATCCCTTTAACTTGGTTGGTCATCAATCCATTTGACATATCATCTTGGCATGCATTTTTGTTCTTCCATTCTTGATGTTTGTCATTTTTGCCATGGGGTGGTGAGAAAGGCCACTAAGAGATTTGCACATGTTTGTGTCAATACATGGCATGCAACCAAAAAACATTACAAAAGGGGCATACAATTAAAACACATGCATTACTTTCCCAATTTTTTTCAAAAATGGCATTAGATCTTATTCCACCTCCATTAACATAATTGTGTCATGCACATGCACTATTCATGTAAAAGAGTATGTTCGAACAATGAATGCAATGACCCCCAACACTCTTGCAGCCCCATCAGCTGAGACAATTACAACCTTTCACCATCTTCATCCATTGGTTGAAGTTGATTTCCCCATTTTTTGGATGATTTTCATCTAAAAATGGATATTACCTTAGATAGAAAGGCATTTTTTTTGCTTTGACGCATTTTCCATGTCTTTAATCTAACAATCCTTTTGTGTATGGTGTATAAGCTTTTATGGGATTGTTTTGTCCTTAATGATTATGTTAATGGCTTTGATATACTTATAAAGATATGTGAATACATCACTCATGCTCATGTTCTTCCATTAGTATCATGCTTACTTCTTACATCGCAATTATTGGCTTTGGAGAAACAAGCTAAAGGCGTTTAACCCATCGCGATTAGAGAGGTGATTTATCGATTGATTGTTCGCACATTGGTTATTCAGTCCAAGGATACATTTGTAGAACATTTTAGTCTTCACCAGTTTGGGGTGGTAATGTTTAATAAATGTGAGACAATGGTTCATGGGGTTAAAGCTATGTAGCTATGTTGGATTTACATATGGAGTGAGTGGTATTACAGCTGGATGTTCGAAACGCGTTTAATTTAGTATTTTGAATAACCATTTTTCAAGAGTTATGATCTTTTATTGGCACCTTGTATTAGTTTTTCCCATTTGTTCGTTGGTTTTACACATGCCCATCTCCACTATATTTCTTGGAGGTTTCTAGGCACGAGGATCTCACTATCATTTCATCCAAATCTAGTACACAACAAGGGGATCCTTTGGGAGGAGTGTTGTTTGCATTAATTCATCTTTACGCTTTCCATCCTATTGCAACAACCCACCCTACTTGTGTTTTTTTTCATTGGCAAATGATACCCACATAGTTGGTTTTGCTTGAACATGATACTTAATTTTTTGTGATTACAAAAAGATTTTGCAACATTAGGATTTTCAGTGCAGTCAACAAAATGTGTAGCTTGGTTTCCACAAAGGTTAGATTAGTCTATATCATTTATTTTAAGTTTTCTTGCACTTGAGTCTAATCTTCATATTCTAGGTGTTCCAATGGGTTCTTTGCCATTTGTGGAATCCTTCGTATCAGAGGCATTCCACGAGGACCTTAACATGATCGTTAGCCTTCCTATGCTCATAGATCCTCCAGTAGCTTTTGTGATGTTTTTGCTTTAATATGTCCAACAACCAAACTATTTACAACGTATTGTATTCCCATCACCAAATATCTCACAACGTTATATTGAGTTTGATGCTTATACCATAATTATGTTGGAAAAACTATTAAGGTCAAGATCCTTTGGCACCACAGTGGGCCATTTGGCTCATTGTTAGGTCATTTTTATTTCTTCTCCAAGAGGGTTAGGCCTTCCCTTAATGGTTTGATGTGCTACCCCGACCTTTTTAAGATGTTGGGTTTTGATTGTTCCTATATTAGTTTATTGTTTTCAATAGGATAATCACCCTACTTTTCTTAATGTGATGGCACATGTAGAGGCTGGTATATCTTTTCCAGGTTGCACTATAAGATATTTTTGTGATGTTACCTAAAGTAATTCGATCACATGTCTTGCCTTTCGAGAGTTTAATAGTGCAATCCTATTCCCAAATGCAATTTTCTTTGATGGAACAACTACATGAACAAAAAATTTACTTTCCTTTTAGTAGATGTTCATTCGGATGTTATGCAAACACATTTTTGTTCATGTGTAGGTCTAGTAGTAAGGGTTTGGTTATTAGTTCATCTTAGCACCTTGTCATTTTCTTTTTCCTTTGTCCATGTTCTTACAACACTCCATATTCTTCTTAGTATACCACATCCTATAATTGCACATCTTTCACAATGTCAATGTGGTCATACCATCAATGATTTGGGTATCGATTTGCTACATTGCCCATGTGGGAATGAAAGCATTGTAGCCCATGATATGCTTTGAAATACCATTACAACTATTGCATTAAAGAGTGGAGCTCATGTACAAAAAGAGGTTTCTCACCTTTTCCCCACCACACATAGAGACAAGTGGATATTGTCATCACTAGAGACAATTTTTGAATTCTAATAGACATTGTCATTGCTAATCCGATTCATACATGTTTGGTGTAGTGTGTTTGGACAATGATAATGCATGCAACAACAATTGTTGTTCAAGACAAGCCACAATCCTACGTACAATGAATGTCAAAAGATGATTTCATTCCCCTTGCCATAAAGACCTACGGTTGTTTCCATCCTCATTTTGGTTCCTTTTACTTCTTGTGTACATGCTAGTATAGCTTGCCATCAATAAACCTCTTTAGTACCTTTGATGCTTATATTTTATTATAAGCAATGAATGTTGATAACTTTACAGTGTGTGTAAACCAGCGTGATTCTTCAGGAGGCTTCCACACTTATTCATAGTTCTTCATCTCTTTCACATACTAGTCAATGCATTTCCAAAACTAATTGATTTGTGGCAGAGGATGCCCTTTTAACATTACATCTTTCATTTCATTATTATTATTTTGATTTTTTTGGTTTTCTTTTCATGTGTTTGCATTTGTTTTTACATGTTTTATATTTTTTTGTGGATGGATTTCCATCCTTGTTTATATATATATACATGGTTTTTATTTTAAAAATTAAAGGACATAAATGTTAATGGCTTGTCCAACAACATCATTTTTATATAACCCCTATTTTTTGAAATTTTAGTTATCATTATGCTATGTATGAATTTGAAAACATGAAAAATATATTTTTATCAAATGTGAACAAATCCCATAAAATTCAACTTTCTATTTTACAGACTATTAAAAAAAGGTCAAACTTTCAATAAGCTAATCATTGATTACAAACTAGCACTTACAATGTCCAATATATACCATAGTACTTAGGCAACTTCAACACAAATGTTGTACAACAATGACAACATAGACTTTGGGCAACTTCACTACATGTACAACAAAGCAACATAGACTTTGATTGGTTTAATTAAAGGTATAGTAGGACACTTTTGAAAACATTAGTGATTTTATTGTATCTATTTTTTATATGTTGAAATCTTCAAAATAAAAAATTCAAGTGTCGAATTAAAATATTCAAACTATATTAATTATTCAACACAATAGTCTTAAAGCCACCAAGGTAGTATGGTATGTCATTATTTTTCATTTACAATCAATTTAAAAGGCTCATAATCCTACAAAACATCCAAATTGAAGATATTCAAAATATTGGTTTCTGAAAAGGTGCAATGAAATACATGCTAGCACAAATTGATCATGAAAGTAAAATAAGAGAAAATTTTCATAATTCCAAAATCAAATGGAATAATATTATCTTCAAAATACATCTTCCAAATATAGAAAATACGATTCCCGTATTGTATGGAAAAAAAATGCTATTGAATATTCAATGTTTGTACAAACAAATAATGGACATTAATATTGGCATGAAGATTTTTTATTATTTTAAAATGATGAGAAAAGATTTTATGAACAACACAATGTGGTTAGGGTCACAAGACATGAATGTTGCAATGAAAATATTACATGAAATGAAACTACAACATCAAGGATATGAATCCCATCAATATTTAATATTTTACGAAAAAAAATTACTTTGAAAAAAAATGTTTTCAATATTTGTACATTTGAAGGAAGGTTATTTGTTTGTTTTGTTGTGTTTCTATCGATGAGATCCATTGAATCGGGGATGATTCAGATCACATTTTTGGTTTCTTTGGAAAACTCTAGAGGAGGAGGGGTGCATCGGCTTGGTTTCATGGCGTTTGGACTTGCGATGCAAAAGTCTTGAATATTGAATTATTTTTTCATTGAAATTTTAATTTAAAAATTTAAAAAATCAGTTGAAAACATGGTAACACTTGGGCCAATGGCATATGCCATGCTAGATTTTTCAGATCACATTCTTGGTGTCTTTGGAAAACTCTTGACAAGGAGGGGTGCATGGCCTTGGTTCCATGGCATTTGGACTTGCCATGCAAAAGTTCTTGAATGTTGAATGATTTATTTGCTAAAAATTAAATTAAATTGTAGCTGAATTTTTTTGAAGAATTGGAATGTGCCTTTGGTGTTGTTGGAAAGATCTTGATGAGCAAGATTTAATGGAATTTATTTGGTAAGATTTGGATTAAAAATGTGGGAGATTTATTTTAAAGCAATTTATGATGTTGAAAATTCAAATAAACTCTAAAAAACCAGGTTTTGGAAGGAAAATTCAATTGAAGACATGGTAACACTTGGGCCAATGGCACATGCCACACTAGTGACCATGAACCATTGGATTTTACCATTATTAAACCCTACAAATATTAACATGCCACATGTTTTGTATGATAAAAAATTCTTCGTGATAAAAGTATTTTGCAAAAATGCAAATGAAACTAAATTAATTATTGACACTATCATTTGAACTACATATATACTAAATCGATCATCAACAATCTATTTGTTATTGTTTATGTTGTCGACATTGCATTGAACATAAATATTAAGAAATCAATGTATGTAGACTTTGAAATGAAACAACATTTGAAATTTTTTTTCAATGCCAAATATATATATATTTTCCCAAAAGTACTCTAAAGATAAATGGAACATTATATTTAAAAGTTTGGTGAGCCATGGTGTCTAGGTATGTTGAATGTCAAAAGGTTTGTTGAATTTCTTGTCAATATTGTATTATAATATATATTAATCATTTTGTGATACACAATGTTTGATTCGTGTTATTTTGTTGGATGTCAATTTGAAGAGGTTTAGGATAAACAAGTCCCCACTGAACATCACCCAATGACCAAACATCCTTCTTGTGCAAATTAATGTTAGTGAATGGTTGTAGTCCTTTGTGCAAGCGTTTGAATGCAATCCTATGATGGAACACATGGTCTTGAAAAAATATGTTTAGTCTTTTCATTTAATCCGAACAAAATCTTGTTTTTTATGTGTGATTATGGGCATGAGAAAAGAAAAAGAAAAAAAAAAAGCACAATGTCATATGTAGTCATGTTTGGTTATGGTAAAGGATGAGCCCATTATAATGCGCATACTTGGGTGGGTTTAATTATTTTCTAGAAAACCAACATAAAAAAAAATGCAAATAAAATATTGATTGTTTGGTTATGGGGGTTTATTCACATTAAAAGGCAAGAAATCACTCATTAATGAACCCTAAACCTAACAAGGATACGAAGATCAGCAAAGGACTTTTTTTTTTAATCCTTCAAAGCACCACATTTATTAACCCCAAATGAGAGTCCCCAAAGATTCCTACTATGCATAAAAAATGAACATTCCCTCCCCCCCCAAAAAGGCACAAATCAAAGTTTAAATTGTAGCAAAGCTTACATCAAATGAATACATTATTTTCTACTTTCAATTTGAGCTCCAATTATGTCCTCTCTATGGGTTAGGGTAGAAGAACAATTCCAACTCTACTTAAATTCCTAGGTCCTAATGTTGTAAGGTTGAGGAATTTTGATATGTTAATGGTATTATAACATATAAACAACAATAGTCCAAGTATGAGAATTTACTTGTAGAAAACATGTATGAAATAGAAAGTAGAGCAAGAATAAAAGCAAAAACTAAGTTCAATAGTTCATTTGCAAAAGGAGAAAGTAGAGCATGTAAAAGAAGGATCAACATCAAACATACAAGTTGAAATTGTAGACCAAATTTACAATCAATGGGTCCAGAAATGTATGGATTATTGTTGGATTCAAAAATTCATAGTTCAAAATACTATATCAAGTAGCTTCAAAATAGTTAGAAATTAGCTCAGTCATATTAATCACTCCTACACATTTCTCCCCATTGCATGCACAATAATATAAAATGTTGATTTAAATTGGGATGATTTTGCAATATTTTATAAATATCATATTTTATTATAAAAATTTATGAACAAGCTATAGCAAAATTTCTATATTTATTACACTTTCTGGATTCTTGGGTTGTTTATAAAGAAAAAAAAAAAAACCTTTGGTGGGGTTAAAACACATTCCACCAAGGTGCTAAAGGTTAAAACCAAGAAAAGATAAACATTTGTGAATTTGATAGTCCTTCATAGAAAATGAAATAGCGTGTTGGATTTGCAAGTAGTAGACCTTATAGCTAACAAGGAAAATCTTCCTTTTCCCCTTGACCCACAAAGCAAAAGATCAACACCACAATTGAATCAAGTGCTTTAAAAAACTAGAAGAAGCATGTGGACAAATGAAATGTTAAAAGCAACCATGGATGATGTTGAAAGAGGGACACATTCCCTAAGGAATGCCAACAAGTTATGGCATCCCAATGAACTCCCTTACAAATCACTAAATGGAAAAACCAAATTTGAGAAGGTGGGGCTAGGAGGTGTGCTTATAAAAGAAGAAAATGTTGTAGTGATCAAATGAATTTCAGACATGCAAGAATGTGGATTGTCCATAAGCCTACAACAATTGAAAATGATGGTTATATAAATAACACAAACAAGGGATACACCATTCCAAGATGGAATACCAAGCAATAGCTCGTGGTATTGGTTCAAGTGGAAACACCTAGAAATGAACATTTGACAAGTAGGATTAAAAGTCCACATAACACAAAGACTAACACCTACTTATTGCGATTCATTTCATACTAACCTGCAATCATTGTACAACCAACACAATCATGTATGGAATTCAAACGAAATAAGGATTTAGGTTGTTGAACAATTAGGATCAAAGGTTTTAGTTAGGAGAGGATCAAATATAGTTAATAACACCATCCCCAAATCTCGGTAATGGTTAACTATAAACTATAAATAAGCAAGAAGGTGTCAAGCAGCAAGGTTGTTACCTTTTGATGAATAAATAAAAATGATACACATGGTCACCATTGAGATCACCATTGAAGGAAAACATGATCCAAGATCATCAATGTTAAAACCAAAGTAGAAAAACTTCAAGAACACCTAAAAGACTAGAATACTATAATACGTTTCAACAATATTGAAATTTTGAGTGATTCAAAAACATGTTTAGAATAGTAGTGCAAGTTATAACAACAATGGAGTTTCAAGGTGAAAGTTTCAAGAACATGTCCATAAAACCATAATAAGTTTTAGCAACATTGAAATTTTCAACTCAAAATTCAAAAACATGTCTAAAAAACTAATGCAAACTATAGCAATGATGGAGCTTTGAACTAAAAGTTTCAAAAACATGAAATACAACCACAATCTATAGCAACATTTAGGTGAGCTCAAGAGCATCTTCTTCTTAGCGATGTGTTGTTCTTAGTGATGTGCCTTTTTTTCCTAATGTTGTCAATTGGCATGTGATGTGTTTTTAACTATAAAGTTCCAAGAAAACCGGCACCCATTGCTTTTCATCTTCTTGGTGATAAATGTCCAAGAAAACTAGTGCTTGTTGGCAATGAACTTTTTAAAAAACCAATACATTCCTTCTTGGTGAATGAATGTGGTAGAAAGCTCCTACTTCCTAATGACCATTATGCAAAAAAATCAACACCCAATGTGTTGTTGCATTTCTTGGTGATGAGTGTCCAAAAAACCACCATGCCCACAAATTTGTGGAGGGTTTGGTGAATGGGAGCTTCTAATCCCATAACCATCAATTTGTAGTCCTAGGTTTTATGAAGATCTTCGCTAAATATTCAAAACTGAATGGTTATTTTGTAAATGTTTGTTGTTGAAACTTTCATTTATTCTAATGACGAAGATAAAAGATGTCCATCAATGTGGATATCCTTGTTTGGTTATAGGTGAATAAGTAAACTTTCTTGAGCTTTGATGTCTTTGAAGCTTTTTTTTTTCGGTTATGTTTTACCACTAGATCTTTAGAGGGGCATAACTTCCTCAATTTTGACTCGATTTAAGCAATTTAAAAGGCACTGGGTGCGCCTTCTACTTGTCTACTCTTTATCATTAGTCACTAGAAACAAAAGAGGCACCTAGTAAGATTCAAAGTTGATTGACACACTAAGTGTTCAATCACCAACTTGTTTACTTTAATTATATTTGATTTGCTACCGCAAGTACTACTATCAATTGTAGGATCAACAAATTCAATTGTATAAAACTATTTTAAGTCTTTTATATCCAAATAGGTGTGTTTTATTCAATTTTGTGGAAAAAAATCCTTTGACATTATGACTCTAAAACAATTGTGGCATATTTTGTCACTTTTCTCTAGACATATCAACAAGTTATCAAGGTCATATTATTTAAAATTTTGGTCAACATGTACTTTACCAATTTTTTTACATTTAAGAAAATTGTTCATTCCAAAGCTAATATCTTCTACACAAAATGTGACAACATGTTCTTTCAACATGTTGCAAGAATTACAACATGGTCATTTCAACAAAATTATGGTGAAATGATCTTCACTTTTGCAAATTATCTTCACCAAATTCACAACTTGAAGGTGAGAAAACCATCTATGCCATTAAATATCAATCTTCAATTTTCATTAGGATATGAAAAGCTTGTAAGCAATTAAGTTTTTTACAGTTTGTAGTTTCTTTCAAGGTTTTTATGATTTTGGTGTGCAGTCAAAATCATCATTACATGTTGTTTGCTAAATCTTTAGCTTGCATAATCTTTTGAGTATGATGTTGCTTTTATGTGGTGTTATAGAGTGGAGGTTGCAAGGTTGAAGGAGATTGATGGTGGGCAACAACATTTTATTTTGGAACTAAGATTTGTGCAATAATGGTTTAGGGTTGAATGCGTGACATTTGGGGAGCCATGAAACTCAACATAAAATTCACTCATTTTACATTCATCCGACCAACATAGAAAAAAAGAGTTTGAATCCCAAGAAAATTTCAAAATGACCAACAAAAATCTTTAATAACCTTTTCCCTTTGCAACAACTCCTTTGATTGTTCACCGAGGGAACTATCTGAGTTTTCTTCAAATAAAAAATACCCATCGTAAAGAATATAGATTATAACATAGTGTACATATAAAAATATAAAAATAGACTATCCTAACTCATATAAATATTTTGAACTTTCATAAAATGTGCATAAATGGTTGTGTAAAGCAATGCATAGCCCTGCTTTTTTTTTTTTTAATGAATCTTCAAAATAAATAAATTATTAAAATTTTACTAGACACATCTTCAACAACAACAATTTTTTTGATTTAAAAAATCTTGGCTAGCATCCCAAGAAGAGTTTAACATTAAATGACAACAAGGTTCTGGAACCTATCTAAACGGTTTAAAAAACAGTTATAAAAACAGTGCCAAAATAAAACAAAGTCCAAATGTGACAA
>Ga0116230_10003328_pt1 | contig 15697 bp, 15 predicted proteins | sample S1TSphfallax_3_FD_88678 | JGI IMG/M metagenome (GOLD analysis project Ga0116230, IMG submission 88678) | Host-associated microbial communities from peat moss isolated from Minnesota, USA - S1T2_Fd - Sphagnum fallax MG | ecosystem: Host-associated > Plants > Peat moss > Unclassified | place... | reverse complement strand
TAGCTGCCGTCCGAAGGGATGTTTAGCTCGCCCTTCCAGGTAGCTACTGTGTTGGGCGGCAGTGCTTTGGCGTGAGTGAAGTCCAGGGTCGCGTCGGTTACGGATTGGCCTGAGGCGTCGGTGCGCAGAAGGCCGGGCTTGCCATCGTGGGTGAACATCGCCGCGCTGATGGTTGTGCCGGTCATATCGTCCGCGACGGCAAACGCGATCTTCGCGCCGGGCGCGAACTTCTTCATCGCGGCAAACGGACCGACCTGGCGCTCCGGAATGCCGGGCGAGCGCTCGCCGAAGGTGCCGATTGCCGCGACTTGTCCTGCCGTCGGGCCGATCAGGGCGATGGTCTCGCTTTGTTTAAGCGGCAGGATATGCTCTTCGTTCTTGAGCAGGACGGCGGCATCCTCGGCGGTCTTCTCGATGATCGCGCCATTGCCGTCAAGGTCTTGCGGCGTGACATTGTGCTTCTGCTTGCCGTCGAGGTAGCCGAAGCGGTCGATCTGGTAGAGGACCCGGCGGGCGGCGGCGGTGACGGTCGCCTCGGTAATCGAGCCTTCTTTGAGTGCGTCGCGCATGGTCACCGGGTCAGAGTCCATGGGGAAGGAATTGAAGTCCATGCCTGCACCCTTGATCTCTTCCGGGATGGTCCCGCCGAGCATTCCGGCGAGCGCGGCCTCATTCGGCTTGGTGGGCGCGGCGGAGCTTGCTTCCTTGGTGCGGAAGTAGGTGTGCATCATGCCGGCGAAGGGGCTGTCGCTCGGGACTTCGCCGGGCATCTCCATGGTCAGGCCATTGTTGATGAAGTGGACATTGTGGACGCCTCCCCAGTCGGAGGTCACGAAGCCCTGGAAGCCCATCTGGTCGCGCAGAATGGTCTTAAGCGTGTCTGGGTTGCCGCAGGCGAAGCTGCCGTTGATCTTGTTGTACGAACACATGATGGAAGCGACACCCGCCTTGATGGCGGCGTCGAAGGGTGCCGCGTAGATCTCATGCAGCGCCTGGTCGCCGACAGAGACGTTGAACGAGTCGGAGTCATAGGCGATGTAGTGCTTCGCCTGCGACATGACGCCCTGTGCCTGCTCGCCGCGAATCTCTGCCGCGCCCATCGCGCCGTTGAGCAGAGGATCTTCCCCGAGCGTGTTGTAGCTGCGGGCGAAGGTGATGTCGCGGTCGATGTTGATGAAGGGCTGAAGGACGACATCGATGCCGAGCGAGCGGGCCTCGCGGCCGATCGCGACGCCATTCTGCTCGGCGTCCCTGACGCTCCAGGTAGCCGCGACGCCCATGGTCGCCGTCTGCGCCTGGCCGGGGATGCGGGTGAGTACGCCAGGAGGTCCGTCCGCGAAGCGCAGCGAGGGAACGCCGAGCCGAGGGACGCCGGGGAGATAGCCTGCCTGGCCCTGGTTGGTGGCATCGGGCTCGACGTCGCCGCGGATCAGATTCATCTTCTCTTCAAGCGTCATCTGGCCGAGAAGGCGGTCGACGCGGGCATCGTCTGCCTTCTCAGAAGGTACCACCTGGGCGTGCATGGAGAGTGAGCAGGAGGAGAAGAGCAGAAGAGCGGAAAAAATGTGCCGCAGTGGCATGGAAGACTCCAGTGTTGGCTGTTCGTCGAGACGAGGGGATTAACTTCAGCGTGCAAACGCGAATCGATTCGATCCAGAAGTATATCCCTCCAGAGGGTGAACTGGAGTTTACAGGTCGCTGTGGTGGGTAGATCTTTATGCGGTGCCGGTTTGGTGCCACATCACGATCCAACGCGTCCCGCAATGGGAACGATCCGGAGCCCTCGGCACCTGATCGGCCGGCAAAAGTGCTGCGTGGGGAAGTTGCGACGCGGACGCGTGATCTGCTGGCGTCCGATCTGCCAGGACGGGATGTGGTGATTACGCAGGGTGCTATCTCTCCGGACCACATCCACATGCTGGTGAGCGTGCCTCCGCAATTGGCGCTTGCGAAGCTGGTGCAGTACCTCAAGGGCCGGTCGAGCCGCATGCTTCAGGACGAGTTTCCTCAGTTGAAGAAGCGTTATTGGGGACAACACCTTTTGGCCTTCAGGCGGCTTCAGCCGCAAACCGGCGACTTTCAGTCGCAACCCAACCTACCGGCTTTCAGCCGGTAGTCGTTTAGACTTGAAAGAGCGGGTTTCAAATAGATTCATGTCACTCAGTGAATTCGGCGATAGCTGGTCAATTTGCAATATCAGGCCAACGCACGTTTTGAGACCCTGAACCCGCTCGCTGAGCGCGTTGGCGATTTGGCGTCAACTAGCCTTTGTGAGCAACGGCCTAACGAGTGGATCGCCAATTGAATCGACGGCATGAGGTCGCCGGCATGAGACTATCCAGTTATCGCTCTGCAATTGAGTTCACTAATTTTGTTATAGCGTTAGCTATCGCGGCCGGTTGATCTACTGGAATCAAGTGGCCGCAGTCGGGGACTATCTCGAGCTTTGCACCCTCGATCAAGGGCAACACTTCCCGCCGTTGCAGTTCCTCAGGATCCTGTCGATCCTGGTCCCCCACAAGAAGCAAAGTCGGCACTACAATCTTCTTCACTTGGCTGGAAATATCTTCATACGCCGCGCTTGTCGGCCACGCCAGCTTAGCGCCCTGCGATCCCCCAAGGCTGTCCTGCAGGAGCTGTTCGACCGTTGCGGCGTCTGGTCGGCGCACTGTGAGGAAGTCGATCGCTGCTAGGGCGGTCGCGCGATTGTCGTATGCGTGCAACTGAGCTTGCATAGCCTCTTTCGGGATATGTTGCGGGAGAGGAGATGCAGGAGCCACAAGGATCAAGGCCTCAAGCCCCGGCGGACGCTGAGAGGCTAAGAGTTGTGCAACCTTGCCTCCCATCGAGTGACCTACGAGAACAAATCGCTTCAACCCCAGTGTGCGAATCAGCATGGATGCATCATGCGCTAAGTCGTGCAGGCTATATGCATCTGTTGGGGCATCGGACGACCCCCAACCACGCTGGTCATAAGCGATGCATCGGAAGCTGGGCTCCAGTGCACGCGTGACGGCCGTCCAAGTCCTTGCTGAACCGCCCCAATAATGAAGAAAGACTAGCGTCGGGTCTCCGTTACCGGTATCCACTACGTTGAGATCGAGATTATCGATGGAAACTTTCATTATCCGGTCTTCCTTCCTATTGATTCTTGAGGGTTCCCTGAATTGGTGCAACGAGCCTCTCCGCATGCCGACGCACCTCTATGGCATCGAGTGGTCCGCCATGTCCGAGATGAAAACGCTTAGCACCGCCTTCAACAAGTCGCAGGAGCTCTCTGGCTGTGGCCTGGGTATCTTCCTCGAACGGCGGTTGGATCGCGTGGTTGATTCGCACGACGCCGCCGATGAGGATGCCCGAGGCTACAAGATCTCCCACCATTGCCTCATCGTTTGCGAGCTTTACGGAAAGGGATCCCGCTGTATGCCCGGGCGTATGCCTGACAACGCCCGCGACGCCAAACTTGGAAATATCGAAAGTGTCGCCACCGGAGAGCAAAATGTCGGGTTCAAAAGCCTTGTAGCTCTGATGGGGTAGAGGCGTTCTAAGGAAATACCGTCCTACCTTCCCTGTGGGGCAAAAGTTCATTGGTTTCTCTCGTTTGTAATACGGCAGATCGGCTTCATGAGCAATGATCGGAGCTCGCGTTTTCTCCCGGAGTTCTGATGCACCGCCCGCGTGGTCAACGTGGGCGTGTGTGATGACAATGGCTTTGACATCCTCAAAGGTCAAGCCGAGCCTCTGAAGCACCTTTTCCACTCTTACGGCGGAGCCAGGTAGCCCAGCGTCGACTAGAACGCATCCGCTGTTACCTCTAATCAGATGCGCATTGACGATCTTGAGAGGCAGGATGGGTATACGGACAATTCTCAAGACGCTTGACTCCATAGAAGAGCAGATCCCTTCAGATTGGCTATACATCTGACGGTGTTGAAGGTAGCAAAGGAGCTTGGAAGTCTAGGTCCGGCAGGACAACGACGCTTCTCGATAGCTGGCCGCTAATAGCTCGTCAATCGAAGAAAGCAGGAGGGGTACTCGCAGTGGCTTGGATGCCAGCCTTGCGTTGAGGCCAAGCCTCGCAACTCGCTCGGTCACCTCGAGCTCGGCGGTGATAGTGTGCAACAGCAGAATCTCGCAGGCAGGGCAAACTGCTTGTACCTTCGCCGCCAGCCTCACGCCGTCCATGGTCGGCAGATTGACGTCGGCGAGCAGAAGATCTGCCGTTCCACTTTGGAAGTATTCCAACGCCCGCAGTGGTTCGGTGAACCAAACGGCAGTCTTTCGCCTGCGCCGTAAGATCTCGCTTAAGGTGACCGCCACAACCGGCTCCTCATCGACAACCACGATGAGCGGTGCTCCCTGTTGGCTTCGAAGTGCCCTGGCCTCAGCCTGAATCCGCTGGTTCTCAGCGTGTTTCGCCGCGTGCCATTGAGCGAACGCAGCAGCGTGCTCTGGTTCGGCGTGCAAAAGCCTCGCATCCTGTCCACCAAAGGAGACTGCTCCCATAAAACCACCTCCGCGAGAAGATCGGCGGCGGGAACGCGAACGATCCCGCCGCCGCGAGCTTGTTACTTCGTTGACGTGCCCGCATCGTTCTTACCGGAAGCCGCTGTGTCAATGAACGCGGCAACCTCCTTCGGCTTGGAGAGCATTGGCACGTGGCTCGTGGGCAGCGTTAGCGTCCGCGAGTTCATTCGTTTGGCGCTGTCGCGTTCCTGGTCCGGAGAGATCATGCGATCGTTGGCCGCGATGACGAACCAGGAAGGCCTGGTATGCCAGGCCGCGTTCGTCATGGCCGCACCCAGAACCGACACTTGCGTTGGCGTCTCCGTCGCAGTCAGCAGGTCCTTCTCGGCAGGAGTCAGGTCGGCGCAAAAGTCCTCCTGAATGCCCTTGGGACTTAGCACGACGAACCCGTCCCCTAATGGCCGAAGTTCGGTGACTCCGGGCGTTGGACCGTACGGCTTACCCAGGCTGCCTGCGGACTCTCCAGTATCGGGAGCGAACGCGGCAACGTACACCAGGCCAACCACCTTCGGGTTGTTACCAGCTTCCGTGATGACCGCGCCACCATAGGAATGTCCTACGAGCAGCACGGGACCATCCTGCGCATCAAGAATCCGCTTGGTAGCTGCGACATCATCGGCGAACGAGGTCAGCGGGATCTGCACCGCAGTCACGTGATAGCCCTTGTGCTCCAGAATCGGAATGACCTTGGTCCAGCTCGAGCCATCAGCCCATGCACCGTGCACAAGCACGATGTTATGCGCTGGGGTCACTGGCATCTGAGAATAAGCGGAATAGGGCAACGCGCCCAGGACGAAGGCGGTTCGGATCAGCGTCCACGACAAGATTTTCATCGAAGTTCTCCTTAAGCGCACGCATAATGGTTAGGATTCCCAGTCGGCGCGAACTCGGTTGAAAGACGGAGGATGGGTCGATCAGCTCGTTCAGCCGACCGCGTTACGGAACCGGAAGAGTCGGTCTCGGTGGAGTGGCTGTAGCGAATCTAAAAGGCGTGAGTCCTTGCGGAAAGTTCCTAAAGAAGCGTTTTCGCCTAGCCCTTGAGGGCCTGCAAAAACAGGACGCGTCGTTAGAGATCGATATAGCCCCGACGCAACGCCATCATCGCTGCCCCGGTCCGATCGTCCGCACCCAGCTTGGAGAGGATGCTCTTGATATGGTTCTTCACCGTGTGCTCGGCGATGTTCAGATCATTTCCGATGATCTTGTTCGATTGCCCCTTCGCGACGCCCCGGAGCACCTCAATCTCACGCGCCGTCAGCGCATCGTCACCAGCATGTAAAGCAAGCTGCTGAGCAATCGCGGGGGGAATGCGCCGGTGGCCAGCATGCACGCTGCGAATGGTCTCGACCAGTTCTGTTCGAAGCAGGTTCTTGAGCAGATAGCCCACAGCTCCAGCCTTGAACGCACGCAAAACCTGAACATCCCCGGCGGTTGAAGAAAGAACAATGATCTTCGCCTTGGGAAACTCAGATCGTATCGCGTTGATCGCATCGATGCCGTTGATCTTTGGCATTCTAATGTCCATCAAAGTCACATCGGGACGCTGCGCCCGGAACATATTGAGGGCCTCGTCTCCGTCGGTCGCCTCGGCCACGACGTGCATGTCTGGCTGTGCATTGATCTCACCCGAGATGCCCGCCATCATGAGCGGGTGGTCGTCGACCGTTAACACTTTGATGGACCGCATTTCTGTCATGGCCGGCTCTCACCGTTCGCAAGGGATCGGGGGAACAGGACGCACTGCCCCGATTGCCGTCATCTTACTCGGTTCCCGCACGCACTGCCTGACTCCAAAGGGCTAGGTGAAGCTGCTGGCCCACGCCGCTGGTTGCAGCCACTGGCATCGCGTAGGCCAAAAGGGCCACCTTTCTTTGACTGGAATGGGTCTTTCGATACACGTTGTCCCGGCCTACTTTCAGAAGCGGCAATGGCTTTCAGTTTTGGAGCGGGAGGCCGGTGCACGCGCAGGGAGACGATCGGAGGAATCTATGAGCAAAGCAAATATCGTGTTGGTGCATGGCGCCTGGGCTGATGGGTCGTGCTGGAGCAAGGTCATTCTTAACCTTGAAAAGAAGGGCCATACCGTCACCGCGGCGCAAATCCCGCTGACCTCGCTCGAGGACGACATCGAGGTGACTCGCCGTCTTCTCGATCGGCAATCGGGGCCAACCGTCCTCGTCGGCCACTCGTACGGTGGTGCGGTCATTACAGGCGCCGGCGGCGCATCGCCAAACGTGAAGGCCCTCGTATACATCACCGCATTCGGTCTGGACGAAGGCGAGAGCCTCGAATCCGTAGCGAAGCAAGGTCCGCCTCCCGCAGGCGCGGCGGCCGTGCAGCCGGATGCGAACGGTTTCCTGTGGATCGATCGGACGAAGTTTCATGATGTGTTCGCTGGGGGCGCGACCTCGGATGAAGCCGCCGTCATGGCTGCCGTCCAGAAACCTCTGAGCGTTGCCGCCTTCGCTAGCAAGGAGGGTGCAGCCTCCTGGAAGACCATACCCTCGTGGTATCTGGTCTGCACCGATGATCAGATGATTCCGCCGCCCGCCCAGGAGTTCTTCGCGAAGCGCATGAATGCGACTGTTGACTCTGTGAAGTCGAGCCACACTCCCTTCGTGACGCACCCCGACAACGTTGCAGCGATCATCGCGTCCGCGGCGGAATCCCTCAGTTAGCAAGTCATCATTGCGGGTGTGGCTTTCCTGTTTGATCGCAGCAGTCGAAGTCGCACCCGCAGCATGGAAGGATCGCAAATGCCAAATGAAAACACGTTGCTCGACCTGCAGCGCCTTGATGCCACCGCGCAGAATGAATCGAGTGAGGCAGTTACGGAAATCTCCGCCGGGCTAAACGCTCTTCTGGCTGATGTATTCGCGCTGTTCATCAAGACCAAGAACTTCCATTGGCACATGAGTGGACCCAACTTCCGCAGCTTCCATCTCATGCTCGACGAACATGCGGATCAGCTTTTCAGTATCACCGATGAAGCCGCGGAAAGGGTTAGCAAGATCGGCGGAACAACCATCCGCTCCGTTGGTCAGATCGCAAGACTAAAGAGCGTTCTCGACAACGACGCCGATTTCGTCGCACCGGCCGCCATGCTGAGCGAGCTCTACAACGACGAACAGGCACTCGCGTCCAGAATGCTCTCCTTGCACGAACTCTGTGGAAGCGTCAGTGATGTCGCCACAGCAAGCCTTCTTGAGAATTGGATCGACCAGTCTCAGCGGCGTTCCTGGTTTCTGCTTGAATCTACCCGCCCTTAGTTCCTGCGCGAGGACATCCCGAATGATGAAGATTTTGAAAACGTGTCTCCCGGCCTTGCCGATTTTGCTTGCGGTCGGGACCGTATTACCCGCAACGCCGTTGTTCGGTCAGAACATCGCGGTAGACACAGCCTCAGCACGAGCCGTCCTCCAGGCGCTTCGTAATCCTGACCTGACCTACAACCAGGCGATGGCCGTCGCGAAACTTGAGGGCAACCAAGCAATGATCCACGAGATGCGAGACCTCGGCGAAGCGGATACAGACGAGCAGTTTGTCCGCGCCCTGGTCGCCGCTGCCCATGGGCAGCCTGCAGCCTCGGCCGTTGAGCGCGCCTACAACTTCACTGGCGTCAAGAACGCTGCGCCGGCCATAGGCCTGCTGTTGAATAGCATCGAATCCGGCTTTGAAAAGGATGTACGCGACCGCATTCGACCCTTCAGCCCAAAGCCCGACACGATCTCTCTGCGAGGTTTCGTCGTGGCCGGCGGCGATGGTGGCGGATACGCGTTTGGCGGCGCAGATTTCTACCTCAATCTTCTGAATAGTGACGACCTCATCTACGCCAGGCAGACCATGATTCACGAAGCATTTCATGGTGTTCAAGGCGCCACTTTTCAGGAAGACACAGATCATTGGAGCAAACAGAACGCGCAACCCGCAGACCTTACTCTTACTAAGTTCTGCTCGAACAGCGCCGAACTCTTCAAAGACATCAAGGATGAAGGGACAGCCATGTTCGTAGGCTCGGATGAAGCTCTCAAGGACTCCAATGGCGTTACCGGCAAGCGTATCTATGCGGAATACCTGTACTACAACACCCATCTCTCCGACAGCACAGGCCTGCTCGAAGTCTCCGTCGCCAGTCTGCAGGCACCCAAACCAGTCCCCTTCAAAATGGTCTACAGCGTCGACTTCTGGGGGAAGGGCGTTGCCTACTACATTGGCAATGCGATGACCAGGGCCATCGAGGAAGAGGACGGTCCCGCAGCGGTGGCACAGTCGCTGCAGCAACCCGGTTACGAGTTCGTCCTGCGTTACACCAGGCTCAAGAGCTATGGAAAAGATAGAGCACATCCACACCTCGGAGAAAACACGGTAGCCGCAGCTCAAGCGCTTCATGACGGCTGCCGCGCAATATGACGAGAATGCTCCTCGGCGTCAGCTTGACCGGCCCTTTTTGCTGATCGGGCCGTCTTCGCATGCCTTGGAAGTCGGCAGGATGAGACGTCTACCGAACCGCTTCGAGTCGATCGAATAGGCGCCCGGCCCGAGGATGAACATGGTCAGTGACACCAGCATGATGAGTGCGAGGTGGACGGACTCGACACCCCCCGTTCCGGACCAGTACGTCGCCTCGATCGCAATGGAACCTGCACTCGCCAGAGGAGTCAAAGCTCCCATCAGCAGCAACACGCAGGTCACAACGAGAAAGATCGACTTCCACGAAGCGAACTTCCCAGCGGGCTCATTCGACAGGGCCGTAACGGACAGTAGACCCGAAATCGAGATCCGCAAAAGCAGCAACGCAGCGCCCGGCAATCCTGCTGGAAACATCGAAAATAATCGCTGCATTGGACAACAATAGAGGATACGAACCTATTCAGAGTGACGTTTTGGAACTAGATTGCTATAGCCCTTTGGAGCCCCTTTCCAACAGGGCCACGGCTCATCGAAACGCCGGCGGATCGATAGCACTCAGCGCAGATAACCCTCCGCTCAGTTCCGTCGATAGAGGAAGAACGGCAGCCACGACCTTGACCTGCCGACATAGGCATGTTTCCCTGCGATTGTCGCTTCCAACTCTGTCCCCACGCCGATGCGACTCCAGAGATGGAACGTAGCCTGGATCGCGTCTGCTCGCCTCCGCATATTTTCCAGTCCCAGACGTCGTCCGCCTGCACTTACTAGAAGGCCCTCTGGGTCGAACCCCTTACCGTCATCGCGGACACGTAGTCGCAGGAACTTCGATCCATAGCTCAGATCCACCTCGACGGCACTTGCCTTCGCATGCTGGAACGCGTTGCACAGTCCCTCGCGAGCGATCTTGCTCAACTCGGTCAGAACCATCGGATCAAGTGCGCGCGGCTGGCCGTCGATCTCAATCCTGTATGCAGTCGGGTGAGCTGCCGAGAGCTCGGCACAATATCCCGCCAACAGTTCTGCAAAGTCACGCGATGCAGCCGGTTGCGTTGGCTTGTCGAGGAAGGTCTCGCGTCCTTCTCTCATTACCCGATCAGAATCATTCAGCAACGTCTCGATCGTCTGTCTGGCCGGCGGCGGCAAAGGAAGTTGATTCGCAGCCGTATGCAGACGCAGGAAGATGCTCTGGACAGATTGAAAGAATGTGTCGTGCAAATCACGTGCGATAGTCTCCCTCTCGTCCAGGCGCTCCTGGTGGCGCAAACGCAGCATCGCTGTCACCTCCCTCATGCGAGCCAGATAGAAGATCCACAGCATTGCGAGTGCTACTACGACGCAAAGTGCAAAGAACCACCAGGTCTGCCAGAAGGAAGGCTCGACCACAAAGGGGATAGAAGTCTCTGGCCCATTCCAAAGCCCGATCGGGTTCGATGCAATCAGGCGAAAGACGTACTTGCCAGGGCTCAGGTTGGAGAACACAACCTGCTTCGTAGCAACGATGTCGCTCCAATCCTCGCCCGCGCCGTCGAGTTTGTAGCGATACCGGATCCGCGCCGGAACGGCAAGATTTGTCCCTGCAAAGGTGAAGCTGATGGTCTTGACTCCTGCAGGAACGTTGAACGGACCTTGGGGAGATATGTCATGCCCACCGACCGTTGCAAACTCAATCCGAGCGGCTCCAGGCATTGCATTCTTATAAGTAAGCACCGGATCAGCGAGACACAGACTCGACGTGAGCGAGAGCCAGACACGGCCACGGCGATCTGCCACGACGGTGCGATCGCGAGCGATGCCTTCGACCTCCGGCAGACCATCCTCCACTCCGTAAACCTGAACATCTGTTTCCGAGAGTGTGCCATTGAGCAGCCGCTCCTCGTCCACGCGAAGAACATGATCCGACGTTGTGAACCAGAGCATTCCCGTCGCATCTTCTGCAACCCCGAAGATCTGCTCTCGCAGAGCGTCCGGCAGATGTGGTGGCAAGGCGACTCTTCCGGAAGAGAGATAGGCCAACCCTTGAGCGGTGGCGATCCAAAGGACATGTCGCGTGTCCTCGAAAATGGTTCGAATCGTGTTGGAGGGCAAGCCGTCCCGGCTTGTATAGCTCGTCCACTTATCCTTTGAGAGCGCGGCCAGCCCACCCGCGGTAGCAAACCACGTAGTCCCATCGGCCCGTTCAACAACCGATGTAACAGAATCTGATACAAGTCCATCCGCAGTGGAATAGTTCCTGAACTTCCCGTCTTGCAGCTTACTGACACCACCACTTACAGTAGCCGCCCAAATGGTGCCGTCGCGATCCCGAAGCACAGAGTACACGCTGTTCTGCGCAAGCCCATCGGCTGTTGAGTACGTCCGAGCATGAAACTCGTTGCCCCTTTCAGACAGCACAGTGAGCCCGCGACGCTGCCGCCCCACAACGATGTCTCCGTCCCCGCCGCTGATGGAATACACAACGTCTCGTTCGAGTCCATCGAGCAGGACATGCCCAACCTTTCGCTCAGACATCCAGTACAGGCCGCCCGACAGGGGCGCCAGCCAGGCACGGCCCGTCGCATCCACGTAGATCGCACCGTAACCTCCAGCGGGCAGCCCATCAGCGCTCGAATAGGTCGTAAACATGCTGTTCCGCAGCCGCTCCAGACCACGTGGACCGCCAAACCAGATGTCTCCATCCAGATCTTCAAAGATCGCCGTGACCTCAGAGCCCGGCCTGGAATCAAGCAGATCAAGTGAAATCGCGCCAGAGCTACCGATCCGCACGATCCCGTGGTTCGTTCCCACCCAAACGTTTGCATCATGGTCTCTGGTGATCGTGAGAACTTTCAGTTGCGCGAGCGACGATAGCGAATGGACCCGCGTCAGCGCCCCACCCTCCCAAAGATGAAGTCCATGATCCGTTCCAATCCATACGCCACCGGAATCCGCGGGAAAGAGACAGTTGATCTTGAAGTCGATCAGTCCCTTGGCGACGCTGGAGACCTGCCCCTGCCGCAACCGGAACAGCCCGTTATCCTCTGTCCCAAGCCACACACTATGGTCCGGTGTCGCAGCCATCGAGATCACCGTGCCCGGACTCTGTTCTGCGCTCAGAATGGTTTCAAGCCGGCCCCCGGTACCCGAGTACCTTGTCCCCTAGTCCCGCAAGCAGGACGCCCCCAACACGATCAGCAGACATCGCCGTGAACGTGATGTCCTCAAGATCCAGCCGCGTCGACGGATCTTCAAACCTCCCCGCACGATACAGCAGGGTGCGCGGCCCATTCAGCCGCACCCACATATCCCCTGCACCGTCGTAGACCAGGTCACGCACTGGCCCAATTGGCGCCTGATCCGCTAAAGGCTTATCGACAAGAGTGAACGACAAGCCGTCGAAGCGAACCAGACCCTGCTCGGTGCCGATCCATAAGTATCCATCCGCCGACTGCCGCATGGAATAGATCGAACCGCCAATGAACCCTCGATCTCTGCCCCATCTCTCATGAAGGTATTGCGTCAGGCGTCGACTCGGATCAAGGGCAAAGGCAGTGTTCACAAGCCAGAGCACCGAGATGCCGAAGATCACCGCCCGATAAAGCCGGGAGAGCCCGCGGGAGCGGTCACGGAAGGAATTGAAATTTTTCAATTACAACCTCAACAGGCTGCTGCGGTAAATCTTTCGCACGATTGTAGCTGTATAAGCCAATGTGCACTTTCTCTTTAGCCGGACTTGGAACGCTCGACGTGAACGTATGTTCACTGACCACCGCAGTCCCGTGATCCGCCCGCGCGCCACGAACCGTCTTGAACGAGGCTTTCCCCGGCTCCCAATCTATGACACTCGTCAGCACTCCTCCGGGCGCGATGAATCGATAGAGATTCTCAGGCACATAGAAAGGCTGAACTACATACTGTGCGTTCTTGGCACCTGCAATACCCCAGCGGCTCATCTCGATGTCGAGCTCACTGCGCACATTGTCGAGTCGAAAATCATCCGCGGTATACAAGCTCAGCGCATCCGAGGGTTCAAGACGCCCCACATCCTGAACCACGAATCTATACGAGCCATACCCTAGGCTGCGGGTCAGGCTCACCTCTGCACACGTCCAAACGCCATCCCGCGGCGCCATGCGGAGATGGAGATACCCACTCTCGTCAACCCATGCGTTGGCCGGATCATAGACATTCGGTCTGCCTCCTCGATCACCCGCCATCATACGAACGGTCCAGTCGTACCCGCTGAAGTGCAGAGTCTTCGAAACGACCGGCACATCCGGTGCTCCCGCTGCCGCCGCAACCGCCACCACGCCGTTCCCCGTCGCAGGCAGGGTGGCGATCTTTGTTGGTGGATGGTAGCCCGCATCGACCAGGATCGCGGCATACTGCGTCCCCAGGTGCGTCGAATTTCTCCAGGTTGAGTCCGGTTGAACCCTCGTGTACTGCTGGCTAGCAAAGGGCTGGATCCACCAGATCTGGCTGTACGCATACAGAACTACGCTCTGCCCCGGCTTTGCGCCTGTCACCCGCCCTTCTATAAAGTCCATCTGCACAGGGCCTCCAGGGTTCGCTGAGGGAACGTGCGTGATCTCTATCCTCGGCGAAGACGACAGCTTGTTCGAATGACACCCAACGAGCGGGCCACCAGCTCCTCCGGCAAGCACCACCAGGAGAAGCTTTGCTGAGCTGCCAATGCGGGCAGAAGAAAACATACGCCTCCATCATGCGTACTCTTCGAAGCTCTCGATCAAATTAATTGTATGGCTCGCCGCCCTCGAAGCGGGCTTGAGAAAATATCACTGGTCAGAATAATCTACGGCCTTCGGGCAATGCAACAGACGGGACCTGACCTTTCCGAATGGACCCCTCTAAGGTGTACCGGAAAAAGCGGCCTTCACGCCAACTTCGTATCTCGACTGTCGCATAAAGGCCAATGTACGCTTCCAGGCCGTTTTGGTCTGCCACGACTCTCGCGCTGGTGGGCGATAACCCAGGGAGGAGTGTGGTCGGATGTTGGCGTGGCGATCTGCGAGGCTCCATCGAGAATCGCCCTTACAATCGGCTTTTTTTTGGCAATGTCGTCTCTACCGACAACGCCGCGCGCCGTCAGATCAATCAGGCCGTGCATTTCGAATTGCAGGCCCTCGGCATGGTCTGCTCGGAAGATCACGCAGCGGGCGTCCTTGCTCCCCGTTCCGACATGACCGGCACCGACCGAACCTGGGCCGCTCGCTATGCGGTGGACGAAGTGCTCTACTATCCACGCGGCAGTCAGGACATCGAGCAGTGAGGGGACGCACGCCAGTGGTAACCTTAAAACGGCGCTCAACAATTTGTGGTGAGGGTTTAGCGAAGATGCAGCAAAGAGGTTTTGGTGGCCGATTCCGCGCAGTGCTCTTCGACATGGATGGGGTGCTGATCGACTCCACGGGACTGGACGAGCGCAGTTGGCTGCGTTGGGCGGCCGAGCGAGGGATGAAAGATTTCGACCCGGCGAGCGCGCATGGACGACGAACCTTCGATACGCTGCGACAGTTCGCACCGGAGCTCGACCCGTACGCGGAGACGCTGCGTTTCGAGGAGAGCAATGAGTTCGACTGCGAGGGAATCGTCGTCTTTCCCGGTGTGCTCGAACTCCTCTCCGGCCTGCCTGAAAGACAGTGGGCCATTGTGACCTCCTGCTCGGAGCGGGTGATGCGGCATAGGCTCGGGTTCGCTAGCGTTCCGGTTCCTCCGCAGATCGTTACGGGTGATCGAGTGAAACACGGCAAGCCGGACCCTGAGTCGTATCGACGCGGTGCGGCTCAACTGGGCTTCGAAGTGGCGGAGTGCCTTGTTATTGAAGATGCCCCTCACGGAATCAGAGCGGGTAAGGACGCAGGCTGTAGTGTGCTCGGAGTGGCGTCTTCACACACAGACGAAGAGTTGCAAGCGGCGGACTGGATCGTCGGCAGCATCGCGGAAGTTGCGGTCACGGTGCTTGAAGACGGGTGGCTGCGCATCGAGACGAAGTGAGTCATTCTACGCCTTATTCGGTTGGAGCGCTGTCATTCCTTGCCATCATGCTCGCTCCGCGTTGGAGTGTTCCGGGTGCCTGCCGTTCGTGCCAAAGCATATAGCCGAGGCCAGCGAGAAGACCGGCGAGATACAGGTACGGCGTAAGGCTGTAGGGCCAGTCCGGCTTAGGGTAGACCGTCACGAAGAGAACCGGTACCAGCGCCAGCGTTGCGAGCAACGGCACAACAGCATGCCGCCAGACGGAGAAGCTCTGCGGCTGCTCCCGCCACATATAAAAGATCAAGGCCACGTTTGCCATCGCGTAAAGCACGATTACGGCGAGCGTCGTTATTGTGCCGAGGAAGTTGAATACCTCTTTGGGATGGAAGAGGAAGCCAACCAGCATCACCCCGGCTATGCCCACCAGTTGGACGAAAGCGATGGCAAACGAGGGCGTCCGATGGGCGGCATGGACCTTGCCGAATGATGAGGGAAGTGTGCCCGCCCGTCCCATCGTGTAGAGCACACGCGAGGCGGAGTTCGTACAAGCCAGGCCGACTCCGATGGAGCTGTTGAGCAGAGCGAAGATGACTAGCCACCACGCCGAGCCCCACAGAGCGTGGCCGAGCGCGTAGTACGGGTTGGGATCGGTGGCGAAGGCGGCCATGTTGCCCGTGCCCCAGCCGATCGCACTGGCGTAAGACGTAAAGATGTAGAAGACGCCGATAGCCCCGAGCGAGGACATGATAGCGAGGCTGATGAACCGTGCCGGACGCTTTGCCTCCTG
>Ga0116230_10003327_pt1 | contig 15700 bp, 7 predicted proteins | sample S1TSphfallax_3_FD_88678 | JGI IMG/M metagenome (GOLD analysis project Ga0116230, IMG submission 88678) | Host-associated microbial communities from peat moss isolated from Minnesota, USA - S1T2_Fd - Sphagnum fallax MG | ecosystem: Host-associated > Plants > Peat moss > Unclassified | place: USA... | reverse complement strand
CTAAGTTTCATGCCTTAGTTCATATGTCTTACGATTTTCATTCATGATAGAAACTTGGGTGTGACATTTGAACCAAGAGTGACAATTTTGCATTGCAAGGGAGTTCATATGGAAGAGCTTTGAAATATCATTCATAATTATTGCAAGGACAACATGAGTTTCTATGCAAAAGATGTATTTACTAGGCTTTAAAGTTAAGAGAGGAAAACATTTTTCATCATTGTTCAATAGGGTTGCATGTAGATAAATCCTCTATCCCAAGATCTTTAGTGCCTTATAGTCTTCCTTCACCACTTGTAACCTATGAACTAGAACCATTGCTCAAATATTGTATTGATAGTCCATGCTTAGGAGATTTACTGTTGTTTAGGGTTCTAATGCACTAGCATCATAGGGAGTGAACATAATTTTGTGCAATAAAGGGAATTATAATGCACATTTCAAGGATTAAACGTTATGTTTGCATAGAGTCAAATGGAACATGATTACATGTGTGTGTAGGGGGTTGGTAAATTGAATCCACACATGACAATAATGACACATCTTTCTTTTAGGTTTGATGCATATATAATAATTTTGTTTTTGAATTTCTTAAAATGTCAACCCTATTCATTTTTTTGCTAATAGATGTGGCAAATTTTCCATTCTTTTCCAAAGTAAATAATGATAGGTTTTGTTGTACTTGCACAAGAGCTAGCAAAAAAGTATTGGCTTGGCTAGCAGAATTCAAGGGATGTGGAGGAGGAAAATTTTGACATTTAATCAATCAAAGACAATTTACACCAATATTAACAAATGGGCAGAATCAAAAAACAAGTTGCAATACTATAAGATAAATCTTTATAGCTAAGCACTTGTATTCAAATCCAAAGATTTACTCTATGGCATTGAGGGTAGCTCTTGTGGTCCAAGTTGATGATCATTGAATTTATAATTCCATTGTTGTGAAAGTGTATAAATCAGTCACATTAGATTTTTGTGTACATATTGTACATGATATGAACGTGGTTCGAAATTGTAAATTTTTGTAAATGTTACATCTATACATTCTTGCATGTAGGATACACATGATGTGAGTATGTTGAGCAACAAATGGATGTATTATCAATCATAAATAAAAAGTTTATTATGGGATGGATTTTTAACCTATAAAACATTTATAAGTTGCAACATATAGGGGTATTTTATGTTTGGTCTAGGAAAACAAAGAACCACTTGGATTAAGTCCCATTCCCAAAAACTTTGTCAAAAACTTGGTTAGATCTTTTAGATCTAAAACCTTAATTAGTTATTTATTTTGTAAAGGATCAATTATTGATTTTGATCAAGTCAGTGTATAAGTTTCTTTGAATTGATGGGATTATTCAATCTCTTACTTGTTTAATTCATGAATCTACCTATTATGCTTAATTTGTGAATCTTCACAAATGCAATAAAATGTACACTTGGTCATTTGATTATGAATTATTTTCATGACTTTGCTCAAAGATGGATAATCATGATATTGAAGAAGCATACAATTATGGTCATTGAATTTTGTAATATTAAATACAATAATAATCATGGAAAATACATCCAATAATTGATATTTAACTTTTACAATATAAATTACAATTTTGTTAAATTATTTTTTTGTTGCCATGTGACAACTTAACTAAATTCAAGATTTTATTGTTCATTTATGAATTGCAACATGGCGACTTATTCCAAACTTTTTAAGTTATTGACCATTTATGGGTTGTCACATGGCAACCAACAACTAAGAAATGAACATTTTTTGGTCCAATTTGTGATACCACATAGCAACCAAAGTTTAAACTTCCTAGCCTAGGCTACATAGGATAGGAAATATAGGCTAGGCAACCTAACTTAAGAGCCTAAACTAAAAATGAATTTAAAGTAAACTAGGTTGCAAGTGTGAGGATTTGAACTCCTCACCTCCACTTCAATGAAATCCTTATCTAGTACTCTACAACTTTTTATTAGAAGCATAATTAATCATCACAAAGTTATAAATATTAACATATTTTTGTCTAAGTTTGTTCTAGGTTGATTTAAGTTAACAATGGCCACTCATCAAATCTAACTTAAATTGAACTAGTATAACCTAGGCCTCCTTAGGTTATTCTAGGTTAACTTAATATTACCTAAGGCTATTTAGGTTAAACTTAATAACTAAATTTAAGGTAATCCAAACCAAATTTAAACATAGTTTAAACCTTAAGTCTAAAATTTAACTTAAATTAAACCCGAAGACTAAATTTAGATGAAACTTAAATGTTTAACTTAGGTCAAACCTAAAGACTAAACTTAATTTAAACTTAAGATAAACCTAAGTTAAACTTTACTCTCCAGTAATTGCTGCCACATTCAAATGCAAACGTGACATATGTTACCTCATTGGTGGAAATGGACCTGACATAACATATTATAATATGAAGTATACAACCAAGAACCAAAATGAATTTGAGAACTTGGCTACCCTCCATTTAAATGCATTTGACAAATGAGTTAGTTAGAAGTTTAACCTTCTTAACAATGTAGACATTAACATAAAAGGACACCAGAGGATATCAAGCATGGTATGTTCTCTATCCTCTAAGCAAAAGATTACAACTCTGACATGCCTATATCTACTTCAAGGTGGTCCCTTTTACGAATCTCATAAATTTGTCATGTTATTCATCAAACACCTTCAAAATACTTTGATAAATGCAAATATTATGGAGGTTTCATTTGTAAGATCAGTAAATGGAGATGTGGTTATCTACACACCCACTACAAATTATTCATGTCATCTAGATTCAGTGGAACACTTGTCCTTTTATGAATTCACTTCAACTTACAAAAAAATTGTTTCCATCAAACAATTCCCATTCAAAAAGCCCCACCTTCAAAGAGCTTCCCACTCATTTAAGGTTCAAAGCTTTAAATGCATTGTCAATGTATTTAGAGTTCAATTGTCAGATATAGCACAAGAGGATTTGGGACTTGAGAAGCACTTTTCATACTTCCGAACACTACTTATATTGCACAAACGTTTTCACTACCTCAACGACCTCTTGGGTGATGATATTGCATGGGAACATGCATTTCAATCACACAACGAATTTGTTGCCATGCAAGCTTACATAAAACATTGTGAAGATTATAATGTGGGAAAGTGAAAAGCAAATGACATGCGTGGCACCGATCATGAATCTAAAATTTTATTAGACACCCAAATGACACTAATTTTTTAACACCAAATGCACCTTACTACAACAATGATGAATACTTTGAAAATGACCCAAACGAAAATCAACAATTTGACTTTAACAATAACATGGAAAATCCTAACCTTTCATAGTCTTTATATGGTGACCTCAGTGCCATACTTAATTTGGCTGCAACTGTTGAAAACATACTAGTTTCACTTTCACATGTTGCTCCCATCATATTTCATCACATGGATCCAATAATGTTTCAAGCTAGAATGAAGGATCATCATGATGCTCCACATGCCAATTCAATCCTCTAACATTTTACAACTACATTTATTGAATTCAATATGATTCCGGTCACGATGGAAATGATTGTAACAACTACAACTAATATGAACTAGATACCACTTCCTACTATATCATTTCCTATTATAATGGACCCTTTTTTAAAAGATGTTTTAATTGTTTGTAATCTTAACCAAAAGCAACATGCCATGTTTATGTCAGCAAGGCGCATGTTACTCAACTTATATGATAATCTCATACCTACAAACCTTTTTTTCACTTGACTTGGTGGAAATGTAAGAACTAGTAAAAGTCATGTCATCAAGGCTTTATTGACCTTAGCCTTTAGTTGGCAACAACCAAATTTGTCATGATAGTTGCCCAAATGGGAATTATTGTTGTTAATGTTGAAGGTCGAACAATTCATGTAACATTCAATTTCAACCTCCATGGAAAGCCACGAAATGCCTAGCCCACTATTAAGGACATTGAAAATTTTGTTGGACTACATCTATTGATCATTGAAGAGGTTTCAACATGTGCACAAACAATTATTGAATTCATAGATGCACGCTCGAAACAACTAAAAGAATGCCCCAACATTGCAACTAACGGAATGCACACCCTTTATTATGGTGATTGGCTCCAACTTGGCCCTTCAGTTGGCCCAACATTATTTACCCAATCTTCTCCAAATGCATATGTTCAAAACTAGGCTAGCTACAACCTCTATGAAAAAATTAACCATTCAGTTTACTTGACAAAAATCATGTGACAACAAAACAACTTGAGTTTTGCAACATCTCTTCGAAGATTTCGCATTGGAATTCCTAGTAGCCATGATGTTGATGCCATCAATTCGAGACTATATGGACTTCAATATTGTAACAACCACTTCTGAGTTCAAGCCTATTCTACTTACATCAAACTTGTTTCAAATCACCTTCAATTGTTCATGTGCAAAACTATTTGCCATACAAAGGGAATCTCTACCAATACAATTCCATGCTTGTGTCACAAGAGGCCATTGTTCAACTCTTTTTGTTCCTGACGTTGAAGCCTCAAATGTTTACACAATGAAACAAGTCGTTTGCCAATGATTTTGAAACTTGTAGTTGGAATGCCCATCATGTGCACAAAAAACAACTCTAAACCCACAGAAGTTGCTAATGGAACCTTGGGTCATGTTATTGGCTATCCATTGGCAAAAACTGCAACTACACATCACCAAGTCATTGATGAAACTTCTAGGTATACAACACTTGTTTCATCCACATTACTTGAAATGGTCTTCATAAAATTGTTTAGCCATGACCAAATTTAAAATCTTGAACTTTCACTCAACATTATTGGCATCCACCCAATATTGGAACAAAATGTATTCATCCAACTTCCAAACCAAAGTTTCACTATTCCTATTGAAGAAATTCCCATCGTCCTTGTTTTTGCCCTCATAATTGACAAATGCTAAAGACTAACCCTTTCAAGAACAATCCTTGAACCACTTTTACATCCATCCTGACAAAACTTGAAAAAAATGGCACATTATATGTAGTTTTATCATGAGTGAAATGTTTGGTAGACTTGCAAGTTCTTGAACTTCTTTCCCATATTGTTTTACAAAATTTCCAAGTAATAAATGTTCACCTCACAAAATATAAACATTTATGAACTTTAAAACACATTACTTGATGCACATGTTTGCATCATACATTATGGGAAAATAACAAAAACAAGTTAATATGAATTTATTTATAACAACCAAATAGTTAATAGAATTTGGATTTGTAGATAACTACACATATACATTTGCATAACTTATAAACTTTGATGAATGAACCCCATATTTTGAAAAAATCCTTGTAATGTAACTCTCACATAAAGACTTTAGGATACCTATGTTAGTATCCTCCTAAAATATGATTATCCTAAGTACTTAAATTAACATAGGTAGCTTTTTGTATGCTTAGCTATCTAGATGCCGGTAGGTATTTTGATCTACACTTTCCCATCCCAAACTATGGAATCATGTAATCATATAATGTCTTAAACAAATACCAACCCAATCATGGACACATCAGGAATTGGGGTTTATTAGTATTATGTGAATTTGAATTTATTCACCATTATTGTACTAGTTGAAGACATTGGCAACATTGGCAACATAAAACTTTTTCAATTGAGTTTCATAACTTGCTAAGTTGGGCTTGAATGGCACTTGTATTGTAATTTAGTTTGTTTATGGTTGATATCATGCAAAACTATAATAGGGTTGAAAAGGCCTGTATTTTTTGGATGAATACAAGTTTTGCTTTGCTAAGACAACTTATAGATGATTAAATCAGAAAACCACAATATCAAATGTTGCTAACAAATTTTTCTAATTATGCTCATCTTGAGGTTTGTCATGATATTGTTCTTGGAATGTTAACATGTAGGGTTGAGTCGGTACAATTTTACACCATTTAGAAAAAAAGAATCATTGTTGGTATTGATCCACAAGATAGTAGAAAAAGCTCAAAAACCATGGTTGTTAACTTGATAGCATGGTACAACAAATAGCCCAATGTTGCATGTAGCCTAGTGACATTTAAAACAATTTGGTTCTAAGCTTTCATTGTTTCAAATTGTCTTAATCCTTCAAGTACTTCAAAGCATTCATAATTAAAATATCAATTCTTTGTTTATGACATAATAATGAAGGTGCAAGGTTACCAAATGGTAGTGATGGTAATTTTTGATATAAACACATAAAATAATTATTTTTAATATTCAATATACTCCATATTTATTTGGTACCATTCAATTGTTGGCTTCAAGGTACAAACTGAGAATAATGTTGCATTAATGAAAGACATTTGATTTATCTCATGCACAAAACAAATGGAAGAGGAATTTAATGTGAATGTAACTAAAAATAAAATATAGACTAATCATGGACTTAACACAGATTGGACCATTGTATCAAGCATGATTCCTTAGTACTTACAAGTAGGTATCCATGGGGATTGCATCCCAATGGGGGAAATCAGTAATTTTGAATTCATGAATTTTTTATTTCTGAAATATTTCATGTCCAAAACTTCAAAGCACCATAATTATAAAAAAAATTATCAAATATATGATCATTCCTATTGCCCTCATCAATAGCTTTCCAACATGAAATTAAAACGTTGATTTGGATTAATTTGTTCATCCAAATTTTGTTCTAAATGTGTAAAACTATTTAGGTCATTATGTGTCCCACATATTCAAATAATTTTATTGTTTGCAATACAACTATGCTTGTGAATGGTAGCCCAAAATTGTATAACATTCTTTGAACTCTTTTCAATAACATGTTAATAACCATATTGCCACAAATGGTAATTTTTCCAGAGAAATGAAATGAATCATTTTAGAGTTCATTTCTTCCTTTGCAAGGTTAGAACCAATGAATTTCTTACTCAATGCATTTGTGGACATTAAGTAATAGTGTCATTATCTAAAGTAACCATTAGTGAAATTGAACCTATCAAAGCACTTATGGGCATTAACTAGGGATATTCAAAGGTTAAAGGTTGTTAATCATAATACCTCCAGTGCCGGGTTACTAAGTGGAAGTTCACAACATGCATTAATATTAATTCGCTTAGTTAGGAACAAAAATATATGGATAATTTCAGGAGGCAAAACCATTTCTTTTCAATCCCATTTGCTTAAGCTAATAGTCAAATTTGCCCTAGTGCAAATATCTCTAACCTACCATGAGCTAATGTAAGCACTAGCTCCATTTCTCATTTCTTGTCTACTTTCAATCCTACATGAATTTTTAGATGCCAACATGATATAGAAGGCCAGTTCATCTCCACTAATTGAAAAGGCCCAAAAATTTGAAAACAAGTAAGGTAGATAGGCTAGTAACTGAACACTTAGTAACTCAAAGGGTTGGGGTTTAATGACCATGCATTTGATGGCTTTGATGTTTTAAGAGTTTTGGTAGGGCACTAGTGTAACCACTAACAACTTTTTAGATATTCCAAATTGGCTGGTAAGGAATGCAATGCTCCTTGATTTTAAGGCATGGTAAATGGAAAGTTGGAGCTTCCCAAAGTTGATGGGGTCTTTGAAAAAAAATCTACCATGGAACACATTCCAACTTTACGAGTTGGATTTTGCAATTATTAATTTTTTTGATACACATGTTTGTGTCATGCAATATGCATTACATCATATACAAAAATATTTAGTAATACATTACATTAATTATTATTTATCATTTTGATTTATTTTATTTATTTAAAGATTGGAAGATAAAATGCAAATAGAATCATTACTTTCAATTATGAAATTATTGAAATGACATTAAATAACCTTTGATTAATCTAGAGTTTTTTTCCCCAATCACAGGGTTTTAGTAGAATAAACACAAATGTCATTCATTTATTTGTGTTGTTTAAACATCAATGTCATGTACATTGTTTAAACATGATTGTTATATGCCCATTTAAATTGTTTAGACACAAATGTTGTATGTATATTCATGTTGTTTACACATGAAAGGCATGCACACAAGTTTTGTGTTTAAATAATGCACAACATTTGTGTTTAAACAATATGAACCTATGAAATAACAGATTTCGCACGGATTTGGAATTAACTTATGAAACTTGTAAATTTTTTATGATGTGGATGGTAGAATGTTTTTTCAATTCTCTTGAATGAACATGCTTCCAAATGCAATAGAAATGAAATCTATTATAATATTTTATATTGAGGTATGCAATATTCATTTGATCTCATTTGATCTGAACCCAAAATGTTTGATACTGTAAAAAAATTTGTCTACCAGAATTACATTACCCTACAACTAGAGCTCCACAACAATTAATATACAACAACACTAGACAAGTAGAGCATGGAAATAAGAGCAATCAAAAATAAAATTCCATGTGAAAAATTTAGGGAGTTTTAATGTAATTATAGCTTAATTGTGAATGGCACACCTATATACAATGTAATGTACAGAATATAATACAAATCTAGTCAATCATGTTTGACTTTTTAGCAAGTTGCATTTTGGTTGTGTGTGCCAATTGTATTACAACTACTGTAAAAGTATCATCTAATTAACAACTATCTTATAATTAATGTATAACATCGACACATCCGATCATGCCATGTGTACACATTTTCATTACCCATTAGATATGACACTTACAACTTATTGTCAATTATAATTTCCATTGATACAATTAGTTGTGTCAATATGTTGCCATTATAAAAATGATTTTCCCATAATTTTGTGATTGTTATTCAATTGGTAATAAATTCATAACTAAAAAAATCATATTTAATACTTAATATTTAATAATGAATTTAATAACTTATTAACTATTACACATTATTTATTTTTAATTTACTTAATTACTATGAATCAATTAACTTAAAATAAATAATTAAAATTTAATATGAATTAATCAGTCTAATTTCTTTTAATGTTAATTAATTTTGAAAATTCAAATGATTAATTATCTGAATTTTATTTGAATTCAGATTATTAAATATTTGATAATTAACTAAATAATTATTTCAATTAAAAATAATTAGTTCAAATTATTATTTCAGATAATTAATTCACATAAATAATTATCAGATAATTACCTATTAAATTCTATCATTTAAAATTTTAAAAATGTACATAAAGAATTTGGGAATTTTTTTTTCTAGTTGCAATTAATAAATTTAAGCCATAGATTTTGTCCATGAACCTCATCTCACAAACCATACAAAAAAGATGTCCTTTCTTTTGTGTTCATATTAAAATACATGTGTCGATTTGGGACAAACTCAAAAAATGTTAACTTTAAAAACAAGACAAATATACGTATATATATACATGGTTACTATTTTATTTACCTACTACCCTTCTACCTTCCTACATACTTGCTAAATAGGCAAAAAGGTATGTAGTGTACATAAGTCCTACCTACCTAGTTTTACCACTTACCTAATTTTACCTACATACCTAGGTAGGTAGGTAGGACCTAGCAACATACTACCTATGCCTATGCATTGACTACCTAATTATTTTTATTTTATTTTATTTTCTCAAAATTTAATTAATATGCCACATGACAACTTTTGATTGTGCGATGTGTCACAATCCAAGACCATAATAAAATAAACAAATCATAATGTATGGTAAAGATCAATATTTCTAAAAGAAAATAATTTCACCCAAAAATCTCGTAATGCCAAGTGTTAGATTTTGATGGATTGTTGAAAAATAATGGCATTACCATTGTAATTACAAACTTGTTACATTAAAATTGCATAATAGTTGTTCATACATAGATGTAACTAAATTAAATCAGTTGCATATGTACATGGTTTCACATATAGTGAACTGCATATGTTGCAACTCATGTAACTTATTTGATAGCACTCATGTTCATGGTAATACGTTGAATTGCAATGGGTTGGAATGGTCATTGTAATTCAAAAACTTAGTTGCAAGACTAGTTGCAAATCACCCCATTTTTTCATAATGTAATAAACCAAAAATGATTTTTAAAAAGAAAATCAAATGGATTTGGGCAATTGATTTTTCCTTTTGTTTTTGAGGTTGCATGGGGTTTTTAAAAAGTTTTCAAATGGACAATGCTTTCATATTTTAGAACCGAATATTTAATAAATGGTCATCATGAGTGTCATATTGTAGCTTAAGGTCAATTTCATCATTAAATAATCCTCAAAACCTTACAACCACTACTTGATTGTTGGGTTTTGTGATAAATATTAGGTGACCCATTTCCTACTTACCCCCCCAAGCAACAACAAGAAAGAGCCTATATTTTTGTTTGTTTAATCTATTCATGTATATTGATTGAATTCACAAGTTAGCAACTAGATTATTAGATCATTTTTCCTTTTTTTCGCAATTTGACTCCAATAACAACAACAAGCCTTGCAACACATTTCAAAACCCTTAAGGATCATTTTTTTCCATTACAAAAGTTCTAAGTATCATTAACTATGTAATGGGATTAAGAGTTCGATTGTAAAAAATGCCTTCTAACTCAAATGCCATGTACTTTTAGGTGTCTTCAATGGTAGATTTCATGAATCCCATTTTAGCAGCTACAATTTTTCTAACTATTGCATTACAAGAATGCCAAATTGTAGGCCTTATGACCACTTCCCATCATGGTTTGGTAATAAACTTTCATCAAATCCCAAGTTTGCAAGTGGGCTATGATGAAATTCTCTTCTTTGAATAGTAATGGAAACTCCTTGCTATAATAGACTTCATACTACACCACATGTAGGGGCTCAAGTGCCCTACTAATTCCAAAATGGAACTTGCTTGAAATGGGAAATTTTGATAATAGCAACAATAGTAGTCGTAGGTGACATAAATGTGAAAAAACTCTCTAGATTTTTTTCTAGCTATTATTCAATGAGATTTAATGTGTTGGTAAAATTGAAATCAATGAAACAAAGTCCTACAAATGAGACCAAGTCTAAGGTTGTAATGTGTGATGACAAGAAGCTAGATGAGATAGTCTTGAGGAAATGACATTAATGTGACAATCTTGATGTAGGAAGCCTTAGTAGGAATAATAGAAATTGGTACAAGAAAAAGATACTTGAATCATATGTTTCTTCTTCATTGAGAATCACACATGTGGTAATTTAATCATGACAAGTTTGAGTTTCATCATCATTGGCAATGATCTACTACTATTATTTGTGGCACTAAGATGATGATATTCAAACATGAAAAAAACAACAAGGAGTCTATTAGCATTATAAGAGAAAAAGATGTGAAGAGTTTAACAATGACAAATTATTAATCCATCAACAAGAAGACTTCAGACTATGCTACACCATAAAAGTTGATTTCAGTCCTATTAGTGGTTTCTTGTCAAGGAAATAATGAGTTCCAAACCTCAACTCAATTTACCTAAACAAAACTAGATTCATGTGCACACAAAAAGGGGCCAAATCACCAATAGCCATAACCTTGCTCAAAGGGTAAAAAGAAACAAGCTTTACTTTTCAAGAATTGATCAAGCTTTTCTTTTGTCCCAATTTATGAGGGTTACATTGGATGTCATGCTTCTTCTTCTTCCCCCACTTGTCTATTCCATGTTTGGTGCTTTTGTCACGTGATGCATCTGAGATACACATGGTAGTTGTGACTTGAGATATTGAAGGAACATGTACATGTATGACTTGAGATATAAATACTTCAATACCTTATAATGGAGTTGTTTTTAACCAATTGGCTTCAAACACGACATTGAAACTTTTGTATATTTTCATTGAATCACAAATGTAGTGAATGTGGATATAACTATGATTCCATTACTTGGAATTTTTCATTCCATGCACATTGTCATTTTTGGATGGATGTTAATTCACAATTAGATATGTATCAAATGAATTTGGTGGTGGTCAACAACAATGGTAGGTGGTGATCAACAATAGCTGGTGGTCAATAATAGTAATAACAACTAGTGGGCTAGAAGTTAGTGGTGATCAATCTTCACCTTTCCCAAAAAAAAATTCAATTCCTATAATGAAAATAAAAAGTTGAAGTGACAATTCTACAAGGAGGTAGGTAGGGGAGTCTACTTTTGTTCTGTTATTTGTTGTGATGGACTGTGATTAACATGTTCTACCTGTAGTCCATATTGTTGTTGGGATGTCTTACTACTTCAATATTGCATGGTGTGCATGCAATGGAAAATGTTGTGCCATATTTTCAAAACAACAAAAGTTTCTCAAAAAGAATTTTATCAATTAAGTTTCAAACCCATGTGACAAGATGGTGTGCATAGGTACTTCAAATTGATATAAAACTCAATAGAATCTCATTTTTTTCTTACAAGGTCTTTCAACTTGAAAATGTCCTTGATATCATTAGGGGCAAGTTCTGAAATTATAGTCTTTAGATCCTTGACCAAACATTGTTCCATGATAATTCATGTATTTTTTTCAATGTTTCGAGTAATATCATCAAGGTCAATTGGATCACAAGTTTCTAGTTTTTATGTAAGATTTGATGAGAATAAAAATTTAATAATTCATTCATTCCCAATGCTTCCATTTGAAAATTTGGATTAAAGCTTTGAAGTAGGCTTGTTTTTTTCCAACCTTTGCAAATGATGGCTTTTCTTTTATTGGATTGTGTCCATGTACAAAACAAGCAAGCAAAAAGGTGAGATTTGATCACTAACATTTGAAAATCCTCTTTTGGATATGTTTTGTTCAACGTTTATTTCTTGATGATTGCAAATGTCCACGTATGGAATTGTTGTTTGGAAAAATGCTTGGATGTCTATTGGACTTGGTAGATTACATATGTAGGCTAAAGCTTTGCCATACAAATATGGACACCAAATGAACCTATGGGTATTTTGATTTCATCCAATTTATGAATTCAGAGTTTTTGTGAACAAACCAACAATTGATGAACCAAATCATATTTTGGTTCTTTGGCAAATTTAATTCTTACATTTGAACCTTCATGTAAGGAATCAAAATCCTTTCAATAAACTATTGGCAAGTTTCAAGTGTGTACCAAGACATAAAATGAAGGCTTATTGTTAGACAAAAGATTTTTCCTATAATTTTTAAAGGGAAAAATATGATTATTGATCTTATGAAAATAATTTGCAAAGGTAAAAGGTTTTCAATAGCCAAAGATGATATTACAACTATAATTTGTCATTTGTCGTTAATCCCCAAGACATGTATGTATTTTTTCCTTTTCATTTCCCATGTCCTCTTTCCTCATGTAGGTACTGAGTGAACACATGTTTGATTTGTGTTAATAACCAATGTTATAGGGATGTTATATGTTTTAACAAGAAGAGCTAGGTCTTGTAAACCATTTTTGTCCTTGATTTGCGTAGTTTGGGGTAGTTTTGTTGTTGTTGTTGTAGTTGATATGTATGACTAACCTAAAATAATTTTCAGAAAATGTTTCATCCATTATAATGTAACTTCAAATGAATCAATTAGAAATTTAAGATTTTTTTATTAAAAAAGCCATGGATTATGGGTTGGACTATGGGTCTTGACAAAACTTGTCCAAATGCTTTGATGTTTTGTAATAAAAATTGAAGTTTAAAAAAAAACAATTCGCATGCATTCAAGTATTGTAACCTGATGTTGTGACCATATGAAAGCAATATCTTTCTCTATTCAATTTTGATTCCCTAGTTTGAACCTTCCATCAGATGTGAACCATTCTACTTTAGATCTTGCCAGCTTGTCAAATGAAGTTAAATTGTGTTTTTTTGGTTTTTTGTGGAATGTTCATAAATAGTGTAAAACATTTGTTAAGTTTTTATGCTTTCCCACCACAATTTGAATTAAGGGCCAAAGTTGTGGGTCAAACCATTATGTGCATGTATTTATTCTCTTATTGGGCCTTTGGCTTTTCTTCATCACTTTCTTGTTTGAATTGTTTGCCAAATGAATGTAATGTCAATTGAGGTTGCAACTTTGGCCTTCCAACTGGGTGCTAGTTTATTTTCATTATGGCCTTTTGTAGATTGGTCTTTTCATTCTTAATTGCCAACATTTCTACTTCATGATGTAAAGTCTTTTCACGTTCTTCCTTCCCAACCTTCTAAAACATGAAACAATTTCCTATTTTTTGCATCCACATCTCTTATACTTCTTTCCAAACCCTTGCAATTGTAAATTTGTAATTAACAAAATTAATTTGAATGTCCTTATCAACACATCCGGTTTATAAAAAAATCCAAGATTCTAACATCAATTCCACAAAATTTAGCAATTTATCATACTACAAATTTGTGCCATCGTATAGAACATACTTTATTCTATTTACAGTCAAAACATGGAAGAATTTGAACAAATATTGTTCAACTATGAAATTAGACACGATTGTTGAACCATTTTTAAAAACATTTAAGGACATGTTTTAATCATCCAAATCCTAAAAAATCACCACCATTTTAATCAAGAAGTATGTGAATATCTAATGAATAAAAATAATCTACCAAATAAATTATTTTGTAAGTGTAATGGTCATTGAAAGTAGTTTCTTGAAAGTGATTTTGAGGTGAGACATTCCTTTTGTGTACCGCAACTATGAATGTATTTGGAAGAAGATTATCAATTACCAAGGAGAATGTTAGTTTATGAACATTATCAAGAATGGGATAGGTGGTTAAAGAGGGTTGTACACCTATACTTGAACCATCTTGATGCATTAAAGAACAAACTTAAGACAATATAAGGATGAGATTGTGAATATTCATGTTTGTATACTTTGTTTTCGTTGTAGTTCTTTGAAGTACGCTTACTAGTTATATATTGTTGTGGTTGTAGATAAAGAAAGTAGATATTACAACAAAGTAGATGCCAAAAGGGTGAATTCACCCCAAAAAAAATGCAAGAAGCTTCAAATTGAGTCACCTACACTTATAGAAACATTCACCACAATAATGACAAAAAAAATTCTTAGGATTCACAACTTCAAAATAGTTTTGACAAATTTTTAAAAAAAAATTAACTACCTTTTCATCTTCAAATCTTAGGCAAGACATTCAAGTGACTTCAACAACATGACACAGAATGAGATGATAATAGGCAATTTGTTTTGATCCATAATTTTCCAAATGTTTCTTGATCTTGTTAGGAAAAACTATAATTGATTCTTGATCTTGAGAAAGTTATATTGTTAAGTAAACATACATCCACTAAGTAGGTAGCATTAATATGTACATCCAACATGTGACGAATGTCAAAAAAATTCCAAATTCAAATTGGATGGAAAAAAAATCATTATGCTAAAACAAAATGATTTTTTGAAAAAAAAAATATAGATATATATTGGTTCTTATAGTGATGGTAAACCAAAAAAGGATAGAGCTAGTAGTCCTTCTCATGGTAGGATGGTAAAAAGAACAATCCATGTAATGGGCAGGCTTTATAAGAAATGGGAGATTAGCAGAATCTAGTAGCATTTAATCACTTGCACCTATCTAGCAGATTAGCAAGAAGCAGTTGTGGTATTTGCACAAACAGTAAAGACGTTATGAATGTGTTTCTGTAAACATGGCAGTTGGTATTAATCGCTTGCACGTATCTAGTTGATTAGCAGCAATTGAGGGATTCCCAAAAACAGTAATAAAAGACTTTCATGAATGAATTCGCCTTTCTATTAACATGACAGCTAACCATGT
>Ga0116230_10003326_pt1 | contig 15702 bp, 14 predicted proteins | sample S1TSphfallax_3_FD_88678 | JGI IMG/M metagenome (GOLD analysis project Ga0116230, IMG submission 88678) | Host-associated microbial communities from peat moss isolated from Minnesota, USA - S1T2_Fd - Sphagnum fallax MG | ecosystem: Host-associated > Plants > Peat moss > Unclassified | place... | reverse complement strand
TTTTTTCTTTTTCATACCAGGTGGGGGTACTGCTAATTGGGTACTTTAAAAAAAACTTGCATACCAAGTCTAGTTTGGAGTATTTTTGAGATATATCCAAGTTAATAAAATGAGCATATTTTTTCAAGTTTACATACTCTTGAATATGCATTTGATAAGAGTATATTGAATTTAAGAAAAATAAGGTAAGATAAATAAAATTTGTTAATTTTTTTACTTGTACCCAGCGAGTATATCCGGGTAAATTATATACCCGTGCAACACTGGTATACTCAAATCCCTCTCCCCCCCCGCCCCCCCGCCGGCCCGCGATGCAAGTTGGCCCTAGTACTATAATTATTCGCTGTGCTCATGCACGTGTGCGTGTGCATGCATGTACAGGACAGGAGAACAATTTGATTCCTTACGATTCGACTGGCACAACCCACTTGATTGGCCCCAGCGGTGCTCAGTATTGGGACGCTTCACATTAAAAAAATTGCATGAACAAAAAGTCAAATTATGCGGGTTTAGCTCAGCAAATTGGTTTGGCCCAACATTTTTGCATAGTTTTACCCAAGCATCTGAGAGAGAGAGAGAGGAGTGTAATAAATAGGACCTGACTGGCTTGCACATGTCTTCCCCCTCCCTCCATGATTCTGATTAGCGTATCATAATGATTGGTTCAGGTGGTTTGCTATTAGTATCCAGTCTCCATCCAACCTATTTTCAGTCCCAATTTTTTTGTTTTATCAATGGGTTTGCAAAAGGTAAATAACTAAACTTGGATGTGTGATAAAAAAAAAATTCAAGGTTACATATCGTGCACCCCACCCCTGGGGATGATGCTCAGACACTCACATAAGAGGAACAAATTGGATGCACAGCACTCAAGAAAAAAACAAGTTGGACAACTGAAATTCACTCTTATTACACTACACCCATCAAACAAAAGCACACAGAACCACACACAGAAGAAGAGCACAGGCAGACGGACAGACAATGAGCAACACACCCATCATCAGTTGTAGCAAGGAAGTAGAAGAAGAATAATGATAATAAGTTGATGATCGCAATAGTACAAACCTGGATGGTCGAGAGAGAGAGATGCGTAAACGCCTGACATGACGATTGCAGGAGAAAGGGAACAAATCGCATGAGACAGGACAGGTCTGATCTTTTCTAGGCCATCCATTGTAATGGTTCAATATGGAAGATGGCACCGCAAAAGAAAGGCAAAAAGAATGAAGGTCGACCATAAGCATTAAAGATGCACATGGGAGGACATAGATTGCGACAGAATTGGATTCCTTTTTTTTGATATTTTTTCGCCATTGATTGCCCATTGATTGCTCCTGGTGAATAGTACAGTGACAAACATAGTCTCAAAATGTCAGGCAGTTTCACAATAGAAGTTGAGTATAAAATATAGTGACAAACATTAGTCTCAAATGTCAGCGATTCACAAGAGAAGTTGTGTGTAAAATATAGTGACAAAAATAGTCTCAAATGTCAGCCATTCACAAGAGAAGTTGTGTATAAAATAGGAGTGACAAAAATAGTCTCTCAAATGTCAGCCGTTCACAATACAAGTTGTGTGTGTGCGGGGAAGAGAATATTGGTCCCATGGGTATTGCTGCTAGCTGGCTACAGTCCATGCTCTTGTTACTATATTCACACTGAGTGTGAGTGTGTGTGCTCCCCATTCTAAGCTTTGTCGGAACCATTCGTATCAAACCCACCCCCATATCCTGGTGCTTACCCAAAACAAAATGTTTATTGTCCTCAAGAATCAGAATCCAGCACTAGATTGGAAGAAGTTAAGCCGCTCATACAAAACTAAAAACCAAAAACCCCGGAGACATGCAGAACAAAACAAAGAGCTAAAACATAATAAATAGCTAGTTGTGCAACTAGAGGCCATGTGTGCCGTCTCTTGGTCCACTTCATATACTACCAAAATAAGGTCAAGTGAGCCATTGGTAGTAGATATTTGTTCACAATAAGACGAATGTTTGGGAAGATTGATTTTTTTTTGTGTGTATGTTTGAGTTTTCTTTCTGGCTAGAGAAAATTCCTTTGTGTTTGGCTCTAATGTCTTAGGCTAGTATGGTGGAACTTTATCCCAAGAATTTTTTTTAAATCAATCTTCACATTATTTTTTCAATTCTGCCAAGCGAATGAAACTCTCTCAACTTACAACTTTTTCTCTCTCTCTTTTTTTTTTCCTTGCCTTCCTCCTAATGTTTACACCATTGTAATATTTTCCCCAATTTATAGATGATTGTTGAAAATTATGCAAATATTGCTCGAGTTGTTTCACATCTATCTTGAAGAGATTTTGGGGTTTCTTAGCATATATACGTCTCAACATATGAGTATCTCAATTATTTATTTCATCTAGGTAGACACATTCCAAAGTACACCTTTTGTAATACATATCTAGCTTTTTGAATTGTAGTTCAATGACTATTAAAGCATTTCCATCATTTACTTGTTTTGCCATGTCATACCCTAAATCTAGTAGTGGCATTGATGTGCCAAAATGATGGGTTGCCATCTAGGCTGAAATCACTCCCCATCCACATTGCCACTTCCTAACCACCATTGTTATTGTTTTGTTTTTCACATCTTGAGTAGGCTACACCACCTCATTGTCTTTCTTATCTATGACATCTTAAGCAAGCACAACCATCCCAATACCTAATCATTTGATGCAATGATCAAATCTTCAGTTCACTTGATTTGGCTTTGTGATTTGTTTGTGCAATTATAAGTATTTGGGTTGTTATTTGTGCACTTATGGGACAACAATTTGTTGTTTATGTTGTTGTAGGTGTCTCAAAGAATGGAGCAATGGCAACTTGAGCTTTTAGTAGAATTATATATTGAATTGAAGGTTGACAATTAAAAACATGCCTTCCCTCATATGTTGCAATCTACAACCATGTTTATTGAATATGTTCGTCATGGCAAGTTTTGGCCAAGTTCCAAAATAAACATTGGAAGGGATAGAATGATGAAAAAGGAAAAAATATGGTGTGATTACTTTGCACAAACACCTATGTATGATGACAAGATGTTCAAACGATAGTATCACATGTGGTGTAGTTTGCTTTTACACTTGGTGGATTCAATGATAGCACATGATTCCTTCTTTGTTCAAAAGCAAAATTCTTACAACCAAATGGGAATGTTGTCATTCCAAAAATGCATAATAGTGATTCGAACAATGGCTTGTGGCAATAATTCTTGTGATGAATAATGCTACCTTGGAGAAATCACAGTCATGCTGTCATTGAATTTTTTTGTGTGTGTAATTCATGAAGTCTTTAAAGATCGATACCTCAAACAACCAACTAAAGTTAAATTTCAAAATCAATGTTATTAAAGGGTTTTTGAAAGAAAGAAAATTCCTTAGATTACATGATTACAAGTGGAAGAATTGTTCTATTGATTGATAAGGTTAATTCACCAACAAAAAGAAGAATAGTTCCATCCTCCTTAAAGCTATTGCTTCCAAAAGTTTGTGGATTTGGCATTGTTATTTTGGTTTACTAAGTGATAAAAGTGACTTTAATGTTTTGAATAAGAACATGGTTGTGGTTAACATGTTGTTTAGTGTAGGTAATGAATTAGGTTCAAGATGACTAACATCAAATACCCTCAATACTTGTCAATGGATGGCATGTATCCTAAGCAAAGCATCTTTGTGAAACCATTCATGAACTTCATGGAAATAGAAGTTGCCATGTTGCAAAATACCAAAAAGTTTTATAAAAAAGGACATTGAATAAGCTTTTGGAATGTTACAATTGCACCTATGCAACACGATTGGCATGATGGAATTTGGAATGGTTGTTTTCAATCGCCATCATCATTTCACACAAGACCAACATCTCTTCACATGTTTGCAATGATGCCATAGCTCCCATCCATAAAACTACAAGTGAGCATTTTATTTTAGCACAATCATTTGTCGAACCCATGTGGATTCTCAATACCATGCAACAAGATTTCAAGTGAAAAATGTATTTTTCCAAAGCTTGCACATTTTTTGAAAGTCAAATTTCTAAACATGGGGTTCTGAAAATGGCTTCATCAATAAATAGTTTGGTTAATTACCATTTGCAAGTCTTTTATTAACAACAATGGAAATGTTCTTACATTTTGAAACACATCCAAAATGGGCCATACTATATTTGGAGGATTGAAATGTTATTTGCTAAATTAGTAGGGTTGTATAGTGGTGTATTCAAAGCAAGTCCATCCTACCTTCATTTCTATTTAATATATTTTGTAATTTACTTGCATCATCTATTGGCATTTATATGCTACTTGTTAATAACATTATTTGCTTGTATGTTGTTTTATCTTGGCAATTTACTTATCACTTGTTTGAACAATAAAAGTTTATAGTTTTGTATTTGAGGCAAGTGCATTATGTTTCATATCTATTTACTGAATTTCACTATCTACTTGTAATGGCATTTATATCAACATGCTACTTGTTCAAGGCACATTATTTACTTGCATTTTTAAAAATCTTAATTGTTAAAACTTGTTACTTGCTAGCACAATAACATTCTACAATTTTGTATTTGAATCAAATGCATCTGACTTCATGTCTACTTATTGAACTTTGCATGCATGTTGAAAGAACAATTCAATTCAAGGTGAACATGGTATCATGTTGTGGGATAAATTTCAAATTGTGTACCCATTTTTGTTTCATGGGTTCTGAATCTATGGTTTTTGTCTAGTAATGTTATGAAATATGTGTTAAGTTCTAGGGCTTGTACAATTTGACTTGTTTGAAACATGATATGAAGTACATGCATGTTTGACAATGTGTTGATAATTGTTTCTAGGTCTAATGTTTTCAAGTTGGGTTATGCAGTATCACAACCATGTTCATTTGTAGATTCATAATTTAAGGTTTAAATATCATGTAATCCATAGATGTTCGATGGAAATATGTGATATAGTTTAGAGCATAATGGGTTTACTTGCTTGTAAATAAACTTTTGATGCAAGTATCAATTCTAGACCAAGGATCACAAACAATTGCCACACGATGGTAGGATGTTTTGGTCATATTTTGGTTTTGAACGTGGGAAAGGAGTTCATGATGGTGCAAAGACAATTCTCAAACAAGGCATAAAAAAGGAACATCTCAATATGGATCCAAGGAAACCACAAAATGGTGTTGAATGTGGTATCATTTTGTCAAAAGTGGTGAATGGAAAAACATGGTATGAACCTTAACATGATCAAACATGCATCTCACTTCTTTCATTTGGTTAATCTCAATGATGTTGATGGGACTGGAACATGGGATTGCAAAAACATTATAGGAATTTGTTTCTTACATTTTATAACTTGGATATTCCACAAAGATATCACCTTGTTAAATTTGAAAGACCTCACATCTTTTACAATGAATGTATGGATGATAATCCATTTTTTTGTGAAAACAAAATCCATGTACAACTATGGAAGCTTCATACAATGGAACAAATAAATATCATACAAATTAACTTTTAGTTTCAAACATATCTTTGAATATGTATTTGTATTTGAAATTCATTCCCATCACTAGCACCACGTTACATTGGATTAAAATGTTTTCACATGTTAATAGCCCTTGTCATATGGGTTCTCATTTTAGTTGTGTTCTAGGTCTAATGCATTATATAAAACATAAAAAGGTTCATTTTTTAACTTGACAATTTTGGCACAAATGAAGAGGATGTGGAAAGTGAACCAATAAAAATGGAAGTGGGGGACAATTTTGTTGTTATTTTGACTAAACTAGAAAATGGCAATCCCTTTTCTGTTGTATTATCTGACAAATATTGTTGTTTGGATTATTTAGCTACGTAGCCTACCCTAGTTTACCTACCTACTTAAAGCTTGTTTAGTTACTTCTAGCTACCTTCATATCTACCCTAACTACCTACCCTAAAGCTACCTACCTATTTACTTAGCCTACTTACATAATTACCTAGAGCTTAAGTAATTGCCTAGCTCTTAACCTATGGCCCTACCTTGCCTACCTACTTAATTTACTTAAAAAACAACCTACCTAACTTAACCACCTACCTTTCCTCGGTCGAAATTATTTAAGGTGTACCAAAAATTAACTAAAATTGGTTAAACCAAGCTAAAATAAGTTACATATATTTTATTAGGTTAAAACTAGGATAATTAACTAAAATAAAATATTATAAATTAATTTAAATCATATTAAATTAAACTACATTAGACTAATTAAATTAAATTATGTTATTCATGATAAATTAAACTAAATTAAATTAAATTGTGTTAAAGTAAGTTATCAGGTTATGGTTAATTAAACTAAACTATTTTTAAAAAAACAATTTGGTTATATTATTCCAAATTCAATATGAATACACTAATTGTGTAGTCATATTTTTAGTTATAATTACTTTTAGTCATAATTATAGTCATGTGTATAGGCATGTACTCATAATTTTGACTGTAGTTATTAAAATGGTAGTGACTAAAGCCACATACGACTACATGACTATGTTTGGACATTTGTCACAAAATGTTTTAATCATAAAAACCACATTTTGGTGTTGTGAAAGTCCACTTTGGGAGTTTATGAGTATCCCAAGGTTTGGAGATCAAAATTTGTCTAAATTGGGTGTTTTTGACACCATTGGAAAAGTCATGAAGAATACAAATTTAAAATGGGTTGTGTTTTCAATTTACAAAGTTGAAATACAAATTATGGCCAAATGATTGGTCAATAATCAAATTGGTAATTTGATTTTAAGCCACTAAATTGTTAAATAGAAGCGTCAAACTTGTTCCAATTTGAGAGCTTGATCTACCATTGGAAATTTTTGTTTTAAGGCTACAAATTTTTTTAAACATATTTTAAATTGAAATCCATATGAAAAAATTATAACCCCACAAAGTAGTAAGACTCATGACTTGGCAATTTCAAAATTTTCAGTAGGAGTCTTGGGAATTCATCATTTCAATGTAGTCCATTTTTCCATCTACAAAATATAATATAGGGAGGATTGTGGTACCTCCTCCCCCAAATCCAACCCGTGGTGATTATGATGAATGTGAATTGTTCATGCTTAATTCACACATCATTTTGGTTCCAAACTACACTAATTACCTTCTTTTTTTAAAATGTAGTTTGACATGTTCATAAGTTCAACTTCAGATGCATTTCTTTGATTCATTTCAAAGCTACACATGTTTCTTCTTTTTAGGAATTGGTGAGTGCACCTAGGGTTTGCATTTTGTTACAAAATTGAACATCAATAAAGTTTTTTACCCTTTATACTTAATACATTCATACTGTTTGATGAACCCAAAGGTGCAACACAATTGTTTTTTCTCCTCCCAATGATAACACATTTGATTGCACACATCAACAAATGATAAAATTCACCATGTAATTTAGATATCTATTGCTTTAAATTGATGGGAAATAAAAGTTGATGATTTTTGCCCATTGCATAAGCTTCATAGAATTTGTGGTATTATTAAGATTGAATCCACATGAAATCTTCTCATATTTAAAGGAAAACCCCACATTTGAAACTACAATTGTGGGGTTTAGGCCAAGCCTATACCTAAGCCACTCATGGTGAATCTAAACCTAAACCACATGGCACCTAGGTTAGGCTTAAACTTGGGGTAGGTTTAGACCAAAGTCATTTAGCAAGTAACTAACAGAAAAATATTTCATTTTAAATTTAACCTTTGAAGTCAAACCTTTTTTATTGGCTCATCCCAAATGGTTATTTAGTTTTCACATTTTTTATTTTTTTCTCAACATTTAAATCTTGCATATGGATTTATAAAGTAAAAAACTTGAAATGGAAGACAAATATCGAAAAACCTAATTGCACTTAATCATAGCTACTATTCACTAACAAGTACCTAGGTACCTACCAATTTAATTATAACCTAATTACTTACCTAGCCTACTATTTATTAATCAAGCCTATTAATTAATGTTTAACTTATGTGGCATTTAGGCTTGGCTTAAGGCCAATCAAAATGGCACTTAAGCCTAGACCATTTTGGCCATGTGACACTCATGCCTAAACCACATATGCCACATGGTGCCTAATTAGGCTCAAATCACTTAGGCAACATGGCACCTACTTTTAGACCACATATGCACCATAGCATGTATGTCTAAACCTAAGTCATGCCATGTGTCACATAAACTAGGTTTCAACTTAGGCCATGTGGCACCCTAGGCCACACCTAATTTAAACCCCAACCCAAGTTATGGCTCAACCTACGTTAGGTATCAACCTAGGCCATACCATGTGACACATAGGTTAAACCTATACTTAAGCCACTTATTCTAGGCCTAGACCTAGGCCATGCCATTTTGTCACCTAAAGCTAAACATAGACCTATGTCACATGGCACCTAGGTTAGGCTAGGCTTAGATTTAAGCTTTGTGGTTAAACTAGGTTACGTATATATGTCATAAATTAATATAATATCTAGGTAGGTACCCTAACTTAGATTACTTACATACCTAGGTTAAATATAGATAGATAGATAGTATAAATATGTATTATGTGTATATTAAATAGCATAACATAGACCTTTGTATACCTATGTAATAAGTAACCCAACCTAGGTATGTATGTAACATAAAAAGGTTTTAGTAATATATTTAAATATAAAGTTGTAAATGTGCACAATGTTTCATCCATTTAACCTTTTTTTTTTTTCCATCCTTTAAACATGATTATCAAAATAATTAACCATATGACTTGTGATGTAGCCACCTCATCCAATAGTTGGATGATGTTTGATGATGTCATATTTCTAATCAACGTATCAACTATAAGTCAATTGAAAAGTTTGTCGGTGCCAAAAGAATTCCAAAGGTGCCCTTTCAATTGAGAGTTGTTTTCAATTGTCTACCAAATTAGTAGGTAGATTGACTTACTTGATAATCACATGGAATTTTGATAAATATTTTTTATAAATGGAATTGTGACATAATTGAAAACAACGTGTAGTTAAAAGCTTTGTAATTTAAAACAAACATTTTTTCCTAATGCCACTAAATTTTGATCCTCCTTGTCAAGTTGATAGTACCCACATTGACAATGAGCAAAGTCTATCATGTCAGAATTTTGAAAGTATGATATGACATAAGATATGAACTTATCAAAAAATAAATTTCACATAGCTATTGTCAAATCATGGCTCACTAAATTTGTGATGTGTTTTTGAAAAAAAATAACATGTCACATCTAGAGGAGGTGACCGATTATAGCTCTCACTACTTGTCTCCATCAATGATATTCAAAACGATCACATTGGATCCATTGCCACCCTTGTTCAAAACCTTTTAACATCAATTGCATCAAATCTTGCTCCACTAGATTCTATGAATAGCCATGTTTCCCTCTAGTGTCAATATTCTACATTGGTTAGTTTGTTGGGAGTGTTAAAAACCAATCCCTAACAACAAACATTAGATGTTGTACCATGGATGTTATTTTCACCCATTAAGGCTTGCTCCTTGTTTTCTATCCTAGCTATCATGCCCTTTGGATTGCGAATTCTTTGAAACCTTCCTATCGTTTCCTACGAGGTCTTTCATTTTTTTGTTTAGCCCCACTTTCTTTTCTTTACCATCTAGGCATGAAATCTTCACTTGTGTGTTAACAAGCAAGCCAACTTTTACAACATGAACTTTTAAATTTTTGGAGCAAGCTATTTTTTGGTTCTTCATGATTTCCACATCATCTCCCTTATGTAATAACCTAATGGGTACTAGTGTCATCAAAATGGCTAGTATTAATCAATGGGTATCCATGTTATTTTTAAGAATATTTTATTATAGCCTAAGTGGTGATCATCCATAAGAAGATGTATTTAAAAATGATAATCATCCATAAGAAGAGTTAACCAAATCTCGCTATAAACAATATATGATATACAATTGATTTAATTGACTTTTTATATTCATGGCAACACACTAAAAACCAAGTATAGAAATCTAGTGTTTTTTTTTCCCGCCCTCCCCCCGCTCACATTTGGCAATTGAACCCTCCAAAATCACTTCCTTTTCAAATTTTGATTTTTTGGCAAAATTCCACTAGTGAAAAAACCGCTGATGGGCATTACATTAATCCAATGGCTGGTTTCACCAAAGGGTCCTTTGATCAAATGGGTGGTGTAACCTAGTGGGTACTTTCATCAAATGAGGGGTCACACCCAATGGGTACTTTCATGAGATGGGTGGTGTAACCTAATGGGTACTTTCATCAAATGGGTGGTGTGACCTAATGGGTACTTTCATCAAATGCGGGGTCAGACCTAATGGGTGTCCTATTGTCCAATACACCTTGTCCCATGGTGCCACTATGAGGGTCTTGGTGCCACTTGGCTGGTTGAAACTTGAAGTTGATCCCACCAAAGTCAGAGCACATGCATTTGTCAGGAGAAGAAGAGAGTGTGTACTTGAAGGGAAGAAAGCACTTGGTATGGCAGCTTGTTCCTTATACATATATATTTTTAAATTTTAAAAATTTTTTTTGGACACAAATGGACAAAGAAATCCATAGCAAAAAGGAGAGAAATCTAGATATTCTTTTTCATTGTACAAGAGCCATCCAAAGCTGGGAAGCAAGAAGTAATAAGTACCCAAGCTTTTCCAAAAGCTCTTTACATATTGGTACTACTTTTGGGCTTTAGGATGTGATTGAAACTACTTGGTGCTTAGGAAAGTGCACATTACTCAAGACTCTTTCCCAACCCAGATACTCCCATTGTAAAAGAATGTTGTTGTGTGTACTAGAGGACACCCAAATTCCTTCTTTGGAGAATATATGGTTGTATCACATTTGTGTGTCCCACATCTTTTCTCTTGTCCTAAGGTGTGTTGTATGAGAGAGAATACCCATTAGGTCACACCACGCCTCCCATACCCTAATGGGAGTTGTGACCTAGGGTATGGCCCAAGGTGTGGGGGCATTTTCCAAATAAGCACCCACCCAAGGTGAAGCCAAGGGGAGGAGCACTTTCCTCTTGCGAATCCACCTTGGGTGGGGCACATATTTTTGGAGCACCACGGTCCTCCTCAGCTGGCATTACCTGACATAAAGCACTAGCAAAAACTCATTTTATTTATCGACCTTGCCTATCAGGCAAGGATATTGTATTTAGATTCATAATAGAGTAAGGTAGCTTAAAGGATTTTGGCCCCTAGGTAATAATATTAGGTCTATTTTTATAAGATGATTTTTGAAAGATGATATTTTGGCTTGTGTTGAAACTTGAGATTTGTTATTATAGAGTTATGATATCTTTTAGAGGATTTTTTTAGAAGATTATATTTTTGCGTGATGAAATATCTGAATTTCCATAAATCGTCTTTTGCCTTAAGATACGTTTAAATGTAAATGGCAAGGTCACAATGTGTGACACACCCCTTGTTTATTTTCTCAGTGATAATATCTTGAAGGATTTTGGTTTGTTTTAGAGGATTTTTTGAAGATGATATTTTTTGCATGGTGATTTTGTTAAGTGCGAGCAATGTACGAGTAGGAAGTATCAATAGTAACCACCTTATTAAGAAGTAGTAGAGCTACTTCCAACTTTTTCGACTTTTAAGGGGAAAAAAAGTATTTTTACTTGCAAGGTTTTAACACTTTGAGTGCATGATCATGGATGAATCCAAACCTTTGTAAGAATGGTTTAGGGGTGGGTTTTCATTTCAATTCTTATTTGAGCAAAAAGGCTAGTGCTAAGTCCCATTCCCAATTTTCCTTGTCCAATATTTTAAAATTTTGTTCCAATGGACCCAAAACCAACTTTGGAATTGGACCTAGAACTAGCCCACATTGGTTCGTACCCATGTTGGCCAATTGCTGAGAAAACACCCAATAAACCTACCAGCTAATTATTGAGTTTTTTTAAAAAATTGTAAATAAATTACTTCGTTTGGTATTGAAATTTCAAATTTTAATAACATACCTGGATGACCCAATTATCATTCAAGTTGATTATCAATTTTAAGATAATAAACATGTTCATTATAGAAAAAAGTATATATACTTAAAGAGAAATAAGTCCTATACTTAGCATATAAACTGAAAGTTATAACTAGCCATTCTCAATGAATATTTGAGAACCAATTCTTTGTGCATATCCAACGATTATTACTCACAAAAAATAGCCAAGTAAAATTGACAATTGAGGGGTATTATTTTGAGAGTGAAATTGATAATCAATGGATCAAATTTTCTTTTAATAACCTACCTTCCAACTATTGGCAAAAAGCAATAACCAACCAAGACTAGTTCATACCAATGTTGTGAGAGTATCCAGTTTGCATGGTAAAAAATCAAGGGTTTAAATTTCAAGTTTTTGTGACTTGGACTCTAGGTGACACCGTTTTGTTGAAACCAACACCAGAATCAAAACTGTGAAACTAATCTTTTGTTAGATGTGGAATTAAACTAGAGTTTCGAAAAAATATTCATGAAGTTTCACAACTAATTAAAGATCAAAACTTAATTATAAGTTCAGCCTAATTATTAAAGTTATTCCTTAAAAGTAAGGAAAAACACCCCCAGAATCCTGAAACTGGTCATAAACAGGGTAAAATAAAAAAAACATATACTTGCAAAAGAAAATACATTAGCACTCATCAACGAGGGTGAAATTGAATTCATCCTGTCTTCATCCCCTCTTTCCTTTTTCCTGGGCGCCTCCATTGCTGCTACATATATTTTCACTCCTCTTACATGTACACCTCCTAAAATTAATTTCGAATCTTGTGCGTTAAATGTTGAGTTTCAGCATTTCATACCCAGCAGATTCAATAAAATTTCCTTACTTTGTAGAGTCCAAATATGATGAAAGGAATCCCAATTTTTTTTCTCGAATTTTTGATGATTTTTTTCAAAAAAGAGGAATATTTTTACAGAAAAAAAAATTATTATTTTAATTTTTCGCAATTTGGCAAAAAAAAAAATGCACCCTACAAAAAAGTTTGCTGTGGTTTGGGTCTCAAATTATCTGACTCGGCACCCACCAATGCACCGTCCATTGGAAACCTGTCATGACTCAGCTGTGGATGAATCACAACTGATGGGCAACTATAGGGCTTCCTGCAGCTTAATCATGCAGTTGGTACCCCACAACCACATGGCACCAACTGTACCTAAATCTCTCATTGTCCTCTTTTTCACTTTCAAGAAATTAAATAAATAAAGAATTATTTTTTAATCTTAAATTATTATTTTTAAGTAGATACATAAATTATTTTTTTCTTAAAATTAAAAAATATGGACCAAAAGTCACAAATTACATAATATGCACCCTATGGGTCCCTTAATAGCATAATAATGCATCCTATTTGCCCTGTAGCATATAACATGCTTGGCTCCCCACCCCACATGCCCCCCAATTTTTGCACTAAACTTGTATCTGAACATGTAATAATGAGAAAGATTATGATTTTTCTTTTAGCATTCCATTAGTATCTATCATGGTTAAAGATTGGCAAATATCACTTAACCATTTCACAAATACAAGAGTTCACAAATGTGAGGAGCAAGAGTTTTAGTGGATTTCACAATGCGTGGAGCCAAAATGTTCAACAAGAGGGATCTTTTTTTGGGTGGAGGGAGGAGCAAAATATTAATGTGTGTGTTGTTCAACAACTTACAAAAACTTAAACTAAAACAAACTTACAAAAAAGTTATGAGAGAATTTTGTTTTAATTACTAGAAAAACAAATTACTACTTAAGATAGTGCTATATTTCTAGAATGCTGTGTGAATGACAAGATGAGGTAGAGCCTCTCCACCAACGCTCAGTATGTGTTCCTTGCAAAAATATTTCTCACATCCAAGTTTTAGTTATTTGTCTTTTTCCAACCCCACACATCAAACTGAAACTGGGACTGCAAGTAGGTGGGAGACTACTACTAATAGCAACCCACTTGGACCTATCGAACTATCTAGCCAATCAGAAACAGGGAGCAGTCAATAAATACGATTTGACTGTGTTTATTCGAATGTTCCAGGGCTCCTCCAGGGCTCTAAAATCTGTCATTTCGTGCAGGGTTCCAGTAGTCTTCCAGTGGATCCATTGGATTGGACTGATGAACCTCATCCAAGATTTCCACCTCCAAGGCTCTAAAATCTGTCATTTCTTGCAGGGTTCCAGTAGTCTTCCAGTGGATCCACTGGATTGGACTGATGAACCTCATCCAAGATTTCTAGTGCAGGGTCACATATTGAGCATAGGTGGAGATGCTCTAACCAAGGTCCCATGGTCTACCTCGGTAACCTATCCTGTAGACCCTCCCAGTTTCATGTCACATTACCCAGGTAACTATAACCTATGTAGGTAAGTACTATAATCTGGTAAGTATGTGGGTAGTTAACATAAGTGCTTACTATGTAGGTAGGTAAGTAGCTAAAGCTCTTGGTGGTGATTAGTAGGTAGGTAGATATGTTAGTGATGTTTTTGTTGAGAATTGAGCTCTACATCATTGTTGGGTTCTTGTGTACCACACTACATGTAGTACCACGTATCCAAATAGTAACGACATATTTTATGAAATTGCATTCTTGGACCAATAATCAAAGTAAGAATGGAATTATGCACACTTATCGTAGTGGCATACCTTGTTCGCGACCTGAGGTCGCAAATAATTATTTTCAGTTGTTTTTTCCTTTCGCAGTGGACAAATTCCGATTTTCAAGATTTACACAGAGCCCTTGGTTAAGGGTTTTGAAGGTTTTCTCAGGGTTTGCTTGTAGGATCTTGGCCGTTGGTTGACAGGGCACTCAAGACATCTTAACCGTTCAATTAGGATTTTGTCGCCAATTTTTTCTGTGATCCGTGCCACTGCTAGAGTCACTGGACCTTTGTTGGCACGAAGGAGTGTTCTGTTGATTCAATTTGTGGGAGCTTGGGACTAGGTACTGGGGTTGGCGGCCTTTTGGTCGCCTCACCGCCATGGCGTCAGGGAGCATGGCTGCCACCATCACCCGCTTCTTTAGCCCTCTTAGCAAGGAGGAAGTGAATGAAAAGATAAAGAAAGATTCGACAACCAAGCAGGAGGAGGAGAGAAACAGAGTAGTTCGGAATGAAGCAGCTAAGGCAGCAAAAGAAAGTGTTAGATTGGCAACGAAACGGCCGGTGGGGAGATCAAAGAGGGTTAGGGCTCAGGCTGTCCTAGTGCCTCCAAACATGGGAGTTGAGAAGTAGGGCGATGCTGCTGGGGCAAGCAATGCAGGCCAGTCTGCGCACAACTGTGAGCAGGTCAACCCACCGGCTAAAAAGCAACGAGGAAGCTACACCAACTGGTTCGTTCAGGACTTGTGGCCTCTTATTGAGGCGGCAGTGAGGTAGCACCTAAAGAGCTTGTATGATGCTCTCTTCTCCTTGCAGCACATTAGGAAGCCTGGTCGGATAGGCAACCCTTTTGACAAGCTAACCATGAACACCATGAAGGGCTGGTTTGAGAGGGATGTTCAGTCAGGCCATTTCAAGTTGCGTAAGAAGTACGAAGAGGCCGTTGTTGCTCAGAAGGCAAGAGTGCAGAAGGGAAAGAGCGGGAGTCGGGGAATCTTTAAAGATCACCCTCAGGCTTTTGACACGATCCTCTCAACATTGAAAGGCATGCGGGATGTAGGCCAGCCAATGGATGCTAATGTTGCTCAGACG
>Ga0116230_10003324_pt1 | contig 15705 bp, 8 predicted proteins | sample S1TSphfallax_3_FD_88678 | JGI IMG/M metagenome (GOLD analysis project Ga0116230, IMG submission 88678) | Host-associated microbial communities from peat moss isolated from Minnesota, USA - S1T2_Fd - Sphagnum fallax MG | ecosystem: Host-associated > Plants > Peat moss > Unclassified | place: USA... | reverse complement strand
GTTTCAAACATTATCCTAATGACGATAATGACCGAGATTGGATTACAACTCATTGGCTAAACATGTTGACAATGAAGTTCATGATTTTGGAGGCTAATGTTGCTTTGTGTAGGGCTAGATTGCTTGAATTTTCAAAGATTTTGAAATGTGAATGTGAGAGTAAAGGCCTTTTCAAGTCATGGAATATATATGGATATAACAAAGTATATATGGGTATAATATCATTGGCATACCAATTGATCATTTTTTATAAACTTGCGGCAAAAGGCGTTTGTTATTCAAACAAACACAATCATTTGTGAAAAGGATTTTGAAAACAAAATGCTATAAAAAATTGTGTTTATAATTTTGAAATCGGATACGTTGGACGGTTTTTTTTTATGCATGGGATTGAAGTTGACAACATGCACTAGACAACAATCTAACAACAAAGATTGCTAAATTCTATCAATGGATTCGAGATGAGCGTTTTTGTATTTTGAGTATGATTATAAAGTTCCTTACAATTTTAAATCAAGAATATGTATTTACATTGTTAAAATTAAACTTATTCAGTTCTGATTTTGCACATGTTGTTGTCAATATTTCTTCATTTATGGAACATGAACACATTTTTTTCTCAATACAACGAGTTAGCATTAGACAAATATAATAACAATGGATTTGAACATGTTTGTAATAGAATAAAAGATTTTCCTATTGAGGCTTTATAACATTGAGTGTTTTTGTTGAGATTATGTTTGAATTCAAATGTTGTGATTGTTTCTTGCAAATCATAGTTTGTTTCATTTCATTCACAGACAACATAAGTTCATTTGTATAATATTTATTTATAAAATAATTTCTAATATAATATACCATGTGAAATGCTTTTTTTTTTCCCCCGAAATTGCTTGTCAAAGGAAAGGCCATATATAAGTGGGGGGACATTCACATGTGGTCTGACTCAATTACCACCTCAAGGTATTATTTGAGAATGCTCGTAATGGAAGGCATTACACAATTTGTAAAGCACTCTTAGCATGTAAAAAAGCACTTTTGGAAATTATTTAGTGTTCTTTTTTTTAGGTGATAAGGGGTGAATAAACACTCTATGTATGTACTTGATAGGTACTAAGTTTATGTCGATTTAACACTTAGTACACACTGAATGGGCGGTAACACCCATAAGATATATAAGGTACGGGAAAAAAAAACCAAGGGACAAACAAAAGACGCAAGAAGCTGACTCATCAAGACTAGGGGTGGGGGGTGGGAAAAAGGGTAGATGACGGGGATGATGGCCCCCACGAAAAGTGGACCCAGCTTAGCGAGCCAGTGCGTATCCACCGCTTGCTTACACACTGTGCGCCATGTGAGCTTATTCGTGACTGATTGGCCTCTCGATCGACTGGTGGCGGCCAAAAATGATCACTGGATAGGACGCCATTGGCTGTACTTAATGTGCGGCTAAACGCAAGTGCCCCTTCCCATGCGCTTATATCCGTCCAAAGCACAAGCCGACGAAGACGGAGAACAAGACGGACAAGACGAAGAAGGAGAAGGAGCAGCAAAGGAAAAGAACGAAGAACGAAGAAGAAGAAGACGACGACGGAGAGGAGGAGGAAGAAGAAGAACAACAACAACAACAAGGGAATCCAGGGTGGACAAAAAAAAACGCTTTGCAAACGGAGAAGAAATCGTTGTCGTCGTGTTTGCGATGGTGATTGTACCACTAGGGGAAGGCAGGGACCGTTACAATTGTTGTGGTGTCTCATGGCACAAAATTATGGCTACCTACGGAGTTGTTGTTATGGTTGGTGGTTTGATGGCGTTGTCGTTAGTAGTAGAACCTGGTGTTGTTGCACTTGGCAGTGTTGTTGATGAATCGTCGTCGTCGTCGTCGTCGTCGTCGTCGTTAGCATCTGCGTGTCAATTTCCTGCATCTGCTTCAAGGTTTGGGAAGTTGCGTCGGGGAACAAGGGAGGCTGTTGTTACTGTCCTCGGCTTGCGGCAACATCACGAGGATGTGCGGCAAACCGTGAGCGATGATGGAAGCGAGGAGGAGGACCAAGACTGTGTGAAGATCACGCCTCCTGGAGCAGCAGCAGCAGCAGCAGCGGATAGTTTTGCGACGGGGGACGACACTCCGGATCCGGATTTCCGCAAGAATTGGCCTGTAAGTGTGTTGTTGCTGTGGATGTCACACTATCGTGCAAAAGAAAGTTCTTAGTGTTGCAGAGATGAAGTTAGACAGACGGGAGTTTTCGCTACTAGTCATGGTGTATCGACGATTTCGGGAGAAAGACCAATAGAGACATCAAGGAAAGAGAGAGAGAGAGACCTGAAGTCCTCCTGCGCAAGACCTGATGAATCTGAATTAAACTTCTGAACTTCCTCCATATACCTGGTGCAAAATTTTCCTCGACATATATAGAGCTGCTGAACGGGGACGTCGTTCTTGCACAGTTGATTTAGTTATGTCTGTATACCTGAAGCTTTCGGGTGTAAAGTACAAGTGTGATAAACGTTTGGAACGTTGACTCATAGCTCCTGAAACTGATCATCAACATGTGCACAACATCAGTTTGCACGTGTTGTGCACAGGAGTTTCCAGTTTGCACGTTTGGAACATTGACTGATAGCATCAGCATGTGCACAACATCAGTTTTCCTGTCAGATGCTCAACAAGTGCGGGAGTTTTTTTCATGGGGACTCCGTGGTAACAAGAAAAGTGTACATGTGACTTCTTCTTGAGTAAGGAACTGAGAAATGTTTTTAGGGTACAGCAGCAGAGGATTTGGTGCAGCAAAGCCCCTTTTTCCAGGTGAGCTGTGCTATTGCTGGCTGTGTGGGCTGGATGGAATTTCGATGCTGAACTTCATTTTGTGTGTAAGGGCAGAAGTTTGAGCCTGGCTGGAGGCTTGCAGTAGGTACAGTCCTTGCCTTTCTGGGAGCGGCATTCGGAAGTGTGGGGGGTGTTGGCGGTGGAGGATTTTACCTCCCAATTCTGAGCTTGGTGATTGGCTTCGATTCCAAGACAACAACTGCACTCTCAAAATGTGAGGAAGATGTCTGGAATTGATGATTTTTTCAAGAACTGCAGTGTTTCACATTGAATTGGTGCAGAGTTGTGTTATGTGGTTAAATTTACTGAGAATAATGTGTGCTCTGGATGTCATGATTGCAGCAATGATCATGGGAGCTGCATTTGCTGCAGTAGTATACAACCTGAAGCAGTGTCATCCAACCAGGAATGAACCAGTCATAGATTATGACATTGCATTGCTATTCCAGCCCATGCTTCTATTGGGCATCAGCATTGGAGTTACATTCAACATCATGTTTGCAGATTGGATGGTCACTCTTCTTCTGATACTGCTGTTTACAAGTACTCACACTAAAACCCTAATTGAATTCCTCCTCTGCAGATGATACTCTATGTGCTTTGAACTAGACTTTCCCTGCCTGATGAAACTGGGTCTTATGAACAACTGCGTGAATGCAGGTATTGTGGGCAGTGCATTTCGAAAGGCAATCTGTACGTGGAATGCGGAGTGTCAATCTGCAAAGGTTAGTGTTTAATTTAATGTGTAATTTCCCTGTGTTTGTTTTAAGCTGTATGTTTCATAATGTTTGTGAGATGATATAGGGTTTTGATGCATCAAATTTATTGCTCACTTGCAAGTTGCAAATCAGGAATTCCTACAGAGGTTTGGTCAGGAATAGAATAAATGGATGAGGCAGAGCAGGATCTGATGCTAGGAGAGAGCTTCAAAGTTCCTGGTCAAGCATGCAGTGTAGGCATCTTCCAATTCTGTCTGTCATATAGGCTGCTGTCATATGCACTGGAAATCATCATTGTCTTTTGGAGTCTGGACTTGCAAGGTGGTAAAGTCTTCTTCTTTTGGTCAAATTGCAGGTGGAGGATCCTTCCTTGCCTATCACCTCTACAGGTTGTGAAAAAGGTATATCTTTCTGTTTCAATTGTGGTACTTTGTAGGTACTAAGACTCAGATGTATGAGGCCTACTGTTAGTTTGATCTTTTTGCTGTTCTTATGTTGTAGGAACTTTTTGGCAACAAACCTCATAAACACTTTCTGAGAGTGAGGTTGATCTAAATGTCATAAGAGAATTCAGATTGTATTTGGTTTCCTGGCTTGGAAATGTTTTGTAGATCTGGTCCAAGAGGAGGTTGAATACATTGCTCTTCCTGCAGAAGATTGCCAACCTATTTGTGAGCCAGCGTATGAGCCAATTGTGAGTGTCAAGTCCATTCAAATCCAATTTGATTCAATTATCCTGCATCCATTTGAGGTTCTCTATTCCAGTATTGAGCATTAGAATGAGACTCACAATGTTATGCAGAAAAGCAAGCTCTTTGAATCTTGAAGGAAATATACTGTGAGATGTAATTGAGAGTTGTGAGCATCCTGTGCAGGAGCCACGAACGCTGCAACAAAATGTTCAATGGAAATCCATGGGACTGCTATTTGTTGTGTGGCTTGTGTTCTTAGCCCTGCAGCTTCTTAAGGCAAGTTATTTGCAGCCTCTCATGTCATCATTTGCTTTAGAAGTGCTGAAAGTAATATGTTGCAATCAGAACAGGGGTCTTCCTGTTGGTGGTCAGGCATAGTTGTAAAGCATGGTCATGGATGCCATACTGAACAGTTGCAATTGACTTTGAGGTACTTAACTATCACTTTGGTAACATTACTTGTGTGCTGAAATTGTCTTGCAGAATCAGGCAGCTACTTGCAGTATTTGGTACTGGGTGGTCAATGGTGCACAGGTGTGTTTTGCTCTTTAGTCTCAACATGTTATAACCTGCAGAACAGATTCTGTTTAAAGGATAAAATGATGTCTGTGAAGTCTAAAAGTCTTGTCTTTCTTGAATGCTATGAAGTCTTGTAATGCATTGTGGTTTACACTCTCTTATGAAAAGGCAGTTGCACTGAGGTTCATCCCTCATGTTTTTCAACATCAGAGAAAATATAATTGACCTACTTGTTTGAAGATAAGGTGTTAATTGGGGGAATCAACAGACTTGCATCTGTCAAAATTCTAGAATTCAAGGCAGAACATAATTCTTGTATTTATAACTAGCAGTATGGAAACTCTAGATCAAGGGATGGTTTCAAAATTGTTGCTGTCCAAGTTGTTCTTCAAATTTGACTTCAGTGGACATCATAAGACAAACAGACACTAATACTTGATATGCGGAGTGCAGATTCCAGTTGCACTGGGGGTGACAGGTTTCCAAGCATGGTGGTTGTACAGAAAAAGTCAAATCGCATCAAATACACACCATGAGGCACAACTTGACTACACATTGACAGATTTAAATTGGGGAGTCAACAAGCTGGCTATATATGCAGGATCAGCAGTTACGGCTGGGACAATGGGGGGCCTTCTTGGAATTGGTGGAGGAACTATCATAGGGCCCTTCCTCTTGGAGCTTGGCCTACCCCCTCAGGTAAACCATCTGTATGTTTCTTGGACAGGGCTATGTGGACTAAGGTTGGAGCTTTGTCTATGATTTGCATCTCTCTCCAAAAGCTGGATCTGTAGAATGTGAACAACACAAAGTCAGAATATACCCGTATGACTCATGTAGCTCTTGCAACCACTCTTAATGTGTGGGGTGTAAAACACACAGGTATCAGCTGCCACTGCAACATTTGTAATGCTGTTCTCTGCATCCATGTCAGTCGTGGAATATTCCCTCTTGGGTCGTCTTCCCAGGGATCATGGTATGTACTTCTCAACATTTGTGATGCTTCATTTCTCCTTCTCTTTAACAAATCCGTTAGAAAGTGGGTTTTGTCAAGAACATGTCCTATCACAGCAGTTTAGACATTAAATTACACTTTCGTCAAGAACATGTCCTATCACAGCAGTTTAGACAATTTCATGTAATTTAATGATGCACTCTTTGTTGCAATAGCTGGTCTTATTTTATACAGAAGGAACTAAGTAAGTGCAGGGCTTTCTGGCTGGCCTTATTTGTAACAACTATTACATCTTTCCGGGCAGGAAAATGAAAGGCTGAGTGAGAGTAAGTGGATTTGCAACTCTTGTTGAACTAACAGCTTGATATCAAGTTAACCTAGTGAGTGCTTTGATGTTCCTTTTTCAAGGTTTCATTCTATGTAATAGAAGTTTCATTATCATTCAGGACAAGCAGTTTGGTTGTTAAAAAGCAAGAGCCCTGATTGTTTATAAGGACACTTATGTACCCATCAACTCTAGTGTGTCAAATTCTCAGTGTTTATTTCTCTTTTCTGTATCTATGTTCATCAGAGTTTTCAGAGTAATCAGAATCTTGGAAACTTGGAGGTTTCCAAGGCTAACAGAGTGTGTTGGGTAAGAAACTCCTTACAAACTTCACAGAAAATTCTGGAGGCTGGGGGAACAGCTCTTGGGGACTAAACTAGGGTGTGTGGAAATTAAACTTCAATAACGAGAAGGCACTCTCCAAAGATGTTGATAGCACATCAGGAAACTTGAAGTTCTCAACTTTAGGGTTCAGTTGAGGATTTGGTTCACCCATCCTGGCTTAGTTGCAAGCTCTATGAGCCATAACTTTTGGCCTTCTATGATAAAACCTGTCCGTTGTTGCAAGGTTCTGAGGAGAAATATATTGACAAGATTTCACCATGTGCATTGCAGCTATATTCCTTACAACATTGGCAGCTGTTGGAGCTCTCTGGGGTCAATCAATGGTGCGTCGAGTGGTTCTTGCATCTGGGAAAACCTCTATCATCATCTTCATGCTTGCCACATGCATTGCCTTCAGTGCTGTCGTTCTAGGTGAGCTACAATCTTTTACATGAGCTACTGGCCAATCTTCACAGATCATGTGACTTCTATATTTGACACTGCTGGAGAGTATCATATACATTAAACTGCTGCATCTACAGAATGTCCTGTGGCTCCTTGTGGTCAGTAACTGATTCCTATTCCTGCTCTTTATGTCTGCAGGATTTTAAGAAAGTTTGTTGATAACACTTACATATCTTATGGGTTTATTGGGATTTGCAGGCTTACAAGGAATGCTTAAAGTATATGAAGAATGGCAAGGAGGTTCATACATGGGGTTTGAAGACTTGTGTAGTACGTAATTGCTAACTGCGGTAATTTGTATTTGAGAGGATTAATGAGAGGACTCATGATTACCTTTGTCCCACACATTTGCCTTTAAATCCACTATTGCAAGTTGTGCAAAGGTGCTATGTATGCACATACAAAGTGCAAACTGTACTATTAAGGGAACCCATAACTTCAATTCAAATAAGTAAAATTCAAGGTTTATCTGCATCCACTACTTGAGGGCTTGTGTATGTAGAGAGTCATACACTAAAGAGCAAATAGGAACTCCTTACGCTTACACCATTAGGGTGAAGACTCTAGTGGAGGTTGACTATAGATGAGATACCGAACCCAGTTCCTTTGCATTTCACCATGTGAGCATTCAACATTTTGAACCCAATGGTAGGTCCAAAATGCTGCCAGATCTAGCACAATTTCATTGCTACCAATTCTATACACACACACCAGGTCTCTGAGATTGAGCATGTCAATGCATGGTTGGTGAAGTAGGTTCTTTGGTGGTGCAAAAGGTGTCCTTGCAAAGAATATGAGATTGAACTTGTGATCCAAAATTGGGCAACACAAGAACATGAATTGTTTTAGCCCAATTTTGCTCTTGCACAAGTGCACACAAGAATATTCCTGGTAAAGCAGTCTTGGCAAATGAGGATAGGTAGGCAACTTATTGAGTAGGCATCCAACAACAATGTCAACTATGGTGGAAAAATGGGTGTTGTTCAACCTTTCAAAATGTTAGATCATGGGCCTTGGAAGTTTCTAACATGTTGCAAGCATGTCTTGTTTAGCTATGCTTAATTGAAAAATACTGGATTCGCTTGTGGCTTCTTTGTGATTTTGCCCATGTTAGTTTTCACATGTAAGTGATTCTATTTAGGTCAAGTGTAATGGGGTACTACTATGTGCAGTTGTTGTTCCATCATCATTTGAATTTCATTTTGATGACCAATGTTATTTGTTGCATTGTGATGCCGAATCAAGGTCTATCAGCTTTAGAGCATCTCCAGAGGTGCTCAGTATGTGATCCTGCACAATAAAATTGGATGAAGAAAATCCAATGTTTGCCAGTTTGGCTCAGGAAAATGGTTTTGGCTCAGCATAATTACACAGGTTGCTGTGGCTGGTAAAAGGCGCAGCAGCACTGTGCACCTGCAGAAAAGATTGTAATAAACATGATCTAACTACTGCATCATAATGATTGGCCCAGGTGGTTTGCTATTAGTAGTCCCCCACCTATTTACTGTCCCAGTTGCAGTTCTATGGGTGAGGTTGCAAAAGCGTACATAACTAAACTTGGATGTGAAAAATATTTTTGCAGGGTCGCATACTGAGCACCGCTGGAGATGCTCTTACAACTTTGACATTTTGACAAGCAAAAACTAAATAGCTCAATCCAACAATTACTGATGATTTGAACAACAACAAGAACTAACATGAATTGATCATCTTGGGATCTAAAATGGAAAGCACACTTGATGTTATCTGGAATATGGTACTGTTAGTGAAACCCATTTTTGAAACATGATAAACTAGAATGAGTATAGTAGGAAGGATTTGACATCTTGAGAAAGCCAGAAATTGACCTACAGTATTTCCATGACATGATCTAAAGGTTAGATAGATTTCTGAAGTGGAAAATGATTTGGATGCATGACTTTTGGACCATGTGAAATTTACTGCAGAAGCCCTAGGAATTAAAATGAAAATATTACCTCAATGTAAAGCAAAGTCTATTTTTGCAATGTGGTAAGTTTGTGTGATGAGAGCTGAATTTTGCAAGTTCTTTGAAGAGAGGCAATTGACAGATGAAAAGAAATTTGCAAAACAACTTATGAGCAGCAGAAAGTTGTTGTCTTGATGTGATTGTCACATGAAATGTTCTCTATTCAGACACATAAAAATCCAAGGCATGCAATGATCTATAATATTTTTCCTTTTGATAAATTGGTGATGACTTGGGGAGGTTACTCTTTGTATATTTTATGAAGCATGTGAAATAATAAAATATAATAAAATATTCTAGATATATTTTATGAAAGTTTACCTCTCCTTTTTGCCAATAATTTGAACCCTAAATTTTTTTTGTGTTGTCTGGAAACATTTGGATGTAACCTCCTTGGGGTCATGGAACACTGCATAACACGAGTATGAAGCCAGTCTCCTTGCCTTGAGAGGTATCCAATTCCAATGTTCATTGATGTAGTTTCTCATTCTATTGATCAAGCATATCAACCTTTTTGAACCCTGCTAAATGCCTTCAACTTGGCTGCAACATGGAAGGCGGAAAGTATGTGTTAGTGAATGTTGTTTCAGTTTCTGATTCTTAAATCCCCTTTAAGTGTGTTATACAAGTCATCAATATAAAGGAGCATAGTGAGAAACACAAATGAAAAACTCTACATGGACCTCTTGGCCCACCAAAAGCATGTTACAGTAGATGACATTAATATTAGCAATACAATGGATTCAAAAAACCAAGCTCACGGTTTTTTCAATCTGGAGGCAGCAGAAGTCAGGCACCTGGTGAGATTTCAAGTCCCATAGAGAGAGATGGAATTATAATGGTCATGATGTGAAATCAAGCAGCTCGTTTGATTGCAACAGCGGACTATACACCTTGATAATACATGCTTGAAGGACTTGCACATTGCCTCCTGCATACATACATCATGAACTTCTTGTGTAAATCTTGTGAATCACTGCAGTGCCATTCCAAAAACCCGAAAATAAAATTAAAAAACTGGCCACTTTGTTGAAGTTCAAGAGCTTAGAAATTAATTATTGTGCGTCAGTTGATATGTTTGAGACTTTGAAACAAGAAAATCAAAACACATGTTTTCCAGCAACACAATCCAAAATTTAATTGGTCTTGTAGCTGAACTTCCTCCAATTCTTTACCACCATCAAGAATGGGCTTGATCATCATGAACATTGGGATTCAGGAATTGAAAAGAGAAATTCATTGAAATGTATTGAAAAAACAATGATGCAAGGATGATGGGAATTAGAAGGAATGCAGTTCAATTGTAAAATTTGCAGCAGAGAGGATAATGTCATGGGAGAGGTATACAATCAAGCCAAGTCATAAGTATAAGAGAAGAAGAAGAAGAGGAAGAAACCCACAGTTGGGGTGTTGCAGGCAGCAAAGGAGAAGATGGTAAGTACTCACAACAGCAATCTGTGATTTGTCAAGTTTGGTGGGATGAAGCTTCTTCAAGCTCTTGGAAGAAGAATTGCTTGTCCTCTTTGAAGAAACTGCAACAGCAGCAGCAGCTTGTATGGCGTTTGCACCACATGAGCCTGGATCAGAGTTCAACAACTCCACGTTTGCTATGCGGTCGTAGAATGGAAGAAGCTGATCTCCGCTAGTTATGAAAGGTGCAGCATTTTGATCATCTCCTGCATTTGAGGACAAGCTTTTGGAGCTTGCAGTGGCGGGATGAACTAGATCTGTATGATATTCAAGCCCATGATGAGAACAAGCAATCGCTGATCCTTGAAACTGCTTGTTTTCAGGTGCTGCATGATCATCAAAGCTGGACTTCTTAAATGGGGACTCCAACAGCTGTGGACCTGCAGCAGCTGCAGAGAAGCTACTGGAGCTTCGCACTTTCAGAGGCAGCTGCAACTTTGCTGCAGAAGCTACAGTAGTTCCACGAGTATTTGATTGCAACGAAGAGGAGCTGATCAAATGAGAGGATCCATGCAGTGTCGTCGTCCTCTTCCAGTCATGCGTTGCGGAATGCAAGCTAGCAGCAGCAGCAGCAGATCCTAATAAGCGACCTGGAGGTAATTGCAGCAAGCTAGGCTGCAAGATCGCGTTGTGCATTCCCTGCAATACTCTACTACTGCTCTGATCTTGAGATTTGGGTTTGCCAGGAGATTCCTCCCACTTGAACGGAACTGCAGCTGAAATCCTCCTCGCCGATTGTTCTGGACTTGATAAGTCTTCTTCCTCGTCGTCATCCACAGCTAGAGTCTCCACCAGAAACTTGGCTGCTGAAGGAGCCACCAAGTCGATATGGACACATGAAGCAGCTTCTTCCGTCTCTGCATCATCGACCACCTCGTGATTCCTGCAGTACTCTTCATTACAACTGATCTTGTCAAACCCCGAACTAAGAAGTACTAGCCGTTCTTGACCTACAGTGTTTGCTCCTGCTGCATAGAATCTATGACTACGTTGCAATTCGGGCTTGAATAATTCTGCGGCAGCTTCACGATCATGATCAGCGATGATGCAGCTGCTACCATTCTTTGCTGCATCATGTCCTTGATCAGCTGCTGCAGAACCTTCGACTGTTGCTGCAGCTGACAATTTCATAGTGACCAATTTTTCCGTGATTGACAAACTTGTGTTCATTCTTCTAGCTGGTCGAGGTCGAGGAGGAGGATGAGTGTGCTGCTGCAATGAGTAGTTGTCATCGAAGCCGCGAAGAAGGCCTAGCTGCTGATGCTCATCGATGTAGCCCCTACCATTCTCCAGCTGGAGCAACTCCTGCATAGACCCATCAGTGCTCAATAGATAACGACAGTTGAGCCCATCTCGTTCGAAAAACTTGTTGGCCTTTGATCGATTGTGCGAGAGGCGATGCATGGATTGTGCTGCAGGTTCTGTCGTACTACTGCAGCTCCTGGCCATATTATTGCTGGACAGAATGTTAGGATACTCGACAACATTGCTGCAGCTCTGATGACACGATCTTGAATCTGGTAATATGGGTGAAGAAGGCAGTGATCGACTTGAGCTAGTCCTCAAATTGCAGCAGCTCCGGTCATGATTCCCTCTCTCACACACTGCCTCAGGACCTGCAGGACGAGCAGCGCTGCTTATGACAGCCGAGGGCCAAAGAAATTTCCGCATTGCAGCATCGGATCCATGCAGTCCTGCAGCTCCTCGATGTTCACTGCTGCTACTAGCTGCAATTCCGGGCCAAATCTTTTGATCTCCTGCTGCTTCACCGCTTGCCACCTGATGATGATGTCTGATCCTGGCAGTGCGATCCAAACATTGATACTTGCCTTGGAAATTCGACCTGGGAAGAATATTGGTCATGGATCCAAGATTACTATGTTCTTCTTCAAGGCCCTGAGGCAGCTTGAATGTCATTTCCCCAGCAGCTTGACATGTTTGAATCTCTTGCCCTTTCAACAAGAAATTTTTGTCCATTCCGGTGCAACCTTTGAACTCTGATGTGCTTGCCAATGGGTTCAAGAATCTCTTGTTGGAACTCAATGCACACTCTTGACTCCATTGCAACTCATGTCTATGGCTTGAATTGCTTGCTGGAACTTGAGCAACAATTTGCGCACAATTAGGTTTTAGCTCAATGGGTGAAGAAGAAGAAGAAGCAGCAGAGGAGCTCATTTGGGTGCAAGAGCTTCTGGTTAGACTTCTTCTACTACGAGTTGGCATTGCTTTCCTTGGCAATCTCTCCAACTGCAAATCACTAGACTGCATACCACTTCGGATCTGAAACTGGGAGCTTCTTCCATGATCCTTGATTTTATTCATTTCAAGTGCATTCTTCGAAACCAATGGCCAAATTCTTGACCCAACTTCTAGTTGATGATTTTCATAACCAACAATTCTTCTTGGTGCTGATTGATAATCCATTTCTGAAGTGAGTGAATTTGGGAAACAGGAATTGGAGCTCAACGTCAAAGCTTTCTGAACACAATGTACATATTCATCACAAACAACCCAACAGACTTTGTGAATTTCACAAGCAAGCACTTGCCTCATCATCACACAATGGCTCAGACAGCCCCCATTATGCCAGTGATTCACACTTACACCATTTTACATGACATGTTTACACAGCTACCCCAAGTACCTTGGCAGCTTCGACACATTCTTGTCAAATAATTAATCAATTCTGAAATTCTCATGTTGACAAATAAAATATTCTTGAAGATTCAAGGATTTCCTTCAGAAATTTTTGTTATTAGAAAAAATCAAAATTTGAAAATTTCAACATCTTTAAAAATAAGACAAATTCATGTTGAAGAAGTCAAAGGTTTTTTGGTTATTTACACTGACATGGTTTTACATCACATGCTACATGAATATGATGTGTTATCCAGCTGTAATTTACACTTACACCCACAATACTATTCAAACCAACAATTACTAAAATAAGAAATGTTCCATAAAGTTCTCCAAAAATGAACTTACATTAAATCACACAACACCACCTGATGAATAACATTCCTCAAAATGTGAAATTGTTTCATGAAGAGCTCAACAATTGAACTCGTAGTTAGTGAACATATTACAACAGCTGGTGAACATTCCTCAAAATGCACAAGACCAAATGAAAACTAGTTACTCACATTGAAAATCTCTCTAAGTCTCTCCTTTACAGGCGGAGGCAACAAAGTATGCAACAATGGATGATACAACTATTTTTGCAGGTTTAGGGTTTTAGGTTCCTAAGTATTGCCACCATTGTTTGTTCAAAAACATTTCAAAAGAAATTCAATTATAACATAAACTTATCTCGGAGCATTACAATCTCCAAAACATGTGGAAATGAAAGTCTTGAGGAGTTATATTATAGTACATCAGGATTGAGCAGTTAAATTACAATCTTCTTGTCTCTCTCTCTCTCTTTGTAACTTCTCTCTCAGTAGTAGTTAGTGTTTGGTGGAGGTGCTGCTGTTGGACTGCCAGGCAAGTTTGATTTCTTGCCAACAAAAGAACAAGAAGGACTTTGTGAAAAAGAGAGGAGACCAGCTGCTGGTAGCTGCATCACCCATTGACCAGGTTCCTGAAAACAAAATAGGAGCATTACTAGTAATACTTATTTGCAGATTCTGGGGACTATATATATATATATATTCTTTGGACTTGACCAATTCATCATGTGCAAGGCAAAATTGGCCTGGAGAAGCCTTTCCTGGGATTGTGAATTTTGCTAAGATTAGCTCCTGGTATTCTAATAACTGGATCCAGCTGCTCCACCCACACCCAAGCTTTCAAATCATTTGTACAACAATCATCAACTTTTGTTTATGCAAATTTGGTAAAGTCGGCTGATTGATCCATCACCCCCTTAATTTGGAACTACCTGGGCAGCTTGCAAACACATGATTTTCCACACATACAGGGTACTTACTATGTGTTGTGAGATCTAATTTATCAAGATGATCTTGTAACTACGGTACTAGTATGACAAAATGTGGCTTTTCTCATACAAATTGGCAGCTGCTCATGACACAATGTGTGTCAAGTGAACTTTGTGGTTTCATTGTTACAATGTACAAATATGTGATGATTATTGTGACATATGTTACATTAAAATTGTAATTTGACATTACTTTGACATCCATATGCAAAGGAGGGTAGATTGTTTGTTTTGTTGGCCTTGCCTACCCAGGCAAGGATATTGTGTTTAGATTCATTATAGAGTATAGTAGCTTAAGGGATTTTGGCCCCTAGGTAATACCAAGGTCTATTTTTATTATATGAGGACTTTTGAAAGATGATATTTTGGCTTGTGTTGAAAATTGAAACTAGTTATAGAGTTATAATATCTTGAAGGACTTTGGTTTGTTTTAGAAGATTTTTTGAAGATTATACTTCCACATGGTGAAATATTTGAGTTTTCATAATTCTTCTTTTGCCTTGAAAGATACTTTTTCATGCAAATGGCAAGGCCACACTATCACACACCCCATGTTTTGTTTGTCATGTCAAGATCTCCCAAACCCTAGCATCTATTGGCATCAGGGTTCTTTTTTTCAATTTTGTGATGTAGCAAAGGTGGTGATTATCCATAAGATGATTTAGCCAGATTTGGCTACATATTAGATATGAAAGTAGGAAAAAAAACAGAATCTTTCTATATTCTTGGCTACCTAATGGAACTTTATCATAAAAATCTGGCGATCTAGAATTAAAAAATTTCGAAATATGGCGAATTTGGGTCATTTTTTCCATGTAAAATCCTGTGTATAGGTCCAAATCATATTTCTCAGATCAAAATTTGGCGAAATTTTGTCCAAAAATACAAAACAAAAAAGACACTGATTGCCATGCTCTTGGTACTGTTGGAAAGCGCTTCATGAGTAGGGCTGCACCAAATTAGTTTCATAATGTTGTGACCTATGGTGGAGAAGTTATTGAATATTAAACAAATTTTTCACAAAAAAATAATTTAAATCAAAACTGAAAATTATAGAAAACTTTGAGCACACTCTTGGTGTTATTGGAAAGCTCTCAATAGTTGAGTAAATCAGTCCTTGTAAATTGTTTTAGGAAGAACTTGAGATAAAAAGGTATTTTCAAAAAATATTTTAAAATTATATATATATATATATATATATATGATGAATTATATGTACCCTATTTATATTTAAGTAAATTATTTATTGAAAAATTATGCCTTATATTTTTTTGCATGTTAATTGAAATAAAATGAAACTGACTTCCTTACATCTTCATAATACAATTTAATAAAACTGATTTGGAAATTTTCATACCTTAGGTGCAGAAGATATTGAATTTTGAATCATTTTTTTCTTTGAAAATTCAATTACATTCTAGAAAATAATGTTGGAAAGAAAAATTAGTTGGGTGACAAATTTAAACTTCAGCCGACAACACAAGC
>Ga0116230_10003323_pt1 | contig 15708 bp, 7 predicted proteins | sample S1TSphfallax_3_FD_88678 | JGI IMG/M metagenome (GOLD analysis project Ga0116230, IMG submission 88678) | Host-associated microbial communities from peat moss isolated from Minnesota, USA - S1T2_Fd - Sphagnum fallax MG | ecosystem: Host-associated > Plants > Peat moss > Unclassified | place: USA... | reverse complement strand
TCCTCAGGTCGCAGAGATGCTGCCATCTCCTTCTGTAGACGTAATGCTTCTGCTTCCTCTTCTGCAGGTGCCTCTTCATCACTGGATTGCAACTGAAACCAAACAAAAACAAATCAACACTGGGACAGCCAATTATCCAAACTCTATTGAGAGCAGTTTGACAACTAAGCCTGCATGACAGATGGGTAGTGAAATCCTAAACAAAAAAAAGCACAGAAAAGTGTTACCTCATATTCAACATTGTCAGCACTGTAGTAAATCCTCTTTCCCTTTCCCCATGCACTCTTTTCCTTCTCCTCTTCCTCCTCCTCCTCTTCATCATCATTCTCCATGCCTGCCCTCTGCTTCATTATCTTGGACTGCCGCACCACTGCCAACAAAAAAAGTATTTCCATAAAACCAGCAACCAAATTGGCAAGCGGGGCATCACAAAATGATCAAGAGAGCAATGAAATAAGCATGCAATTTACAAGAGAAGCAACAGAAATTTACATTTAGCAGCAAGGCCTGTGAGTTCCTCGTCATCCATATCGTCGTCATCATCATCATCATCACCCTCCTGCACATCCAAGGCCATCACCAGTTAGTGTACTTCTCATATTGCAGAATTCAAACCACATCACACCACATAACATTCAATGCTGAACTAATCAGCTAGTAGGGGATGATGATTCTCACATTGTCATCATCACTCTTGTCAGAATCTCCCTGCTCCAGAAGTTCCAACAGCACATGAACAGGCCATGATCACAATCAGTATACATTTACAGCACTGTGTTATCTGCAGACAGAAGAAAAAGGTCCATTGTTCTAACCAGCTCAACAGTCTGCAGGCTTTGTTTAGGCTTTAGGGTTTAGGGTTTACAACATCAGAGAAGCTCATGTCAGAATTGACATTTTGCTTCTAATGCAAAGTATGAAAGTTTGAGAATTCGGCCTCTAAAAATGAGTTGGGGTTTCAGAACTCACCCAGCTACAACAACTCCAGTTTGCAATTACAGACAAATTGACTGAATATAATAACAATCAAGCTCTTCAGTACCTGTAAGTCCATGACAGGAACCTCATCATCTTCCAACTCATCCAAATCTTCTGCAACAAACAATTAAGGCACCACCCATGAATCAACTTGTACAGAAACGATATACTTCTTCTCAAAGCCAATCAACAGCCATCTCTAGCTTCAGTGTGTCTTGGTGACATAAATGGAATCTGTAAACATATCTCCAACTCCATAATGAAAATTTGATGACTGAACAAGCATGTGTAGGGTTTAGGGTTTAGGGGTAGAGCCTGTGAACATTGTTGCACACCCACTGTTGTCTTATGAGTGGAAAACTAACATACCTTACTTCCAGGCATGATGGAACTCCCTTCTTCTTATGTTCTTACGAATTGCAACTCATTTGCTAGGGTTTCAAGGTCAGGGAAGGGATTGCCAGAACTTCTTAACTCACCAAGGTCCTTTGTAGGATCGAGCGAAATCTTCTCTCTCTTGTTATGAACTGCCAAACCCCACCATCCCCATGAAAGCATTGCACCCGAAAAAAATGAATGAATGTAGAGGCAGTTCGTAAATCTCAAGGAACAATCAAAATGCGGCAAAATTTCAGCAAAATCGTCAAGGTTTCAAAAACCGAGATAAAACAGCAACACAAATGGAGTGTTTTTGCAAGCGAATGGTCAAGCTCTGAAGCTCACATTCATCGATCTCGTCCACGAAATCTTCAGGCTGCATGCCGAGATTGTCGTCATCATGGCGACGAGACCCTTGCTTGGGCGGCCGAGCTTTCGATGGACCACGTCTCCCCATTCTGACCTTCTTTCTTCGTGTTGCACTGCTTCCAAAGACAAGTACAAAAGAGAGTAATAACGCAGACAAAATCTCGCAACAGCTGCGAGAAGAGCGAAACGAACAAACCTTTCACACCCCAAACCCTAAACCCTAAACCCTAACCTTTCTGCTGCGTGTTGGACTACAAAAACAGAACGACACAAAGCAAATTTTGCAGCAGCTGCAACAGCAAACTAAATTCTCAAGCCCGAAATCCCTGAATCCTAATGCTCGAAGCATTGCAATTGCAAGCTGCGAAGTGCAGGCCTCTTGGAGCTGCATGCATTTTAGGGGTTTGAAGCTCTTTAATTGTGATGTTTGTAAGTGTGTATCTATCTGCGTGCCGTCTTCAATACCCTGCTGAAGTTTTCATCGGGGTTTCGCAGGGACCCAGTTTGTCCAAAGCTGTTTGGCAAAGCCTTTGCTGCTCCTCAGAGTTTCTACATTCCTGACAAAAGGAACTTCCTGCCAAAAAAGAAGCATAAGAAACGGAACGGTTCAGTGGCGTGGGATTCTAGAATATGGACCCATTTTCCTCGCCACCGCTGTCTGGATCCGCAGAAGGACCGTCTAATGAGGTTGTGATGGATTAAGTGAAGCAACAGCTTGCTCAAGCTTATGCGGAGGAGTTTTTCAGTGTAAGGAATCTCTGTCCTACTATTTCTCTGAATATTGCATGTCTTCTCTCATCTCTCTCTCTCTCTCTCTTTCTCGCATGTTGTAAGTCATGTTGGAGCCATTCCAGTCATATCCTAGAGCTTTTTATAAGGCCTATTCTCTATGGCAATCTAGGATACCAGTGGTATAAGAACAAGAACAAGCTTGTCAAGAACAAAGTTTTTGCTTTGTGTTCCTTGAGCAGAAGAAGAATATTATTAAGTCTGATTTCTTGAGCAAAATAAGTTCCCACTGATGAGCTTAGAAAATAGGTTCCTTGTTTTTCTCCATGTTCCAGCTCCTTACGGCAAGTCTGTATGTATCTTATGGCAACTTTGTTCTTTTGGAACAGGTTTCTGGGTCTTATTGGGGTTCCCAGTGTCATTGAGAATGATGAGTTTGGTGCTTTAGGGTCTGTGAGCATCTTCTTCTTGTTCTGTGGTTTTTATTAGGGTTTAAGGTTTTGAACCTATTTGAGATTCAGTAACTTGTAGTTGTGGGCATGGGCAGACGGTGCGAGACAAATGCTTTACAAAATGTGTGACAAAACCTAGCACCAGCTTGAGTGGCAGTGAAAGTAGCTGCATTTCCAGGTGTGTGGAATGCTACATTGAGGCCACAGGAATCATCAGCCGAGCTGTCATAACATCCTTACCACGATAAGCTGTCAATTGTGCATCTCTTCAGATCTCAATTAGGTTCAAAACCCTAAACCCTATTTGTTCAAAATAACCAAGTGTTATCACTCACCCAAGTATTACTAAGATTGTTGTGGAGATAATGCAAAAGAGTCTAATTAAGATGCAGTTCCATTGAAATGTCATTTCTTGGGTTAGGATTTAGGTGAACTCTTAGGCAAGTCTCTTTTCCCTTTCTGTGATCTGCAATTGTCTCACAGTGGATTGAGATTGTTTGTTGCCAAAGTCAAAATACAACAAATTTTTGTGTTTTAAACTTGTGAGCTTCATCTTCTTTCTGATGCTTTCTTCAAATCAGTGAAGTGGAGGACTTTGTGTTGGAGTAGTTGTTTTGGAATTACAGTTATGGGTTCTGTGTTCTGAAACTCTGGACACAAAACCAAGAATTAATCAGTGAGCTCAGCTATAAGGTCTAGACACATCATATAAATGTATGCTATGCATTTTGCATGCAGTTGAAACAAATGGCTTGTCTTTCATGGCAATGATTTTCAGTTTCGTGGCCTCTTTTTTATGTTTGTTTCAATTGTGCAGGAAAGTGTAATTAGTCAATTTGCATACATGATTTCATTGCTGAAATGGTAGGGTTGAAGAATAGGTGCTAGGAATATACTGGATTGTAGGTGTAGGTCAGAGTGTTATGTGAGTGGTACCTATATATGTCTTGCAATAATATTCCCACCTAAATTTATATACCCACCCATGATTTTAATGACTATCGACAGCCATTGCTATAGATATTAATATGTAGTGGCATGATATTTGGAGTAGATTTTAACTAGCCAATATTTGAGCATTTTTTCTATTTGTTAACTTCTTGGAGAATTAAATTTGTCTGTCATTTAGAGCTATTCTGACAGTGATCAACTTAATGTGTGAAATTACTTCCTTGTAAACATGTCCATGGCACACTTTAGCATACATTTGACAAGTTGGGTTCTGCATTGTTGCAACTTTTGATTCTACTGTTACTTGTAGTTCTATCGACATGTCTTTTTGGATTGTTTCTTGAGGGGTTTATATCTTTTGAAGGTTCTTTTGCTTCTAGTGTTTTGGATTCTGGACTCCAATGGACTCCAATTTTTACAATGTCACACACGGTTGTGATGTTTTTTGAGAATCAACTGAAATCCTTGACCTTTCCAACAGACTCCAATGCCCAATTGCACCTTCCATATCCCTTTTAGGTTTCATGTGCAAATTAACAGTTGAAAATGAAAAAGTGAGAAAACCAAAGTAGTGCAACATGGATTACACATTACACTGGTGGCATGTTTGTGGTTGACACACACTGAGCGCATCAAGGTGTGAGTCTGGAATAATTCACACATTCTTCTCCATTACTGCGTAAAATGTACAACTGCATTCATTGATTCACACATCATTCATATCATGTTAGAGCTCGTGTACATATGAGACATAGGGTTACATTCGTTGCTAATTTATGTTTCACATGTCACAAAGGACTAATTGCAATGACAATTATTTCTTGGCCATGGTTTACATAGGACAACTTTAGGTTCTATAGTTATCCTTTGGACCATTCCAAATTGGAATTTGTTTAGCCCGTTCATAAAGAAAGAGGCATGGAAAGATGTTTTTTAAGGTTTTGTTTCTTCAACACCATGTTCATGAATAGATTTTCAATACCTTCTCCATCAATTTGCATCTTGTTTCTCTTCAATTGAATTTTAATCTAGTTGTTGAATTCAATTCAATGTATATGAATTCTATTTAATTCAATTGAATCAAGATTCAATTCAATTCAAGTTGCAAGCAATGTAATTCAATATTTTCATTTCAATGGAACTCAATTTTCATGAAATCAATTCATTTTTTTCATCGATTGATTGTCATTAGTAGTATATAGCAATGTAGAGCTCAAGTTGTTTAGCATATTTCTTAATTTATGTTTTTTGGTATTGTTATATTATTTAATTATCTAGTTACACATATTTAAAGTAATTTACATTTTTTTGTAATTAATTAATTTAAAGTGGCTCTTTAACCCCTAGTTCAAAACCCTAATTTTGGGTCAAATTCTGAAAGAATATTTGATTATGTTAATGCAAAAAGTTATTTTAATCAAAAGATGCAAGAATAGAACACTCAAAATTGTTGTTGTACCTCAAACCACGGTCTATATTAGTCCATTATTACAACTTGGTATCGGTGTTCTTTTTAGGAATTTATTGATGTAGTCTACATGGTGATCATCCATAGGACTATGTGGAAAAAATGGTGACCATCCCTAGGAAGATGATATGGATTATAAATCTTTAATCCACTTTCTATATCCATGCCTCCACACTAAAAACCAAATACAAAAAATTGACAATTTATACTTTTTTTTCTTCATTTTTGGTGATTGAAACCTTCCAATATCACTTCATTTTATTTATTTTTCACTTTTCAGCAAATTTTCATGAGTAAAAACAAGGTTACTTGATATGTAGGGAAAATGAAGTTCATTTTATTCTCATGATTTAATGTCACCTAAAACATAACTTTTTGTGCTAACTAGGTCAATAATGGATTTTATAAAGAATAATTTTTTAATATTCAATAGTATAGTTATGAAATTGATTTTGTATCTATTCTTTGCACCTACCATAACATATTGAAGTTTCTTATTAAGGTTTAGAGCCTAGATTTTATCAATTTTGAAATGACATTCAATTTTTCATTTGTTTCAAGGTCATCTATCACACACTTGTGGATGTGATGGCATTACTAAATTTCTATTGTGTTGTGGCCCAAACTTATTTGTCCCAAAATTGCCCTTAAAGTTTAACACATTTACTAAATATTTAGTTGCATTTAACAAACATTTATTCTACACTTTTGGTACAATGTGTGGCATAACATTTCTAAAAGTATTGTTGTTAATTTGGTTGATCACAACATTTTTATTATTTAAACAATTATTAGGTTCATTTAAACTAGTTATTGGTACATGCCCTAAACCACTTAGAATTATTTTTTCAAAAAATTTAATTTTTGGGATTACATTACTTGAACATAAACCCTCATTAAGCTTGAACCTATATTATGTATAATATTTGGCAAAAAAAATGCCTTCAATTGATTTCGAACATTAACATTCAAATAAAAATTTAAAAACATGTATGAGACTTTATATTTGGTTTCACGTAGTTTTTTAGCACAACCTTTGTGCCCCCTCTAGGGCCCAAGCACATGAATGGTATAAATTTAATTATTAATCATAGAATCATTAAATTTATGAGGAAAAATATATTTTGAAAATGAATTACTTAAATGATAACCCATAATATATTTTGTGCACATTTGAAATATCATATTAATTACTATGATATTTCTATCACAAATGACATCTCAAAACCTACCTTATGTAGTACATAAAACATATATTAAAAAATTTAACCATATATTATATAGATAGGAAATTTCATTTACCTTATTTCATTATTCATATATGAAGTTGAAACATCCATTTATCAACCATAATGGATGAATTTCATCCATTATCATTCATGTTTCATTCAATTGATAAGGTTCATCCACCACCTTTCACTTTGTATCTCTAATATGTGTTTAAAAAGGTACTTGAAAAGGTTCCTTGGATGATGGGCCATATGTTTTCCATATATTCGTAAAATTATAGGTATTAATAAAAGTGGGCCCCCAATCAGTTTCTTGATATGTTCAACATTGATCTACAATACAACCTTACATTTGTATTTTACCTTTACTTTTGTTTCATGTTTCATTTTTTTTTAAAAATTGTGAACTTGCTTTAAATAGTCATTAATGTGTGGTTGGAGTTAAATTTAAACTTGGTTTGTTACAATTTCTTATTATGGATGTTCCAAATTGTTTAGTCATGGTAGTTTTTTTTGCTTATGACACTTTTCAACATGTTAATCATTAATTTCATAATATTGCATCCATATATTTTTTAAAATTTTGTTTTGAATACCCATATGTGTAATATATATTTTTCTTCCATTATTATAAATATTTGGCAAGTAAAAATTTCAACAAAATGAATATTTATTTGTAGCATATGAGGAAGACAATTAAATTCATCATTTTTCAAATTTAGTAAGACAATTAAATTTCATAAGTTCACAAAATTCTATGCATGAGCACATTAACATTAATTTAGTCTAACATCTATTGGCTACTAACTTTTTAATGAAGGGCTAAATATTTCATTGTTCCATTCTTGAACAATTTAATTTGTTCAACATCCCTATGTCAATATAATTTGTTGATGAGGTTGAAATCAACAAATTTCAACATTCAAAATGGGCCAAAGGTCACATGTATGATCTACAACACAAGATGGTATTAAGGCCAACTACCAACTAGTGCAATGTCCAAAGGTTATTAATTGCCTATACTAATATCAATTTGTACATTGAACCATTGTTTTTTTTAGTGACTCATGATACGATAAGTTTGGTGCCACTTTGATTGTATTTTCATGTTGGTTGCTTTTACATATTTAAAATTTGATGTTGTAGTTATTGATAGAAGGCATTATGGTCATGTTGTTACAAGGAATGTTGGAATGTGCATTGAGTTCATGATACATATAATTATTGTAATCGCTGATTCTTGGGCATTATATCATAAGAAAGCCATCACCAAGGTATGTAAATCAAATTCTCACCTTCAGTTCTATGTATTTAGATGATTTAGTAGCCAACTTGAACAAGCAAGCTATAAGTTCATATTATCTTTAAGTATTTTATTTAAAGGTTTTTGTTGTGCTCTAGATTGTTCATTATGCATTCTTTTGTTGGTTATAATATATTCACACAAAAGGGTAACAATAATGTTAGGTATCCCTATTTATCCTAATTTTAATTAGTTATCAAAAAAGTAACATGGACATACAACCCCAACTTATCCAACCTACCTCCGTTCATACTCTACCCAATTACAACCCTATCAATGTACCTATTTGCCCAAAACTCTACCATTGTTCAAGTGTTGTTGAGCTATCATTACAACGACAACTTACACCACCATTGTTTTATGTTCCTTTTGGTTACAACACTTGGTTACTTTTGATTACAAGTTTTACATTCCTTTCCACTCATTTTTTTGTTTCACTATAGTTGTAGATGTTCACTTCTCTCTTTCTATCTATCAAGGTTGTGCTTGAAAGATTTTTGAACATTTATGTACTGTTAGTTGAACTTTATTTTTACCAAAATCAACTACTTTGAGTTGTTTTAGTTCACTTCTAGTTGATGTTGTCAACATACATTCTAGGTAAGGTTTTGTTATTCTTGCTTTCTTTCTTTTAGTCAAGCTTGCGTTACACAACTTTCTCTATAATTGTTTGTTTGGATATGTTTTGTCACATGTTCACTAATTTGGTTTTCTTGCAAATCTATCTACAAGGTTTCAAAAGGCCTTTATTGTTGTTGTCAACAAATGTTTGATGTTGCCAATATCCATAAATAATGTTCACACTCTATGCATTTCAAGCTTGCATCAAAAGGCGACCAATGGTGACCTTTTTCAAATTGATCAAAATGACAATGGTATCAAACCTTACCTCATAGATCATAAAGGCTATATGTTCCTACCTTGGTTAATGATTGCTCACAAACATGGAGTTGTCCACCATACAATTTTGAAGTTGTTGTTTAATAAAGATCTTCATCAAGGGAGAAATGTTGTTGAATATTCATTTGGGATTTTGAAGAAAACTTTTAGAAAGTTGTTACTCAAAACCAACCTTGATCATATTTGATGTGATGTTTTGTTGTTGTATTTTGTACAACATGATCCTTGAAAGGAGAGATTTAGACATAAGCATGGTGATGGTTCAACTAGAATTGGAGGTTGATAAATATTTAGACGGAATCATGATCGATAAATGGTTGTAAAGAAGGCACTAAAGATTATATTTCTATGGAGAACGTAACAACAACTACCAATGAAATTGAATTACAAGGTGGTGAAATTTCAAGAACTAATTAATGCATCTTCTTAGAACAATAACTTGGAAACAAGTCACATAGGGTAAACTAAAACTTTACTTTTGCATGGACAATGTATCATGAATTAACTTATGCAAAATGACTATATAGGGCAATTGAAACTTTACTTCCATATGAACATTGTAACACAAATTGATGTTAAACTTATGCAAAATGGTAAGATTGTTCATTGTGTTTTAAAGTTGAAAATTCATTCAAAACTTTGAGAATGTAATGTTCTAAACTTATTGATTCATATGGTTATTGTTGGAATCACATCATTTTCTTCACTTGATGAATTTGAATCAAAGTTCATTGGTGGAAAAATGAGTGGTTTGTTGTGGACAAAATTAGAACACATGGTTATTTTGAAAATAGATAAAACACTCACAATGTTTTGACTTGTTTCATGTATCTTCTAGTTTTTACAATTTAAATATTATAGATGTTCAATGATGGTCTTATTACAATGGTCCTTAATCTCCAACTATGTGTTGCTAAGGCAGTCCATGGCTTCAACCATCATTGTGTTATTCTTGTTTATTGATTAAATTAATTATAGGTGAAAAAAAATAAAAATGTTTGTGTTTAACTCTTGTACTTCTTAGGATGATTAAAATTTTAGGGGTTTTTCAATTATGGGGCTACTTTGATAAATTCATTTGTTTTTCCCCTTGCACCTTTAATTACATTATGAAAATCATCAAAGTTCATCACATTAATTTCACTAAAAGAAAATGCGACTTTTCAAAAGGTCCAACTTGACTAAAATGTTCACATTGAGCTAGGGGGATGGTCATTTTGACTAAAGGCCTAAGGCATGAAAGACAATATTTACTTTTGATTGAAACATTTGATTAAAGTGATTTTATTTTGCTTAAAGTACATACCAAACCTAAATTCATAGTTTGTAAACTTTAGGTTAAGCATATTACACTTAGTAGGTATTTATAAAGTTTAATAGGTTACCTACATGATACCTTTAAGCACATGTAGGTACTTAAAGTTAGTACATTAATTAGCTGATATTTAATAATTCATAGTTAGTACTCAATAATTAATGATTAATATTTTATATAATTAATTAGTCAACAAATAAATTTTTATTAATAACCAATAATTAATTTATCCATCAAATTTTAATTGATTAATAATTATTATTCAATTATCAAATTTATCTAGTTTTTTGGCTAATATTTTATATTAATTTATAATAATTAATAATTAATATCTAATAATTAATACGAAATAATCAATAATTGTTATTTATTTTAATTAATTAATTAATTAATAATTCAGTTAATATCGTGTAGTAGCCTGTTAGGCATAGGTATTTATAGGTAGCTACATATTATTTATGTAGATATTTGGTACATCATATAACCTCCCACTTATATAAATAATAAAAAAATATTGAAATTGATCAATGTTATAATATGTACATCAAAACAAAAAAATTCAATTGAAAGTTTATTACAATATGAAATAGTGATCCAATGGTAAGGACTTGATTCCCCAAAGTGGAGGTGAGGAGTTCAAGTCCTCACACATACAACATTGGCTACCTAGGCTACCTTGGTTTTATGTGGTTTAGATAGTCAACTTAGGTTGTTTAGACAAATAAATTTAAATGGCCACCTAGCCTAGGTTACCTAATTTAAGGGGCCTAGGTTAAATAACGTAGGTAGGTAGGTAGGTAGGTAGGTAATTATTTTATTTTATTTTGTACATTAATTATTAGGTAATGTAGGTAGCTAAATAAATATATAATATTATATTATATTATTTTAAAATCATATATAAATGTTGTCAAAATATTGTTGACTAATAAAAATAAAAATATCCAATAAAAAAAACCTTATTTTTTTGTAGTGTTTGCACCTATAGAGTTCTTTGATTGCTAATTGGCATGCACTCTTTTAAAACATAGTCCTCACTCAAAGGATCTTGCATGAATAAATGTTGTGGTTCAACATAATCTTCTTCCCCTTGTGTATTGGCTTTAGGCATTAATGCACAATAATTTTTGTCCCCATTAGCTAAAAAATCCTTGACATGTTTTGGAACACTCACAGTTATTTCTCCTTAAAAGGCTTCAATTGCCCCATAATACTCTCGATTGAATTGTTTTAATAGATGATGTTTGTCTTGTTCATTATTGTTCAATTCCCATAATGAACTAATGTGACCGATCTCCTTTTGATAATACGTTATCTTCTTGTAGTCAAAGTTCAAATTATTCTACTTGTTTTACACATCTTGTTGTTCCAAGCCACATGTATTGATAATCTTTTTGGGTTCATTTGCAATATTGGTCCATTGTTGTGTTATAGGAACCATGTGAGCTCTAAGGTTGATGAGGGCTTCTTGAGTAACATATTTGTCATGTATGCATTTGATGAGTGCTTAAACTTTATAGTGCTCCCAATTTCCCTACTACTAACGAGCTACACTATCATTATTAGTCTTACATTTGTTGTTAATCCTTCGAATCCTCTTCCTCTCCCTCTTGAATTGGTTGCATCCATTGCAAATTAACATGTGTGATGTATGGTGTCATACAGGATTGCATGACAACATTACAAACCTAGGAGCCAAAGCTTAGGACATAGCAACCTTGATACTTTAATTCATCAATTTGTCATAAAATAATTATGTGTGTATGTGTGTTGTTTATAAGAAATATAAGTTTAGTGAATAATTGAAAAATATTGTTGCTTCAATCTAGAGAATTCCTTATTTCTAATAGTTTTATGAAATCATGAATTGGCTCATTATGTTTTAGCTCCTGTGTAGATGCTTAAAAGGCAAATTGGGAAAATGACAAAATGAATCATGATTTTTTCCTTCCTTTCAGATGATGGTAAATCCTTTGTCATAAAACTTTCACAATAGATTAACAAATGCACAAATGGTGTTCATGCCTAGACATTATAAACATGTGTAGATGTTGTAAACACACATATATGTTATGGAAGTTCACAAATGTTGCATATGTAGGTGTTCACAATGTTGCATAAGTAAACATTCACAATGTTATAGGTGTTATGATGCTCACAAATGAAGGAACTAGTGATGGACCTTGTGAGGGAAATTAGGAACCAAGTGTAGAAATTGGTAGTTTAGGACATGTGATTTCATGCTAATAACTTACTACCAATGATAATGGTAGGAATCTATGCATTTTGTAGATTTCAAACAACATTGTAATACTTGACAATACACAAACATTAATGCTTGAAATAATGAACCACATCATATTGCCATGTATTTTATTTATCAATCAAAACATGTGTATTGTGAATAATTATAGTTTAGATTGATGTTATTGACATTGTTCCCCTTATGTGTGAACAAACCCTTAGCTCTTTAACATTTATCCAACTTTAATTATTTTAAGGTTATCATTGATTGCATTTACATTGAAAGGTTGCTTCATTTATTTGTGCTTCATTTTAAATGACTTAAATTTTTTTTCAAACCATTGAATTTAATAATACCATATTGAAAATGATGGTTCCCTTCTACCTTTTTTAGTTTTCTAAAATTTTCACAAACTTAGCAAAATTTATTATAAATTAATTTTTTAAAAATTCCAAATAACCAAGAAAACAATTTAGACCAAAAAATCCATCATTAGCTATAACATATTTTCTTCACATTTAAACATTGAATTTCAACAAAACCAAAAGATGTAGACCACAAGTAAGTATAAGATCAAAACTATGTAACTTTATTACATAGCTATGGAAATTTATGTTCTTATTTGCACACATATCCTTTCACCTTTCTATTTTCTATGTATAATTATTATGCCAGACCATTTTCCTACTATGGATTTCACACATTCATAAATTATGTCAAAACCTTTGAAGATTAAAATTTCAATTCCGTTCACAATTTTATTTCATAAAACTCGTTTTCATCAAGTGAAGGTGCTTTAAAAAGTTCCAAACATTCACTTATATACTAACCAAAAAAAACTAAACAAGAAATTTTCTAAAGTCTTACACATCACATGGCTCACCATTGATTCAACATGCACATAAATTGAAGCCATGATTAATTGGCGACGATTCACCAAACCATTATTAAATTATAAAACTCAACCACATTACCAAACTTAACCCCTAAGTAATTACATAAGTAATAAATTATTTACATCAAGTTAGAGACCTACTTGAAAACATTTGGGAAAAAAAATCTTGTTGGGATGATTTTTGAAGTAAAAACTAGTGTGGTGTGGTGATTTGATTTTAAAAATAATTTATAGTTCTAGTTCTTTAAAATTTTCAAATTCAAGAACCATCAATTTGAGTTTTTTGAGGAGAAATCAAATTAGAGAACCATCGATTATGGGTATTTCCAAAAAATCAAAGAACTAGGAGTTTTCATGAAAGAATTAATAAAAGATTGGCAATTATAAAGGCAAGTTTGTAATTTTTTTTCAAATAAAATTGAGAACCTTGGTATTCAAAAAATTCAATTTTTTTTAGTATAGAACTTTTGTATGTATCTTGAAAATTTTCACTCCAATTGGGTAAGTGGGTATATATTTGGGTTGTTAATTGGTAAATATTTACAATTGATTTTAATATCCACCAAACCCTGGTAAGAACACGAGTGAACTCTTCCTGTGGCAGGTTCTTTTGTTTCATAGGGTGAGTCTTAGGGGTGCAATGCCAATGGAATGTGTGATGGTTATAAACAAGATATGAAAATTAAAAGTTTAAGATTCCCTCACTTTTTTGGCTACATGCTAGAACCCAAATTAAATTAAAAAAAAAAAAGAAATTTGTAGAAATTTGGTGAATGGTGAATGAAGAAAACACATACAACAAAAGTTGGCAAGCATTTAGCGAGTCGGCTAAAAGAATTTGAAAATGGCAAAAGCCCTAGCCACATTTTTTTAGTCTAGTTGAGGTGTAATGTGATTTTTCCTCTTGCTTTATGTCATGTAATGTCCTAGGAGTGGGGCATTGCCATACATGTAAAGCATTTCCTAGTGTGTTTGAAGGGCACCTTAGATCCATGATATTCATGAAAAAAATTATAATGTGCAATTTAGAGAAAAAGTTATATATATATAAGGTGCCTACAATTCATTATGAAAATTTTAAAAATATATATGCTTAAAATATACTTAAAATATATTTTAAATATTTCATAGCATACCCAAAAATACATTTTGATGTCAAGTGTTTTGTAAAATATACAAACAGTACACCCCTCAAGGTTTGGATGGCACCTTATACACATTAATAATGCCTCGTCAAAATCAGGAAACATCTTATAGTTACAACAAGATGCATAAAAAAGCTTTAAGGACCATAATAGTGTAAAGTTACTTCAAGGTGTAAGAGACCTCTCGGAGGTGTAGGGTGCATATCTCTTGTATTGCCTTGGGATTTATGTATGTCACCTTGTCCTTGGTGTTTTTGTTTTGCTTTTTTGTTGGGATATTTGCACAATTTTGTACAATGAAGGTTTTATTTACAGATTTTCTAAAGAAGCAAACAGAAGCTTTAAAATTATTTGAGAGTGTCATTTTTTTATAATAGATTTAACAAAATAAAATGAAAACCATCTCTGAACTAAGTAAGTTTCCAATTTATTCATCAACAACTTGTTCATTAAAAAAGAAAGGCTTAATATAATAATCTTATTTACTTTAAAGAGGGCTTCGATATGTGATTGTGAAGTATAAAAAACCAAGTATGCAAATTATAACTGCTGAAATTTTGGAAAATCAAATTTGAAACTGCCCAACCTTTGTTTTTTAATAAATAAATAGTTGGCAAAGAAGTGCTGAGCATTAATTTTAGGTATGGTAATTAGTTGAGGGGAGGGAACAACCAATATATATATATATATATATATATGGACCTCTTTGATTGGTCCATGAGCCCCCAAAGAAAAGAAACCATCCACTTTGAGAGTTTTCTAAATTAGAACCTGTCCAATGGTCCAATGATGCAAATGTGATAAGCAAACTTCAATTTAGTTATTTTGTTACGTAAGATTAATTTGAAACAACAAGCTAACAACTTTTGATGATGACAATGATCCATTGAAAAATTTAGTCAAATTTGAATATAAACCAAATATAGAAGGTAAAAAACTTGAAAATACTTTTATTTTTTTGCTACTTGCTAGAACATGTTGTAAAAATCTGACAATTTTAAAAAAATTCTAGAAATGGCGTCCTTTATTTTCTGCAAAAATCCTTTTATGTATGTTTTAAATCTCCAATTTTTTTTAGTTCCAAAAACTGGCATGAATTCCCCAAATAAAAAACACTGTTGTGGTTGTTTGTTGGGGGTGGTGTGGTGTGGTGTCAGGTGACCTAAGTTGCCGCCAAAGTCATGATGTTACAGGTAAACTCTGCACTCGTGCCAAATGTTTTAGGTCAGTGTGTTTTGTTTTGGGTTTGTCACCTCTTAAAACATGAATTGTGCCTGTGGAATAATTTAAGCTCAGGGCTTCTTAATTAATCCTTTAAAAAACTAGCAACAACTGGGTTTTGTTTTGTTTG
>Ga0116230_10003322_pt1 | contig 15709 bp, 17 predicted proteins | sample S1TSphfallax_3_FD_88678 | JGI IMG/M metagenome (GOLD analysis project Ga0116230, IMG submission 88678) | Host-associated microbial communities from peat moss isolated from Minnesota, USA - S1T2_Fd - Sphagnum fallax MG | ecosystem: Host-associated > Plants > Peat moss > Unclassified | place... | reverse complement strand
TCGACCCTCTACCCCTTTTCTAGAGTTGGAAGCCGGGAGCGTGCCTCCAAGTCTCAACTTCCGCAACTTGACTTTGTGAAACCCTCAAGTGGGTTTCACCCCGTGACTTGGGAGCGCGTCAACTAGGTTGGTGAATAACCTTGAACTCATACTCCTAAAGTATAAGTGCCCAACGAGTTAACTTACCAATAAGCTTGTCGTTGGTCATCAACCACTTGATAGGCTAGTGGTTGGTATACAAAGTGAATTTGGTGCCATAAAAACAGGGTCTGAAATGTATGATAACCCATATTACAGCAAGACACTCCCCCTCATATGAAGAGTAATTACTTTCAGCCTTGTTGTTTCGAGATGCATAGGTGATAACATATTCCTTACCTTCTTCATCAAGTTGGCCAAAAATAACACCAATACTAAAAGCGCTCCAGTCAATGTGTAGAATGAAGACCTTGCTGAAATCAAGTTTTTGCAAAATGGGGAACTCTAAAAGCTTTTCCTTGAGTGTGTTGAAAGCTTATTGTGCCTCTTCACTCCATGTTCAAACAACATCCTTCTTTAACAATGCATAAAGAAGATGAACAATAGTATTGAAGTCTTGGACATAAATCATGTAGTGATTACATAGTTTAATGAAGCTCCTCAAAGTCTGAACATCAGTAGGATTGGGCATCTCCAAAATGGCTACTACTTTGGCCCAATGAGCCATAATACCATTTGGCAGAATTATGTGTCCAAGGTAGACTACTAAGGTGACAACAAAGTCACATTTTTTAGGATGGATCTTCATATTGACTTCATGGAGCCTCTTGAATAACTCTTTAAGATGAGGCAAGTGCTACATGAATCCCTTGCTATGCACTAGGACGTCATTTATGTAGCACTTTAGGAAATATGCCCCTTCAAGAACATGGTCCATGATTCGCTGAAAGAAGACAAGTGCATTTTTCAATCCAAAAGGCATCACAAGCCATTCCCACAACTTGTTGTTTCCATGAAATGTTGTTTTCTTATGATCCTTCGCAACAAGCACAATTTGGTTAAAGCCTTGCTTCATATCCATAATTGTGAAAATGTTTGAGTCTCTAATGCTATCAAACAATTCTCTAGGGATGGGCATGGGGTACATGTCTTAAAATGTAACCAAGTTCAAAGGCCTATAATCCCTACACATCCTTTTCTCAATCCATAATTGAGATGAATCCTTCTTTATTAACATTATTATAGTGGTTGCGAAATCAAAACTTGATGGTTGAATGAGATCAGCCTCATGGAGCTTTTTGCATTTTTCATCTACCAGTTCCCATTGATGCTTGCTCAACCTATGGCTCCTCTGATAGATGGGTGTCTCATCTGTAAGGTTTATAGATAATTATATGGTCTTACGCTTACTTAAGTTTTTCATTGAAAATGCAAACACATTCTCATACTTAATTAGCAAGTCTATGACCTGGTCTCTCTCCTTCTTAGTGAGCTGGTTCCCCATAATGAAAGGGTAGTTGAAAACACATGGAATGGAGTTGGAAAATGTGTTTGAAGAACTTGGTGTATTGGGTTCTCCATTATCCAACTACGCAGATTCGTAGAAGGTTGTAATTATTTTTCCAAAAGTTGATGTACCTCTAGGTGTATCAGAAACAACTTGAATCAAATTACATGGTACCTCCTCCCCCCAACATTAAGAGCGAAGTGTAGAGTGTTGAAGATAGGTAAGTGTACTTGGTTGTGGTGCCATGTAGTCACATCACCGCAAGCTAATTGAATCAGTGTTGGTGTTGTATACATTTGAAAGAGTACACATGTTACCAACAACCATGTAAGGGGGTTCAAGTCCATGTCTCTCCCCAGTAGAACATTACACTCCAATCTAATCACCTTGGTGTGACTAGTAGTGCCAATTTGGAACCCCATAGCCCTTTCTCTTTCTTTTGGCTTGGTTCATCCCAAGTGGTTGAAGCACAATGATACACCAATCTTGGTCCATTTCCCTGAAAGGCATGTGTTCTTGGGAAGGAGACAAAGGTGGGCCAAGCACCTTTTGGTTTTCCTATTGTGTTCCAAAGAGGTTTTTCTTGCCTTGTAATTGGTTAGCAAGAGCTTTGATCATCCAATATCAAAGCCAACTCTTAAATTGAGAGTGGTGCAAGGTTGGTCCACCAGTTGCGCAACCGGTGCGCATAGGAACCACATTGTGCCGCATCGAGTAGGAGTGGCTCTCCAAGGTAATGCTTGACTAGCGTGTAGTGTTCTTGGACTTTTTCCCTTTGGTCAAATTGAGAAGGGGTGTTTTCAATTACATAACCAAACATAGGAGAAATGGATTGAGCTTAGGTGATCAATCGTACCATGTTCATGAAAAGACCAGATCTTGTGTCACTCAAGCCTTTTCCAAATCCAACCGCTGAAAATCCTTGACACTCCCAACTTGAAATGATGAGGTCCACGGGGCGAAGTGATTCCATATGCTTCTTTTGAATTAGCTGTATGCAAGAGGGCAAAAAAATGAAACTGGCCTGCCATGCGGTGGTTGCAAACTGTTGTGGAAATCTAGTTGTGAGTTCCATCATTCTCGATGTCGCCACTTGCTTTGTAATAGGATCAATTTCTACATAAAAATACCTCTGAACCACCATCCTTGATTATAATAAGGCTTCAAGACCTGTACTAATACCACCAAAGAACTTTAATAATGTAATCCCCTCCTTATGCAATGTCCATGCGATTAACTAATGAAGTATTGGCTTAATCAATTTGCTATGGCTCTCCATGTTTTCAAAACTAAATAAAGCTTTGACCAAGGGCTCGTGGGCTGCTTTGAACCTTTATAAAACCTCTGGTCCATGTTGAATGTTAGTAGGAACCACCCTCAAGCTTTCAATAGCTTCGGCGTAAGTTGTCTCTTCTTCATCTCCCTCTATCCATTCGTGGCTAGCTTATTGGATGCAAGAAATGGTGTGTGTTTCCTTGAACATACAATGGTGAGCCATAGGACTATGGTTCCCATGTAAATCAAAGGGTACGTATCCTAGGTGGTGGCCATTGGTTTCCCAATCCATTCAGTAGTATGCATGTTCGAATTAGTTGTCAATTGTGAAACCTGGTGGAAACATGGCCTTTTACCCAATGAGCACATTGTAACTGGTGGCATTGGTGACTATACATCTGACCTATAGGCAAAGCTCCTGATCTTTACCTTCATTGTAGTTAAGTGCAATAAAATCCGAGCTCTCCCCAAGTACCTCTTCTACGCTCCCACTAGCGGTGCGAATTTGCCACATAGATTTCTGTAATTTGGAATCAAGCATGCCCATCTTCTTGGTGAATTGAACTCCAAGAATCATTGGTTGGGCACCTGTATCAAGAAGTACCACTTTGGGTGTATGTCCTCCCACTTAGATTGCTGATTTAGTATTGTCGACAATGGTAACTCCAGTGGCGATGGAAGTTCTCTTACTAAGCACCACCTTCATAAATGAGTGAGAGACTTTGTGAAAAAAATGGCTATCCACAACGCCTTTGCTAAATAACAAATCCACAAATGAGGTGTTCTTAGTTCCCTTTTTAAATGTGAATGTAGAATCAGAGGTAGGAAAGCCCATTAGTTTAGCCATGCTAAAACTAGTGACCAGATTATGAACGCCATCTATAACACGTGAGCCAATCGAGTGTCTTTCCAAAATATTAAAGGGGACCCCTATAGCATGTGGATCAGGGAATGGTAGAGGACCTGATGTAATGTTCAAAATATCTTCTAACACTACAATTATGTTTATGGTGTTTAGCTTCAAATCTTGAAAACTAAACAATGGTGTATTCACAAGCTTTTGTATCACTTCACGCATTTGAAGTTAGCACTCCATAAGTTGATCAGTGGAAAATTGTGTGTTTTTCTGATGTACATGTATTCCTAGGAGACGAGAATTTAATGCCCTAGCAACTTATGGTGTAGTAGTCTCCTCCCCCCTTGTTAACAAGGTGCGTTTTTCTTTCGTGTTAAGAAGACGAAAATATTGTGGCATGACTTTTCAAGCTCCTCTAACCTTGGTAATAGTACTTGAACTAGATGCAAGTTCATTAATCTGAATTACCTACCTAGTGGCAAAAACTTTGGGTGCCCCATTAACTTATTATGTCGCGAAGTAAAGAGGGAAAAACGAAGTGGCAAATTTTGGTGTGAAACTAGAATTGTGTGCACTAGAAAGAACATACTCCCCAACCATGACATCGTGTGAGAGGCCATAGAATGACCCAAGAGGTCCTTCCCGTGATCCTAAACCCTATACAGGTTGGGCATGACTAGCTGGTTGGGAAGACTTGCGTTTTAGATTAATAAGTTGGGCCCTTAATGATTCGAGTTCATTTTGCAGAGTTTGAACTTGAGCGGCATGGGCTTGAAACACCTCCTTCTTGTTAGCATTATGTTCCTTTTTCTTAGCATTCTTACTGGAATTACCCTTGGTGGGGAAAGCTTGAATGGAAGGCTGAGGTGCCTTAGCTTTTGGTTGAGGGGCAACGAAAGAGGTTGGTAGATTTTACCGCGATAATCATAATTACTTCTATTCCAAGAACTTGGCAAAACAAACAACTTCCTAATGTCCCTCTTTCCCAGAATAATCACAAAAGAGGTCCTCGGAAAAATGTTGCACTCATTAGTTTTGTGGCAAGATTACCATAGTAGTTGCAAGGAAGTAGGATGGATGCAACTGAGTGCACCGCTTTAGCCTTTGAAGAAGAATGTGATGATTTGGTTGGTGCAACTAATGGAGGCTAAGGCTTTGAACGTGAAGGAGGCCTCATAATATTGGCCTCATAGTGTGCATGAGCTAGTTCCAGCTTTCAGAAATGTTGTACACATCCAGCAAAATGTATGAGTTTCCAAATTTTGTAAAAAACTTGTTGCAAAACCTGCACATGGAATGTCAGAGTACCTTCCAACGAACGAAGATATTGATGGGTAGTTGCTAGGTTTGTGATGCTCTGAGTATCCTTTTTGAGTTTGAGAAACCTCTTGTAGAGCATCTTGAGAGTTTCATCCTTTTGCCAAAAGAAGGTGGTGAATTATAGAATTTTTTTCAAAACTCTTAACCGGAAATTCTAGCTCAAGAACACGAAAGAATTCCCCCACTAGATCAACAAAAGCTTGTGCATCGATGGTGGGAGGAATGTTTGTAGTAGCATCAATGAATTGTTGAGGAGAAATGTTTATTGAAGTAGGTACCGGATTTGGATTATTGGGCATAGTCCCATGATGTGCAATGGTAGCTTGTAGTGCAGCTTGAGAGGCGGTGGCAACGGCTGTGGCATAAGCTGGATTGGGGATCTGGGTGACGCCCAAAATCCTTAGAGAATGTTGCTTGTAGACATCTAATGCCTCGTAATGCACATAACGAGCTAGTTGTTTGAATGTGAATGCCTTAGTGTAATTAACGTCATCCTTAAGTTCCAATTCACAAACCATAGTTGAAAAAATTACCTTGAACTCCCTCAAAGAATGATACTTGGTCTTTTGCTAAACTTCTTAATTCTCCTAGAGGAATTGTTGACCTCTATGGTGTATATGGGTGTAGAGGTAACGACTTGCAATGGAATATATGGTGATGGTGTGAAAGCTATTGCGACAGCATGCGTACCCCATTGATTAAGACCTCAAAATGGATTTTGATGTATTGTTGATGTAGTGTAATTTGAACTTGAATTCCTGGTAGGAGTTGTACTGGATGACAATGGGGCTATAAACACTTGATAGTACCATCGTGAAGATTGTGAGCTCAAAGAAATTGGCTCAAATGATTATGTGTTACTTCGTAGCTGATACCTTAGCTGTAGCTGAGTGGTAATGCTCTCATCATCCGAGGACATGGTGTTGTCCCATGCCCCAACATTTTGTAGCAATACAGAACACTAGCTACAAAGTTCTAACACAACCTATGCAATTAAATGCAACCGTAATGGAAATTGAAATGTGAAGTGCTTAAAAAAACATACCTTAAACAATTTTCAGTTTTTGTAATCACTAGTGTTAAATGATGAAGTAGAAGAAGAAAGAATTGTATATTTATGTATTAATAAGACTATGTAGGTGTATGTATTAATACAAAAATAACGTAGATATACATATTAATATAAAATACATAGATGTATGTATTAATACGAAAGTATGTAAATGTACATGTTAATTTTTTTAAAACCTATATACAATATTGAAGAATACATACATATAGTTTGAGGAATACCGTATCAGATAAGTATGTATGTAATACATACAATTTGGAAAATACGGCGCGTTGACGGGGATGAACGGTAACAGATGAATGTCGGTGGACGAAAGGGGCCAGATGGACGGATGTTGATGGACATTGAACAGAAATTAATGGACGTCAAACAAAATTGTGATGGATGGTGACAAACAACGACTATAACGACAATGACAATGGACGGTGACGACACTATAGAAATGATCTGCGTCCACAAGCTTTATAATGAGGGCATGTAGAAGAGAATTTTTTTTTTTCTTCTACTTGGTGTTTTTTTTTTCCTTTCTTTTTCTTCTTCCAGAGCTACTATAAAGGAAATTCACTACATGACTGCAAGCTCAAAAACACACAAGAGTGCATAGCCCAGATGTTAACTTCAAAACCCATGTATAAGGAAAACAAATGTATGTGGGGTTGCATCATTTGGTGCAGATCTTGTACTGCAATCAAACCTTGTGTGTGTGTGTATGTGCTCCCAAGACCTAAAGTTGGCAATACAACAAGCTTTGGAGCTGCTCACTCCTTCCTCTCTTCGAAATTTTGAAACTCAAAATTTCATAACTTGTAACTTGTTTCTAGTGTCCCTTCTCCTTCGCTTACACTGTTGCTAGTTATGGTTATTGTTGTTCTTGTTGTAACTACAATACAAGAATAAAATAAATTAAAAAGTAGCAACAACTCAAGAACACAAGAAACCACAAGCAAAAACAACCCACGAAACTCAAAGCCAAGAAAAATTTGTCACTTTCAACTTTAAACAATAGAGAATATTTTTTCTAAAATTAAATTAAATTGAAAAGAAGGAAAGAAAACGTAGTGTATGTAATCGGTGGCCGTGTAATAGCCGCCATGAACATCTAGAAATCTAGTTTGATTATGGAAGAAACTTTCCCTGATAAAGGACTTTTAGAGAAACTAACAAAAGAAGGAAAAAACTTGGCCTTTTATACAACCGTCAACAAAGCTGAAACCCTAAACAAGCCACAACCCTAAAACACTTAATAGCGTACAATAATTGTACATTAACCCTAAAGGCATGCCCATAATTGGTGGTCATGCATACGGGCATGTCAGTGAGCAAATGGAAGTGAATTTGAAAGCTATGGTTGAAATGGCATCATATGATTCATTTGACATGAAAGTGTGTCAAATGAGGTAGATGGAGGGGGAAAACACGAATAAATTGCTTCTATATTCGAAAGAGGTGAACTTAAAGGCCAAAATTGCAAAACATGCCCTTGAGGCATTATAAGGGGAATTGGGGACAATGCAAGCCACATTATATGAGGTGGTTGTCCAACACAATTTTTGTGTGAACAATTGGGCATAATGCAAAGAAGATTGAAGTTCTAAAACATGAGGTTGCCCATAAACAAAAAAAATTAATGGAAAGAAAAATAAGGGGAATCGAAGCAAAAAAAGGAATGCTTTGATTCAATGAACAATGTGGAATGCTACCATCAAATTTTGATTGATATGAAAAAACAAAATTAAAAAGATGTTGAAACATTTACTAAAGAATCCTAATTAGCCCAAATAACATGAAATTAACATGCATTTTGGGCACATCTTGGGTTGTGCAAATGGAAGTGGATTTAATGTGCAGTAAAGTGGAATATTGTGATGACCAAAAATTTCAATCACAAAACTAAACATCATGGCCAAGGATATTTGAGATGTTTCCAAATAACTTGCCAAAAATGCAAGATACTAAAAACACAAATTGGTCAATGCACCTTGAGCTTGACTAGGAATATTTCACCTCCACTTCCCAAAAGATGGGGAAACACTTTTGGCCTTCACCTCAACCTTTCACTAAAAATGGGGACCAATGGATTATTTGCTCCAACCCATATGAGTATTGTCACACATTATCACCATGGTCAATGAAATAAAAAATCTTGTTGGGTTGAATGTGATTTTGCATGGGGTGAAAATTGGGCAACAAGGTCCATCATGGTTGAGTGTTTCAAAAATGATAAAGGTATTGCAATCTTCCGATATTTCAAAAATACCACAACATTGTAACACATTTCCACCAACCTTCCCACCTATACATACAAATTACATAATTTATATGTGTCAAGATCTTAAAACATTCAAACCACATGACTTGTGATAATTTTCTATCCACTTTACGGTCAAATTTATAAAAAATTGTGGTATTTGGTGAAAAAAATTCATATTTTTTGAGTATTTTGAAAGTCTAGGAATCACTTGTAAAACCACATGACTACAACTTTAAAAGGAATAAATTTAAATATAAAAATAGATAGGGCATTATAATAGATCATCTTAAATACACTAATAGGTGATTTTCATCCATTCACACAAAATTCAAAATATTTTGCTATGTGAACAACAAATTGTTGATTTTCAGCACATTTTTAACATCATAAGGGTTCATCAACATATGTAATTAGGCCAATAAAGTATTCAAAAGATGCATCTCATATATACATATCAATTTGCAATAGTTTTTTCCTTATACAAATGGTTATACTATAACATGTGTAAAAGGTATTTTCTCTACAAGACAAATATTTTGGTGTCTATACTATACAACCAAAATACAATTTATATTCATATCCATGGAAATATTTTCACATTTTTGTGATGTGTTTATTCAATATTACAAGATTGTAATTTAACATTTTTATTATCACACATTTAACATTGCCTTAGGTGGTATTTATACCAAAAACTACCAAAAAATTTGCGAAGGATGATATTTTCAAGACACTTAAGCAAACCAACACCCATCAATGCAACTACCAACAATCTCAACCAACTTTTCAAACACTATTTGGGGAAGGTAATAGTAGAAAACCAATAGATTCCTAAGTTTAAGGCAAGGAGGATTTAACATAGGTATTAGGCACATCATGTACATCACTTTTCCCACCTTGAAACAAAATTATGTACATTTCCATTGTCATATTTATGAATTGTGTAAAATGTGCAAACAAAAAAAATCCCCAATTGATGTAATGGTTGTGATAACCCACATGTAATAAATAAGAAACAAAACTTTCCACTTGCTTAGAACTTTTAGATTGCAGTGTGATCTCATAATTGCACACCAAATATGTCTTTATTACATGTTTTAATATGTTAAGCACTTATCTTTGAGTTGAATCAAAATTTAATTTTTAAGTCCAAATTCTTTAAGGTGTACCAAAATCTTGTTACAATGTCACCTTTTTATGTGTCCATGTAAAGACACATTTATGGATGATTGTGATGGAATCTATAATGGTACCAATTTAAAATATCGTCCTTTCGAAATATTTGACAACTTTTAACTCATTATTTTTTATGGGGATCAAAATATAGGGTAAAAAAATATTACAATATGGACAAGGTCCTTTTTGTTCTATGTGGTACACCTTAAAGGATTTTCACCCTTCTAAATATTAATTACATTGATAAAATGAATAGTTCAAATATTTGGCAAAATTTGATAAACACCAAGTAGGGTTCGAAATCAAATGGTAACAAATTTATTTACACAAAAGCATACAATTCAAACAAGCTATGTAGACCTTCTTGTGGATGGGAAAATTAACCAATTTTTGTGTATTCCCTAATGGTTAACCTTTTCAAACAATGTGAGATTGCAATGCCCTAGTGATTATAGATGTGGAAGCACAACCAATTATGGGATTGGTATCTTGGGGTCGAGGTTCATGATAGTCATTGTCATTTGGTGCATCGCCACCATCATTATTAATGTATGTGTCCTCATCATCATCATTGCATCACTCCTCCACTTTTAAAATGTATGTCCCACGCAAGGTTATGATGATATTTTGTCCCATTTGTTTTGTCACAATTCATTTGGTGGGATGATCATCAAATTCCATGATGCCATCCATATGTAATTAATCATAATCATGTTTTCCTACAAAAACCAATGTTGTTTCATCAACCAACCTTTTTTTTCAGGTGATATATCGTGTGGATGAATTTTGAATAGGTAGATGAAGATGATTCATGGAAACAATTGGCACAATTAAACTTGATCCCACCTAGGGTTGAAGACATGTTTGATTTCATAAGTAATCGAAGATTAATGCTTGGTCATAATTTGAATCATGTTGTGCCAATGGAATTTCAATTTCATGAATGGGCATGTGTTGATGAATGGCTTGGGGTTCAATTTTGTAAATGGTGGTATCTAGGCCCACTCATAGATCCGATGTCATTTACTACCATGGTTTTGACTATAGGATTTGTAGGATTGACCAAAGGACCCACTTGTGTGTTCAATGTGTCAATTAATGTGTTTTAGGTTACCATATGTGCAATGTTGATCCTTGGGCCCATTGTTAAATCCATTATCGCTAATCGTGTGTTCATGTTATGTGGGAGTATAAGATTGATGGAATTTATTGATTACAAGTGTGTGATTTCATCGTCAACTATCAGAGCATGTACAACCATGGTGGATGCATGGGGGGCTTCAACTTGATGTTTAATGGATGAATTTAAGGTGGGGAATTCCACTTATTACGAAGCCACATTGGGTGGCATGCCATGTTTATATTTCCATTATCAGATTGTAGTTATTTCCAAATGTTAGCATTAGACAATAATCTTCAAAATGGAAAGTCTTTTGATGGGTCATCAATTGGGAATTCAAAGGGGTAATACTAGTTTTTTTCCTCATTTGACATTAAAGGATCCTCCTCTAATGTGTCTCCTTTGTCTGAATTTTCATCAACATTGAACATAGAGTCTTTAAACAACATATTTTTCTCATACAATGTAATGGGTTTAGTAGTAGGTTGTTATTGTAGGAGCTTATTATTATTGTAAACGCACACCAAGTCCCCAACTCAATTCAATGTGAATCAACGTCACATTTTGCTATGGAAAATGAGTAGAACTTCAATTATGTTTGCAGAATGACAAAGGACACACTTGTGCCAAGATGTGGGAAACAATGGGTGTACGTGTGCATCCACCAATTCCAATTAAATCCCACCATTCATATGGGAAAATTTTGAGGCCATCAACTTGGGGGGTGTCAAAAAAAAACCTTCGACTTTGAAAATAGTCCTTTAATTCTTGGGCATAGGCTATCAAGTTACCAATGTTTTTTTGTAACACATAATTGAATGTTTCCTTGGCATCTACATCATCATGGAGGTGTATAATTTGTTTGAGACACATTAAACTCAAATAAATATGGATTAAAAAAGGCTCCTACATAATGTAAGTCGGTCATCAACATCCTCCACCAATGGTAAAAGTGATGTTTGATCACCTTTGCAAGGTTCAATGGTAATGAGAAGGTTGATCTTATAATGATAAAATATGTTGTTCCAATGTCTTCATGACAAACCACGGTTTCCCCATGCAAGGTTGTTTACCATTGAATGCTTTCAATTCCATTATAATTGGTTCCACCATGTGCACAAAGTTGGCACAAGTATTGCAAAACCCATCCTTCCTTATGTTGGTTCAAACATATTTCACTTAGTAAGGGACTTGTGTTGATGGCAATTACACAACATGTTGACAAAAGTTATCCATTTAGGATTGATGATAGGTTCTTGGCATGGTTGGGTGGACCAAAACTTGGCTCAAAATCCATTTTATAAACTTTAACCTTGTGCATAGTGTTGACATAAGATGATGACAAGATGATATTTATCCATTCTTAGTAATTAGTTTTCCATATGTGATTTGTGAATTATAAAGGCTAGTGATTTATATAGATCTAAAAAAAATTATGCTCAAAACACTTTTGTTTTTAAATGCTATGGATTTAAAAAAATAGGGTTTGTTTTCTCAACATTCAAAATTTCATAGTGTAATACCTTCAATTCATATGATGCAAAAGAGTTTTGCATTTTTTAAATTTATACATTTCACCTTGAAACCAATTCCCTAAACAAGTTCTAGATCCATCATTGAACCAAATTAAAGTCCATTATTCTAATTGTAGTTGGTGTGGCACCCTAATTTTTCAATTTCAAAGGTCCATAGCTCTTGGGATTTTATGTTTTTTTCATTACAAAAAATTGTACCATGTAAAGCTATGAAAAATGACAAATTAGAAGGTTAGTTACATTTTGCATGGTTGAATTTTTTTTTTACAAATTTGTATAATGTTGTCCACTCCAATGGTTTCAATGTATCCAACCAAAGCATTAATATGTAGCACTTGGGCATCCTTATGTTCCCCTAGTGTGTCAATGGCACCTTAAAATACATTCCAATTAGGACAAGCAAACATCACATTCAACAATCAACATTTTGCAACATTGTCCCAACCATCAAAACAAGTGGTGGTTCCATACTTGTGAATGGAATTTTGTATCCTTTCAATAATAAGTTTGGGTGCATCAACATTGGCTTGCTTTTGTCATTTTTGCACAATCCATGGTATGATGGGGGTTTATAGTAGGTTTGGGACTTTGAGGTTGTTTTCACAACTTCTATGAACATTGAATGTCGTGTAATGTTGAAAAGGATATTCAATTCATAAAAGAAATTCGCCCACTTCTTATCCAAACTCCTATTTTTTTTAGTTTAATCCTCTTGTAATGAGACCTATTAAAAGGTTTGGGAATTATTATTTATTATGATCCTTTGCATTATTTGTAGGTGGGGTGTAAATTCAAGCCTTTTCTGTTTGAAGGTCGAAGTAGATTCTCCTTCCTTTGAAGGGTTTGCCATTTCAATGGTCACATTTTCTATTGTCCCATCATGTGTTAGTACAACCATGTCATTTAATGGTTGAAAGACAATTCCCCCACATGGCAAATAATGCTTTGATTTGTGTCCATGCCTTTGAACCCATTGCAACACCAACTTTCCCACTACCATCATGTCAATAGCCCAAATGGAAAGGCATTTAATCCTTGCGGTATGAAATGACATGGTTCCAAAACCTACATTCCATCTTACCCATGTTGTTTAGAGTTATCAAGTACCATGGTTCTGACATGTTTCGCCTATCCTCCATTAAAAAACACAAAAAATATGATTAGAAAAATTAATATATAACAATAAGGTTTGGTTTCATTTAAAAAATTATACAATGAAATTTAACACCAATTTAAAATGTAATATGATGATTTGAAATTCATACACCCATAAAGTTTCACCCCTTTCTCCCAAGGTATATAGTAATGATTGCTTGTTAAGTAACACAAATCCCACACATTTCAAAGAAGGAATTGATTTAAAATTCACACTCCACTTTTTGTTACTCAACATAAGCAAAGTGGGTTGGTTATTTTTTTGGGGAAAGTTTTTTTTTTCCCAACTATGATTTAGATTAATTTTAATCGCTAATGGATGCCTAAAATCAATTATCAATTATAAAAGAAACTTGCTTGTGCGACAACAAAAAAAGGGCCCAAATTTAGTTGTTGAATCAATGGTATAGATCAACCCATTGTTGATCAAATGATTAAGATCTATTTTGGTCACCACAAATTGAATGGGTATCAATTGTCGAACCTTTGGTAATAAAAAAAATTTAAGTTGTGAAAATTATGGAAACCAAAAAAATTTCATTGCCAAAACTATGATGATCAAATTTGTTTTCACTTGTTAAGCATGCATGACCAAGTGGGAAAAAAATTGTTCACATTCGACTTAATGGATGAAACCAACATGTCTATACAATCATTGATGCGATAACATATGAAAAATGGACATGTGACATCATTTCTAACAACCTTATAATTGATTAATAATAAACGTATACTTTAAGATGATTTTCAAGAAGGTTCTTTAGATAATAGGCATATGGAAGCCTCATGGAAGTTTTTTTTAATTAGGTCCCAAAGGGGTGTAATTAGAATTAGGACCTCTCATTACCTTTAATATGTTCAACACTAATTTAAGGTACAATATTGCAATTATAGCCTTGTTTATTCCATTTCATGTTCATGTTTTCATATGTTATGAAATATTAATTTTTTAAAAATTGTTTTGCATATTTCATGATCTTATTTTGATTTTTACATTTTGTGTTTAGAATTAGATTTGGGCTTGCTATTGTCATAGTTTGTTTTGGTTTTTTTATAACTTGGGAAATCCCTTTGCTTTTGTAATTTCCATGTTCGTAACACAATCCTTCTTAAATACAAGTGAGGTAGGTAAGCAAAATCAACCTTAAACCTAAATAATTCTTTTAGTTACTTATTGCTACAATAGTTACAATAACTTTAATCTTTATTCTTCACATCACTTTGTCATGATTTAATTTTGGTCATGATCCCAAGGCTAGGGTTGTAATAACAAAACAATGCAAAATGAAAAGAAGAACAAAAAAAAAAAAAAAACAAAAGCAAACACAAATTTGTGTTGTTTAATATGTTTGTGATGAATTTACAATATTGAAATTTGCAAAAGTTGTGAAAGAAAATATGTGTGTTATTTTATGGAACGATGCAAAAGATCAGTGATGTGAAACAAAAGGTGCTACAAACAATGATGTTGTTTAAGAATTTTTTTGCAAAATGAAGGTTTTGAAAGATAATGGTAATTCAAAACAAATGCATTGCAAGAAAATGTGACATTGCACAAAACAAACACATTACAAGATGCAAAATGAAGAAGACAATATTAGTTCTAAGCAAAGATGCAAACAAAAATTATTGTGAAGTGAAAATGAGTTGTAAAATGAAGGCACTAGAAAACAATGGTGCTATGAAACAAAGGCATTGTAATACAATGCAATGCACAAAACAAACACATTGCAAGAAATTGCAAAACAAATGCAAAGCATTTAGACACAAACAAAACAATGACATTGCAAAACACAAAGCAAAGACAAACATAAATTGCAAGACAAGGGTAAGAGAGATCAAATGAACCTATAAGGGAGTTGAGATGAAGATGCAAATGAGGCCCTCGCCAATATGATACAATTGAGGGGGAAGACGTGTGAAGGAGGAGACAAAACCAAAAGTTGGTGTGGAAGTTGGAGAAATTCATGCCATGGTAAAGGGGTTGTAGACATCTATAGATTATTGATGTGGATGAAAGGTGCCAATGTTAGGCTTAGGGATGTTAGGGTCAATGCTGATAGACTTCCACGCACTAGGTTAGTGGTGTTAGGTTAGTTTTTGCTGATAGGACCTAACACTAGGTCTGGCCCCCCTTAATATGGTCACAGTCCTTAATTTTTTTAAACTAAAGAAGGCACCTCGTAGGCCATGTTCTGGACCCTAGTGTAAAGTGAGGCTGGTAGGTTGAGCCTAAAAGGCACACTAGGGGGCAGAATGTGCCCTAGGGGACACTTTCCTTGACCTAAAGGCTGTTTAGGGCAGATTCTGTTGTAATTAGCACTTCAATTACTTGGACAGAATGGCACATTGCTCACAATCAGAATTTCCTTCAACAAGGCTGAATTTTGCAACCTAAGATGCCTGATAAGTGGCAGAATTTGAGGGTTTAGGGTTTAGGTGAATCCATTTTGAAGATACTTT
>Ga0116230_10003321_pt1 | contig 15711 bp, 13 predicted proteins | sample S1TSphfallax_3_FD_88678 | JGI IMG/M metagenome (GOLD analysis project Ga0116230, IMG submission 88678) | Host-associated microbial communities from peat moss isolated from Minnesota, USA - S1T2_Fd - Sphagnum fallax MG | ecosystem: Host-associated > Plants > Peat moss > Unclassified | place... | reverse complement strand
TGGGTCCCAGACGAAAGCGGTCTGCGGCTGCGGCCGGCCGCCCACGCTCACGCTGCCCTCGACCGACCGCACACCGCCGAGCCGCTCGTAGAACCAGCGGCTGGGATTGCCGCTGAGCACCCAGACGAAGACGCTGCGGCACCCCGCCGCCGCGAGGTCCGCCGCCGCCGCCTGGATCAGGCCGCGGCCGAAGCCCTGCTCGCGCCAATCATCCAGCACGTAGAGCGTCTCGATCTCGCCCTCCGCGATCGCACAGGTCGGCGCGCGGCTCGCCGTCACGAAACCGACCACCGCCGGGCCGTCGTCCCCGTAATCGCGCACGGCATCCGGCGGCGCGGCCACGTGCACGATGCCCCCGGCCCTGATCACATGGGCATAATAGGCTTCCTGGCGCCGTGCCGAGAGGTCCGTCAGCGTCCAGTCCGGCAGCAAGCCGGCATAGGCGCTCCGCCAGGCCGCCACATGAACCGCGGCGATCGCCGCCCCGTCCGACGGAAGCGCGGGCCGGATCCCCGTCATCTGCGTTCGAGGACGCCAGCAAAAAACCCGTCGGTGCCATGGCGCGCGGGCGTCAGCCGCACCACGCCATCCTCGGCGATGGCGGCGAGTCCGGCCGGCATCTCAGGCACATCCGCAAGATCGACGCGGACGAAATCGGCGTGTTCGGCGAGAAAGCGATCCACCTGATCCTCATTCTCCGGGCGAAGCAGCGAGCAGGTGGCGTAGATCAACCGTCCGCCGCGGCGCAGGAAACGGGACGCATCATGCAGGATGGCGGCCTGCTTTTCCACCAGAGCCGAAAGGTCGGCCTCCGTCAGCCGCAAACGGGCATCCGGGTTGCGGCGCCAGGTGCCTGTCCCTGTGCAAGGCGCGTCGACCAGCACCCGGTCGCAGGTTTCCCGCCGCCGCTTGGCCCATTTGTCGCCTTCGGTCAGCAGATGCTGCTCGACATTATGCACCCCGGCCCGCCGCAGCCGGCGCACCGCGCCGTCCAGCCGATGGGCGGAGGTATCGGCCGCGAGGATGTGGCCGCGATTCTCCATGGTCATCGCCATGGCGAGCGTCTTGCCGCCAGCCCCCGCGCAGTAGTCGAGGATCCGCATGCCCGGCCGCGCATCGGCAAGGAGCGCCACCACCTGGCTGCCCTCATCCTGGATCTCGATAAGGCCGGAACGGAAGGCCTCGCCCGTCACCACCGGCTTACGGCCGGCCACCCGCAGCCCCCAGGGGCTGAGCGCCGTCGGCTCCGCGACAATCCCCTCGGCCGCAAGTGCCGCCTGGGCGGCGGCGCGGTCGCCCTTGAGCAGGTTCACGCGCAGGTCGAGCGGCGCCGGCGCCAGCATGGCGGAAACCTCGCGGTCGGTATCCCGGCCGAACCGCTCCACCAGCAGCGGCATGATCCAGTCGGGCACCTCCAGCCGCACGGCGTCAGGCATCGCCGGATGCTCGAAGGTGTGGTCGTTGAGGCGGCGGAGGATTTCCTCCTCGGCCTCGGTCAGGGGCTCGGGCGCGTAGCGGCCGCCGTTGTACATCTTCGCCACATCATAGGACGGGCGGCCACCCAGCACCGACGCCGCGCCGGCGGCGAGGCGGGGGCTAGGCTGGCCTTGGGCGCGCTCGATCCACCAGTTCAACCGGCGCTGATGGCGGAGCACGTGCCACACCTGGTCCGAAACCTCGCGCCGGTCACCGCTGCCGATGAAGCGGCGCTGGCGGAAGAAGTCGTTCGCAACGGCATCGGCGGGTTTGCGCGGCGCTGCCGCGATTGCCTCCAGCAGGGCGATCGTGGCGGCTAGGCGGGCGTTGGGGGTCAAAGTAATACCTAAAGCGGAATGAAAGTTTTTTGGCTCTTTTCCAAAAAAGAGCGGTGCTTCTTATGGTTTCAGTCCCGCCGGTAGTTGGGCGCCTCGCGCGTGATAGAAACGTCATGCACATGGCTCTCGCGCAGCCCCGCACCGGTGATGCGGCGGAACTTCGCGCAGCGCTGCAACTCGGCGATATCGGGACTGCCGGCGTAGCCCATGCCCGCCCGCAACCCACCCACCAGCTGATGAACCACGGCCGAAACGGGGCCGCGATAGGCCACCTGCCCCTCGATCCCCTCCGGCACCAGCTTGAGCTGGTCCTTGATGTCCTGCTGGAAATAACGGTCGGCCGAGCCGCGCGCCATGGCGCCGATGCTGCCCATGCCACGATAGGATTTGTAGCTGCGGCCCTGATAGAGGAACACCTCGCCCGGCGCCTCATCCGTGCCGGCGAAGAGGCTGCCGACCATGACCGCGTTGGCCCCGGCGGCAATCGCCTTCACCATGTCGCCCGAGGTCCGGATGCCGCCATCGGCGATCGCCGGCACACCCAGCGCCCGGCACGCGGCCGAGGTTTCCAGCACCGCCGAGAACTGCGGCACGCCGACGCCCGCCACCACGCGGGTGGTGCAGATGCTGCCCGGGCCGATGCCGATCTTCACCGCGTCCGCCCCGGCATCGACCAGCGCCTCGGCGCCGTCGGGCGTGGCCACGTTGCCCGCCACGACCTCCACGGCGTTGGACGCCGTTTTGATCCGCTCGACGGAGGTGAGCACCCCGCCCGAATGCCCGTGCGCCGTGTCGACCACAATAACGTCGACGCCGGCGGCGATCAGGGCGCGGGCGCGGGCCTCGCCGTCCTCGCCGACGCCGGTGGCGGCGGCCACGCGCAGGCGGCCCAGCGCATCCTTGTTCGCGAGCGGATAGGCCTCGGCCTTGTCCATATCCTTCACCGTGATCAGCCCGACGCAGCGATACTGCGCGTCGACCACGAGCAGCTTCTCGATGCGATGCTTGTGGAGCAAGCTCCGGGCTTCGTCTGGCTTGGCGCCCTCGAACACCGTGATCAGCTTGTCATGGGTCATCAACTCCGAGACGCGCTCGCCCAGATCGGTCGCGAACCGCACATCGCGGTTGGTGAGGATGCCCACGAGGCGGCGGGTGCCGCGCTCCACCACCGGAATGCCGCTGATGCGGTTGGCCGCCATCAGCGCGCGGGCGTCGGCGAGCGTCTCGTCCGGATGGATGGTCAGCGGATCGACCACCATGCCGGATTCGAAGCGCTTCACGCGGCGGACCTGGGCGGCCTGCTCCTCGATCGTCAGGTTCTTGTGGATGACCCCCATGCCGCCGAGCTGGGCCATGGCGATGGCCATTCCGCTTTCCGTCACGGTGTCCATGGCCGCCGCAAGCAGCGGGATGTTCAGGGCGATGTTGCGGGTGAATTGTGTGGTGGTATCAACCTGGGCAGGCAGAACCTGGGAATAATTCGGCACCAGCAGTACGTCGTCGAAGGCGAGCGCTTCCTCGATCGGCGGCCGGACGGCGATCCCCTTCGGTAGATCGAGCGACCGCTCGATCGAGTCTTCGGGTGTCAGATCGCTGAATGCCATGGCGAGGGTCCCTGCGCAGCCATGGGTCCCCCATCGGAATAACCGCTTCGGCCCAACGTCAGTCACCAGAGGCGAATGGAATCGCACCCAAAGCGGTTATTCCGGTGGGAACCCTTGGCGGTGCCGGATACTCCGGCCTTTGCAGCAACGCAAGAAAAGGGCGCGGGACCCTGATCTGCTTGAAGCCCGACTCGCGTCTCCGTGATCGGTATTGCAGCCGGCCGAACCCTACCGAGATGTCACACAACGACAATGCCGAGGGGACGCGCGATGATCGGCCGGTTCAAAAATCGCCCTTCCTGGCTCGCCCTCGCCCTCGCCATCGGCGCCGTGCTGGCCGGCCACGGAGCCGCCGCCCGGGCGCAGACCGTCAACAGCGGCGCCGGCATCGGGCCGAGCCAGGAACTGTCACAGCCCGCGCCGCCGTCGCCCTCCGCCACCTTCCCGCAGGTCGAGCATCTGTTCGGCGACTGGGGCGGCATCCGCACCGACCTCGGCAAGATGGGCATTGACGTGCTGCTGAGCTACACCCCGGAGACCGCTGGGAATGTCAGCGGCGGCACCCGGCGCGCCCTGGATTATGCCGATCAGCGGGCGCTGGAAGTCGACATCGACTGGCAGAAGCTGGCCGGCATCACCGGCTTCGCCACCCACCTCGTCATCGTCAACCGCGCGGGCAACAACACGAGCACCGCCTTCGGGGACAACCTGCTACCGGTGCAGGAGATCTACGGCGCCGGCGGCAACGTGGCATTCCACCTCGTCTACCTCTACGGCGAGGAGACCCTTCTGCACGGCGCGCTGGACATCTCGGCGGGCTATTTCCCGGTCGGCACGAACTTCGCCGCCTCGCCGCTCAACTGCAACTTCATGCAGAACGCCCTCTGCGGCAATCCGAAGGAGTTGCCCGGCGGCGATGACGGTTTCAGCGCCTGGCCGGACGCTACTCTCGGCGGCCAGGTGCGCGTCAAACCCACGGCATCGACCTATGTCCAGGCCGGGTTGTTCGGCGTCGATCCCTATATCTATACGAACCCGCTGGATCAGTCCGGCTTCAACATCACGCCGTCGGAATATGACGGCGTCGAGGTTCCGGTCGAAGTTGCGTGGGAGCCGAGCTTCGGCCCCGATCACCTCATCGGCCACTACAAGCTCGGCGTCGGCTATGACAGCGCACCGTATGCGCAGTTCCTCGGCTCGGTGCCCGGTGAGGCAGGCCCCGACGCGCGCAACCGGGTGCAGTTCTGGGCGCTCGCCGACCAGATGTTTCTGCGACAGGGCAAGGGGGACAGCGCCGGGCTCATCGGCCTTGCGGGCTACGTCCACAGCAACCCGGACACGACCGTCTATCAGGACGAAGCCTTCGTCGGCATGGTCGATCAGGGGTTCTGGAAGGCGAGGCCGGAAGACACGGTGGGACTGCTGTTCGTCTACCAGAGCGTGAGCGGTCAACTCACCCAGGCCCAGCAGGAGGAAGCGGAATTCGGCCTGCCCTACAGCAACGAAGCGACCGGCGTGCAGACGCATGAGGAAGTGCTGGAGGCGAATTACGACATCCACGTCTATCGCGGCGTCAATCTTGAGCCTGATTTCCAGTACGTCATCCACCCCAATGCGCAGACAAGCATCGCCAATGCGGTCGTCCTCGGACTGAAGGCGAATGTGGAATTCTGAGCGCTGCGCCGGCCCACTCGGGTTCGCGCCGCGCGGTCGCGTCTTTGCTGTCGCGGCCAGGGTCGGGTAAAGACATCGACGGCGGACAGGCTAGCCCGATTTGTCCCGGGAAATGCCCGTTGAACGCCCTAAATCGGTATAGTAGATTTACCGATACAACAACAAATCGGCTTAAAGCCGATGGTGGGAGGACGGCTGAATGAGACATGTGGTGCTGCCTGCCAACCCCGGAGGCGCGTCAGTGGAGCGCCATGACCTGGAAATAGGTCCAGAGAGCGGTCCGGGCGACGCCGCAACCCTGGCACACCCCCTTCGCGCCGGGCTCAAGCGCCGCGCAATGCTGAAGGCAGCGGCCGCCGTGGCGGCGACCGGCACGATCGGCGTCAGCCGCGCGGCGGAGGCTGCCGAGCCGACCATGACAACGGTCGTCAAAATTCTCGGCGTGCCCTATTTCACGCTTCTCGGTCAGGGGCTTGCCTCGGCTGGGCCGACCTTCGGCATCTCCTCGACAATGATCGGCCCGGCGAATTTGGACCCGGCCGAGCAGGTTCGACTGATCGAGGACACAATCGCCAAGAAAGTCAATGTGCTCGGCCTCGTTCCGCTCGACGTCAATGTGCTGGCACCCGTCGTGCAGAGGGCGCGCGACGCCGGCATCGTCGTCATCACGAACGAGGGGCCAAAGATGGCCGGCCGCACGTGGGACGTGGAGATGGTCAACAGCACCGTCTTTGGGCAAGCGATGATGAAATGCCTCGCGGCCCAGATGGGCGGCAAAGGCGAATACATCTGTATCGTCGGCACGCTGACAACGCCGCTGCACAATCTCTGGTGCGATGCCGCCATTGCGTACCAGAAGGCAAACTTCCCCGACATGAAGCTCGCGACGTCCCGTTTTCCCGGAGCCGACGAGATCGACACGACCGAGCAGGTCGTTTCGGATGCGTTGGAGGCTTACCCCGGTCTGCGCGGTGTGATCGGCTTCGGATCCAACGGGCCGATCGGCGCCGGCAACATAAGCCGGCAGAAACATCTGCAACACAGGCTCGCCATTACCGGTTTCACTCTGCCGTCACAGGTCAAGCCGCTGATTGAGGCGGGCGCGGTCAAGGAAGGCTTCTGCTGGAGCCCGATCGACATCGGCACGGCCATGGTCGCGGTGGCAAGCCTCGTGCTGAAGAAGACGACCTTTCAGTCGGGGATGGTCATTCCAGGCATCGGCCCCGCCCAGGTGGATGCGGCAAACCAGCTCATCAGCGTGAACCGCATGCTGACGGTCAACAAGCAAACGGTGGATGGGCTGATCGCGACCGGCCTGTAGACTTCCCTGGGGGCGTCTTGGTGGTCGGCGCCCGGACCCCGTACCAGTTCGGCATGGCGGGCCGCCGGAGCGCGGTCCTTCGTGTCATCCCCAATACTACTTTCCCGGGAAGAAAAGAAAGAGGTGGAGGATGGCGACCGATACTGCACACAATAAGCGTGTTGCGCTCGAATACTTCGACGCCTTCGTGAAGGGCGACAAGGCCTGGTGGAAGCAGAACGTCCTACCGACCTTCAAGCGGCACGACCCCGGCCTCCCCTACGACGTCGTTGGACCGGAAGGCCTCCAGCATCATCACGATGTGCTGCTGAATGCGGTGCCTGATCTCAACCTGCCTATCCACCTCGTGATGGCGGACGACGACAAGGTCCTCGTCTGTCTCCGGTTCCGCGGTACCCACCGGGGCGACTTCTTCGGTCATGCAGCGACCGGCAATGCGATCGATGTGGAAGTCTTCGATCTCTTCCGGTTCTCGGACGGAAAACTCATTGAGCACTGGGCCATGGTCGATACGCTGGGTCTGCTCAAACAGCTTGGCGCGACCTCCCTGTGATGATCCTGGGCTGAACACGCGGAGACGCCATGCCTGCGCGCCGGGCCAGTGCGTCTTGCTGCAGACGCGGTGGCCGGCGCGAGACATGACTAAATCCCGCCTGACGATTGGCCGTTGGTGCGGCTATCGCGGGTCGCTGTTCAAATCGCCTTCCACGGTGCGGGTGAGAAGATAGGAGGGGATGCTCGGGGCGAAGGGATGGCTGCCCTTCATGATCATCCAACCCACACCCAGAGCAATGGCGACGACCGGAATGGCGGCGATGGTGTAGGTGCCATCCGGATAGTCGAAGCCGGTCAGCACCAGCACGGCGAACAGGAAGGCGAGGGTCAGCCAAGAGGAAAGCGGCGCGAAGGGCATCCGAAATGAGACCGGCGCCAGCTCCCCGCGATCGATCGCGCGGCGCAGCATCATCTGACAGATGACGATGAACCCCCAGGTCGATACGATCCCGAGAGCCGCGATGTTGAGGACGATCTCGAAGACCTGCGAAGGGACGACGTAGTTGAGCACGACGCCGATGAGGTAGATGATCAGGGTGACGACGATACCGCCGTAGGGAACCTTGGCCGCGTTCATCTTGGCGACGAAGGGCGGCGCCGACCCACCCATGGCGAGTGACCGCAGCACGCGCCCGGTGGAATAGAGGCCCGAATTCAGACTGGACAACGCGGCGGTCAGCACGACAAGGTTCATCACCGTGCCGATGCCCGGCACGCCCAGGGCACCGAAAAAGGTCACGAACGGGCTAGTGCCCGCGTGATAGGCGGTCCAGGGCATCAGCAACACCAGCAAGACGACGGAGCCGACATAGAAGAGCGCGATGCGCCACATCACGCTGTTGATCGCCCTTGGCAGAATGCGTCGCGCATCCTGGGCCTCGCCGGCCGCCGTTCCGATCAACTCGATGCCGGCATAGGCGAAGACCACGCCTTGAACGATGATGACGGCAGGCAGGATGCCATGGGGAAAGACGCCGCCGTTCTCGGCGATGAGGTGAAAGCCGGTGCTATGCCCCGCGACATGATGGCCGCTCAACAGGAAGATGACCCCGATGACGAGAAAGAGGACGAGAGCACCGACCTTCACGAGCGAAAACCAGAATTCCATTTCGCCGAACCATTCGACGGCGATCATGTTCATGCTGCCGACGAGGACCAGCGCGATGAGGGCGAAGATCCATTGCGGCACACCCGCGAACGTTCCCCAGTACTTCATGTAGAGAGCGACCGCGGTGATATCGACGATGCCGGTCATGGCCCAGTTCAGATAGTACATCCAGCCGGCAACGAAGGAGCCGCGTTCGCCGAGAAATTCCCTCGCATAGGAAACGAAGCTGCCTGAGGTGGGACGGTGCATGACAAGTTCACCGAGCGCACGCAGGATAAGAAAGGAGAAAATCCCGCAGACCAGGTAGACGATGGCCAAGGCGGGGCCGGCGTGCTGCAGCCGCCCGCCGGCACCAAGGAACAAGCCGGTTCCAATGGCGCCACCGATCGCGATCATCTGGACCTGCCGCGGCTTGAGGCCTTTCGCATAGCCATGCTCGTGCGATTCCAACCAGGCTTTCTTCGCATCGGCATGAGCTTCGACAGTCGTGGGTGTCCTTTCAACAGAGCTCATCGTCCGTCCTTCATCAAAGGAGGTTGCAGCGCTGCCCGGAGATCGAGCAACGGGTCGCGATCGAGACGTTTTGTCAGTCCAGCTTCGACATTGCCGATATGTGCAATCATTTTTTCAACGGCGCCATCGATATCGTTACGCGCTAGCAGATCAGTGATCGCCTCGTGCTCGTCGCAGGAGTCCGAGGCGTCGTGGACCGACTGGTAGAGCGCCGCGATCAGAATCGTCCTCGCGGTCAGGTCACGCAGAATCTCGGCCAGCAGATGGTTGTCGAAGGCCTCGACCAGACAGACGTGAAAATCCGCCAGAAGGTAGCTGCGGGCGGCAATATCGTTCGCGGCGATCGCCGCTCGCTCTTGCGCGGTGTGGTTGCGCAGGATTTCGATCACCCGCGGCGCGATCGGGCCCACGCTGCGAAGCAGCCCGGTTTCGATGGCACGGCGCGCCTGGAAAGCTTGCAGAACGTCGTCCACCGATGGTTCGACGACGAACCAGCCGCGACGCGCGCTGGAATGCACGAGGCCGCGGGTCTCCAAGCGGATCAGCGCCTCCCGCACCGTCGTCCGGGAGACCTCGAAGAGCGACGCCAGCGCCTGCTCGCCCAGACGCGCGCCGGGTCTCAGCCGCCCGGAGAGGATGGCGTCCACGATGACACGGTCGATGTGCAGCGAGAGTTGGTCCATCGGAGCCGGGGCTTTCAGGCTGGAAGACACCTCTGATAAACATGCTGATAGACAAATTCCCAAGCAATACTCGTGCCGCAACCGCACCGAAGGCCAATGTGGCGGTTTCGGGCGCCTCCGCGGTTGGGTGGCGCCCGGCCCGACGCAATGCTGCACAGATCGGAGGCAGTTGATTTCGGCACCGATTCACGCTTGTGGTGGCCGGCGACCTAATCCACCCCAAGCGATCGGGCTCCGGCGATCGCCCTCCAGGACCCGCGTTCAATGGCCATCACCGCCAAGCCGGGGTCCCCGCCTGCCCGCTTCCTCACCGGCTCCATCATGCGGCACGTCACCGTCATGGCGCTGACCGGCGCCATCGGCCTTGTGGCGGTCTTCGCGGTGGACCTTCTGAACTTCTTCTATATCTCCCGCCTCGGCGAGAAGCCGATCGCGGCAGCGGTCGGCTTTGCTGGCGCCGTCGGCTTCTTCCAGATCTCGATCGCGATCGGCCTCAGCATCGGCATCGGCGCCACCGTCTCCAGCGCGATCGGCAGCCAGACGCCCGGCGAGGCCCAGAGGGTCGGGACCACCAGCCTCATCGCCATGACGGCGCTGACGCTGGTCATCGGGATCGCGACGGCCGTGGCGCGGGAGCCGCTGCTCGGGGCTTTGCAAGCGCGGGGCGAAACGCGGGTGATGGCAGCGATGTATCTGCTCATCACCTCGCCGTCGCTGCCGCTGATGGCGCTCGGCATGGGCTGTGCCGCGCTGCTGCGATCGGCCGGCGCCGCCCGGCGGGCCATGAACGTGACCCTGTTCGCCGCGGTCGCCGTGGCGGTGATGGATCCGGTCTTCATCTTCGCCCTCCATCTGCGGCTGGAGGGCGCGGCCATCAGCACCGTGCTGTCCCGCGTGCTGCTCGCGGGGCTCGGCCTGCGCTTCGTCTGGCAGCAGGGGCTGCTCGGCCGGCCCGAGCCACGGCGGGCAGTGGCCGACCTCCGCACTGTCGGGCATGTCGCGATGCCCGCGATCCTGACCAACCTCGCGACGCCGGTCGGGAGTGCCTACGTCACCCACACCATGGCGGGCTTCGGCGTGGCGGCGGTCGCGGGGCAGGCGACGATCGACCGCATCACCCCGGTCGCCTTCGGCGTCATCTTCGCGCTCAGCGGCGCGGTCGGCCCGATCATGGCGCAGAACCTCGGCGCGGGCCGCACGGACCGGGTGCGGATGACGCTGCGGGCCAGCCTGATCTTCATGGTGGCGACCGTCGCCGCCGCCTGGGTCGTGCTGGCGCTGACCCAGAACCTGCTGGCGCTCGCCTTCTCATCCCAAGGTGTTGCCGCCATGCTGCTGCACCTGTTCTGCAGCTGGATCGCCGGCACCATGATCTTCGCGGGCGGCCTGTTCGTCGCCAACGCGGCCTTCAACAATCTCGGCCGGCCCGGGCTTGCGACCTTGATGAACTGGGGCCGCGCGACCCTTGGCACGATCCCATTCGTCGCCTACGGCGCGCGCTTCGGGCCTGAGGGCGTGCTGATCGGCCAGGCGCTAGGCTCGGTCGTGTTCGGGCTGGCGGCGGTCGCGCTCGCCTTCATGGTGACCGACACCCTGCACAAGCGTGCCATGGGGCGCCTGCCCGAACCCATCATCGCGGTGCCGGGCGGACGCACCGCGGCGGTCAACCTGGTGCTGGACGAGCAAACGAGCCGTACCCGCAAGAAGCCATGATCTATGCCGCCGAACGAACGCCTTGAGCGGCCCGAGGCGACACTGGGGCTAAGAGGTCTGGCGCAGCCCAGTCGCGACCACATAAAGCTCGCTGGATCCCTTGCGGCTGGCTGGCGGCTTGGCATGGCGCACGGACTCGAACCGCTGCTTCATGGGCGTGAGCAGGTGCTTATCGGCGCCCCCCTGGAACAGCTTCGCGAGAAAGGAGCCGCCGGGTGGCAGCATGTCGAATGCCAGTTCCAGCGCCATCTCGGCCAGGGCCACGATGCGGATATGATCGGTCGAGGCGTGACCTGAGGTATTCGGCGCCATATCCGAGAGCACGAGATCAGGCGGCCCGCCCAGAAGCTCGAGAATGCGCGCCTGACAGGCGGGATCGGTGGCGTCGCCCTGGATGAGATGCGCGCCGGGGATCGGCTCGATGGCCAGCAGATCGATGCCGACAACGGAGCGCGCGCCGCGCTTCAGCGCAACCTGGGTCCAGCCGCCGGGCGCGGCGCCAAGATCCAGCACCCGCATGCCCTTCTTGATGACGTGGAAGCGATCGTCCAGCTCGATGAGTTTGAATGCGGCGCGCGACCGCCAGCCCTGCTTCTGCGCAGCGGCGACGTAGGGGTCATTGAGCTGGCGCGTCAGCCAGCGCTGGGAAGCGACGCTGCGCCCCGCCGTCTTCTTCAGCTTGACCGTCAGACTCCGTCCGGAGCCCTGTCCAGGGTCGGATGCGCCCTTACTCATGAATGCCTAGCCTTGTTCAGCCGGCGGGCGATACGGCCAGGGTGGAAACGGGACGCGCCCCGTATGAGCGGCGGTTATCCCGCCGGCGCCCACCGCGGATCTGCCGCAGAAGCATGCCTTCGCGCAAGCCGCGATCGGCGACGCCGACCTCCGGCGTCGGCCAGACCGAGCGAATCGCCGCAAAGATCGCGCAACCGGGCAGCACGAGGTCGGCCCGGTCCTCGCCGATGCAGGGATGGGCCGCGAGCCCGTCACGCCCCATGGAGCGCAAGGCTTCGACCGCGGCATCGGCTTCCTCGCCCGGCAGCAGGATGCCGTCCACCAGCGGGCGGCGGTAGCGCGGCAGCTTGAGCGCCACGCTCGCGACGGTCGTGATGGTACCGCTGGTCCCCAGCAGCCGGACCCCGGCGCGGTTGATCTCGCGGCCGATGCGGTGGATGTCCTCGAACTCCCACAGCCTCTCCTCGACCGTCTCGACCATCGCGTCGAAGCCGCACTCCGTGAAGCACGAGTCCGGCGTGCAGGCGCCGAGCGTCATCACGCCGAAAGGCAAGGAGAGAAAGCTGATGAGGGTGGGCACACCGCCGTCGAGCCGGACCCAGGCGAGTTCGGTGGAGCCGCCGCCGATGTCGAAGACGAGGGCACGGCTGCCGGCGCCGCGCAGCAGGGGGGAGCAGCTTTCCAGCGTCAGCTCCGCCTCCTCGCGCCCCGAGATGATGCGGATGTCGAGGCCGGTCTGCTGGCGAACCTTGGCCAGGAAGTCGGCACCATTGGCGGCGCGGCGGCACGCCTCGGTCGCGACGGCCGTCAGGCCGGTGAGGCGGTAGCGGGAGATGCGGCTGGCGCAGGATTTGAGCGCATCCATGGCGCGGTCCATTGCGGGTTCGGCCAGTTGACCTGTTTCCGCCAATCCTTCACCCAGGCCCACGGAGCGGCTGAAGCTCTCGATGACGCGGAAGCCATTGCTGCTGGGGACCCCGAGCATGAGACGGCAATTGTTCGTGCCGAGATCGATCGCGCCAAAGATTGGCGCCACCCCCTTTCTCTCAAAAGCGGGTGATGCATCGCCTTTCGCGCAGGGCGTGGAGATGCTCAGGTCCATGGGTTCATAGTCGCCGCGGTGTAAGAGGTTCTACAAGTGTCAAATGTTTAAGATAGGCCTTCTGAGAACAACAAAGTCTAGTGCTGTCGATCCTGTCGTCGATCCTGTCGTCGGGCCTGTTGTCGGGCCTGCTCTCGGTCGTGCTGTCGGTGAGTCTGCCGGAGGGCGTCCTCTCGAAACATATCGGAACGGACCGCGCATCCTGTTCATTACGGCAACGCGGATCGGAGATGCGGTAATCAGCACCGGCATCCTGAACGACCTGTTGCAACGCCATCCGACGGCCCGGTTCACCGTCGCCTGCGGTCCGGTGGCGGCGGGCGTGTTCACCGCCATGCCGCGCCTGGAGCGGCTGATCCTGATGCCCAAGCAGAAATGGGACGGCCACTGGTTCAAGCTGTGGGGACAGGTTGTGCGCGCACGGTGGGACATGGTGGTCGACCTTCGTGGCTCCGGCACGGCTTTCTTTCTCAACGCGCGGCAGCGGCGGGTGCTGAAGGGCGGCCGCCGGCCCGGACGGCGGCTCGCGCAGCTCGCCGAGAGCATGGGCGTATCGCCGCCGCCCTTGCCAGTCGCCTGGACCTCATCCGCGGATCGCGCCCGCGCCCGCGCGCTCCTGCCGGGCGGCGTACCGCTCATCGGCCTTGGCCCCACGGCGAACTGGGCCGGCAAGGTCTGGCCGAGCGATCGCTTCGTGGCGTTGTTCGAGAGACTGCGGGACCGGCACCTGCCCCGCCTCGGCATAGAGGGCGCGCGCGCCGTCATCTTCGCGGGTCCAGGAGCGACGGAAGCCGCGATGGCGCAGCCGGTACTGGCGGTGCTGCCGGGGGCGATCGACCTCACCGGGCAGCTGAGCCTGTCGGAGGCCGCGGCATGCCTCGCCCGGATGAGCCTGTTCGTCGGCAATGATTCCGGGTTGATGCATCTCGCGGCGGCCGCGGGCGCACCGACGCTGGGGTTGTTCGGCCCGTCGCCCGCGGATGAATATGCGCCCTCGGGCCGCCGCGCCGCCTTCGTTGTCGCACCCGGGCCTGCCGGTGCCGCGCCGATGACGGCGCTCACCGTGGATGCGGCCGCCGAGGCTGCCGTCGCGTTACTGGAAGATAAGAGAGTTGCCGCCGCATGACACCGTTCTATGACCTGCTCATCCGTAACGGGACCGTGGTGCTGCCCTGGGGGCTGGAGCGCGCCGATATCGGCGTGTGGCTCGGGGTGGTCGCGACGCTCGCTCCCGGCAGCGGCGCCGAGGCGGCGGAGGTGATCGACGCCACCGGGCTGCACGTGCTGCCCGGCCTGATCGACGCCCACACCCATCTGCGCGATCCGGAACAGGCGGCGGTGGAGAGCATCCCCTCCGGCACACGGGCCGCGGTGCTAGGCGGCCTTTGCGCGGTCTTCGACATGCCGAACGGCAACCCGTCGATCACGACAGCCGGACGGCTGGAGACGAAGAAGGCGTTCGCCTCCACGCGCTCCTGGTGCGACCTCGGCCTCTATGTCGGCGCCGCGCGCGGCAATATCGAGGACCTCGCCAGCCTGGAGCTGACGGATGGCGTCTGCGCGGTGAAGGTTTTCGCGGGCAGCAGCACGGGCGACCTCCTCATCGAGGACGACGAGACGCTCGAGCAGGTGATGCGCAGCGGGCGGCGGCGCGTTGCCTACCACAGCGAGGACGAGTATCGCCTGCGCGAGCGGCGCCCCCTGTTCCATGAGGGGATGCCCTACGCGACCCATGCTGAATGGCGCGACGTGGAGGCCGCCTTCCTCGGCACGCGGCGATTGATGGCGCTGGCGCGGAAGACCGGGCGGCCCGCCCATATCCTCCACGTCTCGACCGCCGAGGAGCTCGACTACCTCCATGATTACCGGGACATTGCGACGGTCGAGGTGCTGCTGAACCACCTCACGCAATGGGCGCCGGACGCCTACGACCGCCTCGGCCCCTATGCGGTGATGAACCCGCCGATCCGCGAGCCACGGCATATGGAGGCCGCCTGGGCGGCCGTCCGGGACGGCTTGGTGGATGTCGTTGGCTCGGACCATGCGCCGCATTCTCGCGAGGCCAAGGAACAACCCTGGCCTCTGTGCGCGGCGGGCCTCACGGGCGTTCAGACGATCGTGCCGGTGATGCTCGACCATGTCTCGGCGGGCCGGCTGTCGCTGATGCGGCTGGCCGACCTCATGTGTGCCGGACCGGCGCGGGTCTATGGCGTGCGCGGCAAGGGCCGCATCGCGCGCGGCTACGACGCGGACTTCACCCTAGTTGACATGGGCCGGCGACGGGTGATCGAGGACAGCTGGATCGTGAGCCCCTGCGGCTGGACGCCCTTCGCGGGAATGGAAGTGACGGGCTGGCCGGTGGCGACGATCATCCGCGGCCAGACTGTGATGCGCGACGACGAGGTTCTCGGCGAGCCGGTGGGAAGGCTGGTCAGCTTCGCGGGGTAACCGGCTATTTCCGCCCGTAGGTCGCGTCGTGATCCAGCGCAATCGTCAGAAAGCGGATGAGGTCACCGTCTCGATAAGCGGTTGCGCGGCGAGATCGCGTGATGCGCAGCGAATAGACAGCTTCAACGCCATCCGGTGGGGAAACACCGACGATCTTTTCCCATTTCAAGCCATTGTCGCTATAGAGTTGTGCCCAGGTCATCTGCCGAAGCTTCTTCAGAGTCTCCAACGCGGAGTGCCGCTCCGGCTTCTGGAGGTTCAGAAGATTTTCCTGGAAGACGGGATTGTTGAGATCAAGCCTGACGCGCGCATTTCGCTCAGGCTTCGCCATCGGCTTTGGCCAGGAAAGCATCTGTGCCACAGTCTGACGGCGGATTGTTTCGCGCCCAGTCGAGCGCGCGCCGCAGGTCATCAGCCGCCTTCGGCTGGTGCAACCAAAGC
>Ga0116230_10003320_pt1 | contig 15713 bp, 11 predicted proteins | sample S1TSphfallax_3_FD_88678 | JGI IMG/M metagenome (GOLD analysis project Ga0116230, IMG submission 88678) | Host-associated microbial communities from peat moss isolated from Minnesota, USA - S1T2_Fd - Sphagnum fallax MG | ecosystem: Host-associated > Plants > Peat moss > Unclassified | place... | reverse complement strand
CCTAGTCCGGCTCCCTTTAGCAATCGCGCCCTCCCTTTTCTTCCCGGCCCACCCTCCCACCCACCCGAACACCCATGCGCTCCCTCGCCTCCCTCCTCTTTCTCGCCGTCGCCACCCTCGTCGCCGTCTCGCCCGCCTCCGCCCAGCAGAAACGCGTCAGCCCGCACGAAACCATCAGCCTGAACGCGGCCAAGAACCGCGTCACCATCATCTACGGCCGCCCCTACTCGAAGGACCCCAAGAGTGGCGAAATCCGCACGATCTGGGGCAAGCTGATTCCCTACGGCGAAGTCTGGCGCACCGGCGCGGACGAGGCGACCACGCTGATCACGGAAAAGGCCATCGTGCTCGGCGGCGTCACGGTTCCGGCCGGCGCCTACACCCTCTATACCCTCCCCGCCGCCGACGGCTCCGCGAAGCTCATCGTCAACAAGGAGCTCGGCCAGTGGGGCACCGTCTACGACGCGAAGCAGGACCTTGCGCGCATCGACCTGACCCAGTCGGCGACGCCCGCGCGCGTCGACGAATTCACGATCACCCTGACCAAGGGCCCCAGCGGCAGCGGCGTCCTCGCCCTGGCCTGGGAGAACGTCCAGTACTCGGTCAGCTACACGGTCGCGAAGTAAGGGCTTCGCCGCGCAACCAGGGCGTTTGAATTAGTCCGACACCGGCGGCTCCGGCCGGACCGAATCTGGCACCCGCCGCTTGCCATCGCCTCGAGGGAATCCCGTTGGCCGCGAGGCCGAATTAGACGTCCGACTCCGCGTCCTCCGCCGGAACCGGCGGCAGCCCACCCAGCGCGAGCAACGCGGCCGTCAGCGCCACGAGCGCCGCGCTTACCGCCACGAACCACTCGCCGTGCTCGACGTAGAATGAGTTCTTGCCCACCCAGCGAATATCGCGGGTGACATTGGCCGTCCCGGTGCCCCGGAAATAGATCGTGTCATCCTCGTTCACCAGCACCTTGCGGACGTTCCCGAACTCATCGATCCAGCCGCTCCAGCCCGCATTGCCGCACCGCAGCACGGGCCGCCGCGTCTCGACCGCCCGCAGCACGGAGTGGGCCGCGTGCTGGTAGGCGGCCCCGCCCTCGCCGAACCAGCCGTTGTTGGTCAGCACGGTCAGCACATCCGCGCCCGACAGCACCGTCGCGCGCGCCAGCTCGGGATAAGTGTCCTCATAGCAGATGAGTACGCCAAACGCCGCCGAGCCCTGGCGCAACCGGATCAGCAGCGGGGACGAGTCCGTCCCCCGCGCAAAATCGTCCCCGATCGGCACGAACTTCCCGATCCAGCCCAAAATCGGCCGCAGCGGCACGTATTCGCCGAAGGGCACCAGCTTGCGCTTCGCGTAGTAGGCGGTCTGCAGACCGAGATCGGGCGTAACGACGAAGGCCGCGTTGTACCAGCGCTCCGTAGCCGCGCCGCCGGCCCCGCTCGCCGCCGTCGTTTCCACCGCCGGCGAGCCCATCAACAGAGGCGCATGCGCGCGGCGCGCCAGCGTTTCCACGAACCGCCGCACCCCCGGATCGTCCCGCGCCGGCAGCGGGGTCACCGCCTCCGGCCAGAGAATCAGGTCCGGACTCGTGCTCGCCGCCGCCAGCGTCTCCGCCTGGAGCACCCGCACGATCGCCGGCGCCTCCGCCGGATCCCACTTCACCACCTGCGGGATGTCGGGCTGCACGAACGCGATCCGCGCAAACGGCACCGTGTAGCGCAGCCGGTTGAAGGTCTCCTGCACGTGGATGCTCAGGCACGCGAGCAGCAGAAAGAGCGCGAGCAGGAATTCCTGGCTCCGGCGCCGCAGCCCCGTCGCGCCCTCGCGGAGCAGCCGGTGGCCGTAGGCCGCGAAGCCGACGTTCATCGCCACCAGCACAAATGAAATCCCCCCTGCGCCCGTATAGGCCGCGATCTGCAGAATGCTGGTGCGCTCCCACTGACTCGCCGCCAGCGGCAGCCAGTCGAAGCCCCCCAGGAACCACGTCCGCGTCCACTCGATCACCACCCACGCCCCCGCGAGCCCGAGCACCGTGACCAGCCGAATCGGCGTCGGCCGCCCCGCCATCCGCGGAATCGCCCACCAGGCCGCCAGGTACCACAGCCCCGTCCAGGCCCCGATCACCGGACCCAGTAGAAACAGCCCCACCCACGTCACGTGGTGCAGCCAGCCCAAAATCACCGTCCACGCCACCGCCTGCGCCGCCCCCATCGTCCAGGCATACATCCGGAACGAAGGCCGCAGATACGCCCAGAAGATGCCCGGCACCAGACACACGTACGCGAACTCCGGCGCGTGATACGGCGGGAAGGAAGCCACCGTGAGCACCGCCGTCAGGACCGAAGCCGCCAGCGGGGCAATCGCCGCCGCGTGTCGCTGCCAGAACGTCGGCGCGACGTCGTACGGATCGGCACTCACGCTCCCGCTCACGCGCCGTGGCACTGCTTGTACTTCTTGCCGCTGCCGCAGGGACACGGATCGTTCCGCCCCACCTTGGGCACCTCCCGCCGTACCGTGACCTTGGGCAACTGAATCTCCGCCGGCGGCTCCCTACCCGGCGCCGCGGCGGTCCCGCCGCCGCCCTGCGCGCCCGGAGCCGGGGCCGGCGCCGCAGTCTCGGGCCCCTGCAGCCGCGCACCCCGCGCCAAAATCGAAAGCATGTTCTCGAACGAGGACAGATTGGACGCGCTGCGGAACAGCCCCGTGCAGATCTGGAGCCGCACATTGTGCATCAGCTCCTCGAAATATTTGTAGGCCTCGCTCTTGTATTCGACCAGCGGATCCTTCTGCCCGTAGCTCCGCAGACCGATCGACCGGCGCAGCTCCTCCATCTCCGTCAGATGTTCCTGCCAGTGATGGTCGATCGCGTTGATGACGACATAGCGCTCGAGCGAGCCCAGCGCCTCCGGCACCTCCACCGACTCCTTGACCGCGTAGGCCGCCTTGATCCGTTCGAGAATGAGGGCCCGCAGCGCGACCGGGTTGTCGCCCTTGAGCTCGTCCACCTTCAGACCGATGGGAAAGTGTGAATTGACCCAGCCGACGAGACTTTCCACCGCCGCCTGGTTGGCCCCGCCCTTCTCCCCGAAGCCGGCGACGGCGACGCGATTTTCCAGTTCCTCGTCGACCTGTTCGAAAATGATGTCCTTCGACCGCTCGGCGTGGATCGCCCCGTTGCGGATCCCGTACACCACCTCGCGCTGCTGGTTGAGCACGTCGTCGTACTGGAGCAGCCGTTTGCGGATCGAATAATTCTGCTGCTCGACCTTCTTCTGCGCCGACTCGATCGAACGGTTGAGCCAGGGATGCTCGAGCTCCTCGCCCTCCTGCATTGAACCCTCCATCAGCCGCGAGGCCAGGTTGCCCTGGAGGAAGAGGCGCATCAGGTCGTCCTCCAGCGAGAGGAAGAACTTCGTGAGACCCGGATCGCCCTGCCGCGAGCAGCGCCCGCGGAGCTGGCGGTCGATGCGGCGCGATTCGTGCCGCTCGGTGCCGATGACGTAGAGGCCGCCCAGTTCGCGCACGCCCTCGCCCAGTTTGATGTCCGTGCCGCGACCCGCCATGTTGGTGGCGATCGTGACCGCGCCACGCTGGCCCGCGCGCGTGACGATCTCGGCCTCCTGCTGGTGGAATTTCGCGTTGAGGACGGCGTGGATGATGCCGGTGCGCTTCAGCATCCGGGAGAGCACCTCCGACGCCTCGACGCTGGTCGTGCCGACGAGCACGGGCTGGCCGCGCTTGTTGGCGGTCTCGATTTCGCGCAGGACGGCCTGGTATTTGTCGCGGCGCGCCTTGAAGATCGAATCGTTCCGATCGACGCGGATGCAGGGCTGGTTGGTCGGAATGACCTGCACCGAAAGCCGGTAGATGTCGCTGAACTCGGTCGCCTCGGTCTCGGCCGTGCCGGTCATGCCGGCCAGCTTCTCGTACATCCGGAAATAGTTCTGGATCGTGATCGTCGCGTACGTGCGGGTTTCGCGCTCGATCATCACGCCCTCCTTGGCCTCGACCGCCTGATGCAGCCCGTCGGACCAGCGGCGACCCGGCATGACGCGGCCGGTGTTTTCGTCGACGATCATGACCTTGCCTTCCTGGACGACGTACTCGACGTCGCGCTCGTAGAGCGAATACGCGCGCAGGAGCTGCGAGATCGCGTGGATCTCCTCGGAGATGGCGGCGTAGGCCTGCTGGGAGGCGAGTTTGCGCTCCTCGCGCTGCTCCGGGGTCATCGACGTGTCCTTGTCGAGGTCGGAGAACTCGGTCGCGAGATCCGGCATCATGAACGCATCCGGATTGTCGGGCCGGAGGCGCGTCCGGCCGATCTCGGTCAGGTCGGCCTGGTGCTGCCGCTCGTCGATGACGTAATAGAGCTCCTCCTTGAGCTGGTAGAGCTCGTCCTTGTTCAGGTCGGAGTTCATCTCCGTCTCCACCCGGTCGAGGATCTTCCGCCAGGCCGGATTCTCCATGAGGCGGAGGAGCTGCTTGTTCTTCGGATTGCCCATCTTGACCCGCAGCAGCTTGCGGATCGCGAGATCGCGATCGGCGGGCGAGAGGTCGGGCTTCTCGAGGAGCTCGCGCGCCTCGGTGACGAACTTGTTGCAGAGCCGGGTCTGATCGTTGACGAGCTGGTCGACGCCGGGCCGGAGGCGCGTGAAGGGCTGCTCGCGCTCGATCGGCGCCGGGCCGGAAATGATCAAGGGCGTGCGCGCCTCGTCGATCAGGATCGAGTCGATCTCGTCCACGATGCAGTACCAGTGATCGCGCTGCACCTGGTCGTCCTTGCGCGTGGCCATGCCGTTGTCGCGCAGGTAGTCGAAGCCGTACTCGCTCGCCGTCCCGTAGGTGATGTTCCGCCCGTACATCTCGCGGCGGGCATCGGGCGCCATCGACTGCTGGATGCAGCCGACCGACACGCCCAGGAAATTGTACAGGTGCGCCATCCACTCGGAATCGCGGCGGGCGAGGTAGTCGTTGACGGTGACGAGCTGGGTGTTCCGGCCGGTGAGGGAATTGAGGTAAAGGGGGAGGGTCGCCACCAGGGTTTTCCCCTCGCCCGTCGCCATCTCGGCGATCTTGCCCTCGTGCAGCGCCATCCCGCCGATCAACTGAACGTCGAAGTGCACCATGTCCCAGGTCAGCTCGTGCTCGCAGACGACGACGCGGCGGCCCACCAGGCGGCGGGCGCCATTCTTCACCGCGGCGAAGGCTTCCGGGAGGATCTGATCGAGCGTTTCGCCGGCTTTCAGCCGGGCGCGAAATTCATCGGTTTTCGCCCGCAGCTGGTCGTCCGTCAGCGCCTGGTAGGACTTCTCGAACTCATTGATTTTGGCCACGATAGGACGCGCCTTCTCAATGAACTTCTTGTAGTGCCTGCCGGCAAAGCGCTTGAAGAAAAACGACAACATGAGGGAGGGTTACCTTAGACCCGGCGACCCCCTTGGCAAATGGCAAATCTTGCGGACCCGCGAAGGGCCTGAAACCGATTGAACCAGGGCCCAGGCTCGTCATCTGATGAGCCATGCAGAAAAGAGGACACCGAGCGCGGCACCGCCATGCCGGGCCGTTGGCCTTGGCCCTGAGCCTGTCGGCCTGGCTGAGTTGCAGCGCGGCCTCCGCATCCGTCCCGGATTCGAGCCCCACGAGCGTGGCGCCGGTCGCGCAAGATGCGTACGACCCGCTCGCACTCGCCGGCCAATCCGCGCCCCACGGGATGGACCTCACCGTCCATGACGCCGCCCGCAATCGCGACCTGCCGATCCGCGTGTATCTGCCGGCTTCAGCCTCTTCCGCGAGCGCCGCTAAGCCCGCGCCCGTGATTCTCTTCAGTCCGGGACTCGGCGGCTCGCGCGACGGTTACCGCTTTCTCGCCCACCACTGGGCGGCGCGCGGCTACGCCGTGGTCGTGCTGCAGCATCCGGGCAGCGACGACACGGTCTGGCGGACTGCGCCGGAAGGCGAGGCGATGGAAGCGCTGAAGCAGGCCGTCACCCCTGAGAATTACATCGCGCGGGCGCGCGATGTGGCTGCCGCGCTCAAACAGCTCGAGGCGTGGAACAAAGCCCCCGGCGGCTCGCTGAGCGGGCGGCTCGATCTGACCAGGATCGGGATGGCCGGCCATTCCTTCGGCGCTCTGACCACCGAAGCGGTGAGCGGACAATCCATGCCCAACCGCGGTCCCGTGCTCACCGACCGCCGGATCAAGGCGGCCATTGCGATGAGCCCCAGTCCACCCAAGCGAGGCGACGCCGCGAGAGCCTTCGGCTCGGTCAGGATTCCCTGGATGCTGATGACGGGCACGGAAGACGACTCGCCGCTGGGCAATGAGTCCGCCGCCAGCCGTCTGGGGGTCTATCCGTATCTGACCCGCGCCCCGAAATACCAATTGGTCCTCGACCAGGCTGAGCATTCGGCGTTCAGCGAACGCCCACTGCCCACCGACCGTCACGCGCGCGATCCGCGCTACCACCGCGTCATCCTCGCCCTTTCGACCGCGTTCTGGGACGAATATCTGCGCGGCGACCCGGCGGCCGCCGCCTGGCTCAACGGGGCCGGACCCCGGTCGGTTATGGCGCCGGCTGATCGGTGGGAATTCGCGGCTAACCGGAAATAATCACTGAAAATGAGCACACCTAAATTGCGGCGGACTTGGAGCGTTCTCGTACTGGCTGCAGCGGCCGTCTCGCTGGCCCCGAAGCCGTCCGCCCGCGCGGCAGACACGCCCGTCACCGTCAAAGGAGCGCTCAAGGGCGCCTGGATGACGCCCGATGGCGCCTGGGACGGTCGCACGATTCTGATGCTCCATGGTTTCGCCGACGACATGGACGGCGCCGGGGACCTGACGAAGCACCTCGCCCAGTTGCTCGCGAAGTCCGGGATCGCCAGCCTGCGCATCAATTTCCGCGGCGAGGGCGACCGGAAGCGGACCGTGATCGAGTCGACTTTTTTCACCCGCATTGAGGACACCGAGTCAGCCTATGCCTTTCTCACCCATCAACCCGGAGTGAAAGCCGACCACCTCGGCTGTCTCGGCTGGAGCCTCGGCTCCGCGACCGGTTTCGAGGTGCTCGGCCGTCACCCCGCCTGGTTTCGCACGGCCGTCTTCTGGTCGAGCCCGACCGGCGAACTCAGCAAGCTGATGATGAGTTCGCCGGGTGCCGCCGCCGCGATGCGCGACGGCGTCTCCACCTACGACGCCGGCTGGAAGAAGATCACCACCTACCGCGCCTTCTACCAGAGTTTCCAAGGCATCGACCTCAACCGCTCGATCGCCAAGTACCCCGGCGCGCTGCTCCTGCTGCGCGGATCCAACGACTTCGTCCCCAACGGCGACCCGGAAGTGATGAAGCTCTCAAAATCCGAACCCCGCGAAGCCGTCCTCATCGGCGGCGCCGACCACATCTTCAACGTCTTCGATCCCGCTAAGGGTTATGCGACCCGGGCGATGCAGGTGACAGAAGATTGGCTGCAGCAGACGCTGTAGCGGGCTACAGGCCAGTTAGTGACGCCCAGCCTGGCGCGAGGCGAGTCTGGCGCCGCGGAATAGCCACGCCGGCCCTTTTCGGCAATTTTGGGCCTCCGACTGGCGGTTCCACAGCGCCTGAATGTCGTAATGCATGTGCTAACCATCGGAGTCGTACCGGCCGGTTTCTGGTGACTCAAACAATCATTACTTCTCATTATCGATGAATGCGTTGAGATACTTTCGAAGCGCGACCTTGGGGGCGATCGGCATCGCGGCGCTCATCCCGTCCGGCCGCCTTTGGGCTCAATCGACCTACGCGACGCCGTACACCGTCTCAACCTTGGCGGGAAGCACAGCGATTGGTTCGGCCAACGGTTCGGCGGCGGCCGCCCGGTTTTACAACCCAATGGCCGTCGCGTCGGATAGCAGCGGAAATCTCTATGTGTCGGACGACAATTATGAGATTCGGACGATTAGTACGAGTGGGATCGTCGCCCCCTTGGCTGGAAACCCAGGAAATCCTGGCACAGCAGACGGGACAGGCGCAGCCGCACAGTTCGAACTGCCGTGGGGAACCGTCGTGGATAACAATGGAATTATTTACGTTTCAGATTTTCAGGGGCAGACCATTCGGAAGATTAGCAGTGGCGGTGTGGTAACGACTTTAGCGGGCTCGCCGCTAAGGCAGGGATCGACCGACGGCACAGGCAGTGCCGCACGGTTCCAGGGACCCGCGGGAATCGCAGTCGACACCAGCGGCAACATCTACGTCGCGGATAGCAACAACAACACGATCCGAAAGGTAACTCCCGCAGGCGTGGTCATAACCGTGGCGGGGCAGGCAGGCGTAACCGGATCGACGGATGGTCCGGCCAGCACCGCGTTGTTCAAGGTTCCCTACGGAGTGGCGGTCGATGGCTCGGGCAATATTTACGTCGCGGACACCGGCAACAGGACGATTAGAAAAATTACCAGCGCCGGCGTTGTCTCCACGATTGCAGGGACTACAGGCGTCGGTGGTTCCGCCGACGGAATTGGTCGAGCCGCGCAATTTTCCTACCCCTGGGGTATCGCCACCGATTCAAGCGGAAACGTCTATGTGGCCGACACCGGCGCCAATACGATCCGCAAAATCAGTCCGGCCGGCGTAGTAACGACCCTCGCCGGGCTGGCGGGAACGGCGGGCGCGACCGATGGCATTGGGCCCGCGGCACTACTGAATGGTCCAGATGGAATAGCACTAGACAGCTCAGGAAACCTCTACATTGCCGATAGCGGCAACAACGAGATCCGCAAGGCCCAGGCCGCCACCTCGGCATCACCGACTCCGCCGGCCCCGCCGACCATACTGACTCAGCCGGGTCAAGTACTGGCCAGTCCAGGCTCCACTGCCACCTTTTCTGTGCAAGCCTCCGGGTCTTCCTCCCTAACCTATCAATGGCTTTTCAACGGCTCCAATCTGGTGGGTGCCACCAGCGCAACACTTACGATCAGCAACGTCCAGTTTACCAACGCTGGTAATTATTCCGTCGTTATATCAAACGGGGTTACCAGCGTGGCCTCAAAGTCAGCCGCGCTCGGTATTCTTCTGGCAGCTACTCCCGCCCCCTCCCCAGTGACGTACACCACCAGCAGCCTGGCGTCTACGGGAACCACGAGCGGACCCAACGGCATAATCCTGGATTCAGCGGGCAACGCATATGTCAGCGTCGGCAATGCCATTGAAAAGATCAGCCCTTCAGGCGTGCCCAGTATTTTCGCTGGTAGCCTCACTGCAACGGGCTCAGCGGACGGCGTAGGCAGTGCGGCGTTGTTTAACCAGCCCGCGGGCCTTGCGATCGATAATTCTGGAACTCTGTATGTTGCGGATACCGGCAATAACGCGATCAGAAAAATTTTACCGAATGGAACCGTTTCAACGCTGGCCGGGCTCATCCAAGGCAATGCCGACGGCGTCGGCATCGCCGCCGAATTCAATCAGCCCCTCGCGGTAGCCGTGGACGCGTCGGGAAACGTTTATGTCGCCGACACAGGCAACAACGAGCTTAGAAAGATCACCGCCAACGGCACGACTACTACCCTGCTTTCCACCAGCTCATTTGCCTTCGCAAACGTACCCTACCCCGCCGTCTATGCCATCAACGGCGTGGCCGTAGATAGTTCCGGGGTGCCATACGTAGGAGTGAGCGCGACAATCGGCTTCGGACACGGCGACTTTCCCGCAAACGAAGTGGCCGTGATCAAGGTAGGAACGAGTGGCACTTACACCCAGCTGTTCATCGTGAACGATTCGGCGGGTATTATATCGCCCACAACGGGCGATGGTGCGGTCACCATCGATCCGAGCGGAAACGTCTATGTGCTATCCGGCCACATGATCTTTGAAGGCAACGATCAAATTGGCCAAACCGGAGTCGTCTCCCTCGCCCCCACCGCCATCGCCAGCGACGCCTATGGCCGGATCTTCGAAGCCAATCCCGGCAATCACAACGTCCTCATCGTAACCCCTCAGGGTACCGCGCCGACGATCTCCGCTCAGCCGTCCAGCGTGACGATCGCCTACGGCGCAGCCACGACGCTCTCCGTCATGGCCACGGGCACACCGGCTCCGACCTACCAATGGCAGTTGAACGGGACCAACATCCCGGGCGCGACGTCGGCCACCTACACCACGTCCGCTCCCGGCACCTACACCGTCGTCATCACCAATGCCGCGGGCTCGGTCACGAGCAGCCCCGTCGCGATCACGGCCGCCACCCGGCTGATCAACATCTCCACCCGCGCGCAAGTCGGCACAGGCGGCAACATCCTCATCGCCGGGTTCGTCGTGTCCGGACCGCCGGGGTCGACGGAGCCCGTGCTGGTGCGCGGGGTCGGGCCCGGGCTGACACAGTTCGGGGTCACAGGCATTCTCAACCAACCGGTGCTGAGCCTGTATAATTCCAGCGGGCAAATGCTGGCCACCAATACGGGGTGGAATACGAACGCGAACGCGTCCCAGATCGCCGCGGCCGCCACGACGACCGGGGCCTTTCAACTCGCCCTCGGCAGCGCGGACTGCGCCCTCTTGACCAATTTGGCGCCGGGCGCCTACACCGCGGAGATCTCCGGCGCCGGCAACACGACCGGAACCGCGCTCGCCGAGGTATATGAAGTGAGCAGTGGCAACCCCGAACTCATCAACATTTCAACGCGGGCGTACGTGCCGGCCACCACCGGAGTCGAAATTGCCGGGCTCGTGATCTCCGGCTCGCAACCCGCGAAAGTCCTGATTCGCGCCGTAGGACCGACGCTCACCCAATTCGGCGTGAGCGGCGTGCTCGCCCAGCCGACCCTCAGCGTGGTGAACTCGATTGGCCAGACGATCGCGACCAACTCCGGCTGGTCGACGAACGCGAACGCCGCCACGATCGCCTCGGAAACGGCCGCCGTGGGCGCGTTCGCGCTGCCCTCCGGCAGCGCCGACTGCGCCGTTCTTGTCACCCTCGCCCCCGGATCCTACACCGCGCTCGTCCAGGGCCTCAACGGCACCTCCGGCGTCGCACTCATCGAGGCCTACCAAGCGCCTTAGCCCGTATTCGCACCCAGGCCGGGCCCCCTCTCGATCTCGTCCGAAACTCGTCGATTGCAAAGGGGCCAAGCCAGAGCCACGCTGCCCTAATGCAGGGTAATGTGTCGTTTACTCACGCAGACGTTGACCGACGGATTCGCCGATTGGTCGAAGCATGTATTTTGAAAATTGACCGGAATCCCGCCCTGCTGGAAAGAGCGCGTATCCAGGTCGGACGTTGGGCCAATCCACCGCTCCGCCGAGAATGGGACAGTTTTCTTTCGCTTCCCTGGCCTGAGCTTCGCAAGAAATTACTCGAGGAAACGGAAGAGGGAAACCGCATCCGCCAAAGCGCGCCGTTCGGTGGCATGCTCACCAATCTGGAGCGCATGGAACTGTTGACTAGCGGATGACCCGCGAGCAGCTCGAGCATATCATCAGGGCGGCGGGGGCCGTCACCGACCAGAAGGTGATCCTCGTTTTGGGCAGTCAGTCGATCCTAGGACACGACGGGCCAATTCCCGAGAAGCTATTGGGTTCTTCGGAAGCCGATGTCTTTCCTCTGAAGGCCCCCGACAAGGTCGACGTGATCAATGGGGCGATCGGAGAAATCACTCAGTTCCAACATACGTTCGGCTATTACGCCCACGGTATACCTCCGGAGGCGTGCCCGCTGCCCAAAGGTTGGGACAAACGGCTCCATCTCATCAAGAATGAGAACACTTCAAATGTAATGGGGCTGTGCATCGACGCCAAGGATCTCGCCTGCTCAAAACTCGCCGCCGGGCGGCCAAAGGACCTCGATTTTGTCGAGGAGATGATAAAACACGGCATCGTTTCGACTGCGGAGATGCAACAGATGATTCCGAGCCTTCCGCGGCCCGAATTCGTATCATCCGCCTCTCGATCTCTTCTCATCATTCAGGGCCGAATTCGCCATGCTTCGCTCTTCCCCTCGCCGGATCGTGAACACGGAGAAAGATCGCTCGAACCCCAACCGCCCGACCGCAAGCGCGATGAGTTGGAGCGCGAACTTTAATTACCGCTGCTCCGACTCCTCAGCCTCACAGCCGCCCCTTGAAATAAGCGATCGTCCGCTGGAGCCCGTCCTCCAGCGGCACCTTCGGCTCCCAGCCCAGCACCTGCTTCGCGATCGTGATATCCGGCCGCCGCTGCTTCGGGTCGTCGGGCGGCAGCTCCTTGTGCACGATCCGCGACTTCCCGCCGACCAGCTTCAGCGTGAGCTCGGCGAGCTGCATCATCGTGAATTCGCCGGGGTTGCCGAGGTTGACGGGCCCGACCGTCTCGGTCTGTCCCATCAGCCGGATGAAGCCCTCGATCAGGTCGTCCACGTAGCAGAACGAACGGGTCTGGAGGCCCTCGCCATAGACCGTAATGTCCTCCCCGCGCAGCGCCTGGACGATGAAATTGGAGACAACCCGCCCGTCCGCCTCGTGCATCCGCGGCCCGTACGTGTTGAAGATCCGCACCACCCGGATATCGACCTTGTTCTCGCGGTGGTAATCGAAGAACAGCGTCTCGGCGCAACGCTTCCCCTCGTCGTAGCAGGACCGAACCCCGATCGGGTTCACATGGCCCCAGTACGATTCCGGCTGCGGGTGGACCTGCGGATCGCCATAGACCTCCGAGGTTGACGCCTGGAAGACCCGCGCATCGACCCGCTTCGCCAGCCCCAGGCAGTTGATCGCCCCCATCACCGACGTCTTGATGGTCTTAATCGGGTTGTATTGGTAATGCGGCGGCGAGGCCGGGCACGCCAGGTTGTAGATCTGGTCGACCTCGTACTTGAAGGGATCGATCACGTCATGTCGTACCAGCTCGAAATTCGGGTGACCGATCAGGCCCGCGAGGTTCTGCTTCCGGCCCGTGAAAAAGTTATCGAGGCACACCACCTCGTGCCCGTCCTTCAAGAGCCGCTCGCACAAATGGGAGCCGAGGAAGCCCGCCCCGCCGGTGACCAGAATGCGCATATTAACCTGACATTCAGGGCAAAAGAAAGTGGCCTGGCGAGCGCGGAAAACGCTCCTGACGGCAACGCCTCCCCCGCCTTCATCGCGCAGTTCTCCCACGCGGCGCCCTGGGCGACACCCGACCTCCTGCGCGAGCACATCGGCCCAAATTGGCAGCAGCACTGAACCATCGAACCCGGCGGGCGATCGCCCACAGGGCCGTTCTCCCAACTCAGGCCGCCTTCAGCGGCTGCACCGAGGCTTTGACCTTGGCGCCAACGCGATTTTGCGCCGCGCGAAGATCGTAGGCCATCTGAACCCGTAGCCAATAACCAGGATTCTGCCCGAAATAGGCTGACAGGTGGAGGTCGGTATCCGCCGTAATCGCGCGCTTCTCGTTGACGATCTCGTTGACGCGCTGATGCGCCAACTTGGCATCTTTGGCCAAACGGTAGGGCGTAATCCCGAGCGGAATAAGGAACTCCTCGCGGAGCAGTTCGCCGGGATGGATATTCAACCACTTTTTCACAAATTGGTGAAAAGCTGAGATCAATTGCCGGCCAGCTCGGTCTTTCGCCCACTACCCAAGCGTCCGTGCACAACGGCCATCGGGATCCGTACACCCGTATCTTTCGCCCGTACCTCGATTGCCGCGAGATAGTCGTCCAAGTCTTCGGCCTCAGCACGGACTTTGGCTAATGCGGCTCGCTGCTCCCGGATGCTAGCGAGTGTCGCCTTCAAAGAGGGCTTATTCATAGGCTTGTTTGCGGTTCGGCCTCACTCTGATTGGAATAGAAGACTTCGTAACGCATTCTGCTGCTGCCCGTTGATCCACCGAACAGCAGACGGCGTCACTTCAAATCGCCTGCTACCCCGCCCGTCTTTCCCCGCCCCGCCCGCTCCCCCGCTTCATACCGCTCCACCCACGCGCGGTGCCAGGGGCCGTAGTCCCCCGCCTCGAGGTGCGCCCGCGCCCGGGCGGTGAGGTCGATGAAGAAATGCAGATTGTGCAGCGTGAGCAGCGTCCCGGCCAGCATCTCGCCGGCGAGGAACAGGTGGCGCAGGTACGCCCGCGAAAAGTTCCGACAGGTATAATTATCCAGCCCCTCCACCACCGGGCGCGCGTCGGCGCGGAACCGCTCGTTCCGCAGATTGATCGGCCCGTCGGGGGTAAAGGCCAGCCCGTTGCGCGCCACGCGGCTCGGCAGCACGCAGTCGAACATGTCCACGCCGAGCGCGATCATTTTCAAAATCTGCGGCGGGGTGCCCAGACCCATCGTGTACCGCGGCTTGTCCGCCGGCAGGAAGGGCGTCGTCGCCGCCACCTGCTTCAGCATCTCCGGCTCGGGCTCGCCCACGCTCACGCCGCCCACCGCGTATCCGGGCAGGTCCAACGCCGCCAGCGCCTCCGCCGCCTCGCGCCGCAGATCGTCGAACGTCGACCCCTGCACGATGCCGAACACGTGGTGGCCCGACGCGAGAAAACCATTTTCCCCCGCCAGGTCGCGACACCGCCGCGCCCACCGCAAACTCCGGGCGCACGCCCGCGCGCACGCGTCCCGTTCGCACGGCCAGGGCGGGCACTCGTCGATCACCATCGCGATGTCCGACCCCAGGTTCGCCTGGATCGCCATCACCTCGGCCGGCCCCATGAACAGGCGCGCCCCGTCCAGGTGCGACTGAAAAGCGATCCCGTCCTCCCCCACCTCGCGCAGCTTCGCCAGGCTGAACACCTGGAAGCCGCCGCTATCCGTCAGGATCGGCCCGTCCCACCCCATGAAGCGGTGCAGCCCCCCCAGGTCGCGGATCAGCTCGCTCCCCGGGCGCAGGTTCAGGTGGTAGGTGTTGCCCAGGATGATCTGCGCCCCGATTTCGCGCAGGTGGGCGGGGGTGAGGGCCTTGACCGTCCCCTGCGTGCCCACCGGCATAAAGATCGGCGTCTCGATGACCCCGTGCAGCGTGGTGAGGCGGCCGCGGCGCGCGGCGGTGGCGGTGTCGTTAAGCAGTAGCTGAAAATGCTTTGCCATGGCGGCGGCCACCACCCTACGGGCAACCTTGACCCATCTGTCAATCCGGCGGATGATGTCCAGGTCACCGCTCCATGCTGCTCGTCATCGATAACTTCGACTCGTTCACCTACAACTTGGTCCAGTATTTTGGCCAGTTGGGGGTGGAGCAGCGCATTTTTCGGAATGATGAAATCACCCCGGAGCAGGCGCTGGCGCTGCAGCCGGACCGGGTGATGCTGTCGCCGGGCCCGTGCTCGCCGACGGAGGCGGGGGCGACGCTGGACATCATTCGGGCGTTTGCCGGGCGAAAGCCGATCCTCGGCGTGTGCCTGGGCCATCAGGCGCTGGGTCAGTTCTTTGGCGGCCGGGTCGTCCGGGCGGACCGCCTGATGCATGGGAAAACGTCGCCCATCCTGCATCGCGACTCCGATGTCTTCAAGGGCATGCCGCAGGGATTCGCCGCCACCCGCTACCACTCGCTGCTGGTCGAGCGGGCGACCTTTCCCGCGGAGTTGGAGATCACCGCGGAAACCGCCGAGGGGGAGGTCATGGGCCTCCGCCACCGCACGATGCCCATCTGGGGCGTGCAGTTTCATCCCGAGTCGATCGCGACCGAACAGGGGATGCGGATCTTGGAGAACTTTTTGTCGCTGAACTGAACGTCAATACCCCCCGTCGCACTTTCCCATGCGCTGTCCCAAGTGTACTTCGATTGAGGACAAGGT
>Ga0116230_10003318_pt1 | contig 15716 bp, 6 predicted proteins | sample S1TSphfallax_3_FD_88678 | JGI IMG/M metagenome (GOLD analysis project Ga0116230, IMG submission 88678) | Host-associated microbial communities from peat moss isolated from Minnesota, USA - S1T2_Fd - Sphagnum fallax MG | ecosystem: Host-associated > Plants > Peat moss > Unclassified | place: USA... | reverse complement strand
TGTTGTTGTTGTTGATGCTTATTGCACCATATCGGTGCAAGTTGGGTCAACAATGACAACATCCATCAAAGTCTAGAAGCCATTTTTGGCGATAAGGATATCCACTTGTTGTCAAATGTGGCCAAGGAAAAGGTGGGAGACCTCTTTTTGAACATGTGTTCCATTTCCAAAACAATAATTGCTACAATATCCTGAAATGTGTCATGGGCTACTGTATGTTCACTCTCACAAGGGGCATCAAAGCAATTGGGTACCTAAATCATTAATGGTATGACCGCATTGACACTATGAAATATGGGCAACTATAGGATGTGGCAAGCCAAGATGGGTACATAATGTTATAAAAAAGTGGGTTGAAGATAATGAAATGTTAGTGTGGTAGGACAAGCTAATAACCAAACGTTTGCCCATGGACCCGCACATGAATGGGGACATGTTCGCATGATATCTGAAAGAGCATGTACTAAAAGTGAAACAAACTTCAGCTTGTGTAGGCAATTTGCCAAAGAAGCTTGCAAATGGGGATAAGATTAAACCACTAGGCTCTCAAAGGGTGGGATGTGAGAATGGACAACATGGGGTAACATGGTTTGGACATTTCATAATGCCATCTGGAATGGGGAAATGCTAGTTTCAACATGTGTTATTGCATCTAGAAAAATCGGGCGATCATCATGATGGAAATGAATGACAAGTGCAAGAATGATTAGTGTTCAACACCCCAAGAATGCGGGGCCAACAATCTAAACCACAAAAAGGAGGCCAAGCTCACATGAAAAGGCAAAAATAATGCCCTAACAATGAACTAGGTGACTAATAGAACCACCAAAAGATCCCACACAAAGTAATTTTTCCAATGTAACTATGGTACAAATATTGAACTTATCGTAATGTTGCAAAATACATGGAGATGGAAACATTATATGAAACAAATAGTTTGGGAATTAGGCATAGCATAATGAGAGCATCACAAAAGCGTGAAAATCTACAAACATAGGGAAATTAAATATTGTCCCAAGATCCTCATGAAAAGCCTCAAGCACAAATGACTCAATGAATGATGTGGATTTCATTAATGCGAATTGAGAATAAAAAATCTAGGAGGAAGTGATATTGAATGTTCGAACCCCTATGGAAACCAAACTACACATTTCATTAGTTGCACTAAAGGCCCTAAAGCTAATAATTCTTTTTGCAATTATAAAAATGCAACAACCACATTTGATGTGGGACCTACTATATGTGTATCATCCACCAAGGAAGGGAAAACACAAGCAAGGTGGGTTATGTTGTAGTGCAAAGAACACGAAGGTGAACTAGAATAAACAATGTTGCTCCCAGTGGGTCCCCCTTATCATGTACCTAACTTTAACAAAATGACAATGAGATCTTGATGTTGAGAAGCTTGAAAAATATACAGTGGGGATGGGCAGGCATAAAATTGTCAAACAAATGGGAGAAGTTTTTTTGGAAAAAATTAGACGAAGACCGTAACTCCTAAAGAATGGTTGATTGTGACACCAAATTGAAGGTGTTACAAACATCCACTTGTGACACCACCCAATATGGGTCAAATCTAACATCGTTCAAACACCATGAACCATTGTCTCACACTTGCCATGAATCGCTACACCAAACTAATGAGGACTAAAATGCTCCGCGAGAATATCCTTAAATTGAATAGTCAAAATGTGAGCAATTAGACAATAAGTTGTTTCACCAATCATAATGGGACATATGGCTCTAGACTGATTTTCCAACAATACGAATCAAGATGTAGAAAACAAACACAATATTAAAGGTGGAACATGACCTCAAACAATGTGCCCACATATTTCAAAAAAGAGGTCGAAGCTCATTGCATAATCAATTGGGACAAAACAATTTCATAAAAGTTCATACAACATATTCAAGGGGCCACTAGAAAAAAGGCGTGGTGAACAAATCAAGGTAGAGACAAATGCCTCCCGAGCTAAAATAATCTTCATTTTAAGATGGAAATCATTGAAAAAATGGGGGGAGATCAACCTCAGCAAGTGGATGGAAAAGGTGAATGACTTTCATGGTTTTATTAAATGGGGTTGCAAGTGTGTTTGGAGTTAATGTGCGTATTACTCAAGCATATTACCCTACATGAGCAAAGGTCCATGTGTAGCATAATCGTGTTAATGGAGGTGGGGTAGGACTTGGAGTTGATTCCAAATGTTTGAGAAAAGTTAAAATGAGTGATCTAATTGTGTGTTCCTAATGTAATGCCTCCTAGTAATCACCATGTATTGACACAAGTGAGTGTGAGTCTTTTGGTGGCTTTCAAAATTGTGAGTAGGCTACTTGTGATTTAAAAAAAAATTTACTCAAAGTTTCATTTTGCATTGAAAGTTATACAATTATTCCACTTGCAAAAGTGTTTCAAAACATTAATTGAAAAGTTTCAATTTTTTTAAAATTAAAAAACGGTTTGTAAATAAAAACACCTAAACATAAACCCCTCCCCTATACCCTAAAATTCAAGAAAAAAATGGGTATTTTCAAAAGGAATTTGTCCGAAATGAAAAGGTTTAGTGACTAAACACAAACCCCTCCCCTATACCATAATTTTTATTATAAAAAAACATGGTTATCTTCAAAAGGAATTTGTCCAAAATGCAAAGGTTTAGTGACCCTACCAAAACCCCTAAAACATCATGGTGTGTAAGGTCTTAGGTTTAAGGGCTATATACAATATTTGGGCATGGAAGTGTTTATGTTATGAAAACAATTTGCACTTGCAGTAGTGAATTTATGTGGAATTTGTGTTGGTGTGCAAAATTGGCACGGATGGGATTGGGTTGCACGAACATGGTGACCATTAGGTAATCTTGTAAATTGTGGGTGATGGGTAGATCTTAAATTTGGATTATTTTCTACAACAATACAAAATTCATGATGTCTCCAAGTTAATTGAGCCAATTGGTTGCCAAGGTATGAATGATTCTTGAATTTTTTGAAAGAGTTGTCATAGCTAATCTCTAATATCAAAATGTTGATCTAGATCAAATAATTAGTGGCCAATTCTAGTGAGAACTTTAAATCTTATTAATCTTATATGTTAAGTAGGGCAAATAAGGCACTAACAAGGACCCAACCCTGTAGTTTGGCAAAAAAGGACATTGTCATAAAACAAGATGGCAAACTACTTTCAACACCAACATGTGAAACTAGTTTGGTGTTGAGTTTTACATCTGCATTAGACCAAACACTCTTTCTTTCAATGCTACTTCTAACTACTCATATGATCTTTCGAACCTTGTGTGATGAATGTTCAACTTCACATTACAATTTGCTCACCTTGCAAATCCCCACCAATTGGGGATGAACAAGATATTAGAGGTATAAGTACAAGCCCAACCTAGTACAAAGGGGGGCATACTTTAAGGATAATTCTTATATAAATTAAGTAGATGGACAAACACTAGAAGCAAACAACAAAACAAATGAAATATTACACAAAAGACATCATCTTTGCCATGTTCACATGTTTTATCACATGAATTGAGACATCAACAAAACAATAACTGTGTATATTAATACACAAAATTGGAGATCCAATAACAATTGCCCAATCATACTTCCCAAAAAAATTAACAAATTCTTCACTAACACTATCCCCAAGCTCTCTATTAGATTTGGAAAACAACACCACTATATAGTCCGATCCATTAATACTAAAAAGGGATTTAAGGAAACACAATGCCATAATCCAAATGCAATTTATGACACATCTCTACAACATACAAGACTAAAAAAAATGTAATTAACATATCTCGATTTTAGATAGCCTTCAACGTGATTGATCATGTAAAATTGTCAGCATTGGGGTTCAAATAGGGTGATAGGAGGTAGTCTAGGAGATAATTATTATTTAATTTTCATTGTACTAAATGATGATTTAAGTAAAATTTGAATTTTTGGAGGAATTTGTATAACAATATTTAAAAATATATTATGAGAACATTTGATTTTTTAAAAATGAATATAATGAATATGATGTACCTAAACACATTTTTAGAAAAATGTAATTAGTTTTTTTTCAATGTAGAATATTTAAATAATTTAAATAATTTGAAATGAGATTTTAATGTTTTTTAAACTTACAAATTTATATTATAATATAATGCAACATCCTTTTGTATCATAAGACTTTAAAATTTTCAAAAGTTGCTTTATAAATCATGATCTTAAACATATTTTTGTATCTGGTTTCAAAAACTTGTTAAAAATTCAGTCCTTTGGGCAAGTGGTTCCTATTACCATGTTTGGACCCTTGGCCAAAAATCAATTCACCTTCTGTTGTGAGATAAACCAATTGACAATCAGTTGACACCAATGTCAAACGAGCCATGTGGTGTGCTTTTGCCACACATGAATTCTAGCCCATTTAACAATATTTGTGCCAATCATTTTACACTTCTTGCACATCATGCATCAATGTATTGGCATTTGTTTCAATTGAATATGTCACAATCAAAGATTTTACAATACATAGGACATATTTGTCCAATTAGATTAAGGCATTTCATAGGATGGGTTGCAAATAGCTAACATTCTGAGTCTTTAGATCTTTAATATTTGATCATGATAATAGTAGTCTCAAATTTGCTATAACAATTAAATCTGAAAAATATATGGTTTCACATTCCATTGACAATGTCATATAAAAACTTCATTGTACCATATGACATTTCACCTTATGTTTGAAGATGCAAGAAACATATAAAGTGAATCAAAAGCACTAACATTTGTACGTTTTTCTGCATTTCTATTGAATGGGAGAAAAATAGATAATATGAAATTTCATAGCTGCAGACTTGATTTGGTTGCCGCATTCAAATTCCACAAACCTTACAACTCTCTTTATATCCAAAATTCATACATGTTTAAAAGATCTGTGTGACATTTACTATTGCTGTCACTTCACAATTGAGATTGTGAATTCAACTAGTATAAGATAAACTATACTGATTATGCTAATAATGTGTGAGATGCCTGTGAATTCTCTTATGGGTCATCAAGTCTAAACTTGGCCAATATGGAATTTCACCAAAACTAATAAATGAGATCATTCAAGTGTTTGTGAAGGTTGGGCAGGAGTGAAAACCTTTTCCATATGTAGTAGTATTTGATGTGAAAGATGGGGCTAATAAGTTGATGTAACATTACCATCTTCAAAAAGTCACCCATCACAAAACTATTCAGCCTAAAAAGTGCATTCATTTCAGAATTCAACATGTCCAACATAGCTATAGGCAGGACCTTTCACTCTTAAGATTTTGACAAATTACCTACCCACACTTGTAACCAAGTGATAAAACAATAACTTGGTCAAGTTGTAATTAAGTGGATGAATCATAGAAGGAATCTTAATAATGACAATACATACCACCAATTCACATTTGAGCACAACAGTCCCAACATAAAAGTTCAACCAGCCCTCACAAATGTGCCCAAAAATATATTAGTATATCTGAAAAACTCATCATATTTTAAAATGTTCTGTGTTTAACTTCTAAGTCAATTGCAATGAATTATAATTTGAAATTAAAGAAATGATTATTAGTACCATTGAGATCAATCAACCGCACATTTACTGATTCAGGGGGCCATGATTTGAGCACATTGTTGTAATCAAATTTTATTGCAATGTACAACCATGTAGCTATAAACTCCAACACCCTCACTTATTTTATGTACCTTTATTTCCAACTTATACCCGGCATACATGATAAAGGACAATTGTTAATGGGTTTTGAAGGTCGTCTATCACATACTTGTATCATTTGGTGTAAATATATAGGAATATCCCTCAAACTTTACTCAATACTTCATAATCCAGTGCGAGACCGCTTTAATCCTTAATATACCATCTTACATATGAAGCAACAAAACTATATGCTTGCTAAACACCTGTTACTAATGATCCACATGCATATACCGAGTTAGTAGCCACCAAGTGCCTTGCCACCACCTACTTTTTAATAATTACATTCACTACCGACTTGCATACAATACTTGGCCCTTTACATAGGTAACTACCGAGGTAGGGGAACCGGTAAGGAGGAGGGTTTTGGTTAGAAGGTGGAACTTTGGTAAATTGGTTGTGGTCACAACAGATTCACAATGGGTTTCCAATATATGGTGCACTGGTGAGTGCCAGGTTGCATAACCGCCTTTCAAATGTAATAATGTGACCAATGACATGGAATCATTTATTAGCTCATGACGAGTTGTTTTGAAAATCATTATCAAAAGAGGTGGAAACTTGTTACAACATTAAAATGGGAGAATGTACTATTGTAATTTGTGGCTTGGAAATTAGGTTATCAAACAAGTATGTGGAATTAAATAGGGTTTCTATTAAATCATAGCACCTTGCATAACATAAAACCCAATTAACTAATTTCAGTAATGAGAAACTAAAGGTCAATTGTTTGGGGATTGCATTATTCCACCATGTGTGTGCTATTCTAAGTTTTGTGTTGTATTAAGATGCAAAAAGAAGACCAAAATAGGGTAATGGGTTTCCAAAATGTTGATTAAAGTAACCAATTGAGGTTGGCCAGGTTAAACAGATATTTCAAAATTGAAACACAAAACATGATAAAAAGTCATACTAAATTAAATAAACTTTTTTCTTTTTTCCCAAATGGCAGAAGTTTTAACAATGTTTTGATTCCAACTCGATTCATTTTTGCTGTGAAAAAAAACATGGCCACATGAACAACCATAAGGGTGAAAATCATGATAATGCATCAAATATATAGAAAGGCAAACCTTGTTTAGAAAAAGTTAACTCCAGGAAGAAATGTCCTGACTTCTGTACAATCTAAATATGCTCCACAGAATAGCAAAATCAAACTTAAATAAATGTGAAATTACAGAAATGTTAATTACCAGACCTGAAATGAAACATGGAAATCAAAGGGAAAGTCATTGGCCTAAATGTGCAGACCTGCAGGAGTTTCTGCAAATAGCATCCCAAGATGGTACCACCTGTTACGAACCATGTAGAGTTATAAATGTAAAGTCACCCTGTCTTTGGGCCCTATTTTGAGCCTCTAATCCCTGTTTCATCCCTAATTTGAATGTAGCTGGAAAGTCAGCAAAATTGGGTACCATTTCATGAAACTGGGTATCAGTTCAGAAGGTTTGTGAGATTCTATTTCAACAAGGTTTTGGTTTAATGAAGAAAATGAGCAGCAGTGTATGCAGGCACAGCTACAACAAATCTAAAACTGGCCAGAAAACTACTGTGAGAACCAAATTTGGTGGGAAAACCAATTTAGTACCCTTATTTTCCCTGCCCTGTATGTCATTTTCATCCTGGCTTTTTGTCATCATTCCCAGTTTGGGGTACTTTAATTTAACTTTGATGCCCCAGAAAGAAAAGGAAAAAAAAGAAGAAAATGTACAGATGGAAGGTGTGATATGTAAAGGGCCTGTGCTTGGCTCTGCCTCATGTAGTGATTCCGGTAAATCCCATTGCCAAAGACTTAATCATGTGTAAAGAACACACAGCCCATGCAACCGTGTGGCAGAAAGAAGACATGGAAGCGAGCTTTACGAAAATCATAACACTCACAGAGGGAATGGATGAAAAGTTAAGTCTCATAACATGGTGTCCAAATACACTAAAACAAAAAGCTAGGTCTTTAGTCTTCACCCATTTGTGAAGCATATGGAATGAGACTGACTTATGTCAGGAAAAATCCCCAAGTAGGAGATGGGGGTTCAACCTGAATGAGTGATGAGTGATAAGGCATTTGGTACGTGGTTTCTATATCTCTGTATCAAGAATCATGGCCTGTATGATGACTAAGAGAATCCAAGAGCTTGAAGTCCTATTGCCACAGCCATCCATCAGACATCCCCATTTAGTGTAAAAGGGAAACCTGCCTACCTGATATAATTTGCCTCCAGACTCCACAATAGGGAGGGTTCTTACTTTGTAGGATTTGTAAAGTTTTCCCTATTTACAAAAGGGGTTCATAAGTCATACAGGTTTATCTCAGCCACCAATTTTACATTTGTCTTGTTTGATCTCATTCATTGGCCTTTTTTTCTTAATGACGACGTAAAGATCTTGGATGAAGGCATTACCAGAATTGGGTCCCGCTCATCTGTCACCCTACGAAAGCACTTACTCTGTTAATGCTCTCATCGTAAGACCTTACCTTCCACATTAAGGTCTGGGGTGACAGATTATGTCATATTTTCATCACATTATATGACATAATCTTTCAGTGATGATCATACACTTGTAATAGTGATCAAAATGTCTGTTGAACATGATATTTCAACAAATTATTGAATCTGCCACTCCGGACATTAGTTTTAAGGTTGCCCTTGCCCTTGCCCATTATGTTGGGTGTATCACCTAGCGCCCTAACGGGCTTGCTTGGTGCCTTACCCAATATAATGGGCACAGGCTTGATCATTCCATAGTACATAAACCTTAGAAAATCACAAGGTCTCCCTCTTTTTGTAATTTCCCATCTCCCAATATGCATCTTTGTCGCCTTTGCTCTATATGGGATGTATCTGTGACTCTTTTCCTATGCTCTTTCTAGTTGACTGTGGGAGTTCAATCAGTCTTCCTTTTTCCTCTTAAGTTGCTTTTGTCATGGGTGGGTAAAGCTGAAGGATTGATTGTGTCTATGATTTTCAAGGTGACCATCATGGTTCCCAAAATCATCTTTCCTGTTCCTACCTTTGCAACACTGGATGCAGCATTGACAAAGGTCCAACCCAAGAAAGACAACATTATTTTTTGGACCAAATTGAATTTCATTTAACAATGCATGCATATGTCTTTTCTTTTTTTTTGGGCTCCTGGCTTGGAGCTAAAATTATCTTTACCAAATAATAAGAATCAAGGTAAGTGTGGAGAATTTTGAACCCTATTTTCACACTTCCAATTCAACATATTGGTTCCAATCATTTATTTTGAGGAGTTGAAAAAGGGGGGGTGTTGTTTAAACTCATTTAACCTTAACCCCTAAATAGCCAAAGCCCATTTTAGAAACGTTCTAACTCTATTTGAGTTTTAGATAGAAATTTAGATTAGTCTATTCATCCATGAATTGAATTACAAATCCAACCGTTAGATTTGAAGTTTATAAACTCATAATTCTTTGATACAATTCCAGCCAAAATCAGCAAAGCATGATGAGATAATAGAGCTAGATTGAGCTCATATAGGATTGTGCAAGTGTTGTCGAACGATGAATTTGAAACATCATTGGCTCAAAAAAAAAAAAAAATTTAAACTTTTGATATGGATTACTGCATGCATTCTAATATGGCACCCACAATAACTAAGTTAGTTACTCACAAAAAGAAAATTCAAGTCAAAATGTAGTTCTTCAAAGAACAAAACTCACCCTTAGCTAGCCTTCCTCACATGTGAGAAAGCAATTGCATGGGGTTTTCTTGACAAACCCCTCCCTAAATTGACTTGGATGTGCTTGGGCAACAAACCATTGGAAAGATATTCAACATGTGCACTTGAGAAAAAAAAAATTAAAATAAATACTTTTCATCTAAATTGATCTAAAATAACCAGATCTGTTTTTTTTTTTTTTTGCTCATTAGGTGTTTAGGAATTAAAATTTAGTATACAAGATGTCAAACCTATCTAGTTTTTAAAGTTTCAACTTCTAGCCCTTCATTTCCTTTGATAAACTTAATGTTAAAATTGGAAATTTGAGTAGGGCACAAAATTCAAATATGCAATAATAACACATTCTTATGTTATGGCACATGCTAATGCAGGGCCATAGCAATGAACTGAAGGTCTGAGGTTTTTCCCCCCTTCTCTTTTGTCTGTTGCTCTTTCCTGGTTAAAACATTAAGGTCTACATGTTGCAAACCCCACCCTATTTCCTTTATTAATTTGCCAGATAGTAGGATGAAAGTACTTTTGTAACCCATTAGGAGTTTGTCTTTCTTGCTTCCTTTTGGATGATGAGGGATTGCCCATTTGGGCTTACACACATTGTTACGACTTGATGAGATTCATTTTATTGAGCCCATCAAATTTGAATGCCACAACACCCACATATCTCTAGGTATGCATTCTGACATTGAAAGATGTCTCAATAATGAGATAGAGGGACCCATTTCATTGAAAGAATTCACACACACACACCCAAATAATAAGTTACACATGTTTTTTTGTGGGGCAAACTATGTTGTCTCATCTCCCACAAACATTTAAAAATGTTCTACTCTGGACGGTGCTTGTAAGCCCACTGCAAATGAGTGCAATGATGAGGCTAGCATTTAAAATTATTGTTGTGGAGTTCTTTCGTATAAAGAAAGAAGACAAAGTATACATCAAATAAAGTCCTCACGACCCATTACCAACTGGTTAACGAGAACAGCATTATGGTACTTCGTTATGGGCTCACTATACTCAGATCAATGAAATTCCTCTTCTTCTTTGGTATAAAGACTGGAAAACCCTGGGTTGTTCTGAAATTATGTTTAGGGTAAGGATCAAGAACTGAGTTGTTATGGGAATGAGGGCCCCATGTGAGGTGGAAGTGGAGCTGAGCTGAGGACCCAAATTCCCACAACAGCCTCCATCAAGTTCCTTACCCAAGGTAAAGAATGGTGAAAAACTTCTTTTATAAACAGATAGATGTGATTCATTTGATAGGAGACAGAGGGACTAAGGTCCCATTCAATGTTGTACTGGCCTCCTGCTTTGAACCTGGAACCAGATCTGTATCCGGTTAAGTAGAACTAAATCCAGTTTGGAACAGAACCAGGGAACCCACCTAGGATTATTTTTTAAGAATCGGAACTGGAAGATAAGAAATGTGAAGAACCTGATCCGTAAAACCAGATATTCAATTGTAGAAAATTTTGAAACAGGACCCAGGGTTCTCTTGAAAAGCTAGAACCAGACAATACTGTTGCCATCCTCTCTTCAGGCAGGGATTTTTACTGGGAGTAAAGTGCCCCTCCACATACCAAGCCTATACTAGAAAAAATCTACTTGTTCTTTACAAAATCCAGTGGACCCAGCCAGATTTGACATAAACTTTCAACCCTAATGTAGAAACTTGTCTTGAGTCTACTATGGATCCCCCTTCGTAATCAACTCCTGGGCCATCCTTTGAAAATTTAAGAGGCTCTCATTGTGAAATTTTTTCCAATAACCCTGTTCCTGGACAGTGGACACCACAATTTTAAACTGACTTTCTGTTATAGTTTCGCCAAATCCATTTGTAAGAATAATCTGATCCTAGTTTATGTGCAAAACCTTACTTTACTCATAAATTACATGTTAAGAGACTCAGCAGGAGTCTTGTCTGCCAATTTATTAGACCCTCAATTGTGGCACTGACTAAGGAGGCTACAGTGCCCCATGCTGGCAGATTCTGCAGGCTGAATCTGCCCACTGATGGTCTACACATAGGGGAATGGGCTGTCGGAGGCAGATTATGCCGAGTGCGCCTGCTTAATTCTCACCCTAAAAGCCTTGCCTAATGCCAGGCTTGCCAGAGGTCATCTCAAAACATGTCCACATAATAAAGCTCACCCTAACAAGCTCGCCTACAGACAGGCTTGCCAGACGAAATCTGGCAAGCACGGCCACAGAAGGCTTGCCTCTAAGAGGCTCCAAAACGATTGGCCACCTTCGGGAGCCCCTTACCTCGTGTTCACCTTAACAGGCTTGCCGAGAGGTGGGCTTGCTGGACATAATATGCCATGGGCAGCCTGTACTGTAGTACAGATCCCAGTCATGCTTCTCTTGTGCAGCTCAATTTTGGCGTATTTGATGGAAGGGTGAAAAAGTGTTTTTTTATGTAAAAGAAATTTTTTTTTTTTGACATTTTGGTAATGTGTCTGGATCAATGAATCAATTGCAGAGAACCAGATCTCCTTATGTCAAATGCCCAACCAGAGCAATTGTACCTTACACCATAGATAGGGTTTTACCAGTTGGTGTAATAATTTGTTCACCCCAATGTTCATGGTTCATCAATATTCAAAATGACAGTTGCAAATATCAATTTCTACAAGGAGGATATTTCCTTGTACAGTTTTTGATGCTTGCATATATATATGCAGAAGATTTTCCAGAGTACTATTCACTGTGAAGATGCAGACCAAAGCATTTTAGCAGTCCTTCCTGTTCTACGATCATGCTGGCAAGCCAAGAAATTGTCATCTCAATTTGCATTTTTCTTACAAGTCACAATGTAGGAGTATTGATCTTCTTGTATATGTTGTTGTTTTATGCCTTGATGAAGGTTTTGAAACATGTCTCTTCATTCAGGGTAAGTCTCCCCATTCAGAGTATTATGGTTAGAAGCTCTTTATTACCCCCTCAACAACTGAAATTTACTAAACTTTTCTTAATTTCGACAGGTTTTTACAAATGGTAAGGCTCTCCATTTTGGGTATTATGGTTGTAAGCTCCTTGCAACCCACCCCCGCCCCCCCCCCAACAGGGACCTTACAAGCAGCTTTTTTTCTACTAGAAAAATATTGCCAAAAGGAAAAAAAATTAATTTGGAAATGAAGTTTAACTTTGGGGTTTTCAATTGCCAGAAATCAGGAGGAAAAAAGGAAAATTTGCCAGCTTGCTATATTTGATTCCAGTAAGTAGCCAAAAACATAGATCAATAATATAAAAAAATTGTGCTTCATATCTGGTTTATAACCAGATTTGGCTAAATCTTCCTAGGAATGGTCGCCACTTTTTGTACATCTTCCTTCCTATTGCCAATTGTCACTTAGGCTGCAATTGAAAATTCCTCAAAAAGCACTTCTGACAAAAGATTGCCCGAATGGGTAATGCCCAAAACTTAGCTAATTCTGCTCCCACAAATCCCCTAAAAAACAAAGGCAAAACAGGAACAGGTCTTTATGTATAGGGTAAAGATCAAGAATTTTTACTAAGGATGGGCCGTGCACATCAAATACAATAGCAAAGTTCTATGAATTCGTGACTACTTGAATTTTAAAAATAGACATCTTTGTTTTTCATGTGGAAATTCAACTAATTTTGCTAAAATTTTGGAAACATTTTCCTTTTTTTTAATGAAACCTTAAAATTGAAAAACAAAAAAACTTAATTCACATAGCACAAGCCTGTAGGTCAGAATCTGACAAGAACATAAGGCATCTGAATTTGTTGGAACGATTTTGCTGCTCATGCATGTGTGTATAAACATAATGCTCCTGTTGCTCCTCTAGCTTCCATTCCATCTGGCATAAAGTAATAATAATAAGTCACATTACAAGAATACACTGAAACAATGCATCTTATGAGTCAAAGAACTGCAACACACAATTATTGATATTACAATGAGTCAATGCCACAGGGTGCTGAAAAAGGTCTTGCAATTGGATGAAGTGAAAAAAAAAAGAAAGAGTCAAATTGGCACAAACAACACAACCCCATTTATTGACATCACTGTCAGTCAAGACGAACGACCAAAGGAGTGTTGTTTTCAGCAAACAAAAAGGACCCATTATAAATAATTTTGTCGATGGTCAGGAGGCATCCAATGATGGACCAGAAATTTCAACTTGATAGGCTGCCTCCAACTGACTGAACCGTAAATCAATGTAACCCATCCATCAATGTAACCCACCCGTCAATACAACTACAGACGGTAGTAGTACTACTACGAATGAATGCCGACAAATCTCTGAACCCAATATAATGGGCTTGGGTTGCTACTTGCTTACTACCAGAGCCTAGAGGGGAAGAGCAGAATGAATGGCGACGAATCTCTGAACCCAATATAATGGGCTTGGGTTGCTACTTGCTACTACCAGAGCCTAAAGGCTAAGAGCAGAGTTGACAGTACTGGCTTGGAGAGGAATTGGATTCAGGAACAACAATGTATTCACCCTGCACAATTACTATACAAACTCAACTACAATGAAGTAAACAACTGTGTGAAATTGGACTGTTGTGTTTTCTAATTATTTTTGGTCGTGAAGTTTGCCCCTGGGTATGTCTTGGCTTCAAGGGAAGTCATGGACTTCATCATCAACCCGTTAATCCGTGTGACATACATATACACATACATTTTTTACATTTTAATTATGGACGAACTCCTAACTTCCCAAGTAAAGTTTTGTAATTTGGGGGAAGAGACTCTGGTTATTAGTGATGAGTTAAGTTTGAAGCAAGTCAAAGGATGAGCATGTACTGTTTTTGTAAAACTGGTATTACTGAGTGTGCAAACTTGAGAGCTACCTAAATTACCACACCCTGCTAGTAGTGTACATTCAAACTTTTAAATGTGCTGCCAAATTTATTGTCCCATATTGAGAGTTGAGACATTATCAATGGCTGGGGGGCAGTCATGAGATGAGATAGTGTGTACATGCTCTGAGGTGACAACAAGGTCACTGGGACATCATGAGAATACACATCGTCCAAATTCTGCAACCCTGATTTGCTCAGATTTTCTCAATACTACCTACGTATTATGAACTGTACTTTGAACAAGATTAAAATGTAGAATGGTAAAAGCATCCCCATCTCCACCACCCTATTTGGGCCTCTATTCGTGTTTTACAAAGCCAGAATACAGTACTGACTAATCCCCCATCCCAACCCATAAAGGTGAAAAAGTAGACAATGTGAAGTGCGAGAATATTTAAATTTCACCGCCACCTGGGCCAAATCTTCCAGCTGCCCAATCAAAAACAGTCATTTCCTTGTAGTGGTCCTCTTGGAGGCCACTATAAGCTCTTGGCATGGTTACAGGACAAAACTGAGTTTTGTTTGAAGGCTGTACTTTATCTAAAATACTGTGTACAGATCATTTTACTATGCTGGTCGGTGGACATGCTGGAAGGCATCAAATTCACTGCGCATATTTCCTTGATGCCAAGCTCATCCAGCCGCCCTTAAGTGTTCGTGCACCACCCTATCTACCCTACCATTTGCTTCTTTCTCTCTGGAGTGCTACAGCAGCAAATACCAACAAACAGGTTTCGGTTGTTTCAGGAGTGCTATGCCACTGTGATTGTCAACACAATGTTCATTTTGGAAAACCTTAGGCCATGTTGTTTATTACAAAGGCAATCATGAGGGGCAATGGTGAACTAGCATCCACACTAGTGCTTTCACCCATGTGCTTACAAGATTTATTTTTACAAACAAAAAAGCTGCTTTTTCCATGTTGGGTAGGCATGTGCTTCGAGTGATTCCCAATGAACGAGAAGGCCCAGGCTTGATATATTTTTACCAAAATTAAGCTCACTGGGCACACACATGGTGCAAAAACATATGGTAATGCATACTATGTGTGAATCAGTGAGATGCCCTTCAAACGTGAACATGCAATTGTTTATTGACAACCAAATCCAAATCCATCATAGGCCAATCATAAAGACATGGATATTTCAAAGAATTACTGCATTGCCAATTTTGGTTGAGATTAAGCCTCAACAACACAAATATGGTGTGGAGTATCCTCATTCAATTTGTGAAAAATGTTGTAAGATTATGAGTTATTGCAAGTAATTGCCTACAATGCTACAATAAACACTAATGACTAACTATCAAAATTGTCATAGACCGATTGATGAAAGAATCATGTAAAGCAAACACAAAAAGTTACAATGTGACCCTTCTTGAGTTGCAATCTCCTTAAATTGAACTACAATTTGTCCTCCTTGAATTGCAATGTCCTTGA